>Ga0169931_10008903_pt1 | contig 14559 bp, 14 predicted proteins | sample Kivu_15m_20L_FD_129675 | JGI IMG/M metagenome (GOLD analysis project Ga0169931, IMG submission 129675) | Freshwater microbial communities from Lake Kivu, Western Province, Rwanda to study Microbial Dark Matter (Phase II) - Kivu_15m_20L... | ecosystem: Environmental > Aquatic > Freshwater > Lake...
CCCGCGTAGGGTGCCTTCCTTACTTTCTACCCAGGCCTGCAGGATATTAAAGTAACGGGCCACGTCATCAATCATGGCAAAGACCCGTTCCCGTTCTCCCCGGGGCGAGTAAAACTCGCTGGTCAGGGCAAACAGGGGGATATCCACCAGGGGAGAATCAATTTGAACCACTGTGCCCGAGTGGAGCAGACGAAACTTGATGTGTAGCATCAAGGCATCACTAAAGGGCATCCGCTGTGGCTCTGGCAGCTCCTCCTGGGAAAGGTTGTGAACCATTTCAATCAGTTCACTAAACTCCACCTGGTCCAAAATTCGAGCCCGAGGGCACCCTTCCGGCAAGCTTTCCTCGATACCCTTGCGTTCCCCCGGGGTCAACCCGCTGATTTTTACGGGCGACTCATGTTCGCCACAGGGAAACCGCTCATTCCACAAGAAGGGCAGGGCCATTACGTAGAAGGGCTCCTTTGAACTAAAGACCTTCAAGCTCTGGCCTTCAGCGACGGCATCCTCCACCTCTTTAACAATGGCTTTAACCCGCTTCGGCTCTACGTGGTAGAGAAAGCCGGTTTTACGAATATTGCTACCTTGTTCAATAAAAGTACTGTAAATAGCCAATTTGGCAGCGGTGGTGGCCGCATCCAAAAAGGTACCGTAGCGATGCCCCCCCATTTTCATCATGGCGAGGGCCAGGTAGACTAGAATCCAGTCCGCCGGACTACGGTCTAAAACTTTAGACAATTCCAACTTCAGTTGAGATGCAACCTTAGTCTGTTTACTCACGGTGCTATGACTACCCTGCAATGAGAACTAGCCATCATCCCCCAACCTGACTTTAGCCAACTTTTGAAGACAAATTAAGCCTTTAAAATCAGGCGGATCGCTTGAAATTAATTAAAATTTCAAGACTTACTTTTAGGAAAACGGCGACCTATACGGTCAAACGGTCATTAGATCTCAGCAACTCCAGCACCAGGGAGTTTTAACAATCACCCTAGCCAGACCCTTAGGATACCCCGTCTGGAAGAAAATGGCTAACTTTTGCAAAAATTTACGGTTAATCCTCTTTCTTCCCACCCTCTGGTCTCTGGTCTAGTGATTTTGACAAGGGTTTCAGCCTGGCCGGCTACTGGTTTGGGGGTTGGGGCGCGGTTGTCTCTGGAGGTTGGTCTGGGGCTGGCTCGGCCTTGGGTGGAACAGCCCCGCAGTAGTTGTTAACGTCGGCAATCAATTGGGCCTCTTTTTGGGATAGATTCTCAATGGCGGTTACCGCCTTCACCGTTTGCTGTTGGGATTCTTCGATTTTGGCGGGCAGGTCCGTTTCTGACTGCACCGTTACCACTAAATTCATTGCCTGGCGAGCTTCCTCAAGGGCCGACTTGAAGCCACTCACCACCTCAACGTAGCTATCGCGAAACTGACTCAGCTCGCTATCCTTGAGGGGTGTGGTCTTGAGTTCCTGCGCCAGTCCGTCCAGGTTAATCACCACCTTATCCACCGCAGTGGTGTATTGGCTGGCGGCTGCTTTTATATCATCGAGGTTTTTAACTTGAGCAGCCTTTTCGCTAAAGGCTTGAATTTCAGTTTCAAACTCCTTCATAAAATCCTGGGTTTGATTCACCACCTCTGCCAGCTTGTTACACTGGCTGACCTTTGATGAACCACAGCCGACTAACCCTACCACAGTCAGGGCTGCCAGGGCTGTGGCCCAGCGACGGGGCGATCGTTGGCGATCGCTGAACACCCTAACCAATGCTGTTGCCATAGTTATGCCATGAATAACGCGCTATGGCTTCAAGTTGTACCCTGTCTTGGGGGTCTTTACAAGCTTTTCCAGGCAGTGTTGACTGAATTGATCCTATGTTCAGCCCCGCTGCCCCGTCTTTAGTAATTGCTACAAAAGCTAAGTCTTCCTGGTCCAGTAGTCCCGGAGGAGAAACTGCTGTTAGGATCGGGTTGCACCTCTATAGACTAGATTTCCATAGTTGACGGTCCTATGCTAGATCCAGCTGATTTTGCCCGCGCAGCCCAATGGATGGGGATAGGCACCCTAACCTTAGCCGCCTTAACGGTCTTAGGATTTGTCTTAAAATGGGGGGTTCGCTTCCGCCTGGTAGGAGCGACGGGTCTGGCCATCGTGTTAACGGTGGGTCTGTTTGGCCTCAGTCTAGAGCCCTTTACCCGTACCGTGATTCCTGGAGCAGTACCCTACGCTACGGTCTACGATTCCGGGGCTAGCGAAATTGTCATTACTGTACCGGCGGATGTGACTCCAGTAGCCCTGGATGCCACTCTACGTCAGGCCGCCAGCAACCTTTTTAAGCCCTATCGATTGGGCGTCCCTGGTCAAACGGCCACTATTCGCGCCCGCACTATTATTCATGCCCCTGGGGGCGTCTCTCGACTAGTCTACCTGGGGCAAGTCCAGCCCAACCCCTCGCCCCTCGAGGAAAGTGAAGCTGCCTACGTCGTTCAACTCAGTTCTGAGATTGGGACCCTTGCCAGTTAGCCTGCCCAATTAGGACTAGCCCTAACTCTCGATAATGGGCGTGCTTCCTGTTCCATCACTGTTGGACCCTCAGTCTTGATGGCGTTGTCGCAGGTCAAAGCAGAATAAAAGCCTTGCCCCACTTCGATGAAAGAGGGTTGCAACACTGCCCAGAACGCTTAAGTCACGGTTGATCGGTCAAAGTTAATGCTTGAGCTGCCTTCTGTTTGGCCTCCACCCCCCTTGCAGGGATCCACAGCTATCATTCCATCAAATCTTCAAGCCAGGATTATCAAGCCTATATAGATTTTCTCCTATGGTGGATATGGCTTAATATGATACCCTACTTCCGCAGTATCCTTGTTCTATGAGTACAGCCCATCTACCTACCCTTACCATTGCTCCTGCCCAAGTTGTTCGGGGTGAAGGAATTCTCGCAGACCGAGGCAAAGATATCGCCAGGCTTGGCCGTCGTCCCTTAGTGGTTGGTGGTAGGCAGGCCCTAACCCAAATAGAGCCCCTACTCAGGGGTCTTCACAGCCTGGGTCTGACTGTGGAAGCTGCTGTATACGGTGAGGATTGCAGTGAGTCCGCCCTAGCTCGTCTGGGTAGCCTAGCTCAGGACCATCGCGCTGATCTGATCGTGGGGATGGGAGGAGGCAAGGCCCTGGATACGGCTAAGCTCCTAGCCCATCACCAGGGTTGTCCGGTGGTGACCATCCCCACCTCTGGAGCCACCTGTGCAGCCTGGACAGCCTTATCCAATGTCTATTACGATCAGGGCGCCTTCCGCTACGATGTAGCCCTCCCCCGCTGTCCCGATCTGTTAATTCTTGACTACGATCTGGTAAAAACGGCCCCGCGCTCTACCCTGGTGGCTGGTATTGGCGATGGCCTAGCCAAATGGTACGAAGCCTCGGTCAGTAGTGGCGCCTCTGAACATACCCTGCTGGTGTCAGCGGTGCAGCAGGCTCGAGTGCTACGGGATATTCTGCTGCAAAAATCTGCCACCGCCCTTAGTCAATGGGGGGGGCAGGACTGGCGCGATGTGGTGGATGCCACCGTGCTGCTAGCGGGGGTGGTGGGGGGTATTGGCGGCCCCCAGTGCCGAACCGTGGCTGCCCATGCTGTCCACAATGGTTTGACCCAATTGCCTGCCTGCCACGGTATGCTCCACGGAGAAAAGGTGGCCTATGGTATTTTGGTGCAACTCCGCTTAGAAGAAATGGGGGGTAGAGGGGCCTTGGCGACTACGGCCCGGCAACAATTGATTGAGTTTTATCGTCAAATTGGTCTGCCCACCTGTCTAATCGATCTCAACTTGGGGGATATTACCCTTAGGGATTTACAGCAAGCTGCGGAGTTCGCCTGTCGGGAAGGTTCGGATATCCATCATCTACCCTTCGCCGTTACCCCTGACGCCCTGATGGCCGCCATGGTTTCTCCCCTCAGCCCAGAGCTGCGGCCGCGTTCCTGTGCCCTATTAACCCCTACGGCTACCCCGGAGCTATAGCCATGACCCTTAGTTGGCTTCAACCTGCCCAACGGATTGCGACCCTGCCTCCCTACGTTTTTGCCCGCTTGGATGAACTCAAGGCTCGCGTCCGGGAGCAGGGGGTGGATTTAATTGATTTGGGTATGGGTAACCCCGATGGCCCTACCCCGGCTCCAGTGGTTGAGGCTGCTCGACGGGCGATCGCCGATAGCACTACCCACGGTTATCCTCCCTTTGAGGGTACGGCCAGTTTTCGTACCGCCATTACGGATTGGTATGCTCGCCGCTATGGGGTACAGCTCGATCCCACTGCGGAAGCCCTACCCTTGCTCGGGTCGAAGGAAGGAATTACCCACCTGGCCATGGCATTTATCAATCCAGGGGACCTGGTGCTAGTGCCGACGCCGGCCTATCCTGCCCATTTTCGGGGGCCGACCATTGCTGGAGGAGAGATTTACCCTCTCCCTCTCAGCCCTGATCAGGGCTGGTTAATTGATTTTGACGCCATTCCCCCGGAGGTAGCCAGGCGAGCCAAGGCATTATTTTTTAACTATCCTAATAACCCTACGGCCGCTACCGCCCCGAGGGAGTTTTTTGAAACAGCGGTGGACTTTGCCCATCGCTACCAAATTCTCTTGGTGCATGATCTGTGCTATGCCGAGCTGGCCTTCGATGGCCATCAGCCCACCAGCCTGCTGGAAATTCCCGGGGGCAAGGAGATTGGCGTGGAGTTTCACACCCTTTCCAAGACCTATAACATGGCGGGTTGGCGGGTTGGCTTTGTGGTGGGAAATTCCCAGGTGATCCAGGGCCTGCGCACCCTCAAAACTAACCTAGACTACGGTATATTCGCTGCGTTGCAACGGGCAGCGGAGACCGCCCTATCCCTTCCCGATCACTATTTGGAGGAGGTACAACACCGCTACGCCAGTCGCCGCGATCTGTTGATTAAGGAATTTACCTCCCTGGGCTGGTGTTTGACCAAACCCCAGGCCACCATGTATCTTTGGGTACCTTGCCCGATTGATACCTCCTCTACGGATTTTGCCCTAGCCGTACTCGAGCAGACCGGAGTGGTGCTTACTCCCGGTAATGCCTTTGGACCTGGTGGAGAAGGTTACGTTCGCGTCAGTTTAATTGCTGATCAAGATCGCCTGGCAGAAGCCATGGATAGGATTCGCCAGGCGGGGTTTCGTTTTTCGCCCGCTGCGGCGATCGCCTAGCTGGCAAATAGCTTGGGTGATAGCCTTCCACCAGTCAGTCCAGTGGAAAACTGCCCCTGAAGGATTAGTAGCTGTCTTCGTTCCCCACCGTGTGTAGCGCCAGGTCGTGATTGGCCTGGTTAAGGCGATCGCTGATGGCTTCGCGCCAGGGTAGGCTGACACTGGAATCAGCCAGCACATCTTGGGCTTCCTCCCGATAGGATGCACTCTGCACCGTATCCACCTGCTCCAGCTGTTGTAAATGCTGTAGTACCTCTTGGGGGTTAGGAGTAGTCATGGATTTACCTCATACGTAGAGAATATCGTTGACGTTAGGAGGCCGGGTCAGGCTCCTGCGTCACTTTGTTAGTCCTATTTTGCGGTAGTTAGCCGGAAGTACCCAGGCTTAGTAGAGAAGCTTTACTTCAGGCTAGGGTTCTTTAAATCTTGAAATAAGAGTTTGCAAGGTGATGGCTTTGGCCAGCACTCCTAGGGCAGCGTTGAGGGATAATCTTGATGTCTCATAAGACAATGCATCAACAAGCAAACCTGGTTAGACCCTGGCTTAGCGAGGATCCCTAACTATCCCGAGGAAGAGCAGTGTGCCACTCTGGCGATCGCGAAGGACCATGGCAAAGGGACGATCCATGACCATCTCAAAGGGTTGTTCGGGGGCCATGGGGGCCGATGTCACGGCAATCCCCACCGAGGTGACGGCGGCCGCTTCCGTGCCCTTTTCGGTGACCTCAAGGTAAGTCCTATGGCGCACCTGGTTAATCATGGCCTGCAGGGAGGTGAGACCAGAAAAATCCGCTTGATCACTAAAGGCCATGCCCATACCTAGGGACTCCAGGGCGGGAATTAAGTTGGCTTCATAGGTCATCTCGAAGCGGGGTAGCTGAATTCTGCCCGGCCGTGATCGCAATTGCTGTGACCAGGTCTCCCAGGTGTCGACGGTGAGCTGGGGAATCATCTGCTCGAGATTGACTGCTGGGGCAGGGAGGATGATATCTAAGCTGAGGGACTGGTTACCGTAGGGTAAACTCACCACCTGCAAGGCGTTGGTCTCCAGATAGAGGTAATCACCCCGCTGCTCCATGGTGGGGAGGTTCAGGACAGTCCCGTCCGTCAGGGTAAAGGGTCGATCTCGGGTCAGGTCAGGATTAAAGGGGCGAGTCCAGGCCCCCTTAAAGTAGACCGCATTCAGCAGGAACAGGAGTTGATCCGGGGGGATGGTATCCAGGATGGTGGGGATGCGATCGCGGGTTTGGCGGCTTACCCATTGGTTAATCTGTCTCACCGCATCAGGGTCGGCAAAGTTAAGGCTGGCCACCTCAGCCCCATAGGTCCCCCTTACCTGGTCAACAAATTCTCGACGAACCGGTAAGCTTTGATTCAGCCAGAGGGAGTTAGCCATGGCCAATTCCAGGCTGGAATCGAGGTTAGTCAGGTGTCCTAGTAAGGCCTGGTTAGCCTGGTTAACCTGCTCCAGGCGGAGTCCCTGTAGCCCCAGTACTGCTGCCATAGCGGTCTGGGTATCCGTGGCGGCGCCATTGTAGGCCATGGTTAGGGCCATGGCCACACTGATGGGGGAAATCAGCAGGTTTTGATCTGGGTTTTCCCGCTGTAGGGCGGCTAGGAGGGCAAAGCCAAATTGTTGCTGGGAGATCGTGATTGACTGGACAGGGTCAGGTTCAGAATTAGCAATCATTGACGGTGCAGTGATCGGTTTAGGGTTAACCCCGGGACTTCTGGGGATAGGGGATGCCTGCCAAGTTGAGCAGCCTATGACTAGACAGGCTAGGGTGGCGAGCCCTGAGGTCAGCGTTTTGCAGTTATGGATCATGGGCTATTGTCCTGTGCTATGGCTTGATTTAGGGGAACAGCAGCAGGCGGGACATTTGATTGACTGGGCTAGATGTTACCCATTTCAGATTGCCACAGAGTCGGGCCGTTGCCCCTGCGGGTTACAAAAATAGTAACGCCAGTATCAGCCAGATAGCTGATACTGCCAGGCTAGCCACCGGTTAAGCCGGTGAAAGGGTTAAGGTATAGCTGAAGGTTATGAGGCCCTGGACCTGATCCCGTTGTATGGTTTTAGCCAGAACCCTGAGGCCATGGTAAGCCGGTCAGAGCGAATGTTGGCCAGAGGTTCTGACTCGCTTTTCTCCGTTACTCCAGGCTATAGCTGGTTATAGCTATAAATGGCGTCCTACCCCCATCTTAGCCAGACTGATGACCGCTAGCGGTTTTTACCTGTACTGGGCTGTTGATCTATGGTTAAGCCTCTCACTAAAATAGAATTAGGTACCTTAGGTGAAACCTTGGTGGCGAACTGGCTAGCTGCCCAGGGGTGGCGGTTACAGGCTCGCCAGTGGCATTGTACCTGGGGAGAGTTGGACCTGGTGATGGCCCGAGCTATGGCCGACCCTCCTTGGCAATTGGCTTTTGTCGAGGTCAAAACCCGCAGCCAGGGAAATTGGGATGCCGATGGTTTAATGGCAATTACCCGTCACAAACAGATCAAACTCGCTAAATCTGCTCAATTCTACCTGCTAAGACATCGACAGTGGGCCCAGGCTATCTGTCGCTTTGATGTTGCCCTGGTGACCTGCCGTGGGGGTCCCTTGCCCAATCAGGAGCCTGAGCGCCATTTAGATTTGGGAAATGGCCGTTACCTGATATTGCAAGACTACATTGATGCCGCCTTTGATGCTGCTCAGCGCTAGGGTCGCCACTACTTGTAGTCGGTGGTCTGCGTCAAGATAACCCAGCAGGCTATGTTACGCTTCTTACTTTTATCACTCTACCTGTAGGAAACTTAGAGGCCACACCAGTACGTCTTATGAGATCGATGAGTCCGACTAGTGATCGAAGTGATTTGAGTGCTATGGTTTCTCTCTCGCAAGAGTGACATATAACGGTTTTTGATAGAGTGAGACACCCAACGGCTCAGTCCTACCCCCAGTACCTGGCTGTAGGCTTTTCAAGCTGTGCCCCCCTTGATCAACCTACGGTGTACACACAAGTGATCAAATCTAACCCAATCAGCGACAAACTGCCCCCCAGCCCCCAATTCCGGGGGAGCCGAACCCTTCAAAATTCACCAGAATTGGGGGATTTTGGGAACGCAAAGGACTCAAACGAAGTCAGACCCGACTTATGTGTACACGGTAGCTTGATCAACGGGGGATGTTTACACCGCACTTCACCCAAGTGAAATCCGTTATAACAGGAATAACAATGAAAATCTATTTATAACGATGCTCAATTCTATATTGACCGCCATAGCTCCCGCCCTTAACAATGTTTATAGTGGCTGGATTGTCTGGAATCTATTTCTAGCTTTTATCCCTCTGATCTTGAGTTTTCGCCTATTTCGTCCCCAGGCATTACCGCAGGCATGGTTTCGCCTAAGTTGTCTCCTGGTGGGCTTAATTGGTGTGGTTGGTTTATGGATGAAGCTGCCAGAATCGGTCAATTCATGGGGTAGCTTAGTTGGCGACAGTTTTAGCGGAGATATTAAGACTCTGTTAAGACTCGGATGGTTTTTTCTGGCTGGTGGAATCGCTTTTCTGTTGGGCCGATGGGGCATTCACCTGAGGAAAAGCCAACGGGCCTGGTTATGGGCTTTGGGGGTGGTAGTTTTTATTGCCTTTTTGCCGAATGCGCCTTATCTGTTGACCGATATCATTCATCTGATTCGGGGCATCAGCTCTGGTCGTTTGTCTACCTGGGTTGTTGTCCTGGTGTTTGTACCGGTTCATTTGACAGCGATTTTACTAGGGTTCGAGGCCTACGTTATTTCCTTGCTCAACCTTAACTACTACCTCAAGCGTCACGGTGCGAAGGCTTTAGTTTTACCGATGGAGTTACTGATCCATGGCCTATGTGCTCTGGGGGTTTTTCTAGGTCGTTTTATTCGACTCAACAGTTGGGACCTGGTTACCGATCCCCTTGATGTGGTGATGATTACCTTTAATACCCTCACCTCTAAATGGCCTATTGCCATGATTCTGTTGACTTTTTTAATCGTTACCGTGCTGTACTGGGTGATGAAACAAATTACCCTTGGTCTGAAGCTAAGACTAGATTACAGTCGTCGTGGACTGGACCCGTTGGATTAGGTTTCTAGCCCGAGACTCGCTCCGGAGGTATTGATAGCCGCTGTAACCGAGCAAATTCATACTGTAGCGCCTGCCGTAGGGAACGATTGTGAGGATCAACTCGCCAGGCTTTCTTCAAGCAGGCTTCAGCTTTGAGCTTGTATCCCAGATTGAGGCAGGCTTGGCCCCACCGATAATACACGATCGCCTGCCACTGCCGCACCTCCAGATCTTCGGGAAAACGATGGGCTAACCCCTCCACCAGCGCCACTGCCCTGGGGTAGCGCCGACTCCTTACTAAGCCTTGCAGTTGGACAAAACTAGACTGCTTTAAATCTTGATCGGCCCTGGAGCCCCCTGGTGTTTGGTGGACTTGTAGAGGAGGGCGGGGCGGAAACGGAGCTGAGGTGGAAGGGTTTTGCCGATTAGATTGACTGGCTTTTTGGGGAATTGAGGTGCCTCCCGGAGAAACCTCAGTTGCAGAGATAGGTAGGGGCTGGGGCAGGGTTGTTACCAGAGCCTGGTAGGCCTGGGTAATTTGGATAAACTTTTCCTTAGCGGCTTCATCTTTAGGGTTAACATCGGGATGATACAAGCGAACTAGCCGACGATAGGCCAGCTTGACATCGATAAAGCTGGCTCCAGAGCGGAGCCCAAGCACACGGTAGTGGGATGCCAAAACCATAGTTACCAAACTGGGTAGTAAGAATAGTAGTTGCTTCTATTTTGGCAACACTCTCCAAAAATGGCGCAGACAATTTGCGCCAACCCATTTCTCTGGCCAGGCTGGGTCAAGCCCAAGGCAGGTATAACCAGCAAGGTCTGAGTAGCTGGTCGCCCAAAGCTATAAAGCTATAAGGGGTCTCACCCAGTCAGGAAATTTCCATCTCGGTCAGTATGATGACAGCCATAGGAGAAATCCTCGACGCTTTTCTGGTCTCTACCTGGTAAATTCCTATGGTTGCCCTTTGCCCTTCCCCGCTCAACTTGCTTTCGCCCAACCTCTTCGCCCCTTTGTTGGATGGTTTGACAGAAAATAATTCACCGACTCTGCTGAGCGCCGTCCTGGAGGGTTTTAACGAGGGCATTCTAATTATTAGCCAGGGGGGGCAACTACTCTACGCTAATCACCTGGGTCAAACCCTGGCCCACCGGCTTAACCAGTGGGAAGGGGTGGACCTGGTTACCTTGCCCCCCGGCCTTTGGACCATTTGTGGCTACCTACTGGAGGGTCGGGAGTTATTTCCCGACAATCCTCTAATTCTTACCCAGGATTTCCCTGGGCCCCAGGGGTATCGCCTAAGGGCGCGGGTACAGTGGTTGGATAGAACCGACAGCGAGCCGGGCCTCTTTCTGGCGATGCTAGAAGACCCCAACTCGGCGACCCTGAGTCAGGCCCAACTCAAAGCCTTAGAGATCCAGCTTACCCCCCGGGAGCACCAAGTGTGGAGGTTACGACAGCAGGAGTGCAGTATACAAGCCATTGCTGATGAGTTGTACCTTTCCCTGGCTACAGTTAAACGTCACCTGCGCCAAATCTACAACAAGCGACGGCAGATTGGGGATACTCATCAGTTCCAAGATAGTTGATTAATTACCAGGGAACCAGCCCCTAGCGGTTGGGTTAGGTTGTTGTGGCTACGGCGGAAGCTAGTTCCTGGGTACGGTCTTCAATCACCCGGTCAATCAGGCCATAGGCTACGGCTTCTTCAGCGGACATAAAGTAATCCCGATCGGTATCTTTTTCGATTTGCTCGATCGGCTTACCGGTGTGGAGAGCCATCATTTCGTTGAGTTCCTGCCGTACCCGCAGGATTTCCTTAGCTTCGATCGCAATATCACTAGCTTGCAGACGCTGACGACCGGTCCCCCCCATGGGCTGATGAATCATAATGCGGGAGTGGGGCAGGGCTAGGCGTTTGCCAGGGGTGCCTGCGGCCAGCAAAAAAGCCCCCATGGAGGCCGCCAGACCTAGACAAATGGTCACCACATCGGACTTGATGTACTGCATAGTATCGTAGATGGCCATGCCCGCCGTCACCGACCCTCCAGGGGAGTTGATGTAGAGGTAGATGGGCTTGGTGTTGTCATCGGAGTCAAGGTAGAGCATGGCCGCCACAATAGAGTTAGCCAGGCTGTCGGTTACCTCCTGACCGAGGAAGATAATCCGTTCTTGGTTGAGCCGGGTGTAGATGTCGATCCACTGGCTGTACTGGCTGCCGGGAAGACGATAGGGGACTTTAGGGGTGCCGATGGGCATAGGGTTGTTTCAACCTTGAGGTAGGGTGAGCAGAGAAGGGGAAATAAGGAGGAACTAGCCAGCGGCGATCGCCGGCACCTTAGGTAGGGCTTTACGGCTTTCCAGGACCCGATCAATAATGCCGTATTCCTTGGCCTCCTGAGGATTCATGTAAAACATCCGGTCCGTATCCTGCATCACCTGTTCCAGGGGTTTGTCCGTGTGTTTGGCCAGGATCTCCATCATCGATCGCTTATTGTCAATGACTTCCCGAGCTCGAATCTCGATGTCAGTGGCCTGCCCCTGGGCACCACTGCGGGGTTGATTAAGTACAATGCGAGCGTGGGGCAGGCTAGCCCGAAAGCCCTTAGTACCCGAGGCAAGAATTACCGCTGCCGAGCCCATGGCCTGACCGATACAAATAGTATGGACGGGGGGCTTAATATAATTAATGGTGTCACAGATGGCAAAGGCTTCAGTATCGTAGCCAATCATGTTGCCATCGTACCAAGAGGTACCGGTGGAATTGATGTAAAAGTAGATGGGCTTATCGGGGTCGTCAAACTGCAGGTAAAGCAACTGGGCGATGATCAGCTCAGTCACGTCAATGCCTACCTGTTGCTTAATGTCATCTCCAGAAAACAGGGGTAGCCCCAGGTAGACAATCCGCTCCTTCAACAGCAAGGAGGGTAAATCCGGGGGCGGCGTACGATACATGGCATCGCCGTAGTAGGGGGCCTGTACCGCAGTGATTTCCAAACTCATAGACCGAACCTGCCCAAATATTTCTGTTTGTTAGTGTAACGTGGGAAGGAGCCGGCTTCCACGCCGGAGCGAGACGGATATCCCTACCTTACCCTGAGTTTGCACTGCAACCACCAATGATGCAAACATCAAGAGTTTTCAGCTCACAGGTCAGTTGATCAACCCTTAGGATCGCGAACTAAACCAAGTCCAGGTTGAGAACCGTCGTTCTGCCCCCTCAGCCCCGATCCCTCCTCTAGAGGACGTAGCTTGGTTGAGTGATAAAACATTGGCTGACGGCGGTTCAAACCGCTACTATACAGACGAAGTCGGCCTGCGCCGACTGATCCATAACCCGCGTAGGCGGGTTTTGCCTGTCTAGACGCGGCTTCTAGCCGCCAGCGTTGAGAGTTTTTTCAGTCCACCCAGGACATAGCTTGCCACCCGCAGAGTGGGGAGCCGAAAAAACCCTTCAAAGTCGCCCTCCCGAGGGGCTTCAGGAACCACTCCCTGATTGCTTACTTTGGGAGATCTCCAGCAATTTCCCGGGTTACAGCCAACAAAAATTTAACCTTTCACCCTGGTTTGATAGAAGCGGGATAGAGCCTCAGAGAAATGGCTGAAAAATTTAGCACTTAGACGCTGATCACAAACCCTGAACCAGGCTTGGGGCATGCTTGATCTGGTAGAAGCGTAATAAAGCTTAATCAAAGCCAGCAATGCAATCATGGCAGAACAGGGTAAATCAGAAGCTGCTCAACTCAGTCAGGTTAGGAGCTTACAAGAATTACGTCAACGCTGGCTAAAGGTTTTGTTTAGTTTATTCCTGTTGCTGCTCTCCGGTCTATGGCTCTATGAAGCCCTGGTTCTAGGTAGGGTTAACCCTATTGATCGCCTAGCCTATCCACTCATGTTGAGTTTAATTACTGCATCTCTGGTCTTGTTAAAGATCAATCCTGGTGTTTATAGGATCTCTTTGATCGGCACTGTAGGAGTCATTACCGTATATCAGTTCTTGGTGCTACAGGCTATTGTTTGGGGTTACATACCCGCCTCAGATACTTATAAATTAACCACCTTTGCCCAGTGGTTTCCCCTACTTTATATCCTCCTGTTTCTCTTTCTACAAAAACAGCAAGCTCTGGTCCTATCGGGATTTATTTATCTTTGCCTAGGGGCAGCAGGGATCATACGAAGTTGGATAGAACAGAAATTACCCGTGGAAGAACATATCTTTTCCTACTTGCTGCACATGATTTTAGCCCATCCTCTTTATATCGCTATATTCACCACCGTTGCCAGTTTGCAAAGCTCCTTTTCCCAGGTCCAGGCCCAGGCGGTTAAAGCTGATATTGATCACCTGACCAACTTGGCGAATCGCCGGGCGGCTAGCCGTGCCCTAGAGTCGGTTTTGGAGGATCAGATGGAGGCAATTGGAGTGATGCTGATTGATATTGATCGGTTCAAGCGGATTAACGATACCTTTGGCCATGGGGTTGGCGATCAAGTCCTGGTACAGACCGCCCAATTATTTCAGCAGGGATTACGGAAGACTGATATTGCTTCCCGATGGGGAGGCGAGGAGTTTTTAATTATATTGATTGGCACCACCGCCCAAGAACTGTATCAAACCGCTGAGCGTTTACGGCAAGGGCTAGCTAACTATCCTCACCCTAATGTAGGGCCAGTGACGGCCAGCTTTGGCGTTGCTCTTGCTAAGCCAGGAGACCGTATGGAAACCCTGTTAAGGCGGGCTGATGCTGCCCTATATCGCGCTAAACAGGCTGGCCGCAACCGGGTCGTGGCTGCTGATGCCTTTGTGCAGAACTTTCTATACTGAAGCTTCTGCTTCTCCGCCCTTACCCCTGAGCCAAGCAAGGAACCTCAAGTTTACCAAGAGTTAAGGTCAGCCCATGAATCCAATCACCGTTACCGTTAAACTCTTTGCGATCTATCGAGAGGTCTATGGGGTGCCAGAGTTGCGGTGGACCTTTGCAGCCCATAGCCCGGTGGGAGCCGTGCTAGATCGGGTGCTGGCGGAGCATCCCCAGTTAGAAGCCTGGCGAGATCGCACCCAGTTGGGGGTCAATCTCCAGATCGTACCTGCCACCACCGCCATGGCTGCGGGAGATGAGGTCGTATTAATTCCGCCGGTCAACGGTGGCTAGTAGGCTGAGGCATAGGTTGATATACCCTTTCATACCTTGAGTACCTTACCTTGGTATGTCCATCGAAAGGGTTTCGCCATGGTTCGATTGAAATACTCAATAAATTCCAAAATCCGAGTC
>Ga0169931_10008904_pt1 | contig 14559 bp, 10 predicted proteins | sample Kivu_15m_20L_FD_129675 | JGI IMG/M metagenome (GOLD analysis project Ga0169931, IMG submission 129675) | Freshwater microbial communities from Lake Kivu, Western Province, Rwanda to study Microbial Dark Matter (Phase II) - Kivu_15m_20L... | ecosystem: Environmental > Aquatic > Freshwater > Lake...
AGCGTGAGCTCCACCACCGCGCGGTAGAGGGGCTTCTTCAACTTCTGGAATGCGGTGCTGTAGAGCGATACGAGCTGCGCGTTGTCGTACAGCATCTTCTCGAAGTGCGGCACTTTCCAGAGTGCATCGGTGCTGTAGCGCGCGAACCCGCCACCCGCTTGATCGAAGATGCCGCCCAGCGCCATGCGGTCGAGCGTGAGCTCCACGTGCTGCATCACGGCCTGGTCACCGGTGAGCGCTGCATGCCGCAGCAGGAACTGGTAGTTGTTCGGCATCGCGAACTTGGGCACCTTGTCAGGGCCGCCGTGCTGCTGGTCGAAACGCGGGGCCCAATGCTCCACCATGCGCTCCACGGCGCGCCTCGCTTCGGTCAGTGGCGCCTGCTCGTCGGGCGCGATCATGGTGCCGGCCACGCCGCGCTGCAGTTGCGTGGCTTGCCGCATCACGCGCTCCGGGTCCTCGGTCCAGGTGCGGTGCAGGTCAACGAGCACACGGCTCCATTGCGCAGGCGGGAAGTAGGTGCCGCCATACACTGGACGGCCATCGGGCAGGGCGAAGCAGTTCAAGGGCCAGCCGCCGCGACCGGTCATCAGCTGCACGGCCGTCATGTACACGTGATCCACGTCGGGCCGTTCCTCGCGATCCACCTTGATGCACACGTAGCGCTCGTTCATCAGCGCTGCGATGGCGGGGTCCACGAAGCTCTCGCGCTCCATCACGTGGCACCAGTGGCAGCTGCTGTAGCCGATGCTGATGAGCAGGAGCTTCCGCTCATCGCGCGCCTTGGTGAAGGCCTCATCGCCCCAAGGGAACCAGTCGACCGGATTGTGCGCGTGCTGCAGCAAATAAGGGCTGCTCTCCTTCGCGAGCCGGTTGGGCCGATTACTTTGTCCGTGCGCCATGGAGGAGCAAATGAAACGTCGCGGCTTGCCGGCGGACCGTGCGCGAGCGGGGCAGCTTCAACAAGTCCGGGTGAAGTCGGTTGAGCCGCAGCGCGCCGGGCCGCAGGTGCGCGATCGCCGTTGGCCGGGCACGCTCATGGCCATTGGCGTCTTCGTGGCGCTGTTGAGCGTGCTCACCGTGGTGCCGTGGACCTTGATAGAACCGGCCATGATGCTGCGCTTCTTCATCGGGTTGTGCTTCGTGGGCAACCTGCTTCCGTACGCGAATTCCGGGCTGCGCATGGGCATGGAGCGCTTCGAGTGGTTCTTCTTCAACCTGCTCGCCATCGGGCCCATGCTCACGGCACTCCTGCTGTGGGTCAACTTCCTCTTCCACGGCCCGGCCACCAGCGCGAGCCATGTCGTTGTGCGCGTCGAGGACCATGGCACCTACCTCACCTACATATTCCGCGACGGATACCTGGATTCCTTCTGGATGGCGCGCAGCACCTACCGCGATTGGCCTGATTCGCACGGTCACATCCTGGAGGTGAGCACCGCGAAGGGATTGCTGGGCATCGATGTGCTGCTGGGCAAGCGGCCCGTGCAACACCTCACTCGTTGAGGTTGATGACCTGCTGCACCTCGAAGGGGAAGCGCTTCCTCAACGCGCCCGACCTTCCCGCGACGGTGCCTTTGGCCCCCACCTTCACTTCGCCGCTGAGCGCGCTGGTGATCAGCATGGCCAGAAGCGGACCGCCTTGCAGGTCGGCGTGGAGGTGGATGGGATAGACCGCCGTGGCATTGCGATCGAGCACGAGGGCGCTGTCGAGCACGGCATTGCCGATGAACCGGTCATTGAGGAAGAGCTCGACCTGGGGATCCTCGACATGGATGCGGAAGCCGTTGGGGTTCTCGATGCGCGCATCCACGCGCAGGGCGATGCGTTGCGCGGTCATCCCGAGCAATTCCCCTCCCGTGACTTCGTGCAGCACCACTTCCTTATAGGAGGAGCAGGAGGTTAAAACGATCAGGGCGAGAGCGAAAGGAGCGAGGCTTCTCATGCGCATGGCTCTCCCATTTCAGTGCCAGTTCCAGGAAGGCAGTTCGCAGTCTGCAGCAATCTCTTCACTTGCCGACTGCCAGCTTCCTACTTCTTCCCGTTGGCCGCGTAGTGCGCGAAGAAGCGCGGGATGGTGCGGATGCCCTGGAAGTAGTTGAACACGCCGTACTTCTCGTTCGGGCTGTGGATGTTGTCGCTATCCAGGCCGAACCCGAAGAGGACGGTCTTCAGGCCGAGCTCCTTCTCGAAGAGTGCGACAATGGGGATGCTGCCACCGCCTCGCGTGGGGATGGGCTTCTTGCCGAAGGTCTCCTCCATGGCCTTGCTGGCTGCGAGGTAGGCCGGGCTATCAATCGGCGTCACAGCCGCTTCGCCGCCATGATGCGGACGCACCACGACCTTGACGCCCGGAGGGGCGATCTTCTCGAAGTGATCCTTGAAGAGCTTGGTGATGGCATCGCTCTTCTGGTTGGGCACCAAGCGCATGCTCAGCTTCGCGAAGGCCTTGGAGGGGAGCACGGTCTTGGCGCCTTCGCCGATGTAGCCGCCCCAGATGCCGTTCACATCGAGGGTGGGGCGGATGCTGCTGCGCTCCTCGCTGGTGTAGCCTTTCTCGCCGCGCACGGCATTGATCGCTAGGTCCTTCTTGTACTCCTCTTCGTTGAAGGGCGCTTCGGCCAGGGCCTTGCGCTCCGCGGCGCTCAGCTCCACCACGGCATCGTAGAAGCCGGGTATCGTGACGCGGCGGTCGGCATCGTGCATGCTCGCGATCATCTCGCACAGCGCGTTGATTGGGTTGGCCACGGCGCCGCCGTAGACCCCGCTATGCAGGTCACGGTTGGGGCCTGTCACTTCCACCTCCACGTAGCTCAGGCCGCGCAGCCCGGTGTTGATGCTGGGGCAATCGTTGGCGATCATGGCCGTATCGCTGATCAGCACCACATCGGCCTTGAGGCGCTCCTTGTTGGCGGCCACGAAGACTCCGAGGTTGTCGCTGCCCACTTCTTCCTCGCCCTCGATCATCACCTTCACGTTGCAGGGCAGGCCGCCGCTCTTCATCATGGCCTCGATGGCCTTCACGTGCATGTAGAACTGGCCTTTGTCGTCGGCGCTGCCGCGGGCGTAGATCAGGCCGTCCTTGATCACGGGCTCGAAAGGGCCGCTGTGCCAGAGGTCGAGGGGGTCGGGAGGCTGCACGTCGTAGTGGCCATAGACCAGGACGGTGGGCTTGGCGGGGTCCACGATCTTCTCGCCGTACACGATCGGGTGGCCCTTGGTGGGGCACACCTCCACCTTCTCCAGGCCGGCTTCCACCATGCGCTGCTTCACGGCATCGGCGCATCGGGCCACATCGCCTTTGTACTTGGGGTCGGCGCTCACGCTGGGGATGCGCAGGAGGTCGAGCAACTCGTTGAGGAAGCGGTCCTTATGAGCGTCGATGTAGGCGTCGGTGGGGTGCACGGTCGGGGGTGGTTTGAGGCCGCCGAATATAGGCGCACGAATCCGGGCAACCTTTGGTACGGGGGTACGGTCATGGTTTCGCCCAGAACGCTACTTTTCAACGCTTTTCGCCCCCCTCCCATGAAGCCAACTCGACTCCTGCTCATCGCTACCCTCGCTTCAGCATTTTCGTCGCAGGCGCAAATGGTGGTGAATAATACGCAGACGCCGGCCCAGCTGGTGAATGACGTGCTCTTGGGCAATGGCGTTCAAGCCTTCAACGTGCGGTACAACGGCGTGCTGAATCCGGCCGCCAACGTGATTGGCAGTGGCTCGTTCACCACCACCAACAGCAACTTGGGACTTGCCGCTGGCTTGATCCTATCCTCGGGCCAGGTGACCGCAGCGGCCGGCGCGGCCAGCGGCTTCAGTGGCAATGCCAACGGCACCGGAAGCGACCCTGACCTCGTGAGCATCTCCGGCGGCACCATCAACGACCGTGGGGTGCTTGAGTTCGATTTCATCCCTACCGGCGACACCCTCAAGTTCCGCTTCGTCTTCGCATCGGAGGAGTATCCGGAGTACGTCTGCTCATTCAACGATGCCTTCGGCTTCTTCCTCAGCGGGCCAGGCATTACCGGGCCATACAGCAACAATTCGGTGAACATCGCGCTCATCCCGGGCACCACCGTTCCGGTCACCATCAACAACGTGAACAACGGGTTGAACAACAACCCCACCAACCCCGGCTGCCCCGCACAGAACCCGAGCTTTTACGTGGACAATGCTGCTGGCACAACCGTGGTGTTCGATGGCATGACCGTGGTGATGCAGGCCACCTACCTCGTGCAATGCGGCCTCACCTACCACATCAAATTGGGCGTGGGCGACGCGTTGGACAGCACCTTCGATAGCGCGGTGTTCCTGGAGGCCGGCAGCTTCGTGAGCACGGGTCAGGTGATACCGACATTGTCTCAGTCCACCGGCATCATTGGAAACACCATGCTCGAGGGCTGTAATCCTGTGGAACTGGTGTTCACTCGTTTGGGCGATACAAGCGAAGTGGACACGGTGGACATCTTCATAGGCGGCACCGCCACGCCGGGCACGGATTACACCTACATCTTCCCGCCGCAGCTCATCTTCCCGGTCGGTGTGGAATCATTGAGCATCCCCTTCGATGTGCCCATCGATCCGGACGGCCCGGAGACCATCATCATCACCATTGAGCAGCTGGTGGCCTGTGCGGGCATGGTGCTTCAGACCAACTTCACATTCAACATCGACAGCCCGCCTCCATTACAGGTCATAGGAGGGGACATCAACAGTATATGCGGGCAGAACAACCTGCTGATCCCAGGGGTCAGCGGGGGGATGGGGCAGTACACCTATAGCTGGAACACGGGTGCCACGACGCCGACCATCAACGCCGCACCGGCGTTGACCACCGTGTACACGGTCACCGTTAGCGACATCTGCGACATCACACCGGTCTCAGCCGATTTCACCATCACCTTGCCGATCTACCCGCCGCTGGACCTCGTGGTGTCGCCTGACACGTTGATTGACTGCCTGGGCGACGGCGACATCTCCGTGGTGAGTGTGACCGGCGGCGACGGCGTGTTCAGCTACCAATGGAGCCTGAATGGCGTTCCTCTCGCGAACACGCCGGTGTTCAATGTGCCGGCTGCCAGCCCACCAGTCTATTACACCGTGACTGTGAGCGAGGGCTGTGGCAGCAGCATTTCCGACAGTGTGCAAGTGGGTACGGTCCCCCTGCCCCCGATCGAGTTCACCACCGAAGGCGATCAAGCGGTGATCTGCTCAGGCGACAGCACCACCTTGACTTTGACCGGGATCATTGGCGGCAACGGCGTGTACAACTGGACCTGGACCGATCAGAACGGATTGGTGATGGGCACCGGCTGGACGATCACCGTGCCTGTGACAGGCAACGCGCCGTATACGATCACCGCCAACGACCAGTGCGGGTACGTTGGCGACACCATCGTGAACACAATCCTGCCGGTGTACGACCCCTTCGTGCTCACCATGGTGGAGGACCATGTGATGTGCGCGGGCGACAGCAGTTACATACACGCGATGGTGACCGGCGGCTCGGGCTACTACCACATTCTCTGGGCCGGTGAGGACAGCCTGACAGATCCGCTCTACTGGGTGCATCCTGACGAACTCACAGAGTACCGCGTGATGGTGCGCGACCAGTGCGGCGAAGTGCTCTTCGGCCAAACCGAGATTGACGTGGAGCACGTGAGCGTTGACATTGTGGAGGACAATGAGGGTCAGGACGATTGGCACCTGCTGGCTGCTACGCTGCCATACGCCAAGACATGGATCTGGGACATGGGCGATGGCACGCGCTATCGCAACGACGAGATCTGGCACAGCTATCTCGACCTTGAGGAGCATTGGGTCACATTGCGGATCGAGACGCCCAACGGCTGCCACGGCGTGGATTCGCTGCTGCTGCGCCCACCCGCGCACATCTACTTCCCCAATGCCTTCAGCCCCGATGGCGATGGCTGGAACGAGGTCTTCGGACCGCTGGGCCACTACATCGACCGGTTCGAGATGCAGGTCTTCGACCGGTGGGGCGAGCTGATCTACTCAACGCAGGACGTGCTTGCGCCTTGGGATGGCACCTACAACGGCTCGCCGGCCCCAACAGGTGTTTACGTGTACAAGTACTACGCGGAAGGTCATTACTTCCCAGGGGTGGATGGCATGGGCCATGTGACTCTGATTCGCGGAAGCCAGAACTGAACAACAACCGAAGAACGTGATGAAGCGACTCCTTTCAATCGGCCTCGTGCTGCTGGGCAGCGGTGCGTTGCAGGCCCAACTTGTGGTGAACAACACCCTCACCCCTTTGCAGCTCGTGCAGGACGTGCTGCTGGGCACGGGCGTTACTGTGAGCAACGTGAGTTTCAATGGCGTGCTGGACCCCGCCACACCCCAGGCAGGCAGCGGCAGCTTCTCGACCACCGGCACCAACCTGGGCCTGCCGGCCGGCGTGCTGCTCACCAGCGGGCAAGTGACCGAGATCGCCGCGCCGGGATCGTACTTCGCGAGCGGCACGAATAGTTCGGGCAGTGATCCCGATCTGGTGACGCTGGCCAACCAGAACATCAACGACCGCGCGGTGCTGGAATTCGACTTCGTGCCGCAGGGCGATACGGTGAAGTTCCGGTACGTCTTCGGCTCGGAGGAGTACCCCGAGTACGTCTGCACCAACTTCAACGACGCCTTCGGCTTCTTCCTGAGCGGACCCGGCATTACGGGCCCCTTTCAGAATGGCGCCATCAACATCGCGCTCATCCCGAACTCGACGATTCCCATCGCGATCAACACCGTGAACCCCGGTGTTCCGGGCACTTCGGGCGGCCAGGCCGCCACCTGCGCCGCGGCCGATCCGAATTGGGTGAACAACAACGTGTACTACGTGAACAACCAGGCCGGCACCGATGTGTGCTACGATGGATTCACCGTGGTGCTCACGGCGCGCTGGCCGGTGCAGTGCGGCCAGACCTACCACATCAAGATGGCCATCGGAGATGGTTCTGATAGCGCGTTCGATTCAGGCGTGTTCCTCGAGGCCGGAAGCTTCACGAGCCTGCCCTTCGTACCCACCCTTTCGCCGGGCCCCGGCATCATCGGCACGAACACCATCGTGGAGAGCTGCTACCCGGTCACCATCAACTTCACGCAGACCGGAGCTACGGGCGATACGAGCGTGGTCTACGTCATTACCGGCGGCACGGCCACGGCTGGCGTGGATTACGTGCCCGACTTCCCGGATTCGCTGGTGTTCCTCCCGGGCGACAGCGTGCAGACCTTCACCTTCAATTGCCCCATCGATGGCGATGGTGATGAGACGATCATCCTCACGCTCATCAGTCCCAGCCCATGCGCGGGCATCACGATCACGAACGATTTCGTTTTCACCATCATACAGTCGACGCCTGTGGCCATCGTGGGTGGATTCGAGACGATACCCTGTGGAGGCAGCGCAACCTTGACCCCGACGATGTCCGGCGGGTACCCGCCTTACACGGTCACATGGTCCAATGGCGAGACCGGTAACAGCATTACTGTAACTCCGCTCAACAGTGCTGTTTACCAGGCCACAGTGACCGACGATTGCGGTTCCACGGCCGTGGCGCAGTTCTTCGTGGAGATGGATCCGCTGCCACCCTTGAACATGGCCATCATCGGGCCGGGAACTGTGATGGAGGCATGCGACAATACCGGCGTCAACTTCATCAGGCCCCAGGGAGTGCCGGGCGATGCGCTCATCACCATCACCTTCAGCGGTCAGGCCACCAACGGCACTGACTTCGAATGGAACAACACGGTGACCATCCCCGATGGCGTGGTCAACACCATCGTCCCTTTCAACCCTTTGGAGGATAATCAGTCGGACGACGGCGAGACCGTGACCATCACCGGGACCTACACCGACGACTGCGGTCGCACCACTTCAGCCAGCGTCACCATCACCATCATCGACGCACCGCCCATCGGGGTCACCACCGAGGACTTCCAAGTGGAGTGCTCGCCTGACAGCATGCTGCTGGTAGCAACGGGTATCGGTGGCGTAGGCTCTTTGGATTACTCCTGGTCCACCGGGGCCGTGGGCTTCTCCACTTATGTGCCCATGAACGTCTTCGACAACTACACCGTGACTGTCACGGACGATTGCGGCCGGACGGCCTCTGATGTGGCGACCATCTCGCTCATCTGCGACGTGATCGTCCCCAATGTGTTCTCTCCCAACGGCGATGGCTACAACGACCTCTTCGTGATCGAGGGGATCCAGTACACCAGCAACACCGTGCGCGTCTTCAACCGGTGGGGCCAGTTGGTGTACGAGTCCAGCAATTACCGCAACCAGTGGAACGGCGGCGACCTGCCAGACGGCACCTACTTCTATGAGGTGGTGCTGCAGTACAAGAAGGACGAGCCGTACACCGGGCACGTGACCATCCTGCGCAACGGCTGGCGTTAAGGAGCGTTCAACGCACGATCAGGGAAGAGCCCGTCATCTCGACGGGCTTTTCCATGCCCATCAGTTCTAGCAGCGTAGGCGCCACATCGGCCAGGATCCCGTCGCGCAGCCGAAGGGGCTTGTCGGCCAGGACGATCACAGGAACCGGATTGGTGGTGTGCGCCGTGTTCGGCGTGCCGTCGGCGTTGGCCACCTTGTCGGCATTGCCGTGGTCGGCGATGATGAGCACGCTGTACCCTGCGCTGCGCGCTGCCTCGGCAACCCTCCTGGCGCAGGCATCGGTGGTTTCCACGGCGCTGATGATGGCCTCACGCACGCCGGTGTGGCCCACCATGTCGGGGTTGGCGAAGTTGAGTACCACCAGGTCCGCGGCATTGGCCTTCAACTCGGGCACGATGGCATCGGCGATGGCTTGAGCGCTCATGGCAGGCTCCAAGTCGTAGGTGGCCACTTTGGGCGAGGGCAGCAGGATGCGGCGCTCGCCCGCGAACGGCTCCTCGCGTCCGCCACTGAAGAAGAAGGTGACGTGCGGGTACTTCTCGGTCTCGGCGATCCGGATCTGCTTCTTGCCGGCCTTGCTCACAGCTTCGCCCAGCGTCATGGGCAGGTCGTCCTTGCGGAACAAGGGCTCCACATCACGAAAGGTGGGGTCGTACTCCGTGAGGGTGGCGTAACGCAGCTTCAGTGGCTCCATGCCATGCTCCGGGAAAGCGCGCTGCGTAAGGACTTGCGTGATCTCGCGGCAGCGGTCGGTGCGGAAGTTGAAGCAGATCACCGCATCGCCTTCGGCCAGCAGGCCAAGCGGCTTTCCATGGGCATCCACCATGAGGTGCGGCTCCAGGAATTCATCCGTGGTGCCGCTCGCGTAACTGGCATCGAAGACCTGCAGCGCATCGGTGGCACGCGCGCCTACGCCGCGCGCGAGCAGGTCGTACGCCTTGCGCACGCGCTCCCAGCGCTCGTCGCGGTCCATGGCATAATAGCGGCCGATGATGCTGGCCACGCGCGCTCCGGTCCCCGCCACGTTCTTGAGGAAGCGCTCCATGCATGGCTTTCCGCTGCGCGGGTCGGTGTCGCGCCCGTCGGTGAAGGCATGCACCAGCACGTCATTGACCCCTGCCTCGCTCGCAATCCGGCAGAGCGCCTCGGCATGCGTGCGCATGGAATGCACGCCGCCGTCGGAGAGCAGGCCCATGAGGTGAAGCCGACCGCCATGCTTCTTGGCATGCTCCATTACCGCGCGGAGCCCAGAGTGTGATGCGAGGCTGCCGTCGGCAATGGCCCGATCGATGCGCACCAGGTCCTGGTGCACCACACGGCCGGCGCCGATGTTCAAGTGCCCCACCTCGCTGTTGCCCATCTGGCCATCGGGCAGGCCTACATGGCCTCCATGGGTAAGCAGCATGGCGTGCGGAGCGCTTCCCTGGAGTTGGTCGTAGAACGGCGTGCTCGCGCTGGCGATGGCATCGGAGGCGTCGCCGGAACCGAGGCCCCAGCCATCGAGGATGATGAGCGCCGCTTGGCCAGCCATCAGACGCCTTTGGGGAAAGTGGCGGCGAAGATAGCCCCGTGTGGCGCGGCGTCCCGGATCGCGATAGTTCCGCCGAGGCGCTTCACCAAGCGTTCCACGATGTAGAGGCCGAGGCCGGTGCCCGCATGTCGCCGCGTCTCCTCCGATCCGGAGCGATAGAAGCGCTCGAACACCCGGTCGCGCTCGGAAGCAAGGATGCCCGGGCCTTGATCGGCGATCTCAATCTGCCATTGAGCGCCGAGGTCATGCGCTGTGATACTGATCGTCGTGTTTGCCGGCGCGTACTTCATGGCATTCTCCAGCAGGTTCTCCGCGATGCTCCTGACCGCTTGCGGGTCGCTGCGCACCATCAACGTGGAAGGGAGCTCGGCCTTCCATGCGTGTGAATCCTCGCTGCGCAGCTGGGCACGGGCAACCACTTCACGGACCGTAGCTGCGGCATCCATGAGTTCAGGCCGCAGCTTGATCTCCCCGGCCCCATCGGCAGCGGCCACCAGCACCTTCTCCGTTAGGGCAGCCAGACGGTCCGCTTCCCCAATGGCCGAGGACCGGAGGCGCTCGGCATCCGTTCCGCTCAACCCCGGCCTGCTCAACGTTTGCAGTTGCAGCTTGATTGAGGCGATCGGCGTGCGCAATTCATGCGTAATGGCCAGCATGAAGTTCCGTTGAAGCGCCGCCAGACGGAGGTCGCGCCGGATGGCGATGAACGCGAAGGCGAGTACGCCGGCCAGTAAGAGCAGGAAGACGCCTGCCTCCCCGAGCACCATGAAGGTGCGATTGGATGATTGATCCGCCGCGCGACCGAGTCGCGCTTCAAGTTGCCCGATGACCGCTTCCCTTCGCAGCAGCAGCACCGCCCACCAGACCGATTGGGCCACGATGTAAACCATGGCCGCGCCGAGCATCCATAACGAACGGTTCGCGCCTCGTGCCATGCGGGCGAAGGTACCTGTGTCCTTCACCAAGGACCGAGGAAGGTCATTGCCTCGCTACCCACATGTGGGCAATGTTGGATGCACGCGTCATGGGGATTCCGAATGCGAGTGATGGCGCTGATTATCTTGCACGCTCGACCACTCATGGACTCCAGCGGCGCACGGGCATATATCCTCGAACGGCTCAAGGAGCGTTTGCCTGCGCAGCGCAGCTACCATTGCTTGGAGCATACTCTCGACGTGTATGCCAGCGCCATCAGCATCGCCGAGCAGGAGGGCGTGGAAGGGGAAGGACTCGTGCTGCTGAAGATTGCCGCGCTGTACCACGATGCCGGCTTCACCGTGCAGGACACCGACCACGAGACGGCCGGATGCCTGCTCGCCAAGGAGGTGCTGCCGAATTTCGGCTTCAACGACCGCCAGATTGAGCTGATCGGCGAGATGATCATGGCCACGCGCATCCCACAGAGCCCGCGCAACAAGCTGGCCCGGATCCTCTGTGATGCCGATCTGGACTACCTCGGCCGGTCCGACTTCAACCAGATCGGAGCCACCCTCTTCAGTGAGATGCGCGCCTACGGTGTGCTGAGCACGGAGCGTGAATGGAACGAATTGCAACTGCGCTTCCTCGAGCGCCACTCCTACTTCACGGTGACCAACAAGCGCTTGCGCGAGCCCCAGAAGCAGGAGCACCTGGAAGAGGTCCGCGCCTGGCTGCGCCAGAGCCCGTGATGTACCTAATGAAAAGACCCCGGCCGAAACCGGGGTCCTTCTCGTGGTGCCTCCCAGAATCGAACTGGGGACACACGGATTTTCAATCCGTTGCTCTACCAGCTGAGCTAAGGCACCATTTCCTTTGAGCCGCCCGGGAGGGCTGCGCGAAAGGCGGGCGAAGATAGACAAGCACAACTTCCCGGATCAGCGGAGTGGACCTCATCATCGACATCGGCAACACCCGCGCGAAGGCCGCGCTCTTCGAAGGAGCCCGATTGCTGCGCCGGGCGGCCTTTGAACTGCCGGACACTGCTGGACTTGCAGCGCTGATCCATGGCGCACCGATCGCCCGAGCGGCCATCGGTTCCGTGGCGCATGAGGCCGAGGGCCTGGCTGGCTGGCTGGGCGAACGGTTCCCGTTGACCCGGATCACATCCATGAGCCCATCGCCCATCCGCTCGGCGTACACTTCGGGAGCTACGCTCGGGGTGGACCGCCTGGCCAATGCCGTGGCTGCCGCGCATATGTTCCCCGGCCGCGCTGCTCTTGCCATCGATCTGGGAACCTGCATCACCTGCGATCTGGTGAATGCGCAGCGCGTGTACCTGGGCGGCGCCATCACCCCGGGGTCACGCATGCGTGCGCAGGCCATGCATGCTTACAGTGCCAGATTGCCGCTGGTGGAAGCGGCCCTCGACGCCCCAGCCTTCGGCGATAGCACCAAGTCGAGCCTGCAGGCGGGCATCCATCACGGGGTGCTCGGTGAGTTGGAGCATTTCATAGCTGCCGCGCGGACCATGGACCCGGATACGGCCGTGGTGCTCACGGGGGGTGATGCGCCCACCCATGCGCGGGCATTGAAAAGCGGCATCTTTGCCCACCCTTTCCTGACCCTTGAGGGCTTCCGTCTCATACTGCATCACGGCCACGGCCCTGATCCTGCCGCTGCTGGCCCTTCCGCAGGCGCAGCAGGGTAGCGGGTCCCTTTATTCGGCGCATGGATTCGGCGACCTCGCCGGTACGGGTCAGGTGACACTGGCCGGCATGGGGGGCTTGGGGGTGACCGTGGCCGACCCTTACGGCGTTTCTCGTGCCAATCCGGCCACTTACCCGCGGCTGGCGCACACCGTGTATGAGATGGGCGCCACCACCCGTTGGGTGAGCATGACTCTAGCTGAGAGCACAGGGAAGGGCCGCGCAACGCGCTTGCTCGGCTTCTCGCTCGGCGTGCCTTTCGGGCGTGGAAAATGGGGCTTGGCCCTCGGTATGCAGCCCTATACGTCGGTGGCCTACGAGATTGACGACGTCGCGGCCACCAGCGAAGGGCAGCTTCGTTACCGGTACACGGGCGCAGGAGGCATCAATCGCGCCTACGCAGGCATTGGCCGCGTGCTCTGGCAGCGGAGCGATAGCACCGGGCGCAGGGCCATGTTGAGCGCTGGCGCCAACTTCGAGTTCCTCTTCGGCACGGTGGAGGCCACGCGCAAGGCCTATTATCCCATCGGCTCCGGCTACTACAACAGCAGCGTGGCATCCACGCTAGTGCTCCGGGCGCCCACAGGAACTTTAGGACTCTTTCACACGGCCGACCTCGTTGGGCCCGCCCGCGCCAAACAGAACCACGAGAAGCGTTTGGAGGAGGTCAGGAAGAAGGACAAGCGCCTGGAGATGGATTGGCTCAACGCAGGGAAGGATTCCGCCGCCCGTAAACCGCTGCGCAAGCCTAAAGGCCCCGGCGATGGCTGGCGTTGGCGGGCCGGCCTGGGCATCGACCTGCCGCTGCAGTTCACGGCGCAGCACAGCCAGCTGGCCACCTCCTTCAGGCTCAGCGGCACTGTGGAGAGCACCGTGGATACTGCGGAGTACATCAAAAGCGCATCAGGCTCACTCGCCATCCCGGTCGGCATCGCGGCCGGGGTCGGCGTGCAGAATGCCCGCTGGAGCATCGGGGTGGAATGGCACCAGCGCGATTGGAGCAGCAGCCGGGCTGACATCGAGGGCTATACGCTCCGGAGCAACCTGCGCCCGTCCTCCGCTTTCATTTTAGGCGCCTCTTGCAGGCCCGCAGGCGATGGCGGCGGCAGCTTGCTCAAACGAACGATTTACCGCGCCGGCCTTCGCTATGTGGACGACCCCATCGAGGTGCGCGGCGTGGGCATCACGCAGCTCGGCATGTCCTTTGGCCTATCGGTGCCAATTGCAGGAACCACTACGCGAAGCCGCCTCAATCTGGCCGTAGAGCATGGCCAGCGCGGCACCACCGCCGAAGGGCTCCTGAGCGAACGATACACCAGCCTGCATTTCGGCGTCACCATCACCCCCGACATGCGAGAACCCTGGTTCAGGAAGAAACGAATTGAATGATGAAGAACATGAGAACCCTCGTCTGCGGCACCGCCCTCCTCGCCGCTTCCCTCTTGAACGCGCAGAGCAAGTACGGCGCGACCCCTGCTGACAGCGTGGAGTGCGTGAAGAACCTCTCGCTCTTCCAAGAGTCGATGAAGCAAGGCAACTACACCGATGCGTACGCGCCATACCGCGTGCTGGTCCGCATCTGCCCCACCTGCAGCAAGGGCCTTTACCAGAATGGCGGCAAGATGCTGAGCGATTTCATCAGCAAGGAGAAGGACGCCGCACGCAAGGAGCGCCTCATCGACTCGCTCCTGCTCAACCACGACATGCGCATCCAGCACTTCGGCGAGAAGGCTTTCGTGCTGGGCCGCAAGGGCGTGGACATGCAGTTCCAACGCCCCAAGGACTGCAAGGCCGCGTACGCCATCCTGAAGGAATCCGTTGACCTGGGCGGCGCGCGCAGCGAGCCCGGCACCCTTAGCGCGTACTATGACGCCCTCAACTGCGAGTACGCCGCCGGCGCGGCCACCAAGGAGCAGATGCTCTCGGAGTACGTGCGCATCATGGGCTTCATCGAGCAGAACCTGTCCGATCCCGGACTGAAGGAGAGCGAC
>Ga0169931_10008905_pt1 | contig 14558 bp, 11 predicted proteins | sample Kivu_15m_20L_FD_129675 | JGI IMG/M metagenome (GOLD analysis project Ga0169931, IMG submission 129675) | Freshwater microbial communities from Lake Kivu, Western Province, Rwanda to study Microbial Dark Matter (Phase II) - Kivu_15m_20L... | ecosystem: Environmental > Aquatic > Freshwater > Lake...
ATTCTCAATTTATATTGCAAATGAATGATTAAAGAAATTTACATTTGATAAATTAATATCCTAAAGTAAAAATAATCATTTGGAATTATTAGTCCTAAACTCTATATTCGTTTTATTCCTAATTAAACAATGAATTTAATTAAATAAATAAATAAATTTAAAAATAAGACATAATGCAGGCTCTTAAGAATTTAATAAGCCTTTCAACAAATCAAGAGGAAAAGGAAGTACTAAAATTACAAATAAATTCATTAAAATCAGTAATTTTACAATTAATTACATCAGAAAGTAGAACTAAATAAATTTGAATATAAATCCCAATCACCTCCTAAATGTCAAACAGATTTTATTAAATACATAGTAGGATTATACATAATTGATCCTAAAATTTCAATTGAAATAAATTTAAAATACATCAATCTTTTAGAAGAAGTGCCGGTAGAATTAATCGAAGATTTTATTGGTCATGTAATAGGAGTTTACGTTATCTACACACAAATTTATATGTAATTTTTCTTAAACATAATAAAATTATTTAAGTGAATTAGCAGAATTTCTCTTTGAAATAGTTTTAAAATTAAGCAAGCAATCACTAAAAATTTCTCATTTAATTTTTTTCAACTTACTTTCATCGAAGAATAGCTATAAGAAATATATCTCGCCTTTAGAAATAAAATCCTTAATAATCAAATTCATGAAAAACTGGCAATACTCCGGAGAAGACACAGGTATGTATTTAAAAATAATTTAAAATTATTTTTCTTCTCCTCTCAAGAATATAAAATTAATCTCTTTAACATAGATGATTTATAATTATTTAGGTTTTAATGATTATGTTTCAATGTTCAACATAAATTCCTTTTTCGAAGAATTTGTAGATAAGAATATAAGTTTTACTAATTTACAAGATATGAAGTCCTATATATTAGATTCAGAGATAAATTGGGACAGGATAACGGTGAATGTCAAAGCTAATCAGAGTACTTCAAATAATAATGAGAAAAACAATATCAATAATATTGATAAGTCTATAACATCAGAATTGAACGGCAACCCAATCGAACAGAATAAATGGCATCAATATATTTCAACACTTAATTTCCTAAATGATTTGGTAACAATAAGTGAGATGTTAAAATTCATTCCACTTGATTGCAGAAATAAGGCCTTACGCAATTTTATTAGATTTATGAATACAATGGAGCTCCCATCATCTAATATCTCCTTTGATTTTTCTTCTAATCGTGATATCTCGAATGAATTTAATAATAAAATTATCCTACGTATATGTGAGGATTATTCTTTCTGTTTATCAACTAAAGATAAAGTGCCATTTCATATTTTATTAGAAATCTGCAATCAGCCTAATATTACTAAAGATAATAATCAACATAAAAGAGTTGATGGAATTATCGACATGAAAACTACTACATTTAAGTCTAGCAATGATCTTTTTAGAAATTTCAATGATAATTCTAACAGTCTAAATAAGTCAAATACTGTTGAAAATTCCTTTTTTAAGATTGAAGAAATTTCCTATCATAAAGAAATTTTCAAGCCAATTCCAATTAAGCCTGTGAAAGAAAAAAAATCCTTTTTTGCAAATATTTTTGGATGCTGTGGGATAGATCGTGCCCAGGAGGATATAGAGCAAGAGGAAAGTGAAAGGATTACCTCTTATGAACAAACAAAAGATAATTCCTCGTACCTACACGGTTTATTCGGAGATAAGACTTTTACTCAAGTATCTCAAAATCTTCTAAAAAATTCCAAACATGACCACCTTAAAAATAGAAAAATTATTTCGATAATTGTAAAAGGAAACGAAGATATGAGACAAGATCAGCTTGTATATCAAGTTATGGAAATATTCTCAAGCATTTTTGAAAAGGAAAACCTCAATATATATTTAAAACCACTTAAGATAATACCAACAGGAAGAGGTGGAATAATAGAAACATTGACAAACACAACAAGTCTACAAAAAATAAAGGGAATAAACTATGAAGAATTGCTAAAATCCTCTTCATTAAATTCCTTAGAAGACAATAATACAAATAAAGATTTTGTGGATAATAATGAAAATACAAAAAATCCCAATCCGAATAATTTAGGGAAAAACACCAAAACTGAATCAGGAATATATAATTCTACTAGTAAAAAAAACAATCCTCTTCAATTTTATTCTTCTAATACAATCGCTACAACGACTACTGTTAATTATGGAAATCTCAAAAGTTACTTTATTTTAAAATTTGGAAATGTGAATTCTTCAAAATACAAACAAGCTGTCAATAATTTTATGATCAGTTTAGTGGGATACTCTTTGCTCTGTTATGTTCTAGAAATAAAAGATAGAAACAATGGAAATATCCTAGTAGATGATGAAGGTCACATTATTCACATCGATTTTGGATTTTTATTGTCACATTCTCCAGGAAATTTAAATTTCGAAAAAGCTCCGTTTAAGCTTACTTCTGAATTCGTAGAGATTTTAAACGAATTCGAATCTGATTTATTTAAAAGCTTCCAAGATTTATTTTGGAAGGGATTTATGGCGCTTAGAAATAATGTATACTATATTATCTCTTTCATTGATCTATTTATGCTTAGTAATTCTGACCTCCCTTGTTTTTATAAGAAAGAAATGATCTCTGATTCCATAAGGGAAAAGCTGATGTGTGACTATACATTCAGTAAATTCATGATGTCGGAATCAGATTCAATTAAAGAATTTACCAATAATTTGATTCTTTATTCTTATGAAAATTGGAGGACGAAATTTTATGATAATTATCAAAAATATTGTGTAGGAATAAACTAAATTATTAGAGATTTAATTTAATATTTCATAAAACATTTTGAAAGGCTGGAACTATGATTATTAAAAAATAAAACAAATAATAAGGCATATTAATTCACATAACTTAATTAAAAAACTACATTTAAATTTGGAATTTTTTATAAATTACAGTCGAAAAATTTAAGCGTGTTTCATGCTCTTTAATATATTTGTTTTTATTTAATTAATCATTAAATTAATTTATTGTGTATTAATCAAAGCTTGGTAAATTTCAAATTATCCTTTATTTTGTATAAGATATTTTTATATCTGGAAAATATTCGAAATCTCATAAAAAAATAAAATTAACATATAGTATAATACAATATAAATATTTGTGACAATACCAGTAAGTAAAATTTTCACTTAAATTAGTATTAGAAGCGACCATCTCACATAATCACACATCCACATTTGCACTTCGTTTTATTTTGATCATTTTCTCTATCGTTAGAATCATTGTTATATGCTTTATAACTCTCAACCTTTACAAGGTCTATAAATTTCTCTTTTCCTTTATTGAAATTCTTTAAATTTTTCTGTTTTAGATATAGATCCAAAAATGTAACTTTATATTTTTTAGGGAATCCTTTTTCGATTGAATTTCCAAATGCGTCTTTCCTAGAACTCGGAGCAGAAGTTAAATTTAAGGTCTCTGACACTGTTTTTCCTTCAGTTTTTCTTGGAGTATTATCTTCCCTTACAAAACTTCTCCTCATTTTTTCTTTTTCAATCTTAATATGAATTTTTTCACCCTCTGATGAAGCTTCACTCAAATTAACGTTTATAATTTTTTTATTTAATTTTCTTTTGATGTATATCTGCATCGAATTGTCAGATATTGTTCTTTTATCACTTAAATCTGATTTGAGGTATTCTTGTAAATTGCGAGGTTTCATGGTAGATGTACTGCTGATATTAATTTTCAAACTTTCTGAATTTTTAAAATCATCACTCATTTATTAATTAAATATTTATATTATCCTTGATTATAAAAAAAGAATTTTATTATGTTTATAATAGGTAGATTGTAAAAGAATCATTTAGTTGAATTGAAAATCTATTTAAGCTAAAATAACAACTTTAATTGATTAAAATGTTTGTATTCTTATTTGAATTTCAATATGAGAAGGAATTTCTTATTAGTGATTAATATTATTTATAATTATATATTTTTTTGATTTATATTTCACCAATACTCACATACTCATTTCTTCAAGGAATAAAATCTGATCAAGGATTTGCCAGTAACCTATATTATTCTTTCCGAATAAATCTATCATTTTCAAACATTATTTTACTTATTAGATGCTCTCGTATCACGTTTGGGTCTGTGTTTACTCTATTAGACTTTAAATAATCATATGCTTTGATAAATAATTTATGGCCTAATGCAGATTCACATCGTCTATTTTTAGTTAAGATTTTCTTACTGTCTGAATTGTTTAATTTTCTCTCTTAGGATTGCAGTTCCGTCATCGTCCTCTAAACTTTCTATTGTCCTATATTTCAAATTTATGTTCGGATTTAAATTATTATGATTATGATTATTCAATGCTGCATTTTCATTCTCGGAAATATCCGAAGTTTCTTCGTTTTCATTCAAAATATTTTTATTCAAATTTTGATGATCTCCCTTTTCCTCTGTTTGATTTATTCTTATAAATATTTTTTCGATTTTATTTTGTGTTTTCTCAAGACACTCCTTCATTTTCTTAATTTCTTGAGTCACCTTCTTTAAATTATCTTTTTCGATTAGTAAATTTTTTTCCTTTTCTTCACAGATAGTTTCTAGTAAAATCTCCTCGTCGATTTCTTCAACCTCCTTTTTCCCCTTTTGCAAATTTTTCAATCCTGTTGAAGGTCTCAAATTTTTAAAATCTCTTAAACCTTCTTTTGGAGATTTACTTCGACTATCGTCAATTTTCTTTTTCATTCGGTTTATTAAATTTACTTCTTTCCCTTTTTCTAAATCACCATCAGAAATTTTTCTATTTGATTTATAATGATTCGAAGTTTCTGGACGTTTTAGGTTGTTTTGTTTATTGTAAGCAGTTGAAAATTGAGCCTTGTTAAATTTCAATTGGGATTTTTTATCAGTATCTTCACTATAATTATTTATCTTAAGATTATTCAAATAGCTTATCTCTATTAAATTGGAATTATATTCAGATGGAATTTTATGTATATTGGAAGGATTATCATGTTTATTGCTTTGATGATTGGCGGAATCTAGCGAACCAGAATTTTCCCTAGATTTATGTGGGATTATTTTGTTTTTTATTTTAGTAAAAATTAACTTCTTCTTTTTTTCAAGTTCTGCAAGAATCTCTTCAATTTTTTTCTGTTCTTCTCTTTTCTTTTTTAGATAATCATCATATTTCAGTTTAATTGATTCGTTCGATTCGTACTTAACGATGTTGTTCGATTCTGGATTATTATTATGAGAATTATTTGATTTAAGATTTTCTTTTTCTTGATCGCTAGTACGATTGTCATCATTTTGGGCAGATGGATAGGAAATACCAATCGCGTTGGAATTTACATTCGAATATGTGATTCCGTTAATGTCCTTAATAATCATATTAAACACTCCTAATTTCTCTGCTTGTTCTTTTAAAATCTCACATTGTTCATTTAATATATCACCTCCTCCCTCTATATTTGTTTTCGATTCAGGCTTGTTACTTTTATTAGAATTAATAAAGTCATATATATAATTTGCGACTTTCTTTTTGATAAATGGCTTCTCTAATATCGTAGAAATAGTGGGTCGGTTTTTAGGATTAACAGAAAGCATTTGATCAATCAAACCGCGGAGTTCTTTTGAATAAATTGAATTAACAGGGTTGTGTGTGCCTTTTACTACTTTGATAGCAACAGCGTTCCAAGTCTAAAAAAGTATTAGGTGATAAAATATTTTAAAATTAGAGAGCTTACCAATCCTTCAAATGCATGCTTAAGATTGCAAATTTCATATAAACAGCATCCGAATGACCATATATCAGATTTAAACCCGTATTTCTTTCCATTGTATAATTCTGGAGACATATATAGCGGAGTGCCTACCATTGAACCAGCCAAGTCCTTAGTTTGATTGAAAATTTTGGCTATACCGAAATCGCCTATTCTTATCCTTCCCTCTTTTAAAAAAATATTTTGTGTCTTGAAATCTCTGTGAAGTATTTTCTTATCGTGTACATATGATAATGCTAATCCCAACTGCACTATCCATTCGATAATCTCCTCTTCTTTGAAAAATTTTCCCTTAGAGTTTTTTATTTTTTCATAAAAATCTCCTCCTTCACAGTATATCATAACTATATGAAAATAATTATCTTTGTCGAAAAATGAATCCTTATATGAAACCACATTCGGGTGTTTTAATTCTTGTAAGACTCCAACTTCATTCTCAATGTTTTCTATGTCCTTCTTGTTAATATCTTTGAAGTTTATTCTTTTTATTGCATAAAGTTTATCTTCTATTTTATGTTTTGCTAAAAATACTTGACCAAACATTCCATTACCGATAACTTTTTGGAATTCATATATGTCCATATTAATTCTTTTAATTTAATTGGAATAAATTTTGATTAATTTTGGTTCTGACAAATGAGAATTATGAAGTTATAATTAAAACAGATTTTATAGAAGTATAGTATTATTTTAAAAAAATACTCACAATTTTTATACTGATTTTAATTTAAAAATACAGGAATAATAATTTTTTATATTATTTGTCAAACAAAAAATAATCTGATACATTAAATAACTTTATTTAAAATCAAATATTTCATTATTTTGATATTTTCCATGAATAAAAGTTTACGAATCGTACTGAGTTTTATCTTTTTTATTACCAGTACTTGTATTTCTATGATTTTTATTACGATTGTCTAATATATCATTTGTCTTCTCTTTATCTAATACATTACCATTGCTATCTATTTCATAACGATGTGAAAAGGAGCGATTCATTTTTCTTCGACCGCAAGGATACAACTCACGATTGATAATCGAAATTTCATTATCAAGACGCTTATTATCAATATTAAGATTTTCTAAATTCTTGTTGACTGAATTGATCTGGTTTGTCAAAGAATCACAATCTTTATTTAGTTCTTTGAATCTCACTTGGAGTTTTATAATTTTTTGTTCAGCCTCTTTTTGCAAACTTCCCATTGCTGAAATTTCTTCCAAGGCGTCTTTGATTTTTTCTAATTCAAAGCTTTCATCTTTTGATCTTAAATTCACGTTCTCTCTAAGAAGATTGTTATAATCATCAACACATTTCTTTTTTTCTTCTTCTAATTTGTCACATTCTTCTCTCAATTTTTCGTTTTGTGAAATGAATTCTGCGAATTGTTCGAGACTCAAAAGTTGGTCATTGTTTGATTTGATGTTTTCTTTTATGATTTCTTCTAGCTCTACGTAAAGTCTTTCCATATTCTGGATTTTAAATTCTTTAAGCTCTAATTCTTTTTTGAGTTCTTCTATTTTTTCTAAATAATTCAAAGTTCCTTTTTCTTCTTTCTTTTGAAGATCAGAGGTAGTATGCTCTATATTTTTCTCTGTAGAGTTTAATGTAGAAATATCCTGCTCTAAGGAACCGCAGTCGTTGTTTAAATCATTTTCAATTTCAAAGAGTTTCTCTTTCAATTTGTTGCTATCTAATTCACCTGAGACTAACCCTTTCAAAACGAGTTTGGTTGAACTTACAAGTTGTTCAATCTCCTCAATATATTTCATTGTTTCGTTGTCCTCATCCTTTAGGAAATCTTCTAATATTTTTTTTCTAGAGATAAAGTAGTTTTCGTTATAGGCACGGGAAGTGTACATTGTGAATAATTATTAATTTTATTAATTAAAATAAAAATTTCTTAGATTATAAAAAGAATTTACTCATAATTTCAAAAATATTTTTGTTTAGATTTTACTATATTATGGACACAAATTATTGATATATATATAAGTTCTCAAATTTTTATATGATTTAAATTAATTTATAATTTATACAATTTATGTATTGAAGTTTACTTTATAAAATATTTATTTAATTCAAATGCAACGACGTCCTCGTAATCAAAAAAAAACTTTTCAAGTTAATCAACAAGAAGATGACAACTATTCCGATAACAATAATGAAGATATTGAAAATAAAAGAATTATGGCGGCTGCTTACATTGACAAACTAGATTCTGAAGAAATTTCAGATTCAAATGATGATGAAGATTTTGAAGATGATGACTCTTTCAAAGGTGAGGATATAAAGTCAGAAGAGGATTCTTATGTAAGCGATGATATTAAAACAGGAAAGAAAAGAGCAAAAGACAAATCGAAAACTGCAAATAAGGCATCAGAAACAAAAGGAAAGACAGATAAAGAAAAACTAACCCCTAAAGCTAAAAAAGAGAAAGCTCCAGCGAAACCGAAAAAGGAAAGTGCTCCTAAAGAAAAAAAGGAAAAGGTACCTAAAGAGAAAAAGGAAAAGGCACCTAAAGAAAAAAAAGAAAAAGCTCCTAAAGAGAAAAAGGAAAAGTCGCCTAAAGAAAAAAAAGAGAAATTCCTTCTTGATCCTGCATATGATTTAAATAAGGCATATTTCTATCAAAATCTCTCAGAAGCTGAATGGACAGAAATAACTGAATTTATTAAGAACTATTTCAACTCAACATCCTTTGATTTAAACACCATATCAAATTTCTTCAAGAAATATCCAAATTTGAAAAAAGGAGAACATAACATACAAAAACTTAAATCAATGTAAATATAATCTATAAATATCCTATCTAGAATCGACATACAATTCGATTCAAACACAAACACTCAGAATTCTCTTGAATATATAAAATTTAAACTCTTCAGAAATATTAACGACTTTATAACCAGTGAATTTTTTACAGTTAAGCCCACCGTTCTTGAATGTCATTTCTTCCCGAATCCAAGCAACGAAATTCATGTTGTCAATATGATAAGAACCTGCAAGCAAACCTTAGACGTTGCCATATTTACTCTCACAAACGATAAAATTGCGGCTGCTATCGAAGAAGCTTTTAATAGAGGAATCCGTGTTAGAATGATTGCTGACGACGAGTGTTGCAAAATGTGGGGTTCTGATTGTGTTAAATTGGCTTCGTCAGGGATTGATTTGAAAACTGACAATAAAGTTAATTACCACATGCATCATAAATTTGCAGTGCTTGATAACAGTGTTGTCATAACTGGATCTTTTAACTGGACTATGCAGGCTGTAAAATTCAATCAGGAAAATATTCTATTTTATGAAAACAAAATGATTGCTGGCCAATATACCAAAGAATTTGATAGATTGTGGAATGAGCTAACTACGGTTATAAAGTAAGACATAATTTGACTTATGATATTAGTAAAGAAACTGCTCTTAAAATGCTTCAGGAGGAAGCTGAGAAAAGAAGAATATGGACAGAAAATAAAAAGGCCGAAAAGGAAAAATTGAAGAAGGAGGAGGCGCAGGTTAAAGATTCAAAAGAAAAAATTTGACTTTAATAAAAAATTACTATTTCTTTAAAGACTAATCAATTTAAAATAATTCTTTATCAAAATAATTTATAATTTTGTTCAATATTTAAATTAATTCATTTAAATAAATTATTCCTTTATGGTAGTAATCTTAATGAATTATAATATTAAAAAGCTGGTTATGTCTAAAAAATGTAAAATTAAATTTCAAACTTGAAATTTAAAAATCTGAAATTAGGAGAGAAAAATTTAATCATATATGAAATTAAACTAAATTGAAAAAATAATAAGTTTTATTGAATCTACTCAAAATAGGAATTTTTCATTATAAAATAAATCATCAAAAATAATTTCGAATAAGATATTTCGATATTCCTATTTTACATACAAGTACAACAAAATTTCTAAATTTTCTCTTATTTTTATACTCTTATTGAAATAAAAGCTAGTGAAGTCTATAATTATTGTTATGTTTTTTATTAACGCATCGAAAAAATAAAATTATTATTTAATTATGTAAATTTTATTTTATAATATTTATTAAGATGCTAAAGTGCAGTGAAATTATTCATAAAAATTCAGACTCTTTTGACATTTTAAAACCTTATCAAGATAATTCCTCAGGACTCAATTATATTCATGAATCGACAGAAGATAACATTTTCGACTTGATTTTCTCTATGAAAAAAAAACAATTAAATCAGAACGCAATTTTTCATCAGACCAAATCATGTGTTGATACTTTTCAAAATGTTGAAAAAGCTACTGGAAACCTCCTAGAAAAAAACTTTTTAGAAGTTAAGAAAAAATTACGCTTACTTAGACTAAATATAGGAAGACGTCATAAAATTATATCATCTTCTTCAATTAAAAGTTCCAAGTGGAAGAAGAAGCATAGCAAAAATTAATTTATTTTATTTTTATTTATTTTAAAAAACAATATCTTGTTTTATTTCTAAATGTTTACATAGGTTTTGGTTTAATTATTTCGATTAATAATTATAAAACTTTAAATTAAATATTGTAAATACAGTTAATTTCTGATTTTATTTGATTTATTTTAATTGAGTAAACAAAAAAAAATTAAAATTTTATTAAAAAAATGTCCAAAAAATTAAACGATAATGGTAGTATATAAATATTTAACATACAATAATTATTTAGAGTTCGATATAGAGGCGTACCTAAGAAACACATACTATGATATGAAAAGAAAAATTTATGCTATAGATATAAACTACTTAGTAATCATTCTAGTCGCATTAAGCCAAGGCATAACAGGACTTTCTGACCTGGCAATAAGTTACCTCTATAAAGATGATTTAAAATTAGAACCGGCTCAAGTTAGTAGAATTAATAGCTTAGCAGCTATTCCATGGATAGTTAAGCCTATTTATGGATTAATTTCTGATTCATTTCCTATTTTCAATTATAGAAGAAAACCTTATCTCTTTATTTTCGGGTTGATTTCTATTGCGTGTTGGATCCTAATGTCTCAATGGGTTGATAATATACACAAAGTAGTTACAGTTATCATGGTTAATCAAATCTCTATAGCTTTTTGTAATGTAATAGGAGAGGCGCTTGTCGTTGAAACTTCTCAGAAGCAAAGACACATTGACCCCGATGCTGGTGCGAAGAATGTTTCAATGTACTTCATGATAAAATCATTCGGTTCTTTACTAACTGCCTTTTCTTCTGGAGCTTTGCTTGAGTATATTGACAAGCGAAAAGTATTCTTAATTACTGCCTGCTTTCCTTTTATGATAGTTTTTTCATCAATCTTGTTAAGAGAAAGAATATTAAATAGCAAAGATGATGGCAATTCTTATCAGAATTATCAAAACCAATCAGAAGTCATTCAAATTTCTGATAACGATTCTGTATCCGCACCAAATTATAAATATAATGTGGAGAATTATGAGACAATCAACACAAGTACAAATACCTATTCCAGTCACACTGAAACCCTTAATCATTCAAATGAAAAACTTCCTAAACTTAAAGAACAATTAATTCTATTTTACTCTTTCTTGCTACTAGATAAAATTTATAAACCGGTTATATTCATATTTTTATTTATGGTGACTCCTTCATATGGAGACCCTCTTTTCTATTTTTACACAAATGTTTTGAGTTTTTCACCAAGTGTGATGGGAAGGCTAAGGTTAATATATGGAATAGCCAGCGTTTCAGGAATCTTCTTATACAATAGAGTACTTAAAAATGTTGGATTTAAGAAGATAGTATTTAGCACTACTATTCTTTACATTTTTTTCAATCTGCTTACAATTATTGTAGTGTTAAGGCTTAATCGAATAGTCGGAATCCCTGATTTTTGGTTCTGTATGACTGCAGATGCATTAACAACTGCTTTGGGTGAGATAAATACCATGCCTTTGTTAGTTCTTGCATGTAATATTTGTCCAAAGAACATAGAAGGGACTCTATACGCCTTCCTAATGTCAGTTGTAAATTTGGGAACTTTGTTTTCTAACCAGCTCGGTGCGATTCTGACTAGTTCATTAGGAATTACAAATAATCGATTCGAAAATCTTCCCACATTAATTCTAATCGTCAATATCGTGCTGATTATTCCTATGCCAGGATTGTACTTAATAAACGAAGGAGATTATTCAAATAAACATTGTGGGGATAAAGGCAAGGAAGGCTATCAAATGACTCCAACGATAAATACCAAGGATAATTTAAACGACAATTCAGATGAAGAGAAAAAGGCAATTTTAGATAAGAATAAACCCGAATTTAATTTTCAAAATTATTAAAGGGAAAAAAATGTATAAAATATCAAGAGCTTTGAATTTGAAATGTGGTGATCTATTTTGAGTTATAAAAGTTAAAATTTTCAAATAATTTTTGTCCAAAAGTAAAATAAAATAATTAAATGACTTTATAAATAAAATTCATCTTTTGTCTTATAATATAATTTAAATAAATAATTCATATTCAATTAAATTTTAATTAAGTATCCATCAGAAAACAAAATAATACGAATAATAAGCATATAAATTAAAATCAAAGAATTTTGATTAAAAATACTTGTTTCTCTTAATTTGAAATTGATTTTCTTTCGATATGCCATTTGTTAGAAATAGACCTCATTTCTATTTCCTTTAATTTAGTCGATCTTATCCTCATTCTAAGGAAATAATACTTCAAAGGTTTCATAAATTTCCATAAAATATTTTGATTGAAATTTTTTCTTTCAATTATAACTGAACTACCTTTTTTAAGGAAATATGTAATAATCCTAAAATTCTTATTGAAGGTTTTAGGATTTTTCCAATTAGCTGAGCTTTTTAATCTTTTTAAAAACTTTTTCTGATTATTCTTAAAAATCAATGCCTTCAATTTTTCACCTACCTACCAAATAAATATATATAATTATCATACATTTTCGAAAGAATTAATGATGAAGATAAAATCTTTTTTATGTCCAGGTTGATTAAATGATGATGATTTTAGCCACTTAAAAAATTTTGTTTTCAAAACAATTTTAGAAGCATCAATAGAATGAATCAAAATCTTTGTCAGAGAATTAGCTCTTCTAAGACAAATACAATGGGTTTTCAAATTATTCAACACATCAGGGATCACCTTCTCTAAGAAAGTGTTGTTTAATTTCCTAACAAGCTAAGTCATTACAATTTAAATAACATTACTTACTTTTGAACATGCAACTGTCAAGATCAAATTTCTTGGAATATTCGAAGATAAAATTTTCCATTTCTTAAATACTCTATGTTTATAATCCATATTCATTCTCTCTAAGCAACGAAGAAGAAGAATCTGTTGAATGGAAATATTTTTGATTGAGTGCCTATTGAGTTCATTAGGATGAATCCTTGAATTCATCTTCCAACTAGAGAAAAATTTCGCTAATTTGGCATTTTTGTTGAATTTGTAATTGTAATTTATAAACTTCTTGATATTATTAAGTGAACTATTCTTTTGTAACTTCAGCACATTTAAAACATTTTTCCATTTAATAAAAGATTTGTTGATCAGTTTATGAGTTTTCTTTATAGATATTTTCGTGAGGCGAATCATAAATTTGAAGTGATTCTGCTCAATTGAATTAATTAGAGTCGACCTGTCTGTTTTTAAATTTCTCTCAACTCGTTTTACTTTTAAATGTTTAATTGGTTGCGATTTTTCTAAAGAATTGAATAAACTTTTTATTTGCTTAATTTTTTGAGATTTTCTCATAATATTCTGAGCAGTTTGTCTCCAGAGCATAAAGAAATTTTTTAAATTAATCGAAAAGGGTTTGTAATTTCTCTTGTGATCAATTAGTAAGAGTTTGATTCCTCTTTTTATTTCAGTCCATGGATCCTTCATAGCAACATTATTGCCTTTAAATGATAATAAATCAGAACTGATTGAGATTTGTGAAGTTAATTTTCTATTTTCGGTAATTGGAATTGAATTTATTTGGTTATCGCAAAAAGAGTTTGGCACATTTTCTTTAACAAATTCAGGATTTTCCAAATTATTGTTTGATCCAACTTCGATTTCTGGTTTCTTCACTTTCTTTACTATTGTTACTATTTTTCTAATTTCTTTTTTTTTCGTTTGAGTGCCTTCCAATTTTGTCGTAGGAATCAGTTCTAAGGAAGAATTATTCTCTATTGAAAAGATGTTCCTGTATGAGTCCATCATATTTCTTTTGTCTATTTGGAGACTTTCTGATAGCTGTATCAAATTAAGGGGTTCTTCTTTTTTTAATTTATAGAAAGAAATTTGAAAAGTCTCGCTTTGTGAGATTACGTTATTGTAAATAGGATGATCTAAATCCTCTGTTTTTTCTTTCTTCGATGCATCTGTATCAAAATAACTAGAATTATGAGTTTCTAAAATGTGCTTTTCCTCTGAATTGGATTTTATTTCGAAGAAAGAAGTGTCGATCGATAAGAATTGTGATGTTTTGTTTAGAAACGAAATTTCTTTTTTAATATCTGAGATTAGTTCAATCTTTTCTATTAAACACTCAGTAAGAGAATATTCTTTGGATTCTTTTGTACCTAGTTTTTTTTCTGATGTAATTTCTAATTCTTGATTAGTTTGAATTTCGCATCCGATCATGAAAGTTTTAGAAGAAGATTTTAAGTTGGATAAAATCCAATGCTTGAAATATTTCCTGCATAGAAAATCATCATTCTTTATTTTTCTATTTACGAATTTTAAAATTTTATTA
>Ga0169931_10008906_pt1 | contig 14556 bp, 11 predicted proteins | sample Kivu_15m_20L_FD_129675 | JGI IMG/M metagenome (GOLD analysis project Ga0169931, IMG submission 129675) | Freshwater microbial communities from Lake Kivu, Western Province, Rwanda to study Microbial Dark Matter (Phase II) - Kivu_15m_20L... | ecosystem: Environmental > Aquatic > Freshwater > Lake...
GACTTCGAGGAACGGATCCTGCCCGACGAGTTCACCAAGGGCGGAACCGTGCTGGGCATACTCTTCGCCTGGCTGGCGCCGGTGCCGCTCGGCTTCTCGTCCCTGTTCGTACCGAACGACTGGCCGGCGCCGGCGCGCGCGATGGTCGAAGCGGCGATGGGCGCGGCCTTCGCCTACGGAGCGCTGTGGACCATCAGTTGGCTCTACCGCAAAGTACGAAACCGCGAGGGCATGGGCATGGGCGATCTCAAGATGGCGATGATGATCGGCGCGTTTCTGGGGTTAATGCCGATGCTGCTGGCGATGATGGCCGGCTCAATACTCGGCTCGGTTGCCGGATTGATTTACATTTTCGCCGCCAAGAAGGACGCCGCCGATTATGAACTTCCCATGGGCTCCTTTCTTGGCATCGCGGCGATCATCGTCGCCATCCTGGACATCTACCGCGAGGTGGGAAGCAGTGTTGTACACTGAGGAATTACGCCGATGAAAGCGCTTCTTGAGAGCCTGCGCCCGAGCGATCCGGACCTTGCTCTAGCGATGGCAATCGATCCGCGCCGGCTTCCCGCGCACATTGCCGTCATCATGGATGGCAACGGGAGATGGGCCAACCGGCGCATGCTGCCGCGTGTGGCGGGTCATCAAGCGGGTATTCAGCCCGTCCGCACCACGGTCGAGACTTGCGCGCAACTCGGCATCGAAGCGCTCACGCTCTACGCCTTTTCGGTCGAAAACTGGAAACGCCCGCGCGCCGAAGTCGACACGCTTTGGGTGCTCCTGCGCACCTACCTGCGCAAGGAACTGGCGACGCTCCAGAAGAACAACGTCAAGTTGCAAGCGATCGGCCGGATTGAATACCTGCCCGCCGTTGTGCGCGAGGAGCTTGAGGCGACCGCGGCCGCCACGGCTTCCAACACCGGTCTCCAACTGAACCTCGCCATCAACTATAGCGGGAAGGCCGAACTCGTCGACGCGGTGAATCAGATGATCGCCGAAGCCCGCGAGACAGGCTCTCTGGAATCGCTGCGCGCCTCCGAAGACCTGATCGCGCGCAACCTCTACACCGCCGGCTTGCCCGATCCCGATCTCCTCATCCGCACCTCCGGCGAACTGCGCGTTTCGAACTTCCTGCTCTGGCAAATCGCCTACGCCGAGATCTACGTCACCGATACCTACTGGCCAGATTTCAAACGTGCCGATCTCCTCGAAGCCATCCTCGACTACCAGAAACGTGATCGCCGCTTCGGTGGGTTAAGCAGCACCGCCGCCGAGCAACAGGCCGACGACGAGGCCGTTCCGGCGCGATGAAGCGGGTCGTCACCTCGCTTCTTCTCATCCCGACAATTATCTGGATCGTCCTTTTCTCGCCGGACACGATCTTCACGGCGGCCACGTGTATCTTCGCGGGCCTGTGCTGGTTCGAGTACGCCGGCATCGCCGCGCACTACGGCGCCCGTTTCCGCGCGGCGCAAGGCTGGATCCCCGGCTTCGCGTTCCTGCTGATTCAACGCGACGAAATGTTGCTGCTGATGATGATCGCGCTCGGTGTGTTGATGCTCTCGCTGCGTTGCGCGGATTTGAAAGACGCGTTCCCAACCGCGGGCCTCTTCCTACTCGGCATGCTCTATGTCTTCGGCGCCTGGCGTTCGGCGATCGCGCTGCACACACGAAACGAGTACTGGCTGCTGTTCGCGCTAACGATCAACTGGATCGGCGACACCGCGGCTTTCTACGTCGGCCGCGCCATTGGTAAACACAAACTCGCGCCGCGCGTCAGCCCGGGCAAAAGTTGGGAAGGCGCCATCGCGAGCCTGACCGGCGCGGCGGTCTACGGGGTGTTCCTGTTGCGATGGGCGATCCCGGCCGTTGAACTGCCAGTCGCAATTCTGATCGCCGTGGCCGGCAACGCCGCCGGACAGATGGGCGATCTCGTTGAGTCCGCGCTCAAGCGAGGCGCCGGGGTGAAGGACTCCGGAACGCTTCTGCCCGGTCACGGCGGCTGGCTCGACCGGCTCGACTCTAGCCTCTTCTCCATGCCTGCCGTCCATCTGCTGATCACCCTTCTTGGTTTGCAGTAGGCAAAGCGGACTGATAGGATGCGAAGTAGATGAACATTCGATTCGGCGAATCCACGCTCGATGCCGCCGAACGCCGTTTGTGGTGTGGGGGAGAGGAAGTCGCACTCGCGCCGAAGGCGTTTGAGTTGCTCGTCTATCTCGCTAAGAACAAGGGCCGGGTCTGTACGCGCGAGGAGCTTTTCTCGGCACTCTGGCCGGAGACCTATGTCGACGATCACGCGCTATCGGTCCAAATTGCCGATATCCGCAGGGCGTTGGGCGACACGCCGAAAGCGCCACGATTCATCGAAACGCGGGCCCGGCGCGGCTACTCTTTCATCGGACAGACCACGCAGCCTGCTCCAGCCGGTTCGACGGAGCCAGATTGGCAGGCTCCCGAAACCCGCTACGCCGCCAGCGGCGACGTCAATATCGCCTATCAGGTTTTCGGCGACGGGCCGGTCGACCTGGTCTTCGTGATGGGTTGGGTTTCGCACCTCGAGTATTTCTGGCGTGAGCCGCGCTTCGCCACGTTCCTCCGCCGCCTCGGGGAGTTTTCGCGCGTCATCCTCTTCGATAAACGCGGCACCGGGTTATCCGATCGCGTGCCGCTCAGCCAGTTACCTTCGTTGGAACAGCGCATGGATGATGTGCGCGCCGTCATGGATGCAGTCAGCTCGAGCCGCGCCGTGCTCTGCGGCGTCTCCGAAGGCGGTCCGCTCTGCACGCTGTTCGCGGCGACCTATCCCGAAAAGACGCAAGGCCTCGTCATGATCGGCAGCTACGCCCGCCGCCTTCGCGATGCCGATTATCCATGGGGGCCGACGCGCGAGGAGCGCGACGCCTACTGCAAACACATCCGCGAGAACTGGGGCGGTCCGGTGGGAATCGAAGACCGCGCGCCGTCTCTAGCCGACGATCCCACGTTCCGCGACTGGTGGGCCACCTACCTTCGAATGGGCGCAAGCCCCGGCGCGGCCGAGGCCTTGACGCGGATGAACGCCGACATCGATGTGCGGGCGGTTTTGCCCTCCGTGCGAACGCGCACCCTGGTGATCCACCGGCGCGACGACAAAACCTTGCTCGCCGAAGAGGGCAAGTACATGGCCTCCCGCATTCCTGGCGCACGATATGTCGAACTGGACGGTGCCGATCATCTTCCCTTCGTCGGCGATCAGGGCGAGATGATCGAAGAGATCGAAGGATTTCTCGCCGCCACTGCTGGATTCGAAGAACCCGAACGCGCCCTCGCCACCGTGCTCTGCCTAGATGTGCCTTTACCGGCCGTCGCGCGGTTGCAGCCGCATCTCCGCCGGGAAATCGGTTGGTTCCGCGGCCGTCCGGGCGATTTGGACACCGGTGCGCCGCTGGCAACCTTCGACGGCCCGGCTCGCGCCATTCGCTGCGCCCACTCCATCGTCACCGGCGCCGGCGGGCAGGGCCTGCCCATCCGTGCATCGCTGCACACCGGCGAGTGCGAGTTTGGCGTTTCAGGACTTCCGGCCGGCCTGGCCGTTCAGGTCGCGGGGCGGATTCTGCCGCAGTCCCCGCCGGGCGGCGTCTTGGTTTCGCGGGTGGTTAAGGATCTTGTCGCCGGATCGGGCATTGAGTTTTCCGAAAAGCTCGAAATGGCGATTCCCGGCCAGTCCGAACCATGGGAACTTTATCAAGTTACCAGCTGTTAAACGCTTCCAGGAGTCGATACTGCGGGCTTTCCTCAGAAGATGGCATAGTGGAATTGTGAGAACACTCCAGATCTCCCTGGTCGCGGTGGTTCCGATCGTGTTCGTCCTCGACTGGATCACAAAGAGATGGATCGAGGCGAATGTGTCCTTTTGGGACAACCACGTCGTCATTCCGGGGTTTTTCTCGATCGTCCACGCGCAGAACCGCGGCGCGGCCTTTAGCCTCTTCGCCGATTCACCAGAAGAGATTCGGGCGATCATATTGATCGGCATGTCGGGAGTCGTGATGGCGGTCGTCGCGCGAATGTTCTGGAAGGCCCTGCAATCCCCCTTCGCGCATTCGATCTACGGGACTTCGGCTCTGGCACTCGTCTTGGGCGGCGCTTTTGGGAACATGGCCGACCGCATTTTGCGCGGAAGCGTGACCGACTTCCTCCTATTGTACTGGCGCGACTGGCAGTGGCCCGCCTTCAATGTCGCCGACTCGGCCATATCAACCGGCGCGGTCTTACTACTGGTCGATCTTTGGCGCCGAAAGGAAACTGTCTAGTGTTTCCAAAGATATTATCCATAGGCGATTTCTATTTGCCCGCGTATGGTGCGCTAGTCGCACTGGGCGTGTTGGCAGGCTTAAAGGTCTCTGGATCCCTCGCAAAGCGGCGTGGAATGGATGTGGAGGTGATTTCGAACCTCGTTGTCGTGTGCGCGCTCTCAGGTCTGGCTGGCGCGAAGTTGGCCATGATTATCTTTGACTGGGAGTCTCATTATCGACAAAATGTCGCGGACATCTTGTCCATTAGCACGCTACAAGCGGCCGGGGTCTTCCAGGGCGGCCTCTTGCTGGCGATCCTCGTCGCCTGGTGGTACATGCGCAAGCACGGCCTGCCGTTTCTGAAAACGGCCGACGTTCTCGCACCCGGCATCGCACTCGGACACGGCATCGGGCGATTGGGCTGTTTCGCCGCGGGATGCTGCTGGGGCGCGCAATGCGATCGACCTTGGGCGGTGACGTTTCGAAGCCAAGACGCCGCCGCTCTGACCGGAGTTCCCCTGGGCATCCCCCTTCATCCGACTCAATTATATGAAGCATTTGCCGAGTTCGTGATCTTCGGACTGCTGTGGCAACGCTCCCGTCTGAAGCTTGGCGACGGCGCTCAAATCGGCTTCTACCTGGTCACGTACTCCATCGTCCGATTCGGAGTCGAGTTTGTGCGATCGCATGCCCAGGAACTAGTACTCGGCATGTCATTGACCCAGTGGATGAGTCTTTCGTTTGTCGCGCTGGGACTGGTGTACTGGCGGCGCAGCGCGACTAGCGGTACTCCAACGCTAGCCATGCGGAACTAGAGTTCTTTTTAGGGCCCGTCTAAGGTCCGATTTCCGTTGCTAGATCAGCAATTCGTACTGAAAATGGTTTGTAGGAAACATCCATCGCCCAATCGTGGCGGGTGCTGGGTGTGGATACAGTACCAACATGACGAACCCAACTTCAGGACGGCGCAAGCGCCAGCGCGGAAGCTACTACGTTGAGCTTGCTTTAACGTTTCTTCCGATGTTCGCGATCATGCTGGCGATCGTGGACTTCTCGATGGCGATATTCATCCGATCAAGCTTTCAGTTTGCGGTCCGAGAAGGCGTCCGCTACGCCGTCACCTACCAAACGCTACCGGGGATGTGCCAGGACGCTTCGATCAAGCAGACGGTGAAAGACAACGCCGTCGGATTTCTCAGCAACCCAATTCACGACGACAAGATCAAGGTTCGATTCTACAATCCCATCACCTTGGTCGAGGTTAACGGAGTGAACAGCAATCAGCCCGGCAACCTGGTTGAAATCGGCGTCGAGGGCTATCAGTGGAGTTGGATTGCGCCGCTTTGGCGCACCGCTTCGCCATTCGTCGTCAACGTCTATGCGATGGACAAAACAGAAGGACTAGGACCAGGGGTAGCAACACCATGCCGTTAGCCAATTCGAAATGGAGAAAAGAAAAGCAAGGGGGCAACGCGATCGTTGAATTCGCCCTGGTCTCCGTGTTTCTCGTGCCCCTGCTGTTCGGAACGTTTTCGATCGGCATGAGCCTTACCAAGACGGTGCAGGCCAGTGTGGTCTCCCGTGATGCCGGCGCGATGTTCATGCGCTACGTGGATTTCACGAACACCACCAACCGCAATATGTTGCTTCGCATCGCCAATGGGATGGGCATGACCAATACTGGCGGTAACGGCGTAGTGGTACTGACCAAGGTCATGTACATCGGCGTCAACGAATGTGCGCTGATCGGCCTGGCGCCCGCCAATTGTCCCAACTACAACCGCAATGTCGTAGTGAAACGGGTCACGGTCGGCAACAACGCCGTCTACACGTCGCCGTACGGTTCGCCCAGCGCCGGCATCCTGGAGACCAACGGCGAAATCACGGCGAGCAACTATCTCAACCAGGCCAGCGCCCGGGCCGACAACTTTGCCAGCGTGATGTCGCTCAATCCGGGCGAAGTCGCCCACGTCTCCGAGGCCTATTTCAACACGCCCGAAATCGATCTACCCGGATACAGAGGAGGTACCTATGTCTATCAACGCAACATTTTCTAGTTCCAGCCCGAGGCCTCACGTCACGCGCCGCCGCGAAGCGCGCGAACGTGGTGTCGCCGTCATTCTCACGGCGATGATGCTGCTCTTCACGATTCCCGCCGTAGGGCTGGCAATCGACGCGGGTTTGCTTTACCTGATCCGCGCTCGAATGTCGGCCGCCTGCGACGCGGCTTCGCTAGCGACGGCACGCAACCTGAACCTCGGCCAGACTCTCGCGGAACAGATCGGCAACGCCACTGCGCGCGGCCAGGTCTACTTCAACGCCAACTTCCCGAATAACTATCTGGGCGTCACTACACCCGCGGTCAACATCCAGGTTACGCAGTTGAACATGAGTACGCTCCGTGTCTTCAGCACCGCCACCGGCAGCGCCCCCGTCTATTTCATGAAGATTCTCGGTGGCAACACCGCGTTGGCCGGCGGCGCGGGCACCGCTGTCCGCCGCGACGTTAATCTGGCCCTTGTGCTTGACCGCTCGGGTTCGATGCAGGGACAGCCCTGTACCGACATGATCAACGCTTCCAAGAACTTCACTAGTCAATTTGTTAACCAGCGCGACCGCATCGGATTGGTTACGTTCGGCGCCGCCGTCTACAACGCGTTTACGCCGACGAAGGATTTCCAGAACCCGTCCAATTCGATCAACAGCAAGATCAATTCCGTTACTTGCGCCGGCTGGACCAACACTTCCAACGCCTATTGGAACGCGTACCAGATGCTCCAGACGATCAATGAGCCGCTGGCTTTGAACGTTATCGTCTTCTTCACCGATGGCATGCCCACCGCATTCACGGCTAAGTTTCCGATTAAGACGGTCTCGGACACCCGCTACGGCGCCAACGGCCTGAACTGTACCAGCACGAGCAGCCAGTGCACGATCTCCAAGAGCAGTTGCGTCGACGACAACGGCTACGCGGCCTCCCACACGAGTTGGGGGACCTTCGCCGGTAAGACCGGAGCAATGACGGGCGGCAGCAACTCCACCACCGGCGACACGAACGGACTGATCAACCCGGTCGCTACTTCGTTCTCAACCAGCGATCCGCGTGTCGGCTCCAGCATCTCGAACGGCTGCGCATTCGCCGGAGATCAGCGCCGCGCCCGCCGCGATGTCGCATTTATCCCGACGACTAACGTCAACGGGCTTGCCACCACCGGTTACAAGTCGTTGACGCTGTTCGGCTCCGGCCATCCCTACTACAACAAGATCCGGCCCGATATCCCGCGCAACATCACGCGCGTCGGCATGAACCTCGCCGACAACGCCGCCGCCACGATTCGCAATGACACAAACCTCAACGTCGTAACCTACACAATCGGACTCGACGGTAACGGCGGCGTCGACGACGACCTGCTCAAACGCATGGCCAACGACCTTGGGTCGAGTATCTACGACGACACCAAGGAACACGGGGTCTACGCCTATGCCTCGAACTCGTCGCAGTTGAACCTGGCCTACTCCCGTATCTTGTCCGACATCCTCCGTCTGACGAACTAACTTTCAAACCAACCCGTCGAAACCCGCGCCCTCACCGGCGCGGGTTTTGCATTTTCAGCTACGGCTCAATAAAACATTTTCGTTTCAAAATGTTTTGGCATATAGTGGAGGTGTACCCGTGCGTCCCGCGTTCGCACGATTTTGGGAGGATGAATGAAACTTCGATCTGTTCTACTTGCGGCCTTTGTCGGCCTTGTTGCCAGTCCGGCGGCCGTCGCGCAGATGACCTGCGTCGCCAGCGCGCCTAACCCAACGTTTCTGCGGTCCAACGGCTTGTCCGAACTCGCCGGGGACATCGTGATTACCTGCCGCGGGGGCACGCCCGTGACCTCAGGCGCGTTCCCCACGATTAACCTGAGCATGTTCTTCAATACCGGCGTCACCAGCCGCGTGCTCGTCCCCGCCAGCCCTGGCGGCGCAGGCCTCACCGAGGCGGTTCTGATTATCGACACTCCGGCTGCCGCCGATCAGCGCCCCTGCATAACCCCCGTATGCAACAATACCGACAACATCATTCAATCGCGCTACGACGGATTCAACTCACTTTCGTGGCAGAACATTCCGGTGAATCCGCCCGGCCCAAACGCCGACCGTATTCTTCGCGTCCGCAACGTTCGTCTGAACGCCAGCACGCTGCCGCCCAACGGTCCGGCGCTTGTCTTTATTTCGCTATCGGGCGCGCAGGTTCAGACGTTCAACAACCCGCAACAAACCATCGCCAATGTTCGCACTGGCGTAACCTTTGAAGCACGGAGCGCATCCGACGCCACGCTCGCCGGACCCATTAATCTCACGGCTTGCACCGCCTACAATCTGGATCTCGCCAACAATGTTTCCGCGGGCGCGTTTTCCACTCCCGGCGGCCGCACGATGACGGTCAAATTCTCCGAAGGGTTCTCCAACGCCTTCAAGCGCCGTACCATCGCGACATCCGTCGCCGAACCCCAAGGCACCGCGTCACAGGACAATCCAACCACGTTTTACAACACGGAGTCCGGCTTTACCAATCCGGCGCTGGGCGGTGCTACGGGTCTCGCCCGGATGGGCTTTGCCGACGGCGGCACTATCTTGCGCGCGGTTTTCACCAACATCCCGGCCGGCGCGCGTGTGTTCGTCAGCACGCGAGAATTGACCGCCGGCAGCACCCTCGACGCAACAAATACGCCCACCACCAAGGCACGCTTGACAGGCTCGCCCGGCGCTCCTTTTACCGCCGTGGCGGCCGACACTCAGCTGGACGGCGGTCTCAAGCTGGTTCCGCCATCCGGTGAAGTGTCGTGGGAGGTTCTGGAAACCGACGTCAATGCCGCGGAGTCGGTCGCATTCGCGGTCGTCATCGCGTACGGGGCCGGAACACAGCCGGCCGTTTCCACGGTGAATGTGAGTGGCGGTTTCGGTCCCCAATCGACCGTTGCAGCCGGTACGGGCGGGGACCCCATTCCGCGTTTCGCCGGTCTCACGGGACCCGTTCCGTTGATTGCCATCAACGCCTGCCGCACGTCCCTTCTCTTCCAATTCATCACCAACCAAGCCGGCTTCGACACCGGCATTTCGGTCAGCAATACTTCGCGAGATACGCTCAGTACGGCGGCGCAAAACGGGCGCTGCACGGCTACGTTCTTTCCAACGCCCTTTAACGCGACGACGCAGGCGCAGTTCCCACCGCTCCCCTCGCCGGCGCTACAAGGCGGCGAGCAATGGACCTTCACTGTGTCCGGGGCCAGACCCGGCTTCCAAGGCTACATGATGGTCAACTGCGACTTCCAATTCGCCCACGGCTACGCCTTCATCAGCGACTTCGGCAGCAAGAATCTCGCGCAAGGCTACCAGGCACTCGTCGTTCCCGACCGTCCGCGTATCGCCGATCCATTCTCCTCGGCCGGCGCCGGTACGGGCGAGCAACTCGTTCACTAGCGATTCCCGCGCACGGGCGCCAGTCCGATATGCGCGGCCCCAAATGATGTTGCGCACTCCCTCACCGGGAATCGAGCCCCACTCGATTCCCGGTTTTTTTGTTAACTTTTCATCGTCCCCAAACGGGGGCCTAAACTCGTGACGCGAGCAGTGGTAGACTACGAGCACCGTACTCGGGGACGGACTTCAACATGCGATTCCTTCTTACTTTTTGTTTGATGGGTTGTTTCGGTGTCTTGAGCGCGCAGGAGATTGCCAATCGCGCTCGACAAATGGAAGAAAAAGGCCAAACCGGCGCCGCGCGCGCGATGCTGATGGCCGCCGTGAAAGACGCGCCCAACGACGCCGTTCTTCTCACTATCGCCGCCGAGTTTCTCGACCGCCACGGCGATCCCTCGACGCGCGAAGTTCTTTCCCGGCTCGTTACAATCCTGGAGCGCAACAACTCCGCCGAGCGCGGCAAGTTTGCAAAGCGCCTTGTAGTCCTCGACATGCTCGCCGGCGACACCTCCGCCGCCCAAAAACACATGGCGATCTACAAGGCCGCCGGCGGAACGGCCGCCGAAGTGCCCGTTCCGAAGTCCGAACTCGGCGCCGACTTCCAGACGGTCGAAATTCCAGGCCCCATCCGCTCCTTCTCCCGTATGGCGGCGCTTTCGCCCGATCTCCCCGCCGAAGACATCCTCCCCGCTCTGGCTCGCAATATCGTTACTAACGGCTATCAGGCCGCCAACAGCAATGAGGGCCTTGAGCAAACCGAATACCTGAAGCTCGTGGTGCGTTATCTCTCCCAAGCCCGCGAATTGTCCAAGATCGCCGGAGATGCTAAGAAAATCCGAGTCGAACAATGCGAGTCTCCAGTCGCCGCCGATCTTCTCCGCGCGCTCGGCTATCGCATGCGCGGTGGTTGCGGCGCCGAAGTCGTGCTGGAGACGGTCAACGCCTCGCGCGCGTTTCTCACCATTGATTCCGGCTTCCCGCTGGCCGAACTCGAAAACGCCCTACGCGCCAACCGCCTCTTCGAATACGCATTCGAGCCCACCAAGGTTCCGATCCTCTACGGCTCGGAATACTGGCTCGGCGCGCGCGAAAAACAGAGCGGCGAGTTTATCGATCAGTACATCGCCGATCCACAACTGTGCCGACTCTACCTCGGCATGTCGAAGTTGGACCGTGAACTCGCCGGCAAACTCAAAGCCGGTATTCCGGTGCTGAAACTCAAAGCGTTTTCCCACGTGCTCGACTTCTTTGGCGGCATGTACACCATCAAGGACGGAAAGGCCATCGTTCCCGGCGGCGCCAAGTCCGAGGCAGCCTGGGCCGAACTCGCCGGCGCGCCCGTTTCCGACGCTCCGGCCTTCTTCGACAAACTCACCTCCAAGGACGACGGATGGCTCGCCAGCTACTTCGATTCGCTATCGCGCATCAGCGGTCCTGTCCAGGATTATCTGACTCAACCCGATCGCCTCAAACGTTTCTATAACGGAGTACGAGGCAAAGTCACCAGCCCTGGCCCGGCCCGCCCCGTTTTTCGCGCCAACACCGACCTGCTGCTTCTCACGTCGCGCCTTCGCGTCGCCCCCGATGGCAAGCCTCATATCCCCGGCAACGTCGAAGTATGGAAGCAGCTTTTCATCAAACATCCGCACGGCAAGTACGACGGCAAACTGACCAAGGCTGCCACCGGTTGGAAAGAGGCAGACGACGTGCTCGAAGCGCTTTTCGCCCTGTGCCGAAAAGCGGTTGAAAACGAGCCGCTGAAAATCTTCATGGCGGTTAGCGACATGGACCGCCGCCGCGCCAAACCGCTCGACGCCGCCACCGTCGACCGCCTCGCCCGCGAGTTCCGCTTTCACAGTTCGCAGTACTCCATCCTCAACGAAACCGGCGCGCTCAGCGACGCAACGATCCTCGGTTATCTCGACACCATCGCCGCGATTACGACGATTCGCGACCAGGGCGTTCGTTCCGACGCCGCCGGCATGATGCAAGGCCTGGTTGGCGTCTGGCAGGCGTTCGTCCGGCAGCGCGCCATCGCCGACGCCGATGCGGACGCAACCCTTTCGGCCGTTGTCTCGCCCTTCGCAAAAGCCAAGGGTTCGCGCGAGATTTTTGAAGCCGGCTGGTCCGGCGTGCAGACGCTTCTCAAAGCCGCAAAGACGCCCGCTAATGCCAACCCCCATGACCGCATGATCGATCTGCTTGCCGGCGCGGTCAACCCGGAAGACGCCGACAGCCATACGCAGATGGTGCAGGATACCATTCGCGTGCTTGAAGCGCAGCGCGTCATCTCGCTCAAGGCGCTCGGCGATCTCGCCACGCATCTCGACGAACTGGGCAAAGGCGCCAAGCTCGATCCCGGCATCGTCACCCGCGTCTCGGGGCGCCTCTCGGAACTGCAACTACCGCGCGCCGGCCTGAGTGGCGTCGAGAAGAACGCTCTGCTTTTCGGCTATTGGAGCGAACGCCACATCGAATTCCAACGGAAGCTCAACTTGCGCTCCATGGTTGAACGCGCCGGCAGCGACGCCGCCAAACTCGGCGACGTGAAGGCCGCGCTCGCCCCGCTGCTTCGCGACACCCTCGTCGGATTGATGTATGCCCACTACGCACCGCCCGGCGCGCAGATTCTGTTCACGAATCCGGTGTTCGTAAGAAGCCATGACTTCCTCGGCTTGCAAGGTTCGCAGCAAACGTGGAAGCAGACCGAAGTCGTGGGCTCCGGCTGGCCCGCCAATGCGGGTGGACGTTTAGTCGGATCGCTCGCGGGCCTGCCCTATGCGCTCGCCGAAGCCGAACAGAATTTCCTCGTGCCCAGCCGCGAACAGGCGCTCATCTGGGGCGATCTTGTTCCGCAGATGGTTCAAAGCGCCAAGATCCCGCGCTTTTGGCAAGTAACGCCCGCCCAGGTTCAATTCGTTTCCTTGCATCTGCGCATGAGCGAAGCGATGCTGGGCGAAGCCGCCATCAACCCCACCGTGCGCTCACGCTTCGTCGACATCCTTTCCAACTACGCTCCACCGGCCCGCGCCCGTATGGTCGGCGATTGGCTGGCCGAGGGCAAAGTGAAGAAGGCCCTCGAAAACGTTACGCCTTCGGAATTCTACTCGGTGGCCATGGCGGCCTACGGGCAGCAGGCCGAAAATGGCGATCCGCTGGCCCTCGAGATTCGCCGCCTGATGCGCGCCGTCCCGCAGGAAGCCAACTACGCCTCTATTTCGCGCGCTTTCGGATCTCCGAAGCCGACGCTCACCAACAGCTATAGTCCTGAGTTGACCCAAGTTCGCACGTTCCCCACGCTGATGGGCTACTCGAGCCGCATCATGGCCGAAAGCTGGGAATCGAATTTGCTCTACTTCGCTTCCGTTGCCGACTCTTCCTATATGACGCCCTCGCAGATGAACGTCGCCGTGCCGGAATGGACCAAGTTCACCGTCGAACGCATCTTCGCGACGCACCTCGAAGACTGGCCGGCGCTGCTGCGATCGATGCGCAAGGTTGGAGAAGAGATCCGGACAAAAGCCAACAACGCCGGACGCGCGGCCGGCGGCACCGAGTGATAAACTGTCGAAAATCAGGAACTGGCAAAAGGGAGACAACGCAGTGATATCGAGACGGAAAGCGATTAGTATGGGCGCGCTCGGCTGGAGCGTCGCCAGAAGCTCTCTGACGTTCGGACAAGATAGCAGCCGCCCGACGTTCCGCGTGAAGGTCGACATGGTCGTGCTCGGTTTCACGGTCACCGACAAGAAGGGCAAATATCAGAACGAGCTGAAGCCCTCCGATTTCCGAGTTCTCGAAGACGGCATTGTGCAGAAGCTAAATACCTTCGCCGCCGGCAACAAGCCCGTCATGCAGATCCTCGACGACGGCACAATGCGCCCGCTCGCCACCGGCGGCGGCGAAGAGCCCAAGGCCGGCCCGGACGTTAAGTCGGACGCCTTCGTTGGAACGAACGTGTTCGTATTATTCGACACGAGCAACTACATGTACCGCGGGTTCGTCTACGCCTCCGACGCGATCGCCGATTTCGTCCGCGGCCTGGACCGCGCCGACTCGGTCGCCGTCTACACCTTCAGCCGCAACCTCACTCGCGCTGCCGAGCTATCCCGTGATCGCAACACTGCGATTCAGGGCCTGCGCAAAGCGGTCGCCGGCGACGACGCCGCGCTCTACAACGCCCTGCTGCTCGCCCTGCGCGATGCCGCCAAAGTCCCCGGCCGCAAGGTCGTCATTGTATTTTCCAACGGCCCCGACAACGCCAGCATGGTGGCGCCCGACGACGTCCGCGCCGTCGCCGAAGACGAAGGGATTCCGATCTACGTCATCTCGACCGCCGAGGCGAGCAAGGATGCGATTTCAAGCGGCGTGTTCAAGCGCCTCGCGACGCGGACCGGAGGCAAAGCCTACTTCGCCAAGACCTGGCAGAAGCAGGTCGAAGCGTTCGAGTCGATCCGCGAAGATCTCGGCAACTCCTACACGATCACCTACTACCCGCAAAACAATCCGAACGAAGGCTTCCGCAAGATTTCGGTCGAGATCGTCAACGACGTGGGCAAGAAATATCTCGTCCGCGTTCGCCCCGGCTACCGCCCCAGCCGCGGCTTTTAGCTTTGCCGATACCCGCCGCCGAGGACCACCGTTGAAGACGCTCGTGACGACCGCTCCGTTGAAAGTCAGCGTTGTCGGTAGTGGAAGGTCCGCTCCCTGGCGGTCGCGGCTTCCATGAGAAGGCCCCGCTTGTCAATGCTCATTTTTCGTTTTCTTCGACTTTCCGAGAAAGTTCTTCGCCGACCAACGGGAGGCGCCGAGC
>Ga0169931_10008907_pt1 | contig 14555 bp, 10 predicted proteins | sample Kivu_15m_20L_FD_129675 | JGI IMG/M metagenome (GOLD analysis project Ga0169931, IMG submission 129675) | Freshwater microbial communities from Lake Kivu, Western Province, Rwanda to study Microbial Dark Matter (Phase II) - Kivu_15m_20L... | ecosystem: Environmental > Aquatic > Freshwater > Lake...
GCTGATAAATACTGTCCAATACAATGTAGGGAATCAATGACCCTTAGAACTTCGAGCTGTCCTAAGTAGTATAGAAAAACAGTAAGTCAGGCATTTTCACTAACAAAAGGTTAATCATGATCAAGGATGGTTATCTCAATTACTTCAGCAATGTGCCTACAGACTATAAGGAAAATGAATCCAACGTCATCTCACTCACAAAGGAACTACCAAAATCTTCAGTTGAAATTCGCTGCATCCAAGCCAAGCTTGAGTCAGCCAAAAGCAAAACACTTATAATAAACTATCGGAGTAAGGATATGCTGGATCGATAGTAGCTGCGAAAGAGTATTTCTTCAAAAGTTATGAAACAGCCTGTCAAATAATCTGAGTCAGATTAGATCGAAGAATGGGTTTTTATATTTGCTAGTGTGCAAAAATGTCGTCAATGGTACGCCTGCCTGACCAAACTTAAGCAGTATTTTACGAAAAGTCAAGCTAAGGAGGAAAAATTCGCATAGTATATGGCCAACTTTGATCCAGAAATCAGAAAATCCTTGCCTCAAAATAGTCACCAGAACAACCAGGCTCGAATGTCAGCACCTAACATTAATATTGCCAGATGTAATTTTAAGCTCAAGTAGAAAAAAGCAACGAAAAATATAAGCTTGACAAAAGCTCAGGTATTTTTTAGATCCAGGAGGCAGCCTAAGAGTACGATTCGTAGATAACTCCCAAAGCCCAAAATGACAAACTCGGCAATTCTAACAATTCTACGATGCTCAGCAACAATAACTCTACTGTTCTGTCTGAAAATAAGTCGGAGATATCGATTGAGATCAAACCTGACATGACTAAGCAGAGGATAGATAAAAAATAGGAAAAAGAAAAGAAGAGCGAAGCCGACTCAGATAAAAAGATCTAAGAATAAAACTGGCGAAGAATTCAGTAGCAAGCTGAGGCCTCAAGACAATAGGAAAAACGAAAACAAAAGGAGCAAGAATAGTTGCGAAAACAAAAAGGCTAACAATAGATAAAATAAGCGAAATAAATCAAATGCTAGAATCATTCAAAATCTCAGGCTTAAACAAAATAATCCATATAGATTAAAAAGAAGGCAGAATAAATAATTTTTTTCGAGCAATAGCTTAGCAAGCGTGAAGAAATAATCAAGCAAATGGAAGAATAGTTGTTATAAAAAACAAGGAAAACAGACGAACTGTAGCTGAGTCTACAGCTAGAGCGCTAACGAAGAGAGTAGTAAGAGGGCATGCGAACGCGTCTTGAGAGAGAAAAGAAAGAAGACGAATAATATCGTAGACTGCGCTAATCTATCGCCACTTAAACAGTCATAGAAACTCAGATTCTTCCTAAATAAGTAATACTTATTGAGGAATCCATGCAGACAGAGTACTAAAGGGATATAATATAAGTCATGGAAAGCTAGTTTCGACCACCTACCAATAGGTTCAGCAGAAATTCTTTCAAAAGTTAATTCAGCATCACTCCTGTTAATTTTTAACACCAAAGCAATTTCTTAAGGCACACTATCAGTAACATCTCAGAAGTTCAAATCAATCCCAGCAAAGATTTTGAAGGCTATGACTACTACTGGTAGCTTGGACGTATCTATAAGACTTAAGACCCTAAAGAAAAAATCACAAGAGAACTTTCATTAGTTTAGTTTGTGCGCAAGGCTAGTCGCAAGGCTATACAGCTGGTCTAGGACTACATACATCTCAATCAACCTAAATAATCCATAACTATAGACCGCAGCGTGTTCTAGATAGAGATAGTTTGCCAACGGGGTAGGCTTATGCGAACTGCTAGGGGCTAGCAGCTCATCTACAATAACTAATCTCACCAGAAACTCAAACAGACTTTCAAAATTTTCAATCAGATGACATCGAAGATAATAAGCATTTTAAAGAAAAAATCAGATTTTCCCTTAAGAGTGCCCTTCTGTTGTTTAGTTGAGTACAAAGGCTACACTGCTTTGGCCAAAATTATGCCCGATCTTCAGCAAAAAAACACTTTAAATGCTCACCTACTCAAAGGATTGGGTCAGAGTGTGCCTTTAGTCAATTTCGACTACAAGGATTTCACCTGTCACGGATAAATCTACTCCATGGCTCAACCCTCGGTTCTCTTCAAAATAAGTAAATCTGATCAGTCTGCTATATTCAAGCCTAGCTAGACTGGATTCGATTTTTTGACTGTCAACAGACGCAACAATATTTCTATATCAGTCGATAAGCTTCTAGAGGAGTCTAAAACAATTCATTCTTTTTCAAAGTAAAGACTAGATCTAGCTCTTAACCTTCGGATTTGCCGATAGTTGAAAAAAATAATGAAGACTCACTCTCCGTTTGCTGATATTCAAGATTAGCTATAATTTTTTAGATAATTTTTATGTAATCCTAGCCAGGTTATGGATCTGAGGGGAATAACGGAAGTAAACCTGAGTGGACTCCTCTTGTACTACATTGAGAGACTTTTAGGGATAAAAATGCGAGAAAGATGGGATTCCGACAATCCCTAGTTTTCAGTGTCACCAGTTTCGCGTCAGTTTTCACTAAGTTCTCTGGATGTTTCAGTTTTCGCTTATAATTTTTAAAAATATTGTGCGGACAAAAAGTATGATACTGCCTTAAAAGCTTTAAACTATCTCAAATACATTTAGGAAGATTATGTTTAAATTCTTATTAAATAGGTTTTCTTAAATGTTTACCTATAAAAATATGACTAGGCTTTAGAAAAATTACCTTTAGTGTTGTAATTAGTTAGCCTGCACGATCCAAGACGTATGAGGGTTCTGTAGCTAGAGGCACAGTGCTTAGAAGCCAGAGGCAGAAACTTGTAGGCTTTGGCTAGGCTTAAGGAGCTGTTAGAAGCAACTGAGTATACGTATGGAGCGTCTTAGCAGCTAGCCGAAGTCTACTTTAAGATAGCTAGCTCTTTGGGCCGTCAGAAACTTATGGACGGATTAATTCAGGTCTATAGAAAAATTATTCTTGGATGGCCAAACCATAGATAGAGAGTATTAATTGAGTTTTCGCAAACGCTTTTAATTCATTCTGACATAGATCCGCATGTTTTATTAGATTTCCTGCAAAAATAGCTTCAAGATCAGATTTAGAGCGATAACCCTTCCGTTCAGTACACTATGGGCTAACTGTATCTTTCCGTGGGTAATAAAACTAAGGCCTTAGGAGCCTATAGTCGAGCTTTCTAACAAATGTTGTTCGCTGGTAAAAATTTTGTGAGCATTTATGATACTTTTGCAAGAATTAGCGAATGCAGCAGTTCAATTAAAGAAAAAAAAGCAGTTCATAGGCAGCTTTTCACTAGAGTTTCAACTGAATTCGGGGAATCATAATCGGGAAAAGCAGTAAATACTTTGCTGTGCATGTGGATGATCGAAAGCATGAAGGAATCTGAGAGAGATAAATTAATCAACTGCCTCTAGTAGGTCGAAAATGCCTCTGGGTGTCGTTTACTGGAATGGAATTGGCTGTAAAGTGTGCTAAGACGTATCGGGCAGAGTGAGTACGTATCAGCAACAGAAAAGGCTACTTTCATGAGTGTAATCCATGTAAACAGAGTTTCAGAATGCTGCATACTCCTCAATAACCCTAATTTTGTCTGATATATCTCTGTTTTGATATCAATTTTGTTAGTAATCATAAATAAAGTTTGTTTTTGATAAATTAGATTTAGCTATCATTTAGTAATATTAACGCTTTCACTTTTCGCTTTATTACCCTTTGGCACTCTCGAAAAATTTGTTATACAAATCCTTGAGAAGCTAAAGTTGTGGCACTGACTTTTTATTGAATCCTCGAAGTCTGACTCTATCTCGAATGTTAAGCAGTTTGTTTCTATGATCTCGATTGATCTGCTTTACTATTTTTTAGTACCAGTCGGCTTCCAAAGGTCTCTAGTGCATTTTCCTATCAACTTTTTAGTCTAAAGACTACTTCATAGGAAACTGTGAAAAATTCATCAATTTTTTTCTGCTTTAGCGAGTATTGTTATGTAATCGTTTGAGCTGTTGATTAAGCTGAAAGTTCAAATAAGCCATCTTTTTTTCCTTGTGGACTGTCTGCTAGTGCTCGGGAAAGGTGAAATCTTAAAGCTACTACTTAAAGAACCAATTTTAAAGAATTTTATTGATAGTTGATGCGATATCCTCGATTGGTTCACCTTGTCGGGGTAAACGGTAGCTAGAACGCAACGCAGGTTCTTCAGTAGTTGATAAGGCCTTCTTAGGCAAAGGCACTTAATTGAGATTTCTAACAGGCACTTTCAGGTGTACAAGCAAAAGCATGCTGACTTTGTCGTATTTGATTTAAAGGTAATGCTCTTAGGCCATCTTAATCCGTTGACGTGAAAGCACTCTTAAAGATGAATTCGCGGGTTCATAGATAGCGTTTATCTGTCTGTGGTGGAACTTTTTCGCCTTGTTGAGGTCACCCATAATGTAGTAAATTTTCCCGATTTAATCATAAATACGCAGCTAAAGTTACTGCATACCATAGATCCAGGCATACTATAGTCCCTTTTTTAAAAATTTTATGCCTTCCTTTTCTAATCCTGAGTGCTAGCAGCACTGAGCCAGCTCGATCAAAGACTCAACCAGTAATTTTGGGTACCCTAGAAGCAGACTTCCCTAGCGCGTCTCATTCAAATATTAAGCTGCACGTTGCCTTTTCTAGTTAAGCAAAGACATAGTGCCCAGAATTTTCATAGCTCGTAAAAACTGCTAGGGCAAATTCCAATCGATTGAGTAATTAAGTAGTTTGATGACAACTGTATACGCCTTCAAGTACCTTACTAGGCTTTACTATAGTTTTAAGACTGGCATCCACTTGTGAATTCAGCTTCGTTAGCCTCTACTGCTTAGTAAAATAATCTTAGAACTTACTGTTTATTAATGACGCCGTCCTTTACTTTGCTTCTCAGTGTCTGCCGTTTGTATTACTTCATCGGATTTCCTGAAAATGGGCTTTATCCACCCTCAGCTCTGCGAGTGCGAGCAGCAAAAGACACCTGTCTTTTAAAATTGGCATTTCCGTTATGATTCTGATTAGTACTTTAAGCTCTTCGATGGCTAAATCTTTTGCTTGTCTCCTTAGGTAATATCTTATTGCGACCTACACCTTCATACATGGAGAATGTATTGGGCTGTCTTTTCTCTATTTTGGCTATTGAGATTCTTTTAAGGTATTTAGGGTTGGGCTATTAAGATTGTTCATGATCTGGCTGGGCTTTTGTTTACGACATTGTTGTAAATAAAGTTTTATAAATCTTAATAATCTTACTTTATTTCATCAATTGTTAACTCGCTCTTATTTATCGACAGTAAGGTTCAACTAAAATGTAGAAGATAAATAATCAATCAATATTTTTTAGATATTTTTTGCTTTTTCAGGTAGTAGTTGATTGGCTTACCCTGATGGTTTCTAATCACTAGCTTCTCAGTTCCCTCTTTCATGAGCTTTTTGTGGAGCCCTCTTTCGCTATTAAGATTGGTGTCCTATAGTACTTGCCGAAAGGTCAAAAGCGATGCTTTTTCTCTATGTCGCTTCCACTCTTCGAATCTTTCGAGAGGGTGTTTGCTATGCCTTGGAGCTGATTCAGTCCTATTATGGGCTATCCTAATAAAGTTGTTATAGCCACTCCTTTCCTCGCTGCCTTGCATGTGTCGTTCGTAGTCGTAGCAGGTGTAGCTGGAACCCATACAGGCTGCAAAAGTCTTCACGAACAGATCGTGACTGTCTCCGCTGTCGTCACCCGTCGGATGTGGTTGAATTCTTTTAGCCCTCTGAGTTCTATAAGGCCTTTGTTGTGGAGAGGAGGCAATCGCGCTGTTAAGTTTTTGATTTTGAAAAGTGGGAGTGCGCTGCAGCAAGGGTCGGAACAAGTACTGCTACATCTCCATACGTCCGCTTTCGGCCACTAGATACCAACCATATAGCGTTAAATGATTCCTTTAGAATCTTTTAAAATATTTTTGCTTCAGAGTGGGGTGCCTCAATAGCTGTGAGTAAATAATTTGCATTTTTTACAAATATGTTGGCGGCGGCTCAGATTTAAGCTAGTTCCATTGAATAGAACTGAAACTGGGGGCTAATATTTCTCTAAGAATAATGTGCTTGGCTAGTTCTTCCATCTCTGGTATATAAACTGTGGAATATGGCAGCATGGAAAGTGATTTTATAATATTAATTTATGGAAGAAGCTTTAAGGTCTAATTCCAGAGTCAGTATTCACGATAAAGTCTACGATAAAATCATGCAGTAACGATACGGATAGCATCGAGCTAGTCTTGATCGCATATAAGTAAGAAAATCAAACTCCGATTACCAGCTTGGAAAGTATAACTATTCGAACAGGCTGGATATATACAAAAAGAAGAGTCAAAAGGTAAAAAAATAGTTGTAATCTATAGACGCTGAGCCTAAGAACTGCTTTAGAAAGGTTAAGCATATTGAAAATACGCTCAAATTGCCCAAGGTCAATAACGTGAAACTTCATTCGAGACAAAGAGTAATAAAAAATGAAAATGAAAGAATATTTAAAGAAAACACTCATCTTTAGCAAAAAATAAAGCATATTTAGATAGAATCTAAGCAAAAACTAAAAAAATTATCAAATTCGATCAATTAATACGAATAGTTTAGGCGACTTTCTAGAAGACATAATGAAAAACCCTCAGGTCACGGTCCAAGTCGAAGTAATTTCAACTGATTTACCGATCTGATGATCATTTTTATACTTTTATCATAAAATGTTTACGATATAGAAAGCAAAGCTGTTCGTGAATGACCCCAAGTTCTCCCAGATCAGAGTGTGGGACGCTGATTCGCAATAAGCATCTGTCAACAAGATTTACGCGGGACAGCAACAACTTAGACGATCTAAAGTGATAAAAAAGACGATTCAAAATAGCAGTAAACAGGGTCTGCCAGCTGACCTACTATTGCTAGATTTCCTTCAGAGCCGCATGGATTCTTTCTAAAATAAATTAGTAAAAGATGTACAAGAGTATTTATAGCTTAATAAAGAACTTTTTACTAAAAGTAGCGCATAAAGGACAAATACAACGAGGCCGAACAGCTCTATGAAAAGGCAAATCGTAAACTTAAAAGACTTATGATTAACGTTAAAACTGAAAAAGTGTCCTTCTAAAATATCGACTAAGTAGATTGAAATTTATTGAGGTGTAAAAAGAAGTTACTTAAATTCAACAGCTTTACGAGGAAAACTAATTTTTGAAGCACAGGAACAATGAAATCAAACTTAGAATTGAGAAAAAGCAGTTGCAGCTAGAATCCATTAGAAAATGATATTTATACATAAAGAATAACAGTCATGACTCCTAACAATCATTTTCTTGCTTGGTTATGGTTAAAACATTAGGTGCTAATTAATGATGATATAGAGATTATAAATTTAAAAATTATCAGTTTTTCCACTTGACTCCACAACGAAAGTAGCCAAGTTCGCTGCATTCTTACACCCATTCCTTGTGGGATTATTTGCAGCTCTACACGCACACTAAACATACACTTTTCCTGCACTTAAGACACCTGTATTATTTTTTCAGATCGGCCCCCATAATATCTGCACAAATGCTAGGCTTTACATCGCTCCGACATGTTCCGCTATAAGCGCATACACATCTAGTGCTTTCACCCACTTTCACGAAGTAGTGCTATTTTTATGAATGGCCGCAATTTGTCATGCAAAAGCTGCAGTAATACATCTTCTTGGACATTTCCTTGGATTCACAGCAAGTCACGCATAAAAAATTGTTGAAGTTTTCAGTAGAAGTATAAAGTTGTGAGCAGATAGTGTTGCCCTTACTAGAATTGAAGTTAAAGTTAGTCATGGTCCCTTATGTTATAGAGGACTGCTTTTTCTTCAATAAATCGCTTTACTTTACTGAAAAACGAGGATCTGATGTGGGAATGGGACTTATACTGTTTTTGCTGTGTTTGACTGCACCACCCTTGATCCTGTGTGTGAGCTTAGAATTCTTTTTAATATAGAGGGTAAAGTAAGAGTTGTCAAAACCTAGCACATCGCATCGCAACTGGGGTTTCTTCATGCAGACTTCCTCCATCATTTACTTAAATATGACCCGCGGAACTGCCCTGTCGCAACTTATTCTTAGTCCTCTGAGTCTGAACTCAAACAACTCTATGAGAGAGTCCACCAAAGATATAATCTTTTTTAAGTCCAAATCAGTCTTATGCAAGCTTAGGTCTAAATAGCTTAGCTAAAGCAGTTATAGGAGAGTATTCTCAAGGTACATAGAGTCTTATATTTTATTGTGAGCTAGGTTGAGAGTCAGCTTTTAAAGTGTCTTTATGGAGATAAGCGATTTGATAAGAACGTGTATCTAGCCTTTGAGAAGTCCATTATCTTGGAGATTCAAGTATATTTATTTTAGACTAGTACTGCTGGTAAGCGAAATTGAAAGATTTCCGACCACATTACGAAGCAAATTGTTTGAAAGATCAAGATACAAAAATTAGCAGCCTTTAGGAAGTGGCCATCTTGTTTATTTCTAGTACTGTACGTAGCTCTAGTTCAGCAAAATAGTCAGCTTTCTTAAAGGCAATTTTGCTATTTTTTCATTTAAAAGCGAGTGCTACTACTATGTGATTATTCTGCGCTACAGGCCAAGTATTAGAGTTTGCAAGTTAGGGCACTCTTAGCCCAGCCTAACAAATAAGCCTATAAGTTCATGCATTGAAGCCTCAGTGTCAGCCATTCTTAGTTACAAAACTTATAGCTTCTAGTGAGCTACTATTCTGAAAAGTCCTTAAAATCCTCCTATCAGCTAGCACCGACTAAGATTCATCCTTATCTTAGAGAATTTAAGCAAAGGTGCATCCAAAGGTACACCTAGCATTTCCTTTCCAATTGTCTACAAAAAGAGTTTTTTGCAATTAAGATCCTAAAGCATATAGAAGACGTCATATGTGCATGTAGAGAGAATTGTGACTGTTTCTGCGCGTTTGAAAGGAACATTAGGCGCAGCGAGGACAAAGTTTTTTTATTATTATCGACCGTTGTCGAGGGTGTGCTTGTAGTACTGATCGATGAAGATGACTTTGCTGTTTTCTATCTCGATAAGGCGCATCGATTGCTGTTTTTCAGTGCGTTCAGGAGAAGGTGTGGATATTGTACTGTCTTTTCTGCGGACAGGCGAGGGAGAGTTTTTATTTTTGCTGATCTTGAAAGTGCTGCTGTTCGAGGCAGTTTTGGTGAAGCCACTCTTTTAAAATCTTCTGCTCTTGAACAGATGGAGCTGGTTGCTTGGCTGGCTCTGAAAAAAAGAGGTTTCCTGCATTTTGCTTATCCTCGCTTCCTCGTCTTTTTCCAGCTTACTTATTAGGGTTTACTAACGAATGTTGCTTTTTTTACGTTCGTTGAAGAAAGTAAACTTCAATTCTTTGAACTGAGGGCGTTTGTATTCGTCAAAATCTAAAGATTTTTTAAGAATTTCCACCAAGGCAAAGTCTTCGTTGCTCAACTATCTCGCCTACTTGATCCATTCTCCTATTATCTATTTATAGCTCTGCTCCTCGACCTCTAGTCGTTAGTGCGATTTAAACTTTTTATGAGTAATCATGTAGAGCACTACGAGTCCGAAGCTGAACATATCCGATTTGAAAGGATTACTGGAAGTCATTTTTTTGTTTTTGACCCTGATTAACTATGGAGCCAGAAAAGGAATAGTACCCAAAATAGTAGCTTCTTACTTGTTTTACTCAGACACAATCTTACAGCTACCGACATCACACAGCTTGACTGTAAGTTTGCTGCTGTTCATTACCAGAATGTTTTCAGGCTTGATGTCGCAGTGAGCTATATGCATTTCTTAAAGAGAAGTTAGGGCAGCTAGAACCTGCTCTGCTACTCTGAGTATGCTTTTGACCTATAGTCTTCGACTGGGATCCCTGTGTTGCATAAGAAACTGCTAAAGATTTTCTTATGCACGTTACATGACGATGAAAGCAAACTTCTTCTTATCGTACTGATTAAGTTGCATGGTGGTCAGAAGGTAGCCGTGATACTTGACAAACCACTGACTCTCTTTGGACAGCTACTTACTGTATGATATCTACTGAAGAAAATGCTGGTACTCATAATCGTTTTTTATTTAAATCTGTTTCAAGGCATACTCACTACCATTTATGGAGGCAGTGTATACGTGAGCGTTACCGTGCCCCAGCTACTACTCTACCCTGATGTCTTTAAGCGCGTAATCACCTTCCTTGAGCTGGTGGTTTGCGAAAAAATTAAACATATTATCATTATAGTCACGTAACATTATTATTACCCACTTACAATAAACACGCACTTAAGCATTCAACAGCAATAATCAAATTAAGTCGAATTGAAACATTTGTTCTGTTTTTGTTCATTATGAAGATTCCGAAGAATGCTCAAAACATAGTTTTTCAATCATTTTTGCATAAAACAGAAAAATCATAAATCATCTCGTATAAAAAAGAACGAATAAGTATCTGCTTTAAAATAAAAATAATTTTTTCAATAAAATATCATTTTAAAGATGTCTGTAAGACGAAGTCACGGAAAAATCATAAATATAATATTAAATTGACGTTTTTTATTTTCGATTAATAGTTCAAATATTTATTGAAATGTATACATCAATTTTGAGCTTTAGCTAATTTTTTTATTTTGCGTCTGTTTTTATAACTTATGAAAAAAACATTTAATATCAGCAGCTACCTAAAACCTACTCAACCAGTGTCTTCACAAAGCAACCTCAATTCAACTGATTATATGAAATATAGCCCTGCTAAAGAAAGGCAGCCAGACTGGTACGTCCGTAGATAGCTGAAATATGAACCCGACTTTCAATAATTCCATCAAGAAAAATAATAAAATTTTACACAAAAATCACCGAATTTAAACGGCTATAGGCCAGTATCCCCAAAGGTAAATAACAAAAATCTTAAACTAAATGTTTCAACTGTAAATTGGCGAGATTTTGAGTAAAAACTACAAAAAAGCCGCTAGACTAGCAGCAATAGTCCCCTTAATAGTGCCAAAAACAAAACGGCCAAAGACTATCAGCGTTAGATGACTCAAACAATCATAAAATTGAAAGACATAAAGCAAAATATAGAAAAGGAGATATAGTGTTTGCAAACGATGCTGGATTAGACTTCAAGGCACATCGACCACATTGACTAGTAATTTTAGAGAATAAAAATGACTATTTTGGAGTATACTGCCCAGAGTTTAGATGCGGCTTTTGTTAAGTATAAGAGCAATATGACTAGATGGTCCAGGTACGAGGACGTCGAAAGGAAAGGACTTTAAGTGATAGTTGAAATGGACAAGTATCTTGAGAAAGAACAATAAATTCTGGGCAGAATGGGGCTTGAAAGACAAGGGGAAACTTGGGAATAGCACATGAAGTAAATGACAAACAGAGTAGTCCACTACGACTACATGAACTAGTAAGTAGCTAAAGTCAGACAATAGTGTCTGCTTAGACACCCCACTCTTAAACAAACCAAGCTTGAACAGTTTTAAAATGCGCTTTAGGAACTTGCTCAATTTTGATTTTCTGAGCATATATTCTACCGTTTTATAGATAAAAAATTTTATATTATATATGTTAAAAATGATAGTTAAGTAGTTGATTAGGATCATTAAAACTTTTATTGTTTCGGGAAGAGAGTCTTTTTAAAGATCTCATAGCAATAGAAGTATATGCCTTTCTGGGTTACGCCTCGCATCATGTTCGCAGTGATTCCTTTGTAAAATCCACAAGGACCTTCTTCTCTCAAGGTTCGGCAAGCTAAGTCCCACACTCCGCTGTATTTTTGTTTGCCACATATGCCCACAAACTGATTTTGCTGCAGTCTAGTGCGCATAGTAGTTATGGGGTATGACAAGAGCACTGAAAAAACCTTGCTAAGTGCTCCAGAAATAAAGTGTTTTTCATTCAGCTAGCTTCCAGGTATGTTTAATCTGTCGTATAGCAGTTTAGTGCCTTCGTATACGTACATTTGAATGACTCCTGAAAAAGAAAGGACTAAGCTAAGTTGTAGCCCTTTGAGAAACCCTTTGGCTCCGTGCTGTCTATTGATCTCCACAACCTGGTTTTTGAAGTTTTAAAACTAGCTTATCTTTTTGTTCATGTTCAGAAGCATTCTTGTCTTGACTACCCACAGAGGTTGAGTTAACAGAGTGGCCAGCACTGATGCTTCGATGCTAGCCTGGGTTACAGCATTCATAGTTTCAAGACCAGCTGCCTAGTATTTAGCCTTGCGTGTTTCATACCTAAATAGTGAGACGTGTACTGCCAGAAGAAAAAAGACATAGAACATGACTGAGAAAGTAGGGAAGCATAGAAGCCCTTGTAGAGCCCTTTGAAGCCCTAGTTTTTGTAGATGAGGGAGAGGGCGTTAGCGATACTGCTGTACTTTGGCACTAGGTTTTCCCCGACTCTGCCATCGTGACCTGAATAGAACATGGATTACTCTGAAGTCTGGTTTTAACGAGTTCAAGTGGATGGGCGACTCCTGAGAGGTATGTAGCAATAAAGGAAGCCGCCACGTACTTGAGGGAGAGCAGGTCGGGCTACGAATGCTGAGCCATCGTTGCTAATCGTAATTTTATTACACTAAAGGACAACTGCCCGTATATATCCGCGTGATGTCATACTTGATGTAATACGTTTCGTGGAAATTATCATAAAAAAATATAAAATAATTATAGTAACTTTCTTTCAACAGCGAGGCCTCAGCAATAATATTCAGCTTTAATTAATTAAGACCATTTTTAGTGGTTGATCAAAAATGTATATATTTTTTTCTTCTAACGGAAAAAAAATTAAATAATCAAACATAAGGATACCAGCTTAAAATTCATACATCAACTGTCACTCTCTTTCTTTTGTTTTTCAGCTTCTTTTTGAATATTTTTTTGCCGTATTTTTAGTATTTTTAAGCATTTTGTTCCTCGTCAACTCCTCTTTTTTCCATTTTTAATTTCAGCTATTAATTAGCCACTCTCATTTTTTCCTGGGCCATCTACTGCATCGCCAGTACTGCGGCTTCGAGATCTTATGTTTGTCCTGACGGCTGCGTGTAAGGCTGTAGTTTTTTGCCTATCAAAGCTTCGATTTTTTGTACTTATTCAATCTAGTATTGAGTGATAAACGAAATAGATCGACCTGCTTTACCTGCTCTGGCTGTTCGACCTACTCTGTGTATATAGTCCTTCGGGCACATCGGCAAATCATAGTTAATCACCATATCTACTGAGGGAATATCAAGTCCTCGTGAAGCTACGTCAGTTGCTACCAAAACATTAGCATCTCTCTGTCTGAAGCGAGCTAATGAGCCTAGTCGTTTAGCCTGACTCATCTGTCCGTTAACAGTCACTGCTTTGTAGCCCAGCTTTCTGAGGAAAAGACAGACTTTATTGGCATTGAGGCAAGTCAGAGTGAATATTATTATGTCTTTTCCGATTTTATGTTCCATTATGAGTGCCAAGTAAGTGTCTTTAAGCTTGGCAGGGAAGAACAGATACTCTTGCGAAAGCTGATCTACTGTCTGATACTTATTAGAGACTGCGATTCTTACTGGATCCCTCAAGGCAGCTCTTTAAAGTTTTTAAACTTTGTCGGTCATAGTCGCTGAAAAGAGAAGAGTTTGGCGGTTGGTAGGTAGTGCTTCTACGATCCTGTCAACCTGCCCTGCAAAATCATCGCCTAGCAGTTTGTCAGCTTCGTCCATCACTAGAGTTCTCACGTTGCTGTAGTTGAAAGATTTGGTGTTTTGCAAATGATAAAGAATTTTTCCAGGAGTGCCCACCACGATATGAGGATTAGCATTCAGAGCTTTGATTTGACTTTTGACATCCATAGAACCGATGATGACTGCTACTTTGAGGTTTATACGGGCTCCTAGGGCTTTGAAGTGGTCTGCGATCTGAACTACTAACTACCTGGCAGGTGCGAGAACTAACCCTGAAAAGCTAGTCGGTCTAAATGAAAATATAGTTACTTATCTAGTAGTTTTTGAAGCATAGGTAGTGCAAATGCCAGCGTTTTTCCGCTTCCTGTTTAGGCCAAAGCAATAACATCTTTGGAAAGCAGCGAGTAAGGTAGGGTGGAGGCTTGAATTTTAGTAGGAGTTTGATAGTTAAGGCTCTTGCATGCGACTTGCAATTCTTCACAGAGCCTTTTATCGCCAAAAGATGTCATTTCTTAATGGTTAGCTGACTCTTTTTCCATCAACAATCGTTCTAATTATAATACTTTGGTTTATTTTATCAAAATCTCATCAAAAGTTGAAGCTGTAAAGGCCATTTTATTCGATTGCACAGAGAGTCATTCTCCTCAAACATTTCACAGCTAATATCTTCTTTTCGGCCACTTTGACTGTTGCCATGACTTCCCCGATATTAATTTAAGCGATTTAAAGAGTGTTTTCTGAGACAATCTACATAAAACTGTCGTCGATTTCATTTAGACCTATCACTAAAGAACTATTAACTCCTTTTAAGAC
>Ga0169931_10008908_pt1 | contig 14554 bp, 8 predicted proteins | sample Kivu_15m_20L_FD_129675 | JGI IMG/M metagenome (GOLD analysis project Ga0169931, IMG submission 129675) | Freshwater microbial communities from Lake Kivu, Western Province, Rwanda to study Microbial Dark Matter (Phase II) - Kivu_15m_20L... | ecosystem: Environmental > Aquatic > Freshwater > Lake ...
CGGAACTTGTTTATCATCCTTTGAGATATTGATTCTCATGTTTCTTAAAAAATTTAGATCCGGCTGATAGCCGGTCATGGCCAAAACAAAATCATTTGATATGGTAATTTTTCCCTCCGGGCAAAGGATGTCAACCTCATTTTCCCTGATCTCAGCTAAATTTGAGTTAAAATAGGCTTTGATGCTACCTTCTTTAATTCGGTTTACAATATCAGGTCTTACCCAATATTTTACCCGTTCCCCAATATCCGATTCTCTTATGACCATACTTACCTTTGCACCTTTACGATAAGTTTCCAGAGCTGCATCAACCGAAGAGTTGTTTGCACCTACCACAATTAGCTCTTGCTTTGCGTAAAAATGGGGATCTTTATAATAATGCCTGACTTTTGGTAGTTCCTCACCGGGAATATTAAGCAAATTTGGAATATCATAAAAGCCGGTGGATAGGATGATATTAGCAGTTTCATAATTCGATTTGCTACCCTTTATGATATAGCCTACTACTTGAGTTTTAACTGATTTTACTTCATTAAACAAACTCAGGTTCAGGTTGAAATGATCAGTTACCCGTCGGTAATATTCAAGGGCCTCAGACCGAGTTGGTTTTATGTTATTACTAACGAATGGAACTCCACCGATTTCCAGTTTATCCGAGGTAGAAAAAAAGGTCATATTCGCCGGATAATTGTAAAGAGAATTGACCAGACAACCTTTTTCTAAAATGATATAAGACAGACCTGCTTTTTTTGCCTCAATTCCACAGGCCAAACCGATTGGACCTCCACCAATGATTACAACATCATATTTATTGTCCGGTTCCATTTTTATTAAAGCATTCAGTAATTAAAAGTATAGGCCTGAAATCATAAAAAGCATAAAGTTTTATACTCCATGCTTTTCACTTTATGCTTTTAGCTTAAAGCTTATTTGCCCGCCGCTTTTGCATGATCAGCTAAGAATGTTGCCAGTCCGATATCAGTCAAAGGATGCTTCGATAAGGCAATCATGGCTGCTAGTGGTCCGGTGATTACATCTGCACCAATCTTTGCACAATGAATAATATGCATTGGATGGCGCACAGAGGCGGCAAGAATTTGGGTTTCGAAGCCATAATTATCATATATCAAACGAATATCTTCAATCAGAGTCAACCCATCAGTTGAAACATCATCCAGGCGGCCAATAAAAGGAGAAACATAAGTCGCCCCAACCTTTGCTGCCAGGAGTGCCTGACCTGCAGAAAAAACGAGTGTGCAATTAGTTTTTATACCTTTTGAGTTAAAATATTTAATTGCTTTAATTCCTTCGGCGATCATCGGGACTTTTACAACGATTTTGGGATCCAAAGCTGCCAGAATTTCCCCCTCTTTTACCATATTTTCAAAATCAGTCGAAATTACCTCAGCACTCACGTCTCCTTCCACAAGTGCACAGATTGCCTTGTAATGATTGATCACATTTTGATCGCCGGTAATACCTTCTTTAGCCATCAAGCTGGGGTTTGTAGTAACCCCGTCTAATATTCCCAGGGCTTGTGCCTCTTTGATTTGTGCGAGATTCGCGGTGTCTATGAAGAATTTCATTTTCTTTTGAATTAGCAAATTAGTGAATGAGCAAATTAGCAAATTAATCTTTTTTACTCGTTGAGATAATTTTGTTTATGATTTTTTGTATTTCAATTAACTGTTCCTTCAAGCAGTTGAGTTCTTCATGATAATATAATTCTTTACATAAGTCAAGCCAATATTCTGTTTCGTCTACTTCCTTGACCGCAATTTTGAATTTATGTATGAAATCCGCTTTACTTTCAGCATTTTGAGCTTCTCTGACGTTTGCCCCTATGGAGGTTGAACTTTTGAAAAGTTGATTTGCCAGCGGAAAATTTTTATTTGTTTGAAGAATCTGACAGTATTTGGCAGCATTTACAGCGAAAGAAAATGTCTTTAAAAGGATTGGATTTTCATCAGCTTTAAGCCTGCTCATGGGTAGAAACAACTTTCTAATTAGCTCATTTGCTAATTAGCTCAATTTTTTAAAAAAAATGGGCAAGCACCTTTTATCGCACCGCTACAACCTTCTACCCTTGCTGCGTTCCCACCCTGGGGGAGTTCAAAGGGAGCTGGTCGTAAAAGACTTGCCCGGCACAAAAGTAGAAAAAAATGCAAAGTAAGGCAATAGTTAATTCTTTCGACACTCTAAATGCTAAAATTTTAATAAAAGCATGATATATTTGCCATTATTAAAAATTTGGCCTAATTAAATAGTATTTTTTGATTTAATTATAAAAATAGTTGTAATTTAAGTAAAAACAACCTATTTTGATTAATTTAGGAGGCTAATAAATTTAATTCAATAGATGACAAATACTGACAGCCAAACACAAGGTTTATATGATTCTTCAATGGAGCACGATGCCTGTGGTGTTGGTTTTATTGCAAATATCAAGGGAAAGAAATCGCACAAGATTGTAAGTGATGCACTTACAATCTTGGAGAATATGGAACACCGTGGGGCTTGTGGTTGTGATCCTGATTCAGGAGATGGTGCAGGGATTTTAATTCAAATTCCTCATGAATTTTTTAAACAAGAGGCTCTTAAACTTAATATTAGTTTAGAAAAGGCCGGTAGCTACGGTGTTGGGATGCTTTTTTTTCCTAAAAAGGCAACCATTAAAGAGGATTGTCGTAGGGCGATTGCGAAGGCTGCAGATAAGTTAGGTCTCAAGATATTAGGTTACCGGAAAGTTCCAATTAACAGTGGAATCATCGGTGAAGCTGCATTCTCATCAGAGCCCGATATCGAACAAGTTTTTATCTCCAAACCCGCCTCAATTCATACTCCGGAAGATTTTGAAAGAAAGCTATATGTTCTAAAAAATTACGCAACAGAGCTGGTCAGAGAGACAGTAATTGGTGCTGAGCAGCAGTTTTATGTGGTTTCGTTTTCACAGAATGTGATCATGTACAAAGGCGAGTTTACCAGCAGCCAGGTTAGGCTTTATTTTCCTGATTTAAACAATAACATGCTGAGGTCCGCATTTGGAATGATTCATTCGCGTTTTTCAACCAATACCTTTCCATCTTGGCGTTTAGCGCAGCCTTTCAGATTCATTGCGCACAACGGTGAGATTAACACCTTAAAGGGCAATTTAAACTGGTTTTATTCGGGTATTCGCTCATTTGCATCTCCTTTTTTTAGTAAGGATGAAATGGATATGCTGCTGCCTGTTATTGACAACAATCAATCTGATTCTGCTTGTCTTGATAATGTGGTCGAATTGTTATTTCATTGTGGTCGGTCTTTACCCCATGTCATGATGATGCTTATCCCAGAGGCATGGGATGGAAATGAGCAGATGGACTCTGCAACCAAAGCTTTTTATGAATATCATGCTACCTTGATTGAGCCATGGGACGGCCCAGCAGCTATTGCCTTTACCGACGGGCATATGATTGGAGCAACTCTTGACAGAAACGGCCTTCGTCCGCAGCGTTTTGTGATAACCGAAGACGATCAGATTATTGTAGCATCAGAAGCAGGTGTTTTACCTGTTGATGAATCAAAAGTTATCAAAAAAGGACGTTTACAGCCCGGGAAAATGCTGGTTGTTGATACGGTTAAGGGTGTCATCATTGAAGATGAGGAAATCAAAAAAACCATTACCTCAAGGCAACCTTATGGCACATGGTTGGAAAATTACAAAATCAGGCTTGAAGATTTGGCGGAACCAAGAGTTGCCTTTACACAATTATCAAATGAATCAACATTCAAATACCAACAGGTATTTGGTTACACAAGAGAAGATATTGATACCCTCATTAAGCCTATGGCCCTCACCGGCAAGGAAGCCGTAGGATCGATGGGTACCGATACACCATTGGCTGTATTTTCTGATCGACCTCAACACCTTTCAAGCTATTTCAAACAATTATTTGCACAGGTTACCAATCCGCCCATAGATCCAATCCGCGAACGCCTGGTGATGAGCCTTGCCGGATTTATGGGTAATAATGGCAATATTCTCGATGAGGATGAGATGCACTGTCATTGTGTGGCATTACCCCATCCGGTATTGAGTAATACTGAATTGGAAAAGATTCGAAGTATAGATACCGGTTCTTTCCAGGCTACAACACTTCAAACTTATTTCAAGGCTGATGCTCAGCCGGGTTCCCTACAACGTGGGCTTGATCGCCTATGCAGGTATGCTGAAGATGCCGTACATGACGGATTTGAGGTTCTGATTCTGTCAGATCGCGCAATTGATTCTGAACACGCTCCAATTCCATCTTTGCTTGCAGTTTCAGCTGTTCACCATCACCTCATCAAAAAGGGTCTTCGCGGTGCCGTGGGTATTATGCTTGAAGCAGGGGATGTTTGGGAGGTTCATCATTTCGCATGTCTTATCGCATTTGGAGCAACAGCGGTTAATCCATACCTGGCACTCGCTACCATACATAAACTAAAAACTGATGAAAAGATAGACTCTTCTTTGGATATCAAATATTTATATAAGAATTATACCAAATCAATAAATGATGGTTTATTGAAGATATTCTCCAAGATGGGTATATCTACCTTACAATCTTACCATGGAGCCCAGATATTTGAAATTGTTGGTTTAAATAAGGATGTAATTGATAATTATTTCACTGGATCCGTATCCCGCATTGAGGGGATGGGATTAGATGATATTGCAGAGGAAGCATTACGTAAACATTTCTCAGGCTTCAAACGACGCGGAATTGAGGCTAAACTTTTACCTGAAGGTGGCGTCTATCAATGGAAAAGGAAGGGTGAAGCACATTTATTTAATCCTGAGACGGTTCATTTGTTGCAGCATGCAACCAGAACTAATAATTATGAAGTCTATAAGAAGTATGCCTCTCATATCAATAAACAAACAGACACACTTTATACAATCCGCGGACTACTGGATTTCGCCCATCATCGGCAACCGGTGCCTTTGACTGAGGTCGAGCCTGTTGAGGTGATTTTAAAGCGTTTTGCAACGGGTGCCATGTCATTTGGATCTATTTCACATGAGGCTCACAGTACGCTTGCTATTGCCATGAACAGAATAGGTGCAAAAAGTAATACCGGCGAGGGTGGTGAGGATGAATTAAGGTATGAGGCTTTAGCCGATGGGGGTTCCATGCGCTCAGCTATCAAGCAAATAGCCTCCGGAAGATTTGGGGTTACTGCCAATTACCTGACTAATGCCGATGAGTTACAGATTAAAATGGCACAAGGGGCTAAGCCCGGTGAAGGTGGTCAATTACCCGGAGATAAGGTGGATGAATGGATTGCGAAAGTTCGTCATGCTACTCCGGGTGTTGGATTAATCTCTCCACCTCCTCATCATGATATCTATTCTATAGAAGACCTTGCACAGTTAATATTTGACCTCAAAAACGCCAATAGAGCCGCACGAATCAGCGTTAAACTGGTTTCAAAAGCAGGGGTTGGTACCATCGCTGCGGGTGTAGCAAAAGCGCATGCTGATGTGATTCTGATTGCAGGTCACGATGGTGGAACCGGGGCATCTCCGCTTACCTCAATCAAGCATGCAGGTTTGCCATGGGAATTAGGCTTGGCGGAGGCACAACAAACCTTGGTTAAAAATAAGTTAAGAAGCCGGGTGGTTCTTCAAACCGACGGACAGTTAAAAACTGGTAAAGACATTGCCATAGCGACGCTATTGGGTGCGGAGGAGTGGGGAGTGGCTACTGCCGCTTTGGTCGCAGGCGGCTGTATTATGATGCGTAAATGCCACCTGAATACTTGTCCCGTTGGGGTCGCAACTCAGGATCCTGAACTTAGAAAATTATTTTCTGGTAAACCGGAGCATATTGTTAATTTATTCCGATTCATAGCGGAGGAATTGCGGGAGATTATGGCAGAACTTGGTTTCAGAACTATCAACGATATGGTTGGCAGGGTTCAGTTTCTTAAAATGCGCGATGATGTTGATCATTGGAAAGTGAAAAATATTGATCTCTCAGGTATTTTATATCCGATGGACAATCCTTCAGGCATGACATTATACAATAGTGAGAAGCAAGACCATAATCTGGAAGATGTATTGGATTGGGAATTGGTAAAAAAAGCTACTAAAGCCATTGAATTAAAAGAACCTGTTTTTACGTCGTTTAATATTAAAAATACAGACCGTACAACAGGAACCATTCTTTCCAATGAAATCACCAAAAAATACCAATCTGCAGGTTTACCGCACAATACGGTCAACTTCAAATTTATCGGTTCTGCCGGACAAAGTTTTGGGGCGTTTTGTACCAAGGGGATCTCATTTGAGCTGAGTGGTGAGGCCAATGATTATGTTGGAAAAGGCTTGTCGGGTGCTCAATTGGTCATTTATCCATCAGAAAAGAGCAAGGTACTTTCCCAGGAGAATATCATCATCGGAAACGTCGCACTTTATGGAGCAACCTCAGGTGAACTATTTGTCAGAGGCCAGGCAGGTGAGCGCTTTGCAGTTAGAAACTCGGGTGCGATAGCAGTTGTAGAAGGAGTTGGGGATCATGGATGTGAATACATGACAGGTGGAAGAGCATTGATATTGGGTAAAACTGGCCGAAATTTTGCAGCAGGAATGAGTGGCGGAATTGCTTGGGTATACGATACGGATAACTCTTTCATCGAAAATTGTAATATCGAAATGGTAGACCTTGATCCCTTAGCTCCTGAAGATGAGAAGGAAATTCTCAGCCTTTTAAACAGGCATGTTCAGTTAACCCAAAGTAAAGTTGCTCAATATATTTTAGATGATTGGGCTCAACAATCATCATCATTTATCAAGGTCTTTCCTAAAGAGTACAAAAAAGTTTTATTAGAAAAAGAATTACAGCAATCCGCAGGATAATGGGAAAAGTAACAGGATTTAAAGAGTTTGACAGGGAGCTTCCTAAAAAGATTTCCCCTGTAGATCGGGTAGAAAATTATAAAGAATTTGTTAAGGAATATCCTCCTCAAAAGTTAAATGAGCAGGCGGCAAGATGTATGAATTGTGGGGTTCCCTTTTGCCATTCAGGTTGTCCTCTTGGAAATGTTATCCCCGAATTTAATGATGCTGTCTATCAAGGAAAGTGGGAAGAGGCTTATCTCATATTAAATTCAACCAATAATTTCCCCGAATTTACCGGTCGTATTTGTCCGGCCCCATGCGAAGCTGCCTGTGTATTAGGTATCAATAAACCACCGGTCGCCATCGAAGAGATTGAAAGACACATTATTGAAATTGCCTATTCAAAAGGATATGTAAAGCCAATCACCCCAATTCTTCGTACGGGCAAAAAGGTAGCTGTTATCGGTTCTGGACCTGCCGGATTGGCAGCAGCCGCTCAATTAAATAAAGCAGGGCATGATGTAACGGTGTACGAACGTGATGATCAACCCGGCGGGCTCTTGCGTTATGGTATTCCTGATTTTAAACTCGAAAAATCTGTAATAGATCGTCGACTTGAGATTATGGAGCAGGAGGGAATCAAGTTTGTTTGTAATGTAGAGGTTGGTAAGGATGGAGATATGAAGGCATTCATTGATCAACACGATGCGGTAGTCGCAGCCGGTGGCTCTACAATCCCTCGTAACCTTAACATACCCGGTCGTGATTTAAAGGGTATTCATTTTGCGATGGACTTCCTTAAACAACAAAACAAAACCGTGAGTAATATTGGGTTTACCGGTGAACGAATTTTGGCAACTGAAAAGGATGTAATTGTTATTGGAGGTGGTGATACCGGTTCCGATTGCGTGGGTACCTCCAACAGACAGCATGCCAATACTGTCAAGCAGTTCGAGTTAATGGTCCAGCCTCCTGCTCAGCGAACGGATAATATGCCATGGCCCACCTATCCCATGCTTTTAAAAACAACCAGCTCTCATGAAGAAGGTTGTGAGCGTTTTTGGGGTATCAACACCAAGGCTTTTTTAGGGGATGAAAATGGACAGCTTAGGGCTATTCTCGTTTCAGATGTAAGCTGGGAACTGGATACTCTTGGAAGACCGGTAAAATTCAACGAAATAAGTGGTTCGGAACGCGAAATGCCATGTCAATTGATACTCTTAGCCATGGGATTTTTACATCCTCAATATCCCGGATTTGTAGAAAATGCAGGTCTTGAGCTTGATGGAAGAGGAAATGTAAAAGCCGATGAGAGAAACTATCAGACCAATGTTGCAAAAGTTTTTGCTGCCGGTGATATGCGTAGGGGACAATCCCTGGTTGTTTGGGCGATTTCTGAAGGTCGTGAGGCTGCCCGAAAAGTAGATGAGTTCTTAATGGGAGCAACCACGCTACCCAGCAAAGATAGAATCAATGAGTACGTAACCTCCTGAAGGTGTCACTGATCAAGATACATAAGTTCTGCCCAAAAGGTTGAGCTTTTTTTGGTTATGGGAAGGAAGTGAACCAAGAACTATATCGCGAATAACCCTATTTCCCATCCTCGATCTGATAGCCATCAGGAACCCATTCTGTATTGTCCATTGTCAAATTTCCATTAAACCTACCCCAATCCTCCACTAATCCTGTTGAAATTGTTCTCAGCTTTCCACTTTCTTTTTTGGCCTAGAATCATTTTTTTTGAAGTTCTGATTTGTTGATAGCCATTTTTGATCAAAAAATCAACTCCGGGTTTATTGTCAATCGGAAATCTGAATCTACTTTTTACCCTCATTCTTAATTTCATGAGTTCCGTACCTGCTTCCGGATCTTCTGCCATGATCGCATGCTCGAAGAAATTCGGAAGGTAAATTCCGATAGCTTTTCCTTCTCTCAGATAAATCAGAGCATCATTCAAACGTTCAGATAAGATCAGTTCCCGATGCTCTCCTGAAGTTATCTGATCGAGTTTAAGAATATCATAGTGATATTTTTCCTCATAGGGAATCACTGCAGCCGGATTGTTCAAGTTTATATTCATCAGATCGCCATCCAAATGAATGTATTCAGTCTCAGTTTCGAATCCAAGTTTCTGATAAACAGGGAATCCCATGTCGGTAGCATCCAAATAAATGGTATGGATATTTTTTCTGTGTGCTCGGTCTACCAGTTCTGAGGTCAATCTTTTTCCTAAGCCTTGATTCCTGAAATCAGGATGGACAATCACATGAGCAAGCCAGGCGGTATCAGTGTGCCTTATGGTGGTTCCAACCGCTGCGATTCTTTTTCCTTCACAAATTTTTATGCTGTCGCAGGAGGGAGAGGAAATGTAATAGTAAAAATAAGAACGGATATCTTCCCATCCCGAAGGTTGAAGCTCATCTAGAATTTCTACGTCTGCACTTTCCAGATTCTGCACTTTCATATTATTTTTCAATTGGATTTTTTACCTTAATCGGAGGCTATACTATCTACTGACTTATAATTTGAGTTTAGCGAAAAAGTCCCAAAGAACAATTCCTGCCGATACGACGATATTAAAAGAATGTTTGGTGCCGAATTGCGGAATTTCAAGGCATAGATCAATCAGTTTCATTGCTTCATCGCTTACCCCGTTTATTTCATTTCCGAATATAAGGGCATATTTTGCTGTCAAATTTGGGGTGTAATCATTCAGCATGATGCTGTTTTCTGCTTGTTCAATGGCTATAATTTCATATCCAGATACTTTCAGATCCTTTATCGCATTGCAGGTATTTTCATAATAATTCCACTCAATGGAATTTGTCGCTCCAAGTGCAGTTTTTTCGATTTCACGATGTGGAGGTTGTGCGGTAATCCCACATAATAGAATCTTTTCAATAGAGAATCCGTCTGAAGTGCGAAAAATAGACCCAATATTATGCATGCTCCTGACATTGTCGAGAATCAGTACCACAGGTAACTTTTCCTGTTGCTTGAATTCCTCGATACCTACACGTTTGAGTTCTTCTGTATTTAATTTTCGCATACCTATAAAAATAGTCTCTTAACTATAAGAATCTATAAATTTAAAATTATTAAAGATTTTAGTTTAATTTCATGTTCCAATTGCCATTGCATGCATTGATTTTAAAATCAGATATGTCATTAGTTCAATCTCCGGTGCTTTTTCAACATCAAAATCAGGATGTCTTTCTTTTTTCACTAAAAAACAGGAACGGCATAGAAATAAGTATCAGTAATCTAGGAGGCATTATTCGTTCATTTATTGTTCCTGACCGTATGGGAAGGCCAATAGATATGGTATTGGGCTTCGATCGTATGGAGGATTACGTTGATCAGTCTTACCTTCAATCTAATTCATATTTAGGAGCTATTATTGGTCGGTATGCGAATAGGGTTAGTCGTTCCTGCTTTGAGCTTGATGGAAAATCATATCAATTATCTTCAAATCTTCATCCTCATCAACTACATGGTGGTTATGAAGGTTTTGATCGAAAAGTCTGGAATGTGGAGGGGATTTCTGATACTCCAAATCCTAAACTTGTGCTTAGTTATCTGAGTAAAGATGGGGAAGAAGGTTATCCGGGGAATTTAAGGGTTTACATAACTTTTGAGCTCAAAGAAAGTAATGAACTTGTGATGTACACGGAGGGGTTTACTGATAAAGCGACACCGATAAATTTAACGCATCATGGATACTTTAACCTTAACGGATATGGTACCATAGAAGATCATTTTGTGGAGATACCTGCTTCTAATTATCTTGGACAGGAAAAAGATCTGATTCCTGATGGTAAGGTTTTATTCGTTACGAATACTGAATATGATTTCAGAAAAATGAAACAAATTAGCAAGGTCTGGGATGCTGAAAGAGGTTACGATCAAACCTTCGTATTGGATAAAGCCTATGGTGTTTGGGGCATAGCTGCAACTGCTTATTCAGAAAACAGCGGGATTAAATTGGAGGTATTTACTGACGAGCCCTCAGTTCAGTTTTATACGGGTAAACACCTAAATAATACGGGGGTAAAAGGTGGAGCTAAGTATTCGGCATTTTCTGGACTCTGCTTCGAAACCCAGCATCATACTAATGCCCTGAATATACCTGATTTCCCTTCTACAATTTTACGGCCCGGGGAGCTGTACAAACGTAAAACGAGCTACAAGATTTCTAATTGTTAAGAAGAAGACATGTTTTGTATGGTTTTGAATTCTCTTTTTTTGTTCAGTTTGTTCAGCAAAAAATAGCCGGCAGCAGTCAGCAGACATATCCCAAAGATGAAATACCAGAATAATTGATAACCACCGTATTCAATTAGGAATGATCCGTAAATCGGACCGATAATCTGGGCCAAAGACCATGCAATGGTGTACAAGGCAGCATATTCACCCCGGTTGTTCTCATTCGAACGACTCATCCAAAAGGTATTCATAAATGGCATGGCAACCATTTCACCAAGGGTTACTAATATAATTGAAAGGATTGCAAGCCAGGCTGCAGCAGGAAAAAATATAAAGATTGGATAACTAAATGCGGCTATAATCACACCTATACCTGTAAAATAAAGGGGAGAATTTTTGCCCTCCAAATTATTTACCAGAAGCATTTCAGTAAAAACAATAATCAGTCCGTTCATGGCCATTAAACCGCCAATAAATTGTTCAGTTAAGTTCCATTCTGTTTTAAAAAATACCGGTTGCAGGGTAAATAACTGAAAAAAGCAAGACGAAAATAGGATAGTTAGCAATATAAACACCAGATATAGTTTATCCCGGTAAGGTGATTCTACCTGCGTCTGATGAATTTCTGTTTTGGCGGTTTTTTGACTTTTGACTGACGGCAATAGTTTAATCAGAAAAACTGCTGCCAAAATATTGGAGAATCCATCGACATAAAATAATAGATGATAATTAACCGAGGCAAGGAAACCGCCCAATGCACCACCAATTGACCATCCTAAATTTACGGCAAGGCGGTTTAATGAATTGGAACGTGTTCGCGTTTGTTCTTTACTGTAATAGGCAACTGCCGTATAGTTTGCCGGTCTGAAACTCTCATTGCACATACTCAGAATAAACGTTCCTATACCCAAAGTCAGAAATGTTTCCATTAAACTGATTAAAATAAACATCAATCCGCCACTCAAGAGCGCCCCGATTTGCAGGTAGTAGAAACCAAACTTATCGGTCAATTTTCCACCAAAAAATGCACCAAATACTGATCCTAATCCAAAAATGGCCATAATCATTCCAGCTTCCACAATGCTGAAATTTAACTTTTGAGTACAATAAATGGTCAGGAATGGAACTACCATAGTGCCACTGCGGTTAATCAGCATTACCAGAGAGAGGTACCAGCTTTCTTTACTGAGTCCGGAATAAGCTTTTTTATAAAGGTTGAGGGAGTATGAAAACACGCGGTAAATTAAATAATTATATCAAAAAATCATTTCGAAGCTAAGCTTGATTCTCAAGTTTTAGATTTATTACGTTTCAATTTTTAAAATTAATGCATTGAATTTCCCACCTTGAGACAGTTTTCCACAAATCTTTTAGAAGTTATGCAATCCATTAACTTTATGGCCAAATTAACTGATTCAAATTGTCTAAAAAGAACGAACAGAAGGAAACCCCATTAATGTTGCAATACAATGCCATCAAGGCGAAATACCCTGGTGCTTTATTATTGTTTCGTGTGGGAGATTTTTATGAAACTTTCGGACAGGATGCTGTCAAAGCCTCCGGCATTTTAGGAATTGTCCTTACAAAACGTGGCAATGGTTCAGGAGCAAATACTGAATTGGCAGGTTTTCCGCATCATTCTCTCGAAACTTATTTACCCAAATTGGTTAGAGCAGGTCAGAGGGTTGCCATTTGTGATCAGCTCGAAGATCCAAAAACAACCAAAACCATTGTTAAAAGAGGAGTAACCGAGCTGATTACGCCAGGTGTGTCTTATAGTGATAACATTATACAACAAAACACCAATAATTACCTGGCTTCTCTGTATTTTGAGAAAAATTCTTTTGGTATTGCCTTTATTGATATTTCAACGGGTGAATTTCTGGTAGCCCAGGGTAATGCGGAATACATCGACAAGCTGCTTCAAAGCTTTAAGCCGAGTGAGGTAATTTTCCAAAGAAGCAGACAAGGTGATTTTATTGAGACTTTTGGCGATCGTTTTTACACCTATTACCTGGATGACTGGGCTTATAGTGGTGATTATGCTTATGAGTTTCTGCTAAAGCATTTTGAAGTCAAATCACTCAAGGGATTTGGTATAGAGAAGTACTCTCTTGCCATAACTGCTGCCGGAGTAGCCCTGCATTATCTAAACGAAACTGAACATCGTAATCTTCAACATATTTCTTCGGTATCACGGATTGAAGAGGACCGTTACATGTGGCTTGATCGATTCACCATCCGTAATCTTGAATTATTAAGTTCGGCAAATGAACAAGCCATTAGCCTTGTTGACGTACTTGACAAGACTTGTTCTCCAATGGGAGCAAGGTTATTGAGACGATGGATTATTATGCCTTTAAAGGAACTTAAACCCATTCAGGAGCGATTGGATGTTGTTGAATTTCTTGTTGAGCAGGGAGATCTGCGCGAAAAATTAATACATGAGTTGAAACAAATTGGGGATCTGGAGAGGTTGATTTCTAAAATTGGTTTACAAAAAGCAAATCCCAGAGAAGTATTGCAGTTAAAAAGAGCACTTTATTCCATTTTTAATATGAAAGAGCTTTGTCAGCAATCTGGAAATTTCCCTTTGAAAATGATCGCTGAACAGTTAAATCCATGCACTTTGATCAGGGATAAAATTGAAAAGGAGTTAAATCCTGAAGCACCGGTGATGTTGGTAAAAGGTTCTGTGATAGCCGATGGTGTTGATGAGGAGCTTGATCGTTTAAGGAAGATTGCTTTTGGAGGGAAAGGATATCTGCTTGAAATTCAGAGGCGAGAAGCAGAAAATACCGGAATACCATCTCTTAAAGTTGCCTTCAATAATGTATTCGGTTATTATCTCGAGGTAACTCATACTCACAAGGATAAGGTTCCGGCAGAATGGCTGAGAAAGCAAACTTTAGTTAATGCTGAGCGCTATATTACACCTGAACTCAAAGAATATGAAGAGCAAATACTGGGTGCTGAAGAAAAGATTCAGGTTATGGAAACCCAATTATTTCAAGAGCTGACTTTTGAATTGTCCGAATACATTAAACCAATTCAATTGAATGCCCATTTGATTGCTCAGTTGGATGTTTTGATCAATTTTTCTAACCTGGCCATAAAAAATTATTATGTCAAGCCCATAATTGACGAGAGTAATGTAATCGATATCAAGGGAGGAAGACACCCGGTTATAGAAAAGAATTTACCTCCCGGCGAAGCATACATTACGAATGATGTATTTCTCGATAGTGATAGCCAACAAATTATTATCATTACAGGGCCGAATATGTCGGGTAAATCAGCCATATTGAGACAAACAGGTCTCATAGTTTTAATGGCTCAAATGGGATGTTTCGTTCCTGCAAAAGAAGCCCGGATTGGTCTCGTAGACAAGGTATTTACGCGGGTAGGAGCTTCAGATAATTTAACGGGTGGTGAGTCGACTTTCATGGTTGAAATGAATGAAACAGCCAGTATTTTGAA
>Ga0169931_10008909_pt1 | contig 14553 bp, 5 predicted proteins | sample Kivu_15m_20L_FD_129675 | JGI IMG/M metagenome (GOLD analysis project Ga0169931, IMG submission 129675) | Freshwater microbial communities from Lake Kivu, Western Province, Rwanda to study Microbial Dark Matter (Phase II) - Kivu_15m_20L... | ecosystem: Environmental > Aquatic > Freshwater > Lake ...
CCGCCTCCATGCTCAGGGCCATGCGCTTCCAGGAGCCCAGTGTGTTGATGGCGACCGGGAACGGGGAGACCACGCCGCGGACGGTCGGCTTCTCGAAGAGCAACGCCTTGCCGCCATCGGGCTTTTTCATCTCGCGGTCGGCGATCTCGGTGATCTCCAACTCGGTGGCCACCGGGTATGGGATGCGGAGGAGCTCCCCCGCCCGATCCAGCGCCTCCACCCAGTCCCGGAACGATTCGTACGCCATGTCGGGCCACGGTACGGCCCGGGGGCGATCCCGCAACGCGGGACCTTCGGCCCATGGGCCCGGTCTCCGACGGTCAGGCCAGGAGCGCGGGCACGGGTCGGGCTCCGGTGACCTCGGCATCGGTCAGGCTGGCCTCGCGTCCCTCGTGGGGGAAATGCAGCGCGGTGTGATCGAGCCCCAACTGCCCGAGGAGGGTGGCGTGGAAGTCGTGCACGCTGACGACATCCTGCACGGACTTGTAGCCGAACTCGTCGGTGGCCCCGTGGACATGGCCCGCCTTGAAGCCGCCCCCGGCAACCCACAGTGAGAAGGCGTGACGGTTGTGGTCTCGGCCGTCCTTGCCCTGTGAGATCGGCAACCGGCCGAACTCGCCGGTCCAGAGCACGATGGTGTCCTCGAGCAGTCCGCGCGCCTTGAGGTCCTGCACCAGCGCCGCGCTGGGCTGGTCGGTCATGGCACACAGGCCCTTGAGACGCTCGGCGTTCTTGTCATGGGTGTCCCAGGGTTGCCCGCTCAGGAACAACTGCACGAAGCGGACCCCGCGCTCGACGAGGCGCCGCGCGATGAGGCACCGGCGCCCGTATTCGGCCGTCACCGGGTGGTCGAGGCCGTAGAGCCGGCGCGTGGCGGCCGATTCGCCCGACAGGTCCATCACCTCGGGCACGACGCCCTGCATCCGTGCGGCGGTCTCGAACTGGGCGATGCGCGCCTGCCACTCGGAGTTGTCCGGGGCGTGGAGCGCCGCCTGGTGCCGGCCGAGGCGGGCCAGGAAGTCGAGCTGGTTGCGGCGGGCGTCGGCCGGGATGCCGGTCGGCGTCTGCAGGTGGAAGACCGGGGTCTTGCCGCTGCGGAAGGGCGTTCCCTGGTACACCGCCGGGAGGAAACCCGAGGACCAGTTGCGTTCGCCGTCGACCGGCAGGCCGCCGGGGTCGGCGAGGACCACATAGGCCGGCAGGTTCTCGTTCTCCGAGCCCAGCCCGTAGAGCACCCACGAGCCCAGGGTCGGCAGGCCCGCGAGGAAGCGCCCGGTGTGCAGGATACGCAGCGCCGACTCGTGATCGACCGAGCCCGTGGTCATGGAGCGGACCAGCGTGATGTCGTCGGCGATGGAGCCGGTGTGCGGCAGGAGTTCGGAGAGCTCCATGCCGCACTGCCCGCACGGCCGGAATGCGAAGGGCGCGCCCAGCACGTTGCCGGCCTGCTGGTTGAAGTGGACCTCCAGGTCGCCGCCCGGGTAGGGCTTGCCATCCCAACGGTTCAGCGCGGGCTTCGGATCGAAGAGGTCCATCTGGCTGGGACCGCCATGCTGGAAGAGGCTGATCACGGCACGGGCCTTCGGTCGGCGGTGCGCCGTCGGCACGGCACCGCCCGGGACGATCCGGCCGGCATAACCGGCCGCGGCCGGACGCCCCGAGGCCAACAGGTGCCCGAGGGCCAGCAGGCCGAGGTTGCCGGCCGAGCGTCCGAGAAATCCGCGACGGGAGAGGGCTTCGTGCATCGGGGTCATCGCAGGTAGAGGCAGTCGTTGAGGGCCAGCAGCGACTGGCAGAGATCGGCCAGGGCGCGGTACGCGGGATCGGCGTCGATGGCGTGGAGGCCGCGCTGGCGCGCCAGGAAGTCGAGCGAGGCGGCGGCCTCGACCGGGTCGGGTTCACGGCCGCAGGCCAGCAGGAAGGCCCTGCGCACCCTCGCGCCCTCCCCGGGGCCGGACTCGCGCTCCAGGCGTCGGGCCATCTCCCCGGAACGCCGGAGGGTGAAGTCGGAGTTGAGCAGGCTCAGGGCCTGCAACGGCATGGTGGTGCGGGCCCGCCGGGTGCAGTTGAACACCACGGAGGGCGCGTCGAAGTTCGCCAGGATCGTCGGCACCTGGGTGCGCCGGCGTTGCAGGAAGAGCGACCGCGCGCGGGCTCCCGGGACGGATTCGTCGACGAGGACCTCCCCCTCCCCGTTGCGTGGGGTCGGCACATAGGGGCCGCCCGACTTCGGGTCGAGCACCCCGGCCGCGGCGAGCATCAGGTCGCGCAGGGCCTCGGCATCGAGCCGGTGCACGGGATATCGCCACAGGCCGCGGTTGGATGGATCGACCGCCAGGCCGTCGGCCCGCGGCGCGCTCGACTGGTGGAAGGCGTGCGATCCCAGGATCCGACGGAGGAGGTGGCGGAGGCTCCAGCCGGAGTCGATGAAGTCGGCGGCGAGCCAGTCGAGCAGTTCCGGATGCGAAGGCGCCGCGCCGCTCAGGCCGAGGTTGTCCGGGGTCTCGACGAGGCCCGTGCCCCAGCACTGCTGCCAGACCCGGTTGACGGTCACCCGCGCCAGGAGCGCCGCCTGCGGGCTGCCCGGGGCCGTCAGCCAATGCGCCCAGGCCAACCGACGGCCGCTGGAGCGTCCCCCCGGCGTCGGCATGGCGACCGGATGGGTCTCCGGGCCCTGCCCGAGGAAGGCCGGGAAGGCCGGCGGGACCGCCTCGCCCGGCGTCTTGGGATTGCCGCGCAGCAGCAGGGGCACGGGCCCCGGCGTCGGTCGCACGTCGCTGACCCAGGCGACCCGCCCCGGCCGGGGCAGCCGCTGGGCCTGGAGCACGGCCAACCGCTCGTCCCGGCGACGTACCTCCGCCGCCAGCGCCTGCTCGTGCACCTTCCAGGCCTCACCCTCCGGCGTGCCCGGGCGCGGCGAGGTCTCCACGCGCACCTGGTCCACCTGGAAACTGCGTCCGCAGCAGAACTCGAAGGCGAAGCCGCCGTCGGGCAGGTCGGCCGCCGACAGGGTCAATGGCTTGCCATCGGGAAGCCCGTCCACCTGGTGCTGGAGGGCGAACCGGTCCTGCTCGAGGCGGGTGATGCGCACGCCATACCGGCGGCCGGCCCGGTAGCCCTGCCCACCGATGGCTCCCAGGGACTTCGAATCCGGTCCCGGATAGTCGAGATGCACCGCGCTGGGACCGCCCGGATTGCCGTCGATGAGCAGGTTGCCCCCGGCCACCGGGCCGGAGTCGGAGAAATCGCGGGCGGCGAGCACGTAGCCGATCCGCGCGGCCTCGCCGCCGGCCTCGCCCACCTGGAGCGCCACGAGGTCGAAACCGACCTGGATCCAGCCCCCGACCTCCGGCGGCCGCCACCCGAAGGACTCCCGGGTGCAAAGCCAGCGGTCCCCGGGGCCGCCGCCCTCGATGAGTTGCAGGACCCCGTCCTGGACCCGGGCCGCCGGACCGGTCGAGCCACCGAGCACGACCGGCGGCGACCCTGCGGGCCGGTCGTCGCCCGGGGCCGTGTCGGACCACCGGGCCGCCAGCCCGGCGGGCGCGTCGAAGCGGTCCTCCCACCGGGGCTCGATCGGCGGCCGGTTCGCGGCCAGCCAGACGGTGAGGTCGGCACGTGCCCGGGCTTCGCCTTCGGCCCATCGCCGTTCGGCCACCTGCCACGCCTCGCGCTCGCCCTCCAGCGGCGCCTCCACCACCCGGTCGTTGGGCTTCACCCAGTCGTCGATGGGGAAGGCCGGATGGAAGAAGGCCTGCAGGGCGTAGTAGTCGCGCTGCGTGAAGGGCTCGAACTTGTGGTCGTGGCACTTGGCGCACTGCACGGTCAGGCCGAGCAGGCTCGAGCCGATGATCTGCTGGCAGGCCTCCAGCGCGTAGTACCGGTCGGCCCGGACCTCGTCGGGATTGCCGTCGGACTCGCCGCTGCCGTCCTGGCCGTTGCGCAGGAAATGCGTGGCCTCGAGCAGGCCACGGATCTCCGGCGTGACCGGATCGCCGGGCTTCCATCCGGCCAACTCGTCCCCGGCCAACTGCTCGCGGACCCACTGGTAGAAGGGCTGGTCTCGACGGACCGACGCGATCACGCGGTCGCGGTAGCGGTGGGCCAGCGGACGGTCGGAATCGGCGTTGAAGTAGCCGTTCGAGTCGGCGTATCCGGCGGCGTCCAGCCAGTGCTGCGCCCAGCGTTCGGCGTAGGCCGGCCGGCCCAGGAAACGCTCCAGCCAGCGGTCCGCGGCGGCCGGATCCCGGCGGATGTCGGCGGAGAAGGCCTCGATCTCCTCGGGCGTCGGCGGCAGGCCGGTGACCCCGAGGGCCAGCCGGCGCAGGCGCGTCGCGGGATCGGCCAGCGGGCCCAGGCCCAGGCCCCGCGCCGACAGCGCGGCCCACAGGAAACGATCCACCGGGGTGGCCTCTGGAGCACGGGACGCGCCCGGGGATACCGGTGGGCTCGACGGGGACAATCGCTGGAACGCCCGATGGGTGCGGGCCCGTTCCATCAGCGGGGAACGCTCCGTGCCGGAGGCCGTGGAAGGTGCCGACACCGCGGCGTTGGTCGGGGCGGATTCAGCCGTCTGGCCCGGAGACCAGGGCAGGATCGCCACCGCCAGGATCCAGGCCGTCCGAATCAGCCGAGTCCAAATCACAAGGGCCCGAATCACACCGGCCCGGACCGCCCCCGTCCGGGAACCCGGGAGCCCTGCCCGCCACGGGTGCCGGGGCCGAACATCGGCGGATGAGGATGGCAAGACGGGCCCCATGGAAGATCTCCGTCCAAGGATCCCACCGATCAGCCGCTCGGACAACCGTTGTCGCCGGAGGAAACGGTCTTCCCGAAGGTCACCCCGCCCGAGGTCAAAGGCACCCCGCCCGAGGCCGGCAACTTGGGCGGGCTTCAGGGAGCCGCGGCGGGGCCGGCGCCGCCGGAGGCCGTGGAACCGCCGCGACGATCCCGCGAGCGCAGGAAGCTTCTCAACTCGTCGGGACTGACCTCGCCGTTGCCGTCCGCGTCGGCCGCCTTGAACTGCTCCGGCGACGGCGACTCGTCCGGGGTGATCCGGCCGTCCCGGTTGCGGTCGAGCGCCTGGAAGGCCCGCGACCCACCGCGGCGGGCACCGGAGCCCGAGGCGCGCAGGTCGACGGGCGTGCCCGGCGGCACCTCGGGCAGGTAGTACTCGATGTAGCCCAGCATCATCTCCTCGTCGGTCTGCTCGCCCCACTGGACCCGACGCGTCGGGTCGGGGTTGGCCGGATTGCCGGCGCTGTTGTCGTAGCGGGCGATGCCCTTGAGCACACTGCCGGCGGGCAGGTCGACGTGCTCGGAGAGGCGGTAGAGCAGCTGCCAGTTGAAGTCGTACCGCGGCACGTCCAGCAGGGTCACGGGCGCGGCGCCCGGGCGCTCCAGCTCATAGCGGTAGGCCTTGCCGCGCAGGTGCATGTGCGGCATGAACGACATGAGCCGGGCCGCCTTGGGCACGGGCAGCCGGCCCTCGATGCGGAAGTCGGGATCCCCCGGCGGGATGTCGATCGGGGCGGCCACCGCGCCGACCCGCACCTCATGCCGGGGCGGCGCCTTGGAGAACCTCAGGCCCAGGGCGCTCTGGTCGCGGGTGGCCTTGCCCTTGGGGGTGTAGTGCAACTGGAACCGCAGGGTGGAGCCCGCGGGGATGTGCTTGGCCCAGCCGTCGGGATACATCACGGCCTGGTAGCCCGGGGCGTAGGCCGCCAGGTAGTGACCGGCCCCGTCGATGCGGCGGTTCCGGTCGGGTTTGCCGTCCTTGCCCGGGGGCAGCACGTAGACCAGCACATGGTGCACCACCTCACGGGCCGTGGGACGAACCTCCCAGGCCTGCACCCAGCGGTCGGAGTCGAACCCGGTCGGCACCTCGACGTTGACATAGGGCATCACGCCCGAGGCGGCGACATCGATTGGGTCGGGGATCCGGAGCACGACGTCGGGCTCACCGAACTGCCATCCGGTGGGGTGCGTGCGGGGCCGCGGCGCCTGCGAGCGGTCACCCTCCGGCCGGCCCTGGTCGAGCCAGGCCAGCAGGTCGGCCCTGTCGGTCGCCGGCAGGCTGCGGTCGTTGGCCCAGGGGCTGGGGCCGTGGGCCGTGGGCGCGGCGAACCACGGCGGCATGAGTCCTCCGGCGACCTGACGGCGGATCATGCCGGCATGCGCCGAGACCTCCGCCAGGGAGGTGAGCGCGAACGGGCCGATGCCACCCTCCCGGTGGCAGGGCACGCAGGATTGACCGAGGATGCGCGAGATTCGGGGATGGTAGGTCACCGGACCGCTTGCCGGGACGGGCGCGGCGGACTCGAGGTCGCAACCCGGCACCGTGGTGCAGGCGGTCTCGACCGGACGGTCCGCCAGCACCGCCTCCAGCGCCTCGACCAGATGCCGCCGGGTCGGGGCGGCCTTGGAGAACCCCGGACCATACTGGTCGTCCACCGCGCCCCGGTACTGGACCGTGCGGGCGGCGTCCACCACGAAGACCTCGGCCGTGGACCGGAACCCCAGCGCCTTCGAGAGGGCGCCTCCCGCGTCCCGGACCCATGGACCGCGCAGGCCGTGCTCCCGGGCCCACCGGCCGAGCGATTCGGCGGTGTCGGTCTCCACCGGGTCCACCCACAGGAAGCGCACGCCCCGGGCCTCGAACTCCTTCTCGAGGGCGGCCAGCGTCGGGCCATACCGGCCGGAGACCGGGCAGGTGGTGCTGGTGACGGCGACGACCACCGCGCGGGCCTCGCCGAACCGGGCCGACCACCGGAAGGCCGGCACGGAGTCCGGCCGCAGCTCGAGGTCCGGAATCCACCGGCCCACGCCCCACTCCGAGGCAAGCACCGGCACCGGGGCCGCCTTGGACGACGGACGGTCCTGACCCAGGGCCGGAGATCCGGCCAAGGCCAACCCCAACCCGACCACGATCCCCACGACACCGACAGACTTCGTCATGGGCCGATCATGGCTCAGGAACCCCGTCCGGACAACCCGCCCGGACGGCCCGGCTCCCGAAGGCCGCCGAGGGCCATGGCCCCCGTGCCCATCCCGTCGCCTCCCGATGGTTCGCCACCCGCCACCATGCCTCGCCGACCATCGACCGCCCAACTCCGGCTTCGACTCCGGCCGTCGGTCCGGTAGGCTTTTGCCACTCCCGATGAGTCCCTCCTGCCGCCGCTTCCTGTCCGTGATCGTCAGCCTGCTCGGGCTTCTCCCGCGACCGGCCCGGGCCGATGCGGAGACCGTGCCGCCGACGGTCGAGGCCGTGTTCCCGGAGCCCGGGTTCGTGCTCGGGCTGGGCCAGCTTGAGGTGCACTTCAGCGAGCCCGTCGAGGGGGTCGATGCCGCCGACCTGCGGGTCAACGGGCTGTCCGCCACCTCGGTGCGGCAGGTCAGCTCCGATGTGTACGTCTTCACGCTGCCCGACCTGCCCCTGGGCGCCAGCGTGGTGTCGTGGGCGGTCTCCACCGGGATCCGGGACCTCGCCGACACGCCCAACCCCTTCGCGGGGGCCGCCCCGGTCGAGTACCACCTGCTGCCGCCGCCGCGCCCCGGCGGGGTGATCCTCTCCGAGGTGGTGCCCGACAACCTGAAGGGCCTGAGGGATGAGGAGGGCGACAACGAGGACTGGATCGAGCTGCAGAACCTCACCGACCGGGACATCCCGCTGGCGGGCTGGGGCCTCAGCGACGACCCGACCGACCGCACGCCGTGGACCTTCCCCGACATCACGCTGCCCGCCCGGGGCTTCCTGGTGGTCTTCGCCTCGGGCAAGGACCGCACCAGCCTGACCAACCGCCTGCACACCGACTTCAAGCTCAAGAACGACGGCGAATTCCTGGCCCTGAGCGCACCCGACGGGGTCGTGGTCGACGCCTTCGCCCCACGCTTCCCGGCGACGCCGGCCGACGTGTCCTACGGCCGCGCCCCGGGCGACCCCTCGCAGTCGGGATTCCTGTCGAGCCCGACTCCCGGCTCGGCCAACGCCGCGTCCGGGGTGGGCTTCGCCCCGGCGGTGGTCTTCTCGCGGGCGGGCGGCCTGGTGCCGGACCCGCGGCTCAACCTGACCCTCGCACTGACGCTCGCGGAGCGGGCACCCGGCGCGGTGATCCGCTACTCGTTCGATGGCCGGATTCCCACGCTGACCAACGGGTTCACCTACACCGCACCGGTGGTCCTGCAGAGCAACAACGCCGTGATGCTCCGGGCCCGGGCATTCCGGACCAACCACCTGCCGGGACCGGTGCGCACCGAGTCCTACACGCCGATGGTCGTCCCGGCGGCGGGGCCGGTGCTGGGGACCAACGCCTGGGGCGACCTGATCCAGTCGGTGGCGAACCCCAACATCCCGCAGTTCCGCTCCGACCTGCCGGTGCTGGTCATCACCACCTTCGGCAAGACCCCCAACGAGAGCGCGAACACCCTCGTGGACCTGTCGCTCTTCGAGCCCCGCAACGGCGTCGCCCGGGTCACGGGCACCCCGGACTTCAGGGCCCGGGGCGGCATCAAGATCCGGGGATCCAGCAGCGCCGGGCTGGCCAAGAAGCAGTACGCGCTGCAGTGGATCGACGAGTTCAACCAGGACCTCGAGCTGCCGGTGCTGGGCATGCCGGAGGAGTCGGAGTGGGTGCTGTATGCCCCGAACAACTTCGAGCCGGTGTGCATCCACAACCCGTTCATGCACCAGCTCGCCCGGGACATCGGGGCCTACTCGCCCCGCACCCGGTTTGTCGAGGTGTTCATGAACCGGCTGGGTCCGCTGGCGACCAACCAGTACGAGGGGCTCTACGTGCTCACCGAGAAGATCGGCGTGGGCTCCCGGCGCATCCCCGGGCCGAAGGTCCGGCCCGAGGACTCCACGCCCCCGGACATCACCGGGCCCTACGTGATGAAGATCGATCGTCTCGACCCGGGCGACAGCGGCCTGGCCATGGGCGGCATGACCGTGGCGATGATCACGCCGAAGGAGAAGGAGCTGAGGCTGGCCCAGCGGGCACCCCAGCGGAAGTACCTCACCGACTACCTCAACGCCATGAGCCGGGGATTCCTCGTGGAGAACCGGCGACACCCGACCAACGGCTACGAGAACTTCATCGAGATGGGCCGGGCCATCGACTACCACATCCTCGAGACCCTCTCGGGCAACGTGGACACGATGGTCCTGAGCGCCTACTTCCACAAACCCCGCAACCAGAAACTCATCTTCGGCCCGCACTGGGACTTCGACCGGGCCCTCGGATCCACCGACGGCCGCGACGCCAATCCGCGCACCTGGGCCTGCGGGCCGGTCTTCTCGGGCTGGTACGGACGGCTCTTCCAGGACGTCGAGGCCTGGCAGCGCTGGGTGGACCGCTTCCAGCAGCTGCGCACGCGGCAATTGTCGCTGCGCCACACCGGCATGCTCATGGACCGCCTCGCCAACGAGATCCGGCAGGCCGAGCGCCGCGATTTCCAGCGCTGGAAGATCCCGCGCCGGGGCGGGAGCTACCAGGCGGAGCTGGACGCGATGAAGCGCTGGGTCTCCAACCGGCTGGACTTCGTGGACCGGCAACTGGCCCAGCCGCCGGTGCCCTCGCTGGACTCCGGACTCGTCGCCGCCGGCACGATGCTGACGCTGTCCCCGGGGCCGAACGCCAGCACCAGCGCCGCGATCTGGTACACCCTCGACGGCAGCGATCCGCGCGCCCTGGGGATCTCGAACCGCTCGCCGTCGGCCCTGCGGTACACGGGGCCCATCCCGGTGACCGGGCCGGTGCGGCTCGTGGCCCGGACGCTGGACCCGTCGCGACGCCAGACCGGCGGCCCGCCGAGCACGACGCCGTGGTCGGGCCCGGTCACCCGCACCTTCCTGACCTCGCCGCCGCCCCTGACCTTGAGCGAGATCCACTTCCACCCCTCCGACCGGCGGGGCGACCGGACCTTCGATCCGGACAAGAGCGAGTTCCTGGAGTTCAAGAACACCTCGGGCGCATCCCTGGACCTCACCGGCTTCCGCCTTGAGGGCGACGTGACCTTCACCTTCAACGCCACCAACGGCACGCGCATCCTCCCCGCCAACGGACGGGTCGTGCTGGCCAGCGACAACTCCACCTTCCGGGCCCGGCATGGCGCGATGGCCGAGCACCTCGGCAAGTACTCCGGCCAACTCTCCGACGGCGGGGGACGGTTGCGTCTGCTCGATCCCCGGGGCGCGCTGGTGTTCGATCTCGAGACCAACGACCAGTGGGTGCCGCCGGCCGACGGCGACGGCCACAGCATGGTGCTGCGATCCGAGGCCCTGATGGCCTTCGCCATCGACGCGCCCGAGGCCTGGGTGGCCAGCGCCCGCCCCGACGGATCGCCGGGCCAGCCGGACCTCGCCTCGGACGTCGGGCCCGGGACCGACAGCGACGCGGACGGGTTGGGGGATCTCTGGGAGTGGACCTTCTTCGGAGGCCTGCAGGCCCGGGCCGACGGCGACCCGGATGGCGACGGGGCCGACAACCGGCAGGAGTTCCTGGCCGGCACGGGCCCCCGCGACGCCGCCGACCACCCGGGCCTCGAGGCGCTGCCCGCGCCCTTCGACGGCAACCCGGTGCTGCGATTTCCTAGGCGCGGCGGACGCGCGTACCGACTGCAGTTCCGTGAGGCGCTCGGCGGCGACGCCAGCGTGCCGTGGCGCGACCTGCTCGACTTCCCGGCCAAGCCGGGCACCGAGGCGGGCGGACCGGGCTTCGGGCAGTTCCGCGACCTCACGACGACCAACGCCCAGCGGTTCTACCGGGTGGTGTCGCCATAGCGGCCTGCGGGACAAACCCTCCTTGGAACCCCGCCGTCGCGTCTCGGCCCTGCCTCCATCCCGCCCGGCCCACGCGCCGCCCGCCCCGGGAGGGGCGCTGCGATTCGGCCGACCGGTTCTCAAAAGAGCGCTTGCCAAGCAGGCGGGTCTTGTCGCAGTTTCTATCTGCGCTCGCGAGTGTAGCTCAGTCTGGTAGAGCGTCACCTTGCCAAGGTGAATGTCGAGGGTTCGAATCCCTTCACTCGCTCCAGTTTTTCAACGAAGACCGGCCCTGATCGGCCGGTCTTTTCGTTTCGAACGACCACCGTCCCCGGACCGCCATCGGGCAGGGTTCCTGCTTGCGGGGGCGGGACCGGTCGTCCATGGGTGGGCCCACCGTGAACCAGAACTCCTTGCTGCCCTCGCTCTCGCGCGTCGTGCGCGGGCTCTCCGCGCTGTTCTGGGGCCTGCCCCTGGCGCTGCTGGCCTGCACCCGAACGGCCCTGGGCGACCTCTGGTCCCAGTGGGGCCTCGGCGTGCCGGTGATTTCCTGCGCGCTGGTGTGGTTCGGCCTCAAACAACTCGAACGGTTCCGCCCCCGCGAGCGGGTCTGGGTCCAGTCGGTCCGCCGTGCGGAACTGCTGGCCCTGCTCAACCTGGCGCTCTCGCCCTTCACCTGGTGGTGGAGCCGCCGACCCGAGGTGACGCTCTTCGGGGCCAGCCTGCTGCTCATGCTCTTCTCGGCGCTGGCCTTCCTGCTCGCCCTGAACCACGCGCTGCGGCGCCTGGCCGCCCTGTTGCCGGACGAGACCCTGCGGTCGGACATCCGCCTCTTCACCGGCGTCAACAGCGGCCTGCTCGGCACGCTGATGGTCTTCGCCGCCACGTGGACACTGGTGCGGGAATGGCCCGCGCTGGCGGCCGGTGGCGATGGCCTCCTCGACCTGCTCGAGCAGGCGCGGGTGTCGCTCATCGTTTCGCTCGGGCTGCCCCCGGTGGCCCTGACGATGGCGCTGGTGTGGAAGGCCAAGGAGGCGATCGTCACGGACGTCTACCGGGACCACCGCGACACGCTCCCGGCCGGCATGCCCTGAGCCGCGCTCTGGACCCTCCGGCGCCCGGAAGCCTCACCGCCCGCCGGCCAGCGATTTCGGGAGGTAGCCGATGGAGGTCTGGATGGCGTGGGTGCAGGAGCAGCCCGCGCTGGTCTCGGGCGCCAGGAGCATGCCGCCGGCGGGGATCATGCTCAGCCAGCAACCCGACCGGATGCCCTCGAACTGGGTTCGCTTGTCCGACTCGAGGTCCCACATGCCGTGGAAGTGGTGGCGGAAGAAGATGGCGTGCCGGCCGGCCGACATCACCCCGCAGCCCCGGCGCTCGGGCAGGTCCTTCCGCACGAGGTCGCCGGAGGTGAGCTTGAAGGCCCGCTGGTCGGAGTAGTAGGTGTCGCCGATGACCACCGGATGCTGCAGGTGCCCGCTGTGGTGGCCCTTGTCCTCCTTGTGCGACTCGGACCAGAGCAGGCGCCCGCCGATGGCCCCGATGATGTCGTCGCCGGAATCCTGGTTGCCCCGGGGCGACGGCGCGTTGAAGGCGAAGGTGTGGAAGTTCTTCGAGGCGTCGGTGCCGGTCACCACCACGGTGTTCCCGCCGTGGACCAGGTAGGTCATGAACTTGAGGGCGCTGAAGTCGTGCTGCTTCTGCCAGAGTCTCCTGCCGGTCTTCAGGTCGAGGGCCACCAACCACTGGTCGGAGAGGGCCTCGGGGCTCTGGCGCGAGGTCGGGGCCGCGATGGCCGCCGGGTTCCGGCTCTCGAGGAAGAACATCATGCCATCGCCCAGGGTGATCGTGGAGTTGAGCACCGCCCCTCCGGAATGCTGCCAGAGGATGCGGCCGGTGGCCGGGTCGATGGCGAAGAGCAGGTCGCTGGTCACGCGGGCGACCTGGTCGGCGGCGTACTCCTCGTACCATTCCCCGTCGTCGCCGAGGTAGGCCGACCCGGGCTTCACGCGGCTGCCGAGGAGCAGCCCAGCCTCCGCCGCCACGTAGCCCCATTCCCGGGCCTCCTCGCCGGCGGCGGGAACCGAGTACCGCCGGGACCGCCCGCCGGTCTGGGCGTCGATGCCCAGGCAGTGCCGGCCGTGGGCCACGAAGAGCCGGTCCCCGGCGGCCGACATGTTGGAGCAGTCGCGGGTGACGTTGGCCCGCCGGACCTCCGGGCAGGAGAAGGACCACAGGATGGCCCCGTTGTAGGCATCGAGACCGAAGAGGATCCGGTCGCCCTGGATGAGCAGGCGCCCGTCGACGCTCAACGGGGCCGGATTGCGGTTGCCCCGGTCGGGCATCGGCCGAGGGCCCGGATCCCCCCACCACGCCACCTGGAGGTCGCCCCGGACGAGGTCGTCGAGGCTGCTGGAGGAATTGTCGGCCCGACCGTACTGGTGCGCCCAGTCGCCGGCCCCGTCGAGCCGCGCGCGGACCCATCGCCGCCACCCGGTCCCCGGACCCTCCGCGCCGGCCGGCACGGCGCTCCAGCCCGCCAGGGGGGAACCGGCCAGCCAGCGGGTCCAGTCGGCGGCCTTGCCTTCGGGCACCTCGGCCAGGAGGGCGCCGCCGGCCGGCCGAAGCACCCGGTGCCACTCCGCGGCGGGGATCGCCGGTGGCGTGCCGGAGGCCAGGATCAGGAGGTTGGCGGTCAATGCCCCGAAGGGCAGTTGCGCGGACTCGGGCCGCACCACCGTCGCGCGGACGCCGTGGACCCCGGCGTCATCGAGGCGGCGGCGCAACCGCTGGACGCGTCCCTCCTCGGCCTCGACGACCACCACGTCGAGGTCGCTCTGCCGGACCAGTTCGATGGCCAGGTCGGCGTCGGTCGCCCCGGCGACCAGCGCGTAGCCCTGTCGCACGCCCGAGGCGCGCAGGATGCCGGCCGCCTGGGAGGCCGCCGGGGTCTCCGGCGCGGCCGGTGGTCGGACCGGCCGGTAGTAGAACGAGGTGTCGAAGAGGTGGCGACGGCTGGTGACCGGCCGGCCTCCGCGGTCGGGGAAGACCAGGCGGTAATGGTATTCGCGGTCGGGCAGCAGGCCCGTCAGGCGCACCGAATGCCGACGTCCGGCCTCGCCGGTCCACCGCCGCAGGCCGCCATCGGGCATTTCCATCTCGAGGATCGTGGGTTCCTCGACCAGCGTCTCCCACACGACGTCGGCGCTGGCGCGGTCCACCCAGTCGACAAACGGCCCGTAGTCCGCCCGGGCGAAGATCGGCTCGGGGGCCGGCTCCGGGAAGAGACGCCGCCGGGCCTCGTGGTGGGCCTGCAACTCGGCGGTCGCCAGCGCGCGCCGGAACAACCCCACCTCATGGAGCGCCCCGGTGAGGCGGAAGTGTTCGTCGTCGTCCTGGTAGGCTCCGACCACCATCGGGCCGGAGGGCGCGTAGCGGATCGGGCCGGACTGGTCGCGGGAGGTGGCCACCACGGCCCCGTCGACCACGAGGCGCATCTCGGTCCCGTCGTACACGCCGGCCACATGGTACCAGCGGTTGGTCTGGAACGGGGTGGGAGCGGTCAGGTAGGTCAGGCGTCCGGCGGCCTCGGAGGCCAACGCGAAGGAGAAACGGGATTCGACGAAGCCCAGCACCCAGCCACGCTCGAAGTCGCCATTGTCCTGCACCTGGCCGAGGAAGCCGCCCCACGGCGTGATCCGGTCGACACGCACCCAGGCCTCGGCGGTGATCTCCTGCGCGGGCAGGAGCGCCCGGTCCGGGGACTGGGAGACGACGAGGCGCTCCTCGCGGCC
>Ga0169931_10008910_pt1 | contig 14550 bp, 10 predicted proteins | sample Kivu_15m_20L_FD_129675 | JGI IMG/M metagenome (GOLD analysis project Ga0169931, IMG submission 129675) | Freshwater microbial communities from Lake Kivu, Western Province, Rwanda to study Microbial Dark Matter (Phase II) - Kivu_15m_20L... | ecosystem: Environmental > Aquatic > Freshwater > Lake...
CCCGCGCCGTGCGCGAGGCCAGCGGCGGCCACACCCGGTTGCTGGTGCAGCTCATCGACTTCCTGCGCATCCGCCGCCGGCCCGAGCCGCGCACCTTTTTCGAGCGCCACCTGGCGCTGACGCCGGCCCTGCGCGAACGCGCCGGCCTGCAGCACCTGGACGAGGCGGCGGCGCGCGCGGCGCTGCTCGCGCTCGGGCCCGAGGGGTGGGCGCGCGTGCTCGGGCCGCGCGACCTGCAGAGCCTGGAATTCGGCGCGCGCGAGACCGTCAACGACGAGCACCTGCCGCACATCCGCGCCCTGCCGGCGGAGTTGCCGCCGCTGTTCGCGCAGGCGGCGCGGCGCGCGCGCGACGCCGGATTCGACGGCGCCGAGCTGCACTACGCGCACGCCTACACGATGGCCTCCTTCCTGTCGGCCACCAACCAGCGCACCGACGGCTGGGGCGGCCCGCGCGAGGCGCGGGTGCGCCTGCCGCTGGCGGTGTACGCCGCCGTGCGCGCCGAGGTCGGCCCCGCCTGGGCCGTGGGCTGCCGCTTCCTGGCCGAGGAGTGCATCGCCGGCGGCAGCGGCGTCGACGACAGCGCATGGTTCGGCGTGCAGTTCGCGCGCGCCGGCATGGACTTCCTGTCCACCAGCCGCGGCGGCAAGTTCGACGACGCCAAGCAGCCCCTCGTCGGACAGGCAGCCTACCCCTACACCGGGCGCAGCGGCTACGAGTGCATGCCGCAGTACCTGTCGGACGCGCGCGGCCCCTTCGGCCGCAACCGCGAGGCCACCGCCCGCATCCGCGCCGCGGTGCGCGCGGCCGGGCACGACACGCCGGTGGTGTGCACCGGCGGCGTGCACAACTTCGAGATCGCCGAGGCGATGCTCGAGCGCGGCGACTGCGACATCGTCGGCACCGCGCGCCAGGCCCTGGCCGACCCCGACTGGGCGCTCAAGACCTGGCTCGGCCGCGGTGGCGAGGTGCGGCTGTGCGAATACACCAACTATTGCGAGGGGCTGGACCAGAAGCACAAGCAGGTCACCTGCCAGCTCTGGGACCGGCTCGAACTCGACGAACCCGGCCTGCGCACCTCGCACGACGGCCGCCGCCGTCTCGTTGCGCCGCCCTGGCGCGGGGCGCCCGACGGGGCGGCTTGACCTCGACGCGGGCCGGGCGGGCGTCAGTCTGGCCCACCGGGCACGCCCGGTCCGGGCCCCTGGCTCTCAGGCCCTCAGCCCGCGAAAGCCACGATCTGCCCCGCCGGCAAGGCCCCACTCGTGCGCCGCACCTCCTGGCCGCCCTCCAGCCGCACCAGGGTCGGGATGCTGCGGATGCCAAAGCGCGCCGCCGTGCGCGGGTTGTCGTCGCTGTTGACCTTGGCCAGCAGCGCCCGGCCCTGGAGCTGGGCGGCCGCCTGCGCATAGGCTGGGGCCATCATCCGGCACGGCCCGCACCAGGGGGCCCAGAAGTCCACGACCACCGGCAGCTCGGTGCGGCCGACGACAGCGTCGAAGTTGGCGTCGGTCAGCTCCACCGGCTCGCCGGGCAGCAAGGCCTGCCCGCAGCGGCCGCAGGTCGGCTCCTCGGCCAGGCGCGCGGCCGGCACGCGGTTGGTGGCGCCGCAGTGGGCGCAGGCGATGTGGACGGGGTCAGGAGTGTTCATGCTCCTGACGTTGGGTGTCGAATCCGGAATATCAAGCACCGGCCGGCCCGACGCAGGGTTCCCCGTACGCCGCGCGGGTGCCGCTGGACATAATCCCCCGCTCCCCCCAGCCGGCCCCCGATGCCCGCCGCCCCCTCCCTCACCGCCGCCCACCGCCTGCTCGCCGTCACCGTGCTCGGCTTCGCTTCGGGCCTGCCGCTGGCGCTGACGGGGCAGGCGATGCAGGCCTGGCTGACGGCCGACGGGGTGGACCTGGCGACCATCGGCTTTCTCAGCCTGGTGGGCCTGCCCTACACCTTCAAGTTCCTGTGGGCGCCGCTGATGGACCGCTTCGACCTGCCGCTGCTGGGCCGGCGGCGCGGCTGGCTGGTGCTGACGCAGCTCGCGCTGGCGGCGGCGCTGCTGGCGCTGTCGGCCGCCTCGCCGCAGGAGTCGATCCGCGTGTTCGCGCTGCTGGCAGTGACGGTGGCCTTCGTCTCGGCCTCGCAGGACGTCGTCGTCGACGCCTACCGCACCGACCTGCTGCCCGCGCGCGAGCGCGGGCTCGGGGCCTCGCTCAATGTCATGGGCTACCGGATGGCGATGATCGTCTCGGGCGGCCTGGCGCTGATCTGGACCGACACGGCCCAGGGCGGCGGCTGGGACTGGCCCGCGGTCTACCGGCTGATGGCGCTGCTGATGGCGGGCGCGGCCCTGGCCTCGGCCACGTTGCTGCCGCGCCTGGCGCCGCTGCCGCCCGCGCCGGACGCCGCGGCGGCGCCAGCCGGCATGGGCCCGGGCGCGGCACCGGCCCACGCCGGCCGCGCCAGCGCGCGCCAGGACCTGCTCGGCTTCGCCGCCGTGCTCGCCGCGGTGGCGCTGGGCGTGGTGCTGAGCGACCTCTACGCCAGGCCCGTGGCGCGGGCGCTGGCCGGCGGCTGGCTCGAGTCCACCGCGCTGCCGGCGGCGCTGCAGCGGCGCTGGGTCGAGCTGATCGCGCTGCTGCTGGGCATCGCCTTCACGCTGCCCCTGGCCGCCTGGGCGGCGCGTCGCGCGCGCTTCGTCACGCTGCTGGACGGCCTGGGCAACTACTTCGCGCAGCCGGGGGCCGCCGCCTTCCTGCTGTTCATCGTGCTCTACAAGCTCGGCGACGCCTTCGCCGGGTCGCTGATGACGCCCTTCCTGCTCAAGGGCATGGCCTACGCGCCGGCCGAGGTGGGTGTGGTCAACAAGGTCATCGGGCTGTGGCTGACCATCGGCGGCGCGCTGCTGGGCGGCGCGCTGATGGTGGGCCTGGGCCTGTGGCGCGCGCTGCTGGCCTTCGGCGTGCTGCAGATGGCCAGCAACCTGGGCTTCTGGTGGCTGGCCGTCGGCGGCAAGGGCATGCTGCCGGGGCTCGTGATCCCTGCCTTCGACTGGGGCTTCGTCTCGCTCGCCGCGGCCACGCCGGTGGACGGCGGCCTGCTGCTGGTGGTGGCCTTCGAGAACATCAGCGGCGGCATGGGCACGGCGGCCTTCGTCGCCTTCCTGATGAGCCTGTGCAACCAGCGCTTCACGGCCACGCAGTTCGCGCTGCTGTCGGCCTTCGCCTCGGTCGGCCGGGTCTGGGTGGGCCCGCTGGCCGGGGTGCTGGCCGAGACCATAGGCTGGCCGACCTTCTTCGTCGCGAGCACCGTGGCCGCGCTGCCGGCCCTGGTGATGCTGTGGGGGCTGCGCGCGACGGTGCGGGCGCTCGAAGCCCCGGCGCGCCCCCTCGGCGCGGTGGACGACTGAGAGCCTGAGAGCGCCCGGCATGCGGATCGAGAACACCGGGGGCGACCCGGCGCCTTGTGCCGACACTGAGCGCATGGCGCCGCGCCAAGCCCAGGCCGCAGCGGCGCTCGCGGTGGGGCTTGGCGTGCCACGCCGCCTTCGACGGCCCTGAACATTGCGAGGACGGGACCATGCTGACCGACACCTTTGAAGTCCTGGACGAACGCTTCCTGCGCTACGCGCCCGGCAACGTCCACCTGGAGCAGCTCCACACCGGCTGCCGCTGGGCCGAGGGCCCGGTGTACTTTCCTGCCGGGCGCTACCTGCTGTGGTCCGACATCCCGAACGACCGCGTCATGCGCTGGGACGAGACCGACGGCTCGGTCTCGGTCTTCGAGCAGCCGGCCTGGCACCCCAACGGCCACACCCGTGACCTGCAGGGCCGGCTCGTCCGCTGCGAGCACCGCGGCCGCTGCGTCTCGCGCACCGGGCACGACGGCTCGCGCACCGTGCTGGCCTCGCACCACGAAGGCAGGCGCCTGAACTCGCCCAACGACGTCGTCGTGAAGTCCGACGGCAGCGTCTGGTTCACCGACCCGACCTACGGCATCGACTCCGACTACGAGGGCGATGCCGCGGCCTCGGAGATCGGCGGCTCGCACGTCTACCGCATCGACCCGGACGACGGCCGTCTGGACGCCGTCGTCACCGACATGTCCAAGCCGAACGGGCTGGCGTTCTCCCCGGACGAACAGTGGCTCTACGTCGTCGACACCGGCATCTCGCACGCGCCGGACGGGCCGCGCCACATCCGCCGCCACCGCATGGAGGCGGACGGTCGGCGCGTCGGGCGCGGCGAGGTGCTGGCCACCTGCTCGGCGGGTCTGTTCGACGGCCTGCGCGTGGATGTCGACGGCAACCTCTGGGCCGGCGCCGGCGACGGGGTGCACTGCCTCGCGCCCGACGGCACGCTCATCGGCAAGATCCGCGTGCCCGAGGTCGTCGCCAACGTCTGCTTCGGCGGCCCCAAGCGCAACCGGCTGTTCATCTGTGCCACGCGTTCCCTGTATGCGGTCTACCTGAAGGCCCGGGGCGCCGCCGCCTGATGCCGGTGTGCGTTCGGACGGGCCTTTCGGGCGCCCGAGAATCGCGGTCCACCCGCTCGCGCCCATGCCCAGCCTCAGTCTCGACGACCTGCGCCGCCACGCCGTGGCCCGCAGCCTGTTCGCGCCCACGTCCCTGGGCGAGGCCGTGCAGCGTCTGGGCGGCTTCGTGCAGGCCGACCCCTTGCGTGCGCCCGCGCGGGCGCAAGACCTGAGCCTGCGCCACCGCGTGCGTGGCTACCGGGTGGGTGACCTGGAGCGCCGCTACCCGCGCAGTGGTCTGCAAGAGGACTTCTTCATCAACTACGGCTTCGTCACACCGTGCCTGCGGGCGCTGATGCACCCGCGCCGCGCCCGGCGCACGTGGGACGCCGCCCGACAGCGCCAGGCGGGCGAGGTGCTGGCGGTCGTCGCCGAGTTGGGCGAAGCCCATCCGGCGGCCGTGGACGCCGCGCTCGGGCAGGGCAAGGTCAGGAACTGGTTCGGCGGCGACAGCCGCTTGTCCACCGAGCTGCTGGACGGCCTGCACTACCGGGGCCAGCTCGACGTGGTGCGCCGCGACCAGGGGACCCGCGTCTACGCGCTCGCCGCGCCCTGGACACCGCCCGCCGACCCGCAGGCGGCGATGGACGCGATGGCCGATGCCCTGGTGCAGAAGTACGCGCCCTTGCCCGCCGCCACGCTGTCGCAGCTGATCTCGATGCTCTGCGCCGCCGCCTACCAGTGGGTGGGCTTGCGCAAGATCACGCTGGCCCGCGCCAAACAGCGCCTGGCGCACGCCCGCGTGGACGGCACCGACTGGTTCTGGCCCGCCCACGAATCGCCGGCCGAGGGCTGGCGCATCCCCAGCCGAGTGCGCCTGCTCGCCCCCTTCGACCCCGTGGTGTGGGACCGACGGCGCTTCGAACAGCTGTGGGGCTGGGCCTACCGCTTCGAGGCCTACACCCCGGCCGCGAAGCGCGTGCGCGGCCATTACGCCCTCCCCCTGCTGTGGCGTGACCGCGTCGTCGGCTGGGGCAATCTGCAATGGCGCGACGGCGCTCTGCGCGCTGAGCTGGGCTATGCCAGCGGCCACCAGCCCCGCGAGCCCGGCTACGCCGATGCCCTGCAACACGAACTCGACCGATTCACCACCTTCATGACCCCTTCTTCCGCACCCCGGCCATGACGCGACGCCCCGTCGACTTCCCGCTCGGCACCGCAGGCAATCAGGATCTTGCCTGCGGCCGCATGGGCCGCAGCGTCCCGGCCCGCGCGGGCCGCCCTGGCGGCCTAGAGAAAACCCCGAAGTGGCGCGGCCGGCGCAGGCCCTAGAGTCCTGTGCTCCCGCGCCGCCGGCCGCGCTTCGCATCCGACAGGCCCGGTGTGTCGCGTTCCGGCCGCGCCCGCAACGCACCCCTCTGTCCTGCGCCATGCCGCCCTCTTCATCGCACGTGCTCATCGTCGGCGCCGGCCCGGTCGGCTTGGCCCTGGCCCATGGCCTCGGGCTCGCCGGGGTGAACGTCACGCTCGTGGAGCGCGAAGCCGCGGTCTCCCGCCAGTTGCGCGCGTCCACCTTCCACCCGCCCACGCTCGACATGCTCGACGCCTGGGGCGTGACGGCGGAGCTCCTGGCGCAGGGCCGCGTCACGCCGGTCTGGCAGATCCGCCTGCACGAGACCGGCGAGCACGTCGACTTCGACCTCTCGGTGCTCGGCGACGAGACGGCCCACCCCTACCGCCTGCAGTGCGAGCAGGCGGTGCTGAGCGAGGCCCTGGAGCGTCGCCTGCGCCTGCTGCCGGGGGTGCGCATCCTGCGCGGGGTCACGGTCGCCGCGGTCGGCCAGGAGGCCGACCACGCCTGGGTCGAGCTCGAGGGCGGTGAGCGCCTGCAGGCAGCCTACGTCGTGGGCTGCGACGGCGCGCACAGCCTGGTGCGCAAGGCGATCGGCGCGAGCTTCGACGGCAGCACCTACCCCGACACGACGCTGCTCGCCACCACCACCTTCGCCTTCGATGCAATGTGGGACGACCTCGCGGGTGTGAACTACGTCTGGCAGGACAGCGGCACCTACAGCCTGCTGCACCTGCCCGGGGTCTGGCGCGTCAGCCTGCACCCGGTGAGCGACGCGCCGCTCGAGGAGGAGGCCGAGCCCGGGCGCATCCGGGCGCGGCTGGGCGCGCTGTTCCCCGGGCACGGCCCCTTCGAACTGCTCGAGATCCGGCCCTACCGGGTGCACAAGCGGCTGGCCTCGCGCTGGCGCGACCGCAGGCTGTTCCTCGCCGGGGACGCGGCCCACCTGAACAACCCGAAGGGCGGCATGGGCATGAACGGCGGCCTGCACGACGCGCTGTGCCTGGGCGGACTGCTCGCGCGCCGCCTGGACGGCGCAGCCGACGAAAGCCTGGACGGCTACGAGCGCCAGCGCCTGCCGGTGGTGCGCGACGACATCATCGCCCAGGCCGACCGCAACCACGCGCGCATGCAGATCCGCGACCTGGCCGAGCGCCGCGAGGCGCTGGCCCGGCTGCAGGCGCTGGCGCGTGACCGCGACCGCTGCCGCGCCTACCTGCGTCAGACCTCGATGCTCGAGGGGCTCGACAAGGCGCGGTCGCTCGCGGCGGTGGCGGGGCAGCCGTGACGGCGGGCGCAGCCTTCTCACTGCCGGCGCTGCTGGGCGCCTGGATCGACGGCCGGCCCTGCGCGGGCGACGGCGCTCAGTGGCCCGTCTTCAACCCGGCCCTGGGCCGGCCGGTCAGCATGCTGGCGGAGAGTTCGGCCTCGCAGGTCGATGCGGCCGTGCAGGCGGCCGTGACGGCCTTCGAGCGCGGACCCTGGCCGCGCGCGAGCGTCGAGCACCGCCAGGGCGTGCTGCGGGCCATCCAGGCGCAGTTGCTGCGGCACGCCGAGGAACTGGCCTGGCTCGAGTGCCAGAACACCGGCATCGTGCTGCGCGAACTGCGCCAGCGCCACCTGCCGCGCGCGGCAGCGAACTTCGGCTTCTTCGCCGACTACATCGGCCAGAGTGCCGGGCAGGTGTACCGGCAGACCCCGGGCTACACCTCGACCGTGCTGCGCGAGCCCGCGGGCGTGGCCGCGCTGATCTCGCCGTGGAACGCGCCGGTGGCGCTGTCGTCCATGCAGATGGCCAGCGCCATCGCCTTCGGCGCCACCTGCGTGGTCAAGCCCTCGGAGCAGTCGCCGCTGGCGGTGCTGCGCATGGTCGAGCTGATGCACGAGGCCGGCCTGCCGCCCGGGGTCGTCAACCTCGTCAACGGCCGCGGCCCGCTCACCGGCCAGGCCCTGGTGGCCCACCCGGACGTGCGCCGCGTCTGCTTCACCGGCGGCACCGAGACCGGCCGGCACATCATGCAGACCGCGGCCGGCCACCTCGCGCCCTGCACGCTCGAGCTCGGCGGCAAGTCGGCCAACATCGTCTTCGAGTCGGCCGACCTCGGGCGCGCCCTCGACGGCGCGCTGCTGGGCATCTTCTCGAACAACGGCCAGCAGTGCCTGGCCGGCTCGCGCATCCTCGTGCAGCGCAGCGTGTTCGACGACTTCGTCGAGCGCTTCGTCGAGCGCGCGCGCCGCCTGCGCGTCGGCGACCCGATGGACGAGGCCACCGAGCTCGGCCCGCTCGCCTCGCAGGCGCAGCTGCAGCGCGTGCTGCGCTATGCGGCGCTGGCACGCGAGGAGGGCGGCCGCGTGCTGACCGGCGGCGCCGCCATCCCCGCCCTCGGCCCCGGCTTCTATGCCGAGCCCACCGCCGTGCTCGCGCCCGGCAATGCCTGCCGCGTGGCCCAGGACGAGATCTTCGGCCCCTTCGCCACGCTGCTGCCCTTCGACGGCGTCGAGGACGCGCTGGCCATCGCCAACGCCTCGCGCTTCGGCCTGGTCAGCTATGTCTGGTCCGACCACCTGCCCACGGTGACCGCGATGACCGAGGGTCTGCGCACCGGCGTGGTCTGGGTCAACACGCCGATGACGCGCGAGCTGCGCGCACCCTTCGGCGGCTTCAAGGAGTCGGGCGTCGGCCGCCAGGGCGGCGCCTCGTGCGAGGCCTTCTTCACCGAGGAGAAGGTCGTCACCGTGCCGATGGTGCCCCCGATGCTGCGGCGCCTGGGCGCAGCCTGAGGATGGCCCCTCGCAGCCGGCCCGCACCGGGCGCCGTGGCTGCCGCGCCGCGCGGGAGAGCCATGAGCGCCCCCGTGGGCCGGGAGTCCCTGCCTTGAGCGCCTTCTATGCGCCGCACGGGCTGGTCGGGCTGCTCGTGCCACAGGCCAACACCACCGTCGAGCCCGAGTGCTCGCTGCTCTGGCCGCCCGGGGTGGCGATGCTGGTCGCCCGGATGACCAGCGCGGGCGCGACCATCGAGGCCCGCCTGGCCGACTACCACGAGGCGCTCGAGGAGCATGCGCGCCAGTTCGCCGACGCGCCCGTCGGCGTCCTGGCGGTGGGCGTGACCGGGGCGTCCTACGTCGTCGGGCCCGAGGCCGAGGACCGGCGCCTGGCGGCCTGGGCCGGGCGCCTCGGCCGGCCGGTGACGAACGCGGCCTGCGCGCTGGTGGCGGCCCTGCATGCGCTGGGAGCCCGGCGCGTGGCGTTCGTCTCGCCCTACCCCGAGTCCCTGACCCGCCTCAGCGCCGCCTACTGGCAGGCGCGGGGTTTCGAGCTCGCGCGCGTGCGCCGGCTGGAGCCTCCGCCCGGGCCGGGGCATCCGGTCTACCGCCTGGATGGCGCGGCGGCAGGCCGCGTCCTGACGGAGCTGGCCGACGCCGGCGCCGACGCCGTCGTCCTGCTGGGCACGGGCATGCCGACGCTGCCCACGCTGGCCGGCCAGCCCCGGGTCGCGGGCGCCGCGGTGCTGTCGTCCACGCTGGCCCTGGCCTGGCATGCGCTGGAGTGCCTGCAGGGGCGGCAGCATGCGCCTTCGCCTGCGACCCTGCACGACATGCTCTCGGCACGCGCCTGGCGCCACCGGCTGGACGAGCGGCTCGGCCACCGGCCGCAGAGCTGCACCGCGCAGGATGGCCCCGCGCCGCCGGCGGCCCCGGGCCCCGACCCGCGCCATCCCTGAGTAAGATCCATAATCGGCCAGAAGGCACCTCAACGGAGACACGCACACCATGGCACAGCGACGCCTCTTCCTCGGCCTGCCGGCCGCAGCGGCCCTCGGTCTTCCCGCCTTCCCCCTGCGCGCGCAGGCCTGGCCGGTCCGGCCCGTGCGCGTCGTCGTGCCCTTCCCGCCGGGGGGCACCACCGATTTCATCGCCCGGCTGGTCTCGACGCGGCTGGGCGCCGTCCTCGGGCAGAACTTCGTCACCGAGAACCGCGCCGGCGCGGGCGGCACGGTGGGTTCGGACCATGTGGCCAAGAGCGCCGCCGATGGCTACACGCTGGTCGTCTCCAACGTCGCAGCGCATGGTGTCGGGCCCAGCATCTACAAGTCCATGCCCTACGACAGCGTGCGCGACTTCTCGCACATCGCGCTGATGGCCGAGATCCCCTCGGTGCTGGTCGTGCGTGTGGAAAGCCCCGTGCGCTCGCTGGCGGATTTCATCGCCGCGGCCAAGGCACGCCCGGGGCAGATGACGGTGGGATCGCCCGGCAACGGCACGTCCAGCCACACCAAGCAGGAACTCCTGAAGCGTTCGGCCGGGATCGACACCGTCCACGTGCCCTACCGGGGCAGCGGCCCGATGATGACCGACCTGGCGGGCGGACAGGTCGACGCCATCATCACCACACTGGTCGAGGCCGGGCGCAACCCGCGGTTCCGACTGCTGGCGGTCACTGCGGGCGACCGCGTGCCGGGTTGGCTGGACCTGCCGACCTTCCGTGAACTCGGCCATCCCGATCTGGTGGCGTCGACCTGGTTCGGCCTGTCAGGCCCCGCCGGCATGCCCTCGGCCCTCGTCGACAAGCTCAATGCCGAAGTGCTGGCGGCGCTCGCGCACCCGGAGGTCGTGCCGCGCCTCGTCGAGACCGGCTCGACCCCCCGGCGCATGAGCGCCGCCGAGTACTCGGCCTTCGTCGCCAGCGAAGTGCAGCGCTGGGCGGCGGTGGTCAAGGCGGCCAACATCCGCCTGTGACGGGCGCAGCACGCGAGACGGGTGAGGCCTTGGATCAGGGGGGTGGCGGGTTCACCCGGCGCTGCCGGGCAGTCTGCAGGCTGCCGCGAGTCCTCGTACCATCACCGCCATGTCGATCGCCGAAGCCCCCGAGCTGAATCGCACGCCGTCCTGCGGCTGCGTGACCCGGCGCTGGTTCACCCAGCTCCTGGCCGCGGGCGCGGGCGGGGGGGCGTCGGCCTCGGCCTGGGCGGCCATCCCCGAGTGCAAGCGCTCGGGCTTCGCCAAGGCCGTGCCGGCCGACCAGGTCGAGCAGTCGGCCCAGCAGCAGTACCGGCAGATGCTGCAGCAGGCCTCGGGCCAGCGCGGGCTTGCGCCGGTGGATCATCCGCAGGTGCAGCGCCTGCGTGCGATGGCCGAGCGCATGATCCCCTTCGCGCCCGAGTGCAACGAGCGCGCACGTTCCTGGCGCTGGGAGGTCAACCTCATCGGCAGCCCCGAGATCAACGCCTTCTGCATGCCGGGCGGCAAGATCGGCTTCTTCTACGGCATCCTCGCGCGCCTGCAGCTCAGCGACGACGAGGTCGCGGTGATCATGGGGCACGAGATCGCGCACGCGCTGCTCGAGCACGCGCGCGAGCAGCTCGGCAAGAACACACTCACGCAACAGGGCCTGCGCCTGGGGGCTGCGCTGTTCGGTCTGGGCAGCGTGGGCGACCTGGCGGCCCAGCTCGGCTCGCAGCTGCTGAGCCTGACCTACAGCCGCAACGACGAGTCCGAAGCCGACGCCCTGGGCCTGGTGATGTCGGCGCGGGCCGGCTACCGGCCTGAAGCCGGCGTCACGCTGTGGCAGAAGATGATGGCCGCCAGCGGCGGCAAGGCCCCGCCCAAGCTGCTGTCCACCCACCCGGCCAGTGCCGACCGCATCCGCGACATCGAGTCGCGCCTGCCGCGCGTGCAGCCGCTGTATGAGGCCGCGGACAAGCCGCCGCGCGTCTTCGGGCCGCCGCCGCCGCTGCGCGAGGCGAAGTAGGGGACTCTGCGGCTCCCTGCGGCTCCCTGCGGCGCCAGGCTGTGTGGCCCGTGCGGGCCGATCGGGTTGAAGCTGTCAGCCCGCGGTGACGGGGTCGTCACCGCGGGCGCAGCCCCCTGAGCCTGTGCGTCTCACGCAACAGCCGGCCCGCAGGCCGACGTCAGGACTATCCCGGGTTGGTGCCTGCGCGTCACTGTGATTCCCCAAAGACATGCTAAAAATTGCTAAACCGAGATGGGCTCCGCGCGACGCTCACCGCTTGGTCCACTGGTCCAGCGAGCCCTCCTGCCCATTGCTCCAGCGCTTGCCCGCATGACTTCCCTGAGATTCGGCCGCCTCGAGTGGTCCACGACCGAGCGCTGGCTGCGAATCGACGGTGAGCGCGCCGAGCTCGGCGCCCGCGCCTTCGACCTCCTGTCGGCACTGATCGAGCACCGCGACCGCGTCGTCGGCAAGGACGAGCTGCTGCACCGCGTCTGGCAAGGCGTGGTCGTCGAGGAGAACAACCTGACGGTGCAGGTGGCCGCGCTGCGCAAGGTCGTCGGCGCCGGCGCCATCCTCACCGTGCCCGGACGCGGCTACCGCTGGGCGCTGCCCCTGGACGACGCCGCCGCCGGCAGCGCCCCGGGGCCGGGGTTGCGACCGCGGCCGAAGATCTCGGTGCTGCCCTTCGCCAACCCGGGGGGCGATCCGCGGGAGGAGTACCTGGCCGACGGGCTGGCCGAGGACATCGCCGCCGGTCTGGCGCGCTCGCCCTGGTTCTTCGTGATCGCCCAGGATTCGGCGCGTACCTTCCGCGACAGCGCCTTGCATCCCGCGGAGTTGTGCCGCCACCTGGGCGCACAGTACCTGGTGCGGGGCTCGGTGCGGCGCGCCGGCGGGCGGCTGCGCGTCAGTGCCGAGCTGCTGCACGGCGAGAACGCCGAGGTGCTGCTGGCCGAGCGCTACGACCGACCGCTGGACGACCTGTTCGCGGTGCAGGACGAGCTGACCGAGCGCATCGTCGCCACCGTGGAGCCACTGTTCCTGAAGAACGAAGCCTCCAAGGCCAACACACGCGGACCGCGCGACCTGCGCCACTGGGAGCTGCTGATGCGCTCGCGCTGGCACTACTGGCGCTCCACGCGCAGCCACCTCACCGAAGCACAACGCCATCTCACCGAGGCCCTGACGCAACGGCCCGACGACGTGGCCGCGCTGTCGATGCAGGCCTTCTGCCTGGCGACCGAAGTCTGGTCGGGGTGGGCGGTCGACGCCAAGGCCGCCGCGCTCGAGGCGCAGCGGCTGGCGCAGCGCGCGGTCGCGCTGGACGACCGGGACGCCTTCGCGCACTTCACGCTCGGCGTCACGCTGGCAGGTTTCGGCCTGCTGGATCGGGCCATCGCCGAGCAGCGACGGGCCCTGGAGCTGCACCCGCATTTCGCGGCGGCCGCGGGCGAATTGGGACGGCTGCTGGCCTTCGCCGGCGAGACCGCCGAGGCCCGGCTGTGGACCCACCGCGCCATGGCGGCGAGCCCGACCGAGCCGCGCGTGAGCCTGTGGTTGTTCGGGCTGGCGATCGCCGATTTCGTTGACGGCGACTTCCCCGCCGCAGCAGGCCACGCGGCGCGGGCGGTTGCGCACCGGCCCGACTGGTTCTTCAACCACTACCTGCTCGCAGCCTGCCAGGCCTGCGCGGCCGAGCCCGCGGCCGCGCGCGCGGCCTTTGCCGAGGGCCAGCGCCTGCTGCCGGGCTTCGACGTGGCGGCCATGCGCGTGGGCCACCCCTTCCGCCAAGCGGCGCCGCGCGAGCGCTACGTCGAGGCCCTGAAAAGCCTGGGCTGGAAGGGGTGAGGACGGGCTGCCCCGCCCGCAGGGCGGAGGGAGGCACGCCATGACACACCGCAAGAAGATCGCCATCCTCGGCGGCGGCATCGCCGGGCTGACCACGGCGCTGCACCTCAGCGACACCCCGGAGCTGCAGGCACGGCACGAGATCACCGTCTACCAGATGGGCTGGCGCCTTGGCGGCAAGTGCGCCACCGGGCGCGGGCCGGCCGGGCGGGTGCAGGAGCACGGCATCCACCTCTTCGGCGGCGGCTACTACAACGCGCTGGCGCTGATGCGTGCCGTCTACGACGAGTTGCACCGCCCCGGCGGCCCGGGCTGGCCGGTGGACTTCGAGACCGCCTTCGAGCCGCAGTCGGTGTCGCTGACGCCCCAGCCCGACGGCGGCGTGGAGTTCATGAGCTTCGCCCGCAACGGGCTGCGCCACGGCCGGGACGCCGCGCCGGCCACGGTGCGCCAGTGGCTGTGGCGCGGCGCGGTCAACCTGGCGCGCACCTGGGCGAAGGGCCTGCGAAAGGGTCGCAGCCGGGCGCTGGACCGCACGGCACTGGCCTACATGCGCGTCATCGTGTGCGGCCTCTTCAGGGACCGCCTGTGTGGTCGCCGCAGCTTCGGCAATCTCGACCTCGAGCCCTATGACGCCTGGCTGAAGCGCCACGGCGCGTCCGACGCCGTCATCGACAGCCCGCTCGCCCAGGCGCCGCTGCGCCTGCTCTACCAGTATCCCGGCGGCGACGCAGCAGCCCACCCGCGCGGCGACATGGGCGCGGGTGCCTACCTGCAGTGGGTGCTGCGCACCGTGGCCTACCTGGGCGCGCCGTTCTGGTTCTTCCAGGAAGGCACGGGCGAGAGCGTGATCCAGCCGCTGTACGAGTTGCTGCGCCGGCGCGGCGTGCGCTTCGAGTTCTTCCACCGCGTCGAGGAACTCGTCCCGGACGCCGGCGGCACCGCACTGGCGAAAGTGCGCATGCAGGTCCAGGCCACGACCCTGGGCGGCCAACCCTATGACCCGCTGCAGCGCAGCGGCCCGCTGGGCACCTGGCCTGACCGGCCGCTGTACGGGCAGCTCGTGCAGGGCGGTGCGCTCGCAGCCCGGCCGCCCGGCGAGCTCGAGGACACGTGGTCCACCTGGCCCGGCGCGGGGACGAAGGTGC
>Ga0169931_10008911_pt1 | contig 14550 bp, 11 predicted proteins | sample Kivu_15m_20L_FD_129675 | JGI IMG/M metagenome (GOLD analysis project Ga0169931, IMG submission 129675) | Freshwater microbial communities from Lake Kivu, Western Province, Rwanda to study Microbial Dark Matter (Phase II) - Kivu_15m_20L... | ecosystem: Environmental > Aquatic > Freshwater > Lake...
ACTTAGTTGATTAAAGTGGTCGGGCTTTTAGCGTGATTGGGGGGGAAAGGGAAGGGCCAAAACAAGAATGGGCTAACTCTCTGAACTTACAGCCTTTTAAAAGGAGGCTTGGACGGCGGGTATCGCTTCCAGCGGAGAGTAGTGCTGGATGGGGAGGGTGATCATCTGCACCGCAGAATTGTTAATCCCCAGTTGGCCGGAGGTGTTCTTGCCCCAGCAAAAGAGTCGCTGGTCGGTGCCTTTCAGGCCCACCGCGCAGGTGTGGAAGGCGCCCGAGGCAAGCTCAGTGGACCCTGTGTGAGTGGATGTGGGCGGTGGAGCGGTCATCTGTGCCGTCGAGGTTGAGGACAGGGTGAGTTTGGAGTTCGTAGTAAATCCGGTAAGCCCAGAGTGCATGAACGACCGGACCCCCAGTCCTAGCACACCGCTCTGGGGTTGTAGGACTGTGGTGCCTTCAAAGTCCTTGCCCCAGCAGTGAAGGGTCGGTGGCGGGTTTCCGGCCGCATCGAGCCCTCCTACCGATACACAAGTGTGGCGATGCCCCGCTGAGACCGTTTTGACTCCATTCGAGTCAAAGTAGATTTGCGCAGGCGCTGTTTGGGGTGTCTCCGTGGGCAATAATCCAGTCTGTACGTATGTTCTGTCTCCCCAGCAGTAGATTTGTTGATCTACTTTGCTAACCCCACAGGAGTGGTCGCTCCCCGCACTCACTTGACGAAGATCTAACGTCTGACTAGCGTGTTTTACTTCTGAGCTGTTGGTCAAAGACACAGGTGTTTCCGAAACACTGCCAGTCCCCAATTGTCCCCGGTGGTTTCTCCCCCAGCAGTAGGTCTTGTAGACAACTGCTCCTCCCGTTGTTGATGGATCCTGAATGGCGCAGGTATGACTGCCACCCGCCGAAACCGCGATCCAACGATGTGGGGACTCAATTTTAACAGGAGTGTGGCTAGCGCTTGGGGTTACGTGGTCATAACCCCAGCAGAAAAGTTCTCCCGTGTAAGTGATCCCACACGCGTGCTTTCGGCCTGCGGAGATCAGAGCGTAGCGATTGGTGTCGTTAGTGGCGAGCGTGGCTGCGGCGAACACATTAGGACTCAAGGTGCCAAGGCCCAGCTGTCCTTGGGAGTTATTGCCCCAGCAGAGGCGCTGTCCTGACTGAGTGAGTGCGCAGCTAAAATCAGCGCCCACTGAAATCTGCGAGAGTCTCCAAAACCCTCCGCTCGGCAGACTCACCGTCGTTGGACTCCCTTGGTTGGCGAAATTATTGTTACCTAACTGGCCATTTTTTCCCTCTCCAAAGCATTGAATCGTCGATGAGGATGTGCCTGATCCCGCAATCATGCAGGAGTGTCCAGTGCCCTGATTGTTAGCGTCGCCATCGTGAGGCGAATTACTAATGAGCGTACTCGAGGGTCTCAGTGGCACAACGATCTCAGCAATGGGGCACGCCGGTTGACCCGTGGCTCCGCATAAGATCGTGCCTCCTTGCCCGTATTTGAGTTCAAACTTGAGGTGATGGGCGCGTGTCCAATCGGCAGTTGTTGTTGTGGTGAGAGTGTCGTTATTGTAGGGGAAGGTGTTTGCCGCGGATGTCAGTGACACGCTCGTCCCGCCGTTTTTTGAGACATAGAGAGAAGCGCTCGGAGAGTTCGGCGCAAGTTGCGATCCCGGAACAAGATCCACCTCCACTCTGCGCGTTCGAAGATCAAACTGAGAGATCTTGAGGCTCGGGGGTTTGATCAGATGAATCGGAAGGGACGTCATTGCGGGAGAGGTTACTGTGGTACCACCACTCGTATAGCTGAAGGCACCTTGAGGCACACTGATCCATATTGTGCCAAAGTCGAAAGCAGGATCAATCGCGCAGGTGTTCATGTTCACAGTAAGGTCCACCGAACAAGGACCGGAAGAGCAGGTGAGTGCTGCAGGGGTAGCAAGAGTGGGCTGACAGCTCGACCCAAAGGCAGCACCTTTGTTGATGATGGCGTCGTTGAACCTTTCGCTGTGCACAGTGAGCGTCTGCGATTCTGGCCCTAAGGCCTGGGCCGTCACCCTAAACCAAAGCTGTGGGGTCAAAAAACTCGGGGTGAGCTGGGCGGGTGTCAAGGGAGAGGGTCCCGCAGTCACATTGATGGATCCAGGGGCTCCCACAACCCCCGTGAGAGTGATGGTGGCTGGGCCATTCGGATCACTCGACTTGAGATAGTGACTATAAACAGTGCCCGTGGACGTGTTGTCAGGTGGAGTGAACCTGACCGTAGCTGTGCAGCTATCTCCTGGTTGGAGCGCGCTCGGGCAGTTTCCTCCCGTGAGGGTAAAGGGTCCGCCCGTCACCTCGTTACCACCCGTTGCTGCGTCAAAAATTTTAAGATTGGGTGTCACGGCTTTGCAGTTGTAACTCGGATTGGTAATTACAAAGGTTCGATCCATCCACTGTCCAGAGGGGATAGTCCCGAAATCTACAATGGTCCCCAGGTTACTATGAAGCGTATGGCCTGCTTTTGAGATCCGGATGATTTGATAGCTCCGGGCATCAGTGCCAACAGGGGTGTATTGTGCCATGACGCCAAAGTGCTGATCGTGGAAAGGACTGATCCCTGTGGGCAGGCTGATGACTCCTTCCGGTGTAATCGAGACCTCCTCCATGGGTGCTTGGTAGAAGCTAAAAGTGAGCGGAGATGGGCTCGGACTCGGAGTGCTTGCAGTAGTAGGCTCAATCGTCCCATTGTGGTCAAAACAAAGGTCTTTGCCACTGTTGTATTGAAATGTGGGGAGAATCGGTACCACGGGCCCGACTGAGCGGTAATCACTCACGACCACATTGGGTGATGAGGAGGGAAAAACGGACCTGATTTGAAAGGAGTAGCTCGCGCCGTTGGTCAGGGGGGAGATCGTGTGGGTCTGACTGGTCTGTCCAGCTACCGCTGGCGCATAAAAAATCTGAGTGCCGTACGAAATTTCATAGCCAATGGCCCCTGAGACTCCAGTCCAGCTCAGGGACGCACTTCCCGCATGGGCAGTGGCTTGAATATTGGTCGGATACAAGCCAGCAAACGCACTCTGCGAGAAAAAGCTTGGATCCAAAGTAACAGTGGCTAGCTCAGTCTCGGGAGATGGCAATGCCCCCTCTTCGATATAGCCGCCATCGCGCATCAGCCCCGCAACCACCTTAAATGAGTACTGTTCATTGAGTGCTGCTGGATTTTTGCACGCACCTAAAAAAGCACTAAATCGTCTTTGCTGAGGCCCATCGCTTTCGGGAGCTGGAAACAATTTTAAATCACACTCGGGGTCTACACCATCTTGCCCACCAGTCTGGGTGAGCAGAAGCCTCTCAGTCAGCCCAGCGCTCATTCGAAGGGGTGAAGCATCGTCGGATATCGTAAGTTGAAAAATCTTCCCTCGCCCCTCGCCAGGTGCGTATTCGGGGAGTGGCAGTTGGGTCGGGAAAGGGCTGGGAGAGGGGATCACTGCCGGCGGCTGAGTATCCACCAGGACCGGAGGCAAGGGCAGTGTGAGATCTCCGTGACTGAGAGACCAAGACTTCATTCCTGGACTTCCCACCAAGGGATGTTCGGTATCATCCCAGTTCAAAGGAACGATCAGAGTGGCCTTCAATGTCCCACTCTCGGAGTCAAGCTGACAGTTTGCACTAGAAACCTGAGTGCTACCTGAAGAGTTCAGTACTACCGTCGTGGTGTCCGAGCAGTAAAACGACCGCTGGAACTCATTGATGGCTCTCGACAGCCTTCGCGGGAACACGGGAGTCGAGTCAGCCACTTTAAGATAAGGCCCACACACCGAAGGTGCTCCAGCAGCGGGAGCGGCTACTGTCAGCTCCACCGCTTGGCTGGCAAAAACCGAGACCGGGCCCGCCTCTGCGAGAACGTGTACTCCTCGAATGAGAGTATCAAAGCGCCCGGGGAGCACCCTCTGCGACCAGCTGGCGCACGAGCCGTTGTCGTAGGGATTGAATCCCAAAAGCTCAATCTTACGACTATCGCCCTCGTTGACCTGAAGGGTGAACGTCAGAGTAGAGGCTGTTGAACCAGCAGTGTAGAGTGGATTTTCTTGCGGTGCTGTAAAGAGTCCCCAGTCCTGAGGGTTACAGTTCTTGGCGGGCGAGCCAGGGGTCTGGATCCCTGGGCCGCGGGCTCGAACAATAAGGCACTTGTAGCCCGCGAGGCCGAGGCCCGGATCGCCAGCAGCTTGCTGAATACCCGCGCCCTTGGCCTTGATCGCTTGATCGAGCTTAGCGAGATCCACGGACATTTTAAGAGGGGGGCCTGACCGCTCAAGGGAGCAGGCCTGAAGGTTCGCAAAAGCGAACCCCAGAGCGGGATAGAGCAGGAGTGGGAGAACTCTATTTTTTCCGCGCACGTGCCACAAAAACCCTTCTCATTAGAGTTTATCGGCAGAAGACGGACGGAGTAAAAGATTTGTCGGTGGAGTGTCGCTAGGGACACGCGCGATTTAAATCAAGCTCGCGACTGGGGATCGTCGTCTGAGTGCTGATCGGGAGATTTGGGCTGATCGGGAGGGCCATCCAGGCCTTTTTTAAAGGCATGAAGCCCTTTGCCGAGGGCACTGCCGAGCTCCGGGAGCCTGCGATGTCCAAACAGGAGGACGACAATGAGCACGATGATGAGATGGCCTAGGCTTAAACCGAACATGGCCAGAGTGTATCACACTTTCTGCGGGCCGCTGACAGGCGGAGATTGGGGAGGAGATGGAGGGCTGCGACCAGAACCGCAAGCGGGTTATTGATCTCGTGAGCCAGGTCACGGACAGGGTGATCAGGTGACATAATATTTCTTATCGGACACTCAGGACATAGAGATTGGCGCCGCCCGAAACCACGTAAAGTCGCTTTTCGGCCTTTTGGTAAGCCAAATTGCCCGAAAACCCCGAGGCATATCCCACGTTCCAGCGGTCTTTGAGTTCTCCGGTTTTGCGATCCAGGGCGTACAAATACTGAAAGCTCGAACCCACGATGACCCATTGGTCCGTGACCAGAGGTTCTGTGGGCACTCCGTCGTCGAGCTCAAACTTCCAGAGGACCTTTCCACTCGAGGCCTCGATGGCTTGGACGAGTCCGTCGGATGAGCCCACGACCAGCGTCCCGGAGTCGACCACCACGGATCGGCTGGAGCCGGCTTCGATCTTCCAGAGCGTTTCGAGGGTGCCTTTTTTGAGGGCGTAGAGATCGCCATCATACGAGCCCACGTAAAAGGTCGAGCCTGCGAGCACGGGGCTTGAGTCCACGTCGGCAAACTTACTGCGCGTGGAGAGTCGTTTTTCACTGCTGAGTCGGCCAGTCGCGGCTTCGATGACCACTAAGTAGCCATCGCTCATTCCGGCGATGACTTCTTTGCCGTCGGTCCACGGTTTTGAGGCGCCATGCACGGTCGATGCAGCCTGGGTCTTTCGGCGATAAGTCCAAAGGGATCGGCCGGTTGCCGCCTCAAGTGCATGCACTCCGTCATCCGTTGAGGTGACATAAAGTTTGCCCTGATAAATAGTGGGCTGCGACAGACGCGTGCTCTTGGTTTCGTACCGCCAGTTCACGCGACCGTTTTCGGCGTTCACCGAATAAAGAAAACCGTCCGCTCCGGCAAAAAACACGTTGGAGCCGGAGATCGTCAACTCGCTGGCGATTCCGCCTGAGATCGGAAGCACCCAGCGGATCTGTCCACCGAGCTCCGGATAGAGCGCGATGAGTCCCGTCTCGGTGCTGCCAAAAATGAGTGTGTTTTCCCAAAATACGGCGTTGGCGTACTCGACTCCCCTTTCGCCGGCTTCATTGATGCGAGTGCGAGTGGAGAGGCTCCACTGCCGCTGAAAAACCGGTTCTTTGGCTCTAAAGCCTCGGTGGAGGTCGATGCCAGCACAGCCCGAGATCAGGCCACTGAGAGTCAGAGCGATCAGAGGAAGGGTCACTCGCAAGATCACTGGGTTTTCCCTTCGGCAGAATTTGGCGCAGGGAGAAGAGCCTTCCATTGGTCGGCTGTGCGTGCTGCCTCTGAATCCGCGAAATCTTTGGCCACCGCTTCGTAGGCCTGACGGGCTTCGGAGGTCTTGCCCATTCGCTCCAAGAGTCGTCCGCGGGTGAGAGCGAGCTCGGATTTAAAAATCGGTAGCCCCAGGCGTTCAGCGCTTTCGATCGCGGTGAACGCGAGATCCCATTTGCCCTGGAGTTCTCTGGCATACGCTAAGTTGTATCTCGAGAGGAGTTTCTGGCGAGGATCGGTTGCAGCTTGATCGGCCTTTTCATACCAGCTTGCGCTCAAGTCGGCTTGGGGGGCCTTCTTGCTGTGGTGGTCACCCAGGAGCATCAGGGCCTCCCAGGCTGCATGGCTTCCGACAAAGTCCTTGCTGACCTTGTCTAGGGCTGCGAGGCCTGCCTCACTCTCGGTGCCGAGCTTCTTGGCTTCAAAGAGTGCGGCTGCGGCCTTCTTGGCGGTCGAGGCCTTGGAGCTCTGGTAGGCACTCCACGATCCTACCGCCACCAGAAGGGCCAGAATCCCTGCCAGTAAGGCTTTTCTTTGAGCGATGGCCCAGTCCACCAGGGACGAGCCAGAAGCGTTAGAAGAACTCAGGGCCGGGTTCGAATCGATCGTGGTGGTTTGGGTCATGAGAAGGATTTTTAGAGAACTCTCGCGGGGTTGTCAAAAGCTTAGGGGGCAGTTACGCTCTGAATCACGATGAAGACGAGAAGCGCCCTGGGTTTGGCCTGGATTCTGTTGCTTGGTGTGCCGAGTGCTGCACATGCCCGAGATCTCCAGGGCCGAATGGGATTGGGGTACAACTCCCAGTTCGTCAACTCGGTCGTGGCCTCGCCCGTGCCGGGGGTGAGCGTCAAGTACGGACTCAGTCGCGATCTAGCCGTGGAGGCTATCGTGGGAACTAAGACTTCCTCCCCCACTAACTCAGTGACGGCCGTGAAGCTGTTTAAGAACCTCTTTTTGGAAACCAATCTGAACTTCTATATGGCTCTGGGCGGCGCCATTGTGAGTGCGAATCGCGCTTCGGGGGCAGAGTTTTTGGGGACCCTGGGAGCGGAGTTTTTTATTCCGGGCATTGAGAGCCTGGGTTTCTCGTTTGAGGCGGGTGGAAGTCTGCATAACCTAACCGGCGGGTCATTTTCGTTTAGAACCCTGGGAGTGAGCTTCATCGATGCAGGCATGCACTTCTATTTCTAGGCTTAAATCGCTTGGCCTGATTTTGCTTGGACTACTCTGGGTCTGGCCCGGCTCCATCGTGCAGAGCTATGGTCAAGAAGCGGCCCCCGTTGCCAAGCCCCAGCAGCCCGAAGAACAAGAATTTAGTGAGACTCCTTACACGGGCTACGGCGAGTTCAATGAACAAGAAGATGAGGACGAGAGCTCTCGCTTTTTTCAGTTTGGACGCTTTTTTGGGGTGAGCCTGGGAGCGGGTTTTAACGGTGTGACCGGAAATCGAGGCATTCTCTACCAAGGGGGGCTGCCAGCGGTCGATTTCAAGGTGATGTACTGGTTTGATTTCAATTTTGCCCTGGAGCTGGGGCTCACCAGCGTTCAGCACTTTTATGACAGCACCGCTCGTGGGCACGCGGATATTTCTCTCAACCGCGTTGGGCTGGATCTTCGTTACTACTTGCCGATGGAGGATCTCGCGGCTCCGATCACTTTTGCAAATCCCTACCTCGTGGTGGGAGGGGGCACGATCTCAAAGACTGAGTCCCTCCGGGATACTGGAGTCGTAGAAAACGACACGGGGCTTGGCCTGACTTTGGGCGGAGGTCTCGAGTTCACGGTGTCACCTCGCAAAGCCTATTTGGGCCTTTCGGCGCGGTACCACTTGGTGACGTTTAGAGACAGTTACACTTCGGATTTCCAGGGTGAGTCCATCCCAGTGACGGATCTCACCGGTGGCTTTTACACCGTGATGGGAAGCGTTCTCTTTACTTGGTGACGGCTCTGGATTTGAGCTTGGCCACTTTCTTTTGACCCCGTTTTGCAGCGCGGGCAGCTGCTTTTTTCTTGGGGTCTCCCCTTTTTTTAGATTCCTTGCGTTGAAGCTCTGAGGCTGATTTGGCTCTTCGGTCACTCTTGCCGGCTTGAAAGAGCATGCGGACTGGCGTGCCCATGAAACCCCATTTGTCGCGGATTCCATTCAGGAGATGGCGTCGAAGGCTAAAGTGTACTTTGTCTGGGTCGCTCACATGACAAATGAAAGTCGGAGGATGGCGACTCACTTGATGGCTCAGATAGAACTTTGCGTTGAGTGGGTTATGAACACCCGCTTCTTTGCGGATCCATTCGGTCAGTTCTTTGGTTCCAATTTTTACAGAACGCTGGCTCAGAATCTCTTCAAAGAGCTCGGCAAGGTCCCCGAGTCCCTGATTCTTGAGACCGCTCGTAAAGACAATGGGAGCATACTTTAGGAATCCGATTTCTTGGCGAACCCAGTCGGCAGCGTGCTCTCGAGTGAACTCGGGATTCTTTTTTTGCGTGTCCCATTTGTTAATGAAGATGACGACTGAGGTCCCGGCCTCTTCGATGAGGCCACCGATTTTTTCGTCTTGATCTGTGATGCCGGTCTCACCATCCAGAACGAGCACAGCGATGTTGGCGCGCTCAAGAGCTTTCTTGGATTGAATCACGGAGAGGACTTCGACGCCTTCTTCGGTCTTGGCTTTGCGACGAATGCCAGCCGTATCGATGAGGACCATTTCGCGCCCGCTGATGATGGCGCGGCTGTCCACGGAGTCGACCGTGGTACCTGCAATGGGGCTCGTGATCATTCGAGACTCGCCCAGGAGCGCGTTGATCAGGGTGCTCTTGCCCACATTGGGTCGGCCTACGATCGCGATTCTGGGGGTGGGGTCGTCTGGCTCAGGAGCGTCGGGCGTTTCTGGCGAGATCGCTGGGGTCAGTTCTGCTTGCTCGAGGATCGTGGCTTTGAGGTCATCGATTCCGCGGCCGTGCTCGGCAGAGACGGTGAGAAGATGATCCAAGCCCGTTTCAAAAAATTCGGCCTGGTTGACTTCATGCAGTTCAGCATCGATTTTGTTGACGACACCGATGATGGGACGTGACTCTCGGAGTCCCGACTTTTGAATCCGCTTCATGACCTCACGGTCCTCAGTCATGAGTCCCGTCTGTCCGTCAAAAACGACAAGAACAATGTCCGTATCTTGAAGGCCGGCTTCTACCTGGGCTGCGATTTCGGCCGAGAAACGCCCCTCTCCTAGCCCTCCCGTGTCGATGAGACGGACCTCGATCGGGCGACCCTGAGAGTACCAAGTGGCCTTTTCTTCCATCCGGTCGCGCGTCACACCGGGTAAGTCATGAACTAGGGCTCGGCGTCTGCCCAGGAGGCGATTAAAGAGGGTGCTTTTGCCGACGTTGGGCCGGCCCATGATCAAAATGCGGGGGTTCATGATTTTCTCTGCTTTTGAGCTTCGGGCAGGTGATAGCCTAAGCGTTTAAGATTGTCGGCGTTTCTGGACCAGTCTTTGAGCACAGCGACCTGCAGCCCTAGAAAAACAGAAGCACCGATGAACTCCTCAATCGCCTCTCGAGCGGCCGAACCAATTTCTTTGATCTTTTTTCCGCCGGCTCCGATGACCATGCCTTTTTGGGAGTCGCGCTCGACGTGAATCGTGGCCTCAATTCGGATGGGCTTGGTGTTTTCTTTGAACTGGTTGATTTCGACGGCGCAAGAGTAGGGCAGCTCATCGCCCAGCTTCATGAAGAGTTGTTCGCGGATTTTTTCGGCTACAAAAAACCGCATGGGCCGATCCGAGAGCTGATCCTCGTCCGGAAAAAGCAGCGGTCCTTCGGGGAGATCACTCCAAGTGAGCGTGAGCAGTTCGCGAACTCCTGCTCCCCTTCTTCCTGAGATGTGTTGGGTGTCGACTTGAGTAAAGCCCAAGGTCTTAAGTTCGCTTTGGATGCCTGAGATCAGTCCTTGGGTCTTTGTGCTTGCGGAGCGCACATCCGATTTATTGAGGAGCAAAGAGATGGGAGTCGCTCTCTCGGCTTTTTGTTCCAAAAGCTTAACGACCGCCCGCTCATGCTCGAGCTCAGAGTCAGGATCGACCAGATACCAAATGCGATTGGGTCCATCGAGCGCTTCGGAGGCTTCGCTCACCATGTAGGCGTTAAAGCCACCCGCTTTGGCTTTGTGAATCCCCGGAGTGTCGATGAAGACGATCTGTCCTTCGGTCTCTGTGAGAATGCCCAAAACTCTCTCGCGAGTGGTCTGAGCTTTAGGAGTTACAATTGAAACCTGAGAGCCCAGAATGCGATTGAGCAGAGTGGACTTTCCGGAGTTGGGTCGCCCGATGATGGCAACGAGGCCTGAACGCTTATTTTGGGTCATTGTAGATTTTCTAAAGCCGATCTTGCGGCATTTTGTTCGGCTTCTTTTTTCGAGCTTCCTTGAGCACGTGCAAGGGATCGATCCTGAAGCCGGACTTCGACCTCAAAAACTTTGGCATGGTCGGGCCCTTGAGAGCCCACCAAGTGATAGGTCGGTGCCAATTTGAATTTGGCCTGAGAGACTTCTTGGAGCTGGGTCTTGTGATCGTAGAGCAGGATCAGATCCTTTTCGTCCGCAAAGAGCGGCGCAAAGAGATGTCTCACCACGGGGTAAACGGCATGATAGCCGCCATCCAAGTAAATAGCTGCGATCAGAGCTTCAAACGTGCTGGAGAGGATCGATGCTTTTTGATCTCCTCCGGTCTGCGTCTCTCCTTTGCCCAGTCGAATGTTCTCCTGCAGGTAGATCATGCGAGCGAGGTGGGCCAGCGTCTTTTCATTCACCACTGCGGCTCTCATCTTGGAGAGCTGTCCCTCATTGGCATTAGGAAAGGTCTCGAGCAAAAGATCCGAGACGATCAGATCGAGAATGGCGTCGCCTAAAAATTCGAGTCGCTCATTGTCTCGAAGGGCCAAGGGTTTATCCGGCATGTGTTCATGACCGAAAGAAGTGTGAGTGAGGGATTGAATCAGGACCCCCCGATCTCCAAACACATAACCTAAGCGTTGCTGCAGACGTTCCAGATTCATCACGCGGTGTGTCTTTACAAAAAAAGTCTGGTATTGTCAAAGCGCTTGGATTTCAAGGGCTTGGATCGCGACTTCATGGCTCTGAGGGTCCTCTAAAAGCGGCCCCGCTCGAACCTGGACGAGCTGGTTCCAGAGGGGGCTAGCCACCCCCGTCTCGGGCTGGATTTCGAGGCTTGCCAGCACCCGGAGGTAATTAGGTGTGTAGCCCGACCAATAGCGTTTTTCGACTCCCCCACTTTGGGCCCCTCCCCACTTGGCGGGTCGCTCAAAGAGGACTTGGCTTAAGCTGCCTCCCGTTCGAAGCACCTGGTTACGGGTCCAAAGTTTTTGTCGCTCCAGGCTCAGCTGATTGAGTTCTCGGGCTCGAGCCACTCGCAAGGCTTGCGGAACAGCACCCGACATTCGGGTCGCTGGGGTGCCCGCTCGCTCGCTATACGGAAAGACATGAAGCCTCGACCACGGAAGGCGCTCCAGGAGCTGAACTCCCGCTCTAAACTCACTCTCCCCTTCAGTCGGAAAGCCTGTGATCAAATCCATTCCGATGAAAGCCTCGGGTAGCTCTGTCGCAATCTGCTCGAGAGTGCGCTCGACCTCGACTGCAGTGTATTTGCGCTTCATGGCACGAAGGATCTTGGAGTTAGGGCTCTGTAGGCTAACGTGAAAATGAGGGCAAAGTCGGGACTCGCTCTCTCGCACCAATCGGATCAGTCCCGGCGTAATCTCGACCGGGTCCAAAGACCCCAGCCGCAAGCGCTCGATCGGGGTGCGCTCCAAAATTCTCCTGACGAGCTTCTCGAGAGCTACTCCGGGTGGACTATCGTCCCATTCGACACCGTAGTCGCCGAGATTAGTCCCGGTAAGAACGACTTCGCGTACTCCTTTGGCAGTCAGGTCGCAAATGCTCTGGAGGATCTGGCTTGGGTCTTGGCTTCGCGAAGGGCCGCGACCGTAAGGGATAATGCAATAGGTACAAAACGAGTTGCAGCCCTCTTGGATCTTGAGAAACGTCCGGGTGCGGAGCGTGTTGCCTTGCTCCAGGACTTGACCTGCAAACTGAGATTCAGAAGAGGGCCAGTCTCGGTCCATCGGATGACGAGAGAGCATTTGTTCGTAATTGCGAACTTGGCCTAAGACTTCACCTGTGTTGCCCGCAGAAGGCGTAACCTTGGGCTGCTCGAGTGCCTTAAGGACTAGCTCTACGAGTCGGGTCTTGTCGCTATTGCCCACCACGTATCGGATGCCCGGCGATGCCGCGAGCCGCTCGGGGTCAATCTCGGCCGCACACCCCGTCATCACCACCGTGGCCTCAGGATTTTTGGCGCGCAGGCGGGAGGCGAGCTTTCTGGACTGCCGATCCGCCTCATCCGTGACGGTACAACTGTTCACGATGCAGAGGGTGGGATTCTCACCCTGCTGGGCAGGGAGCCAGCCCCGCTCTTGAAGCTCTGACTCCAGGATCTGAGAGTCATGAAAGTTGGCTTTGCATCCGAGAGTTCGGACTAAGTACCGATGGGTGCTCATGTCAGAAACTCCCCGAGAGGCATCGCAGAGGAGACCCGTGCGTGTCCTACGACTCTCCGATCTTTGAGAAAAAGGACTCGGGTTCCCAAATAAAGATGCCGAGTGGGCGCATGAAGGTCCAGTCGAGCGGTCTGCAGAGAATGAAACTGGACCCGTGCGCTAGCGACCTGAGTCTTTCCGTTGCTGGAACAAACGAGGAGTTCAATGGATTCTCCCAGGGGGCGAACCGAAGAGTCCCACCAGCTCACCTCCTCGAGAGTGAGGGAGCGACGCTCCGTTTGCTCGGCTGGCATGGCCCAAAGCGTCTGGCTTGCGGAGTCGTAATCCACGGCAATCAGTGAGGATGGGCCTTCTTCTTTGTTACTCACGGAGACGGGCGTTCCAATCGGAAATGCAAATATTCCCGGATGCTCGGCGATTCCTGTGCTGATCCGTGGGTGCCTCACCCACCCTCTCTGCAAAAATTCGGTCGAGACTCGGGGCGCGACCCAGGCCTTCCAGAGTTCGGGGTGATCGACTGCGGGATGATGCCCAGAAGGTAAAGGAGAAGGATTGGAATTTCCAATTTGAGATCCGAGTTTACTCAGATGGGATTCTTGGAATGCACCGAGCGGAAAACTGCCCGAATCCAGGACCGCTTGTGCCGCAAATGCAACCCAGTGAGCTTGGCCTGAGAGGAGGAGGTCTTTACCCTGAGTGAGCACTCGATGTCCGGTCGCCCAAGACTGACATCCCATCTCAAGAGCCACTTGGTGCAGCACGGGGAGAAGCAGCTCTGAATGAAACAGAACTCCCGGATGCTCCTCGTTGCGAAGCAGCGCTGCGTGAATCGTAGGATCCACGACTTTTTGTTCAAACAGTCCAGCGCCTGAAATTACTTGTAAGGAAATGCCCAGTTTTTCAGCGCTTTCTTGCGCTGTCTTGAGATCCTGGGAGCTGCCCACCGATCCGCAAACACTGGCCCAGAGAGGATGGGAGAACTGCGAGAGATCCAAATAAAGACCTGAAACCTCAAATCCCTGTTCTTTGAGCAGAACGCCGAGAACCGAGCTCCTGAGTCCCCCTGTAAAACCGACTAAGATGGGTTTGCTCTTGTCACTCATGAATGTCCTCGCGAGGACTCCACCACTTGGGCGAGGGCCCGAACAAAAGGGGTGATCTCCGCACGGTCAAAATCAGGTGGGAGTGAGATCCGCAAGCTGGCCTTGGCGAGCGCTTCTGAGTGTCCGAGTGCAGTGAGAACGTGGGACGGGCGTGTGTGTCCGCTCGCGCAAGCCGACCCGGCGCTCACCGAAAAGCCTCGAAGGTCCAGTTGCATGGCCAAAGTGGGGCTTCGAGTCGCGATGTCCTCAAGGCTGATACTGATCGTATTGCCGATGCGATCAGCGCCCTGGCCGTTGACTCGAAGGCCAGAGATTTGGCTTTGGATTTCTTTTTCGAGCTCGGCTCGAGCTTCATGAATTTGTGAAAAGAGCTTGCCCGAAAGTTCAGCGGCTAGGCCTAGGCTCCAGACTCCCAGCGCGTTTTCGGTGCCGGAACGGAGGCCTTGCTGCTGAGAGCCTGTCAGGATGGGAGAGGTAGAGAGAAGTTTTTTGCCTCGCGACGAGAGCGCAAGAACGCCAGTGCCAGAAAAAGCCCCAATCTTGTGGCCTGAAGTGACGACAAAGTCGATATCTTGAGCCTTGAGTTGTTCATGCGCCGCGGGTTTGAGTTTGCCCCAAGCCTGTGCAGCATCGAGTAAGAGGATTGCGCCTCGCTTTCGCAGAAGCTCGCACAGTTCTGGGAGCTGATGTTGAATGACCCCAGTCTCGTTATTGACCCAAATCAGACTGACGAAAAACGGTGCATCCGCACGCAGGCGGCCTGAGTGGACGAGTTGATCTAGAAATGGGGATACGGCTGCGACATCCACCCTTCCCGCGTGATCGACAGGAAGGCTAAGCTCACTCTGGGTTTGGAGTGCAAGAGA
>Ga0169931_10008912_pt1 | contig 14549 bp, 13 predicted proteins | sample Kivu_15m_20L_FD_129675 | JGI IMG/M metagenome (GOLD analysis project Ga0169931, IMG submission 129675) | Freshwater microbial communities from Lake Kivu, Western Province, Rwanda to study Microbial Dark Matter (Phase II) - Kivu_15m_20L... | ecosystem: Environmental > Aquatic > Freshwater > Lake...
AGGTCGAGGCGATGACGCTCGGGTCGAGAATGGTGGTCATGAATGCCGGGCGTATCGAACAGGAGGGGCAACCTCTCGACGTGTATTCGGCGCCACAAACGACCTTTGTCGCAGGATTCGTCGGTTCGCCTCCGCTCAATTTGCTCAAGATCGCAGATATTGCCAAATCCTTCGGTGACGTTGCCGTGAGTTCACTTGGCGCGCCACAGGGGGCAGATCAAGTTGGCTTTCGCAGCGAGGTCGCAGACGTTCTGGAGGGCCGGAACGCCCCAGCCGACTCGCTCGTGCTGCGCGACGCGCGTGTTGAACTGGTTGAACCTCTTGGTGGTCACGCCCACGTGCATCTGCGTCTGGCTCATCAGGACGCGCTCTCAAGGTCTGTGATTCTTGAGACTCGTCTCGTGCAGTCATTCGCGCGGGACTCTCGGGTCAGCCTCGTCGTGCGGCGTGAGCATCTGCGGTGGTTTGATGCTGCAGGTCAGCTGGTACGGCCTCGCGATGGGGTAGGCTGATGCCCTGGCTGTTTGTCCTGCCAAGCCTTGCCGGACTCGGGATCTTTGTTCTGTGGCCGGCGGTGCATGCGATCTGGTTATCCCTGCACGAAAGTGCTGCCTTTTCGTCTGAGATCATCTGGTACGGCCTAGGACACTATCGCGATCTTCTTGCCTCGCCAGAATACCGGGCGAGTTTTTTCGTGACCCTGTGGTTTGTTCTGCTCACGGTTCCTGCTTCTGTGCTCCTCGCGTTGGCCGTCGCTCTTCTGCTCGATCGCGAGCCCTTCTTTCGCTCCCTGTTGCGGACGGTGTTTCTCCTGCCGGTGGGTGTGTCGCCAGCGATGGCAGGGATGCTCTGGGTTTTTCTCTATAATCCAACAGCAGGTTGGCTCAACTTTACCCTCGCCAGCCTTGGCATGGGACAGCCGGAGTGGTTGACCGACCCGGCCTATGCGCTGACGGCCGTTGCGGTTGCGACGGTCTGGAAGGAGATCGGCTTCAACGTGATCTTCTTTCTCGCGGCCCTCGCCGCAGTGCCGACGGACATTCGTGAGGCAGCAACTCTCGACGGGGCAAAGCGCTTCAGCATGTTCTGGAACATCACGCTTCCCCTGATTTCCCCGACGATGTTCTTCGTGACGACCGTATCCGTGATTCACGCCTTTGAGTCCTTTGGCCAGGTGCACGTCCTCACGCGCGGGGGACCGGCAGATGCGACGAACGTGCTCGTCTACAGCATCTACAAGGACGCCTTCGAGAATTTCAACACTGGCTTTGCCTCGGCCCAGTCGGTCGTGCTGTTTGGCATCATTCTCATCGTGACGGCAGCGCAGTTTGTGATCGCGCGGCGGCGGGTGCACTACCAATGAGCACAGGTGCCCGAGCGTCGCAGCATCGCCGCAGCAGTCGAATCATCCTGACCTTGGTTCTTCTGATCCCGGCGCTGGTTCACGTCTTCCCGATTCTTTACATGGTTTCGATCTCGCTCAAGACCGGTTCGGAAATCTTCCGATTGCCGCCGACGCTGCTTCCCGAGGCCTGGCAATTGAGCAACTACATCGAGGCTCTGCGCTCGGCTCCACTGCTAAGGTTCATCTTCAACTCCCTCGTCGCTGCCGGGCTCATCACTGTTCTTCAGCTCCTGACCTCGATTCTGGCGGCATATGCGCTGGCCCGGATGAAGTTTCGCGGGCAAGGCATCGTGCTTGGCGTGATGCTGGCGACGATGATGATTCCCGGCGAAGTGACGATGATTCCCAATTACCTGACCGTCGCAAAACTGGGGCTTCTCGATAGCTTCGTTGGACTCATCGCCCCATTTGCCGCGTCCGGTTTCGGCGTGTTTCTGCTGTATCAGTTCTTTCGCCAGATCACAGTTGAGCTTGAGGAGGCAGCCCGTCTCGACGGCGCGTCCCGACTGCGCTTTCTCTTCCAGTTCATGGTACCAATGTCGATGCCGGCACTGATTGCATTTGGCGTGTATGCTTTTGTCTCAGCGTGGAATCAGTACCTGTGGCCGCTCATCGTCACGCAGTCGCAGGACATGCGCACGGTGCAGATCGGGATCGGTATGTTTCGCTCGGAGAACGAGTCGTCGAGTTGGGGCGTGATCATGGCGGCGACGACCATGCTCGTCCTTCCAGGAATCATGTTGTTCGTGGCAACGCAGAAGCATTTTGTTCGGGGACTGACCATGGGTGGGAGCAAATCATGATGTTGAGACACAAACTTTTTCAGTCAGCGTTTTCGTTCCTCAGCGCAACCGTGCTTGGTTTCGCGCTGCTCGCAGGCGAGCCTCTCTCCGCCAGGCCGGTCGAGATCGAGTACTGGCACTCGATGACGGGTGACAAGAGTGATCGGATGATTGAGCTCATCAAGGAGTTCAACGCCCGCGCCGACGTGAAGACGCGGCTCGTCATCAATCCGCAGTATGTCGGCACCTACAATGACGGCATCAACAAGCTCCGCGCTGCAACCATGGCGGGAAAAGGCCCGCACATCGCGCAGATCTTCGAAGTTGGCACGCGCATCATGATCGATTCTGGTGTTGCGACACCGCTCGAAGAGTTTGCAACGAAGGACAAGACGTTTGGTCTTGAGCAGATGTTGCCACAGGTCATGCGCTACTACCGCGTGAACGGAACGCTCCACTCGTTGCCCTTTGCGACCTCCAATCCGATCATCTACTGGAACGTCGATTGGTTTGCGAAAGCTGGCTTGAAGGCGGCCCCAAAGACGCTTGAGGAATTCACGTCGGTCGCGACAAAACTCACGGATGCGAAAGCTGGATTAACCGGAGCGACCTGGCCGATTCATTCGTGGTTTTTCGAGCAATTCGTGGCCCGGCAGGGTGCTCCACTGCTCGATGCCGACAACGGTCGGAGTGCACGACCGACAAAAGCCCTCTACGCATCCGCTGAAGGCGTTCGTTTTGTCAGCTGGTGGGCGAACCTCGCGCGCTCCGGAGCGTGGGCAAATCTCGGCCGCGGATGGGATCCTGCGGTTGAGAGTTTTCTCGCTGGACGTTCCGCCATGCTCATCACCTCGACGAGCGAGGCCTTCGTGATTCCATCGAAGGCGAAATTCAAGGTGGCAACGGCCCCGATTCCTTTGCCAACCGGAGTTGATGCGAAGCTTGGTGGGACGATCGTTGGGGGCAACGCGCTCTGGATCATGAAAGCCAAACCGAAACCGGAGCAGGAGCTCGCATATGAATTCGTGCGCTTCATGGCGTCCGCAGCCACCCAGCGCAAATGGCATATCGGCACCGGATACTTTCCGATTCGCCGCGATGTGATTGCAGAACTCGAGAAAGAGGGGTTCTACAAGAAAAATGTGGCCGCTCGCACCGCAATCGATCAGCTCCTTGCCTCGGCCGACAGTCCGGTCACGCACGGCGCCCTGATGGGAGTCTTTCTGGAAGCCCGCGATCATGTGGAATCTGCGATTGAGGAAGTGCTTGCTGGCAAGGCGACCGTTGAGGAGGCGCTGAAGAAGGCAGCAGGCAGGACAGACAAGGCTCTTGAGCGCTACAATCGAACGACGAAGAGCGGGCACTGACAGGTTGATTCACGATACAAACGGGAGGTTCTCATGAACAGGCTGGCGTTTGCGCTGGTTGCGGCCCTTGGTCTCAGTTCTGTCGCACTTGCGGGTCCACAGGTGGCGTTCAACGGTGAGTTTTCCCAGGTCAGTGTAACGGGCGGAGGGCCCTGCGCCGAGGTTTTTGCGGTTCGGGATTATCGCGCAAGCCATTTTCTGGTCGGCCCGACGAATCGCACATCTGTCATTCACTTTCGGACGCTGGACTCGGCTCGCTCATCTGACGATAATGCGTTCTTTGATGGTATGTCGTTCATTGGTCTCTACGGATACTCGGGCGATGTTTACGTCGACAAGGAGGTTGAAACTCGCGATGCGAATTGGGACCTCCACCTTGAAGGCATTGTCGACTACAGCCTGATCTTCGTTGAGATCACAGCGCGGGCGACACTTGCGGATGGCAGCACGTGCACGGCACGTGCTGAATTTTCGGGATTCAATAACTGAAGGTCTGATGATCCGAATCGGGGCTTCGCAGTCTTTTTCTCTGGAGTGAAGAATCATGTCGTTTGGTCGTTTGTCTGTACGCGTGTTGCCAGTTGTTCGTCGCGTTGGCCAGGTTCTCGCGCTGAGTTCCATCCTTCTCGGTGCGTCCGCCTGCGTGACGCAGGGCAACTACTTCCCTTCGGACATGGCCTGGATCAAGCCGTCGCAAACGAAGCAAACGGATGTGCGATCGCTGCTTGGAGATCCGCACATGGTTGGCAGTTCCGGCGGCACTCCCACGTGGACGTACGGATACTATCGCTACAAGCTCATCGGTCCGAGCTTCACCAAGGAGCTCAAGCTCTTCTGGAATCCTGATCAGTCGATTCGAAACTATTCCTTCAACAGCAGCTTTCCGGAAGACGTCCGCGGCGAGCGCCGTGCAGCTCCGGCGAAACCGGCCAGTCAGGTCGGCAGATAGGAAGACGATGCAGACGCAGCCGCCAGCCTCTCCCCTGCTTCCAGACGCAAACGGGTTCTTCGGAGAGTTTGGCGGTCGCTACGTCCCCGAAGTCCTGATTCCAAACCTCGAAGAATTGGCGAAGGCCTTTGATGCGGCGCGGGCTGACCCGAGCTTCTGGGCGGCGTACGCCCGCGAACTTCGTGAATTCAGCGGGCGTCCGACGCCGATCACGCCGCTGCCGCGACTTTCGAAACGTCTTGGCGGCGCAAATCTATGGCTGAAACGCGAGGATCTCTCGCAGACCGGTGCCCACAAGGTCAATAACGTCATCGGTCAGGGACTTCTTGTCCAGCGTCTCGGCAAACGCCGCGTGATCGCCGAAACCGGTGCCGGTCAGCACGGCGTTGCCACGGCGACGATGGCCGCGCGTTTCGGACTCGAAGCGACCATCTACATGGGCGCCGAAGACGTTGAACGCCAACGTCCGAACGTCTTCTGGATGGAGCGCATGGGCGCGCGCGTCGTGAGCGTGGACAACGGTTCCCGTACGCTGAAGGACGCGATCAACGAAGCCATGCGCGACTGGAGTGCCAATCTCGAGACGACGCACTACGTCCTTGGTACCGCTTGTGGGCCACATCCGTTTCCTGCGCTCGTCTCCTGGCTCCAGAGCATCGTCGGCGCTGAGGCCGCAGTTCAGTTTCCGGAGTTGACGGGAAGAGCTCCGGATCGGGTGTATGCCTGCGTCGGTGGCGGCTCCAATGCGCTCGGAATCTGGCAGGGGTTTCTCGCAAGTCCATCCGTCGAGATCATCGGCGCCGAGGCCGGTGGGCGCGGACCCGGTGCCGGCGAACACGCCTCGCGCTGCGGTGCGGCTCTTGCCAGTGGCGATGCCTCGGTTGGCATTGCGCAGGGATATCGCACCATCTTTCTTCAGAATGGCGAAGGCCAGATGCAGGACACGCACTCGGTTGCTGCCGGGCTCGACTATGTTGGAATTTCTCCGATCATCGCGGATCTGGCGCAGCGCAGGCGCGTGCGTATGGCCGCGGCGACCGATGCAGAGGTCCTCGATGCGGTCGCTGCCCTGATGGCCGAGGAGGGAATCATATCTGCGCTCGAGTCCGCGCACGGTCTTGCCGTCGCGATGCGTGAGGCGAGATCGGCTCCGCGCACGGCGAACTTTCTGATCAATCTTTCGGGTCGCGGTGACAAGGACATCTTCACCATCGCAGAAGCTTTCGGCGATAAATCCTGGGGCCATTATCTCCGGCGCCGGGCCGACACGCTTACGATGCGGGACGACAGTGCCGGTCGGGGAGGGGTGCAATAATGACGCAGCACCTGGTGCCTCGCGCCAACCCGGGAACGATCGGTCTCATGGGTCACGTCATTGCCGACTACCCGAATCGCTCCGCTGCGCTTGATGTCGTTCAGGCCATGATCAATTCCGGCGTTGCCCTGATTGAGATTCAGATTCCGTTCTCGGAGCCGATCGCCGATGGTCCGGTGCTTATGGCAGCCAATCACCTCGCATTGAATTCCGGGGTCAACCTCGCGCGCGCCTTTGAGTTTGCAAAACTTGTCTCCGCGCGAACCACTGCGCCCGTTGTCTTCATGACCTACGTGAACGTCCCATGGAAATACGGCTGGCAGCGTTTTGTCGATGAGTCCACCAGCTCCGGAGTTCGCGGTGCGATCGTTCCCGACCTGCCGTTTGAGCATTCCTCGGAGTTCGACTCCGTGTGCGACACGGCCAGATTTGCCAATATCCGTGTCGTCGCACCAAATACATCTGACGCGCGACTCGCACGGATTGCCGACGTCGCGCGGGGAATGATCTACGCAACCGCGCGGGCGGGGGTGACCGGATCAAAGACGACCATTTCGGGAGATCTTTCGCGCTATGTCGCACGCATTCGCACCGTCTCAGAGCTTCCAGTCGCAGTCGGATTCGGTATCAGCTCTCCGGACGATGTCCGCGCCCTGAAGGGTGTTGCAGATCTGGCAGTGGTCGGCTCGCAGACGTTTCGTGCTCTTGCGTCTGGCGGCGTACCCGCAGTGGCTGCACTGTGGCAGTCACTGGCGAGAGCCTGACCTCAGGAACCGATGTCCGTCAGCGTTCGCCAGTTTGTCGGACGTCAGGCATCGCTTCGAAATCTCGATCTTTATGCACGGGATCAGTTATGATTCGTGTTGGAGACTTGCTTTTCTCTACAGATCGCCCCACGTTGAGTCGCCGCGGTCGCAGAATCGGAGAGATCGTGCAACGAGGCAGCGCAAAATCTGGATTCTCCCTCGTCGAGCTGATGATCGTTGTGGCGATCGTTGGAATTCTTTCGGCCATCGCAGTTCAGGGATTCAAGTCCTACATGATTCGGGCGCATCGCGCCGAGGTGTGGACTAGTTTCCGAACATTTCGTGCCCTGGTCGCGAGCTATACGGAAAACTCGCCGATGCCATCGATAGCCGACGCGTCGACCGAAGTTGATGGTATCTGGGCGACTCTTTCCTCTATGCACTTCCATACGTCTACGGCCTGCCACCGAACCAACGCATTCGGCTTTCAAGTTTCGAACTGTCTGAAGTCCCGCTACGGCTATTACTACACGTCCGAGGCTCCCGGGATCTTCCTGATTGGCGCATGGGATAACGGTAGAGTCTGTAATCTGTCGATTGCGAGGGACAACCCGATCTACTGCCCGATCGATAACACGATTCGTATGCGCAAGGACGCGATCCTGAACGACTGCGAAAACGTGATCTACGATGCAGTGCTGACGGGCTGTCAGGGTCCACCCTAACGCCGGTCTTTGCCGATCTCGTCGATTTGTTCCTGGGTGAGATTTGGTTCGGGGACTTTGAAAGTGTAACCGTCCGACGTCGTGACGGTGTAGGTCGTCGGACTACTCGTCAAAAAGAAGTAGGCACCAGCGAGGGCGACGGCGATCACCAGAAGGATGATTGGTCGCTTTGATGCACTTTCCGCCGGAGCGGACGATGTAGCTGTGGCTGAGGAGGCAACTGCCTTGGTGTTGCGGGGTCCCAGCTTCCGGTTGAACAGGCCGTCCACCCAGAACAGGAATGCACTGATGATGGTCCACCCGTGTCCACGGCCCGTCGCCGAGGTGTTCTCTGAGGGTTGCATGCTTTGTGCGGGCTGGCTCGGCGGGGGCGTCGTTGGTTCAGACATGGGGGGGGGCACCCTCAAAAATGATTGCAGATTCAGGCAATTGGGGAGTCTATCACAGGCCGTGCATTCGTGGATTTTTGTGCCGGACACAGCAAGGCGCGGTCTCCGCCAGGTCTCTTGAGCGGCGTGAGCAGTTTCTTGAACGGCTATAAAATTAATTAAAATATTCATAAAAATATTGAAATTGTATTAATAATATTGTAAGCTGCCGAGATGCTGAGGGTGGATTTCCATCTTTCAGCGCTTCGACCTCGGTTGGAGTCCTTGCACCTGATGTTGTTGTGGACGCTGCGCGATGCCAAGTCGCGCTGCAACTCTGTCGCGGACCCGTAGCTGATGAACCGATTTCCAACAGCACCATTCCATTTCGTCGCCGTTCGCGTGTGCACGACCCTGCGACTTCTTCTCATGTCGCTCGCCCTTTCGACCCCGGCCTTTGCCGAGCTCGCGTCCGAGTCCACACCGTCATCGCCATCTGCTCGTTGTGAGACTTGGCGAACTCCAGACCTGTTTGATGCGTCATGGGAGCGGATTGACTTTGGATCAGCGTGCGCGGCCCATCAGGCCTGCTACGAGTCTGAAGGCACGTCGTGGACGACGTGCAACCAGCAGTACCATGACGACCTGCGCGGCGCGTGCGTGAAGGGACTCTCAGCTGATGAATCGCTGGCAAAGGCTCGCGCGCGCATCGACGACCCGTCGCCAACGCTCGCCCTGTGCTTTGACATCGCCACCCAGTTTCTCGCACGGGCGCAAAGACCGACCGCTCTGCGCCGCTTCCAGCGCGCACAGGAAATCGCTGCGCGAAGCGCAGAGACAACTCGCGCGATTGCGGCGAAGGACCCAGCTGCCGACGAGAATGCAGCTCCTATCGTTGCCAAAGAAATCACGGAAATCCAGGCCTCGGCCGCTGCAGCTGGTGCGGGCACGATCGATGAATCGTCCGCAACGACCACTGCGCCAGAACTGGCTCGCGCACTAGGTGAGCGAAGCGTGGAAGCCCCGACTGCATTGCGCCCGTGTCAAACTGAAGGTGGGTCATCATGTTGAATACTCGTGGAACAAACTCGGTCATTGGCACCGGCACGCGCGCACTCGCTGCCATCGGCGTGATGCTTCTCGCGATCGGTTGTAACGGTGCGGACTTCTCGGCTGACGATCGCGCAACGGCGGCACCCCCGCCGCCGGACGTCACCACGACGACCATTCCAACTACGGTAACGACAAAACCCATCGCACCAACACCCGAATGTCGTGACGGTCAGCAGCGCGTCGGCGCGCACGTGGCCTTTCTTGTCGACAATTCCAATTCAAACTCCGACACCGACTGTCCTAACCGGCGCCGCATTGGCAGTCTGAACGGAAGCGATATCTTTGAGTGCGGTTCGGCGACGAATCGCGAAACGGCGACCCTTGCAGCCTTCGACACATTGGCCCGCGTTCGCGCGACGGCCGTAACTCCCGGCGAAGAACAGGCTTTGGCAACGAGTCGAATGGCTGTCGCGAGTTTCCCGGCAACCTCAAACGGACGCGATGGAACCGATGGTTGGGAGCTCAGGACCAGAGGCGGATGGCTCAACGTTGACGATCCTGCGCGTCGCGCCGAGCTTGGCTCGTCGATGAGCTTTACCCGAAGGCCCGGCGGAATGACGCCGTATGGAGCAGCCGTGGATGCGGCGCGCGCGCTGTTTCGCTCCGTGCCCGACGACGGCAAGGCGAAAGTTGCGGTTCTCGTGACGGACGGCGAGCCCACAGATCGTGACCCGGTCGCCGTGGCGGAAGCCAGCGCTGATCTCGCGCGTCGCGGCATTGAACTGGTGACGGTGTTCGTTACCCGTGGTGAGACGCGAAGCCAGCGCGTGGCAAAGCACACGGAAATCCTGCGCACCTACAATACGAACAGCGTGAATCAGGGACGTGGTACCTGGTTTGCGAGTCGCTACCAGAGCTTCGAGGCGTATATTGCAAATCTTCTCGGCAGCAATGGCACCGTGAGTCTCCTCGATCGTCTCACCGGACGCGTGGACCGATCTTGCCAGGACACGACCGGCGCCCTCTGCCCGCGACTTACCGTCGAGGTTGCCGACTCGGCTGCACTCACCAGTGCGTTCGAACGGGTGATTACGACGCGCGCCATTTCCTGCAAGGACTCATCCGGTCCGTGACATCAGGACGGCGTTCTCCTCGCTCGGCGTGCTCATGTACCGGGAAAGTACACTCCGCGCGCCTCGCTTCGTCGGGCCTTGTCCCGATGTCACTGCCCGAATGAGTGGGTTCCGGTCCGTGACATCAGATCAGCGACCCACGTGGCGCAGCAGTCGAGCCGGAATCGACTTCGCAAACGGCACCGCGTTCTCCGAGCAAATCAGACCGGTCCCGTCCGCAAACTCGTGCGGTTCGATAACGAGCCGTTGCGAGAAAATCTCTCCCGTCCCAGGAAATCTTTGCAACTTGGTCAGCACAAGACCCGTCTCACTCGCCACAAGTTCCGCGCGTTGAATCGGGAACTTGTTGTGAACCGTCCGCGGTCGTCCCAGATCGTCGGTCACAATCGTTCGGTAGATGGCCTGCGTGAAGTTCTCGTTCATCAGATCGCCGGAATTGCAGGTCAGTTTCTTGTCCGCCCACTCGCATTCCGTCTTTCTGAAAGAGATGTGCCACGATTCGTTGTATCCGGCCGTTGCAAGGTCGACGGACTCAGAACTGCTGTTCAGATAGAACCCCTCATCCGGCAGGCGAAACGATACGCCCGAGATGGTCACGTGGAAACGCGTCGCGGTCTCTTCAACGCGCAACGTCCGGTAGGCAAACGTTCCGTCCCAGCAGGCGAGCAGGGACGTTGGTTCGCGACTGTCCCCGTTTGCGCTCGAGTACGCCTGACCGCTGAAGGTGAGACCGACGGCCAGCCCAAGGCCGGTCCCGAAGCGCATCATATTGGACATGATCTGTGTGTGCGAGTTCATCGCATGATCCCCCTCTTTGGTGTCAGCACAGCTGCTGAGAAGTGTTGAGACGTTCCTGAAGGACGGGTTGGACAGAGTTCTGGCCGTAAGGCCAAGAGGATCGGCGCATCGTTGTCATAGGTCATCCCGATACGTGGCCGGGCCCAGACGGGTAGCGGAATCCGCCGGGTTTCGTGGCCTTTTCTGCATCCATCACAGATGTTGCGTTTGGCGGGCCATCGACGCCTCTCCGGTTCACTTTTGCGACCAGTGACGCATGGGGCCGTGCCTGGGCCAGACTCGACGTGAGATGTTGGCCGCACGGCCAATCAGGGACTTGGGTCGCTCTGACCCATGGTTTTTCGATGAGACCGTCGAATTCAGCATCTTCCCAGGTGGTGGAACGCAAGTTGCTCAAATGCATTTTCATGAGCACCCGGCGTCACGGTGACGCTGGTATCGACGGGGGACAGCGAGATGGACCGACACTTCCAGCAGATCGCGTTTCACGTCATCGCGGGGATCCTTGTCAGTTTGTTTGCGGCACGTCTGTCCGCAACGCCCGCTCCTGCGACGGCAACCGTATCGTCCGCGACATCCTCCGCGTCCGGACTCAGTATTCGTCCGAGTGTTTCAACGGGTGTGCAGTTCAAGCCTGAATACTTTGACGAGCCGGGGCAGTCTGGATTCGTATCCTTGTCGCTCGCGACGACGCCCTCGGAACGCACCACCCTTACATTGTCTTCCGGGCGCGTCATTCTTCCGCGTGATCCAGCTCCGGGCACAGACCGCGTCAGAACCGGAAACCCGGGCCTGAGGCTTGGCGTCTCCGACATCCTTCGTTCGGCGAAAGGATCGTCTCGTCTCGCTCCAAGTCTCGACCTCTGGACGAGCGCGACCTCCGGGATTGCAAAGCGCAGCCGCGAAACAGGACTCACGGGCACCATTCGCGCCGGGTCCGATTTCGGACTGACGCTGCCAGCGAACCTCGATCTCTCGCTCAGCGTTGACTACGCAAAACCGCTCTACAAGGAAACACTGTCCGCAAGCGGCGCGCCGAATCCCAATCATGAACTGGGTGCGGGAATCGAGCTTGGCGCAAGCCCACTCGCGGCCCTGCGACTGTTCGTTGGCACCGGGGTCGAGCAACAGATTCTCCATAGTACCGAGTCGACTTCGAGTGCCGCGCAGATTCGCGCCGGCGATGGCGATTCAACCTGGTCGTTCACCAACGCGGTCGGGTTCTCATTGCAGATGACAGAGTCCACCAGACTTCTGGGCAGTCTCGAAACATCGAATGATCAGCTGCGTCCCGATGGCCGTCGGGTTCCGTGGTCGCTTTATACCCGGGATGTGACGGAAGGCAGTCTAACCGTTTCCCACCGCTTCTGAGAGGAGAAGGGTCATGGCAGTTTCACAAGGGCTTCGGATGAAAACCACGAAACAAGAGTGCACTGAGGAGCCTCGCCGGTCGATCACGTCGTGGCGACTCGTGCTGATCGCTCTCGCCAGCGCTTCGCTCAGCGCCGGTTGTGCCGTCAAGCCTGAGAAGAAAGTAGCCCATGGCCAGGACGAAAATCTCTTTCTGAAGAGTGAGTTGGTCGGGAAGGAATTCGAAGCGGGAAGCGCTCCGGCGTCCGTCGCGCCGCTGATCGATCATGCATTCAAGGCCGGTGCGAAGAAGACCTCGGCTGCGATCTCGAAATCGTATCTCACCCTGTCCAGTCTCGACTCGGGCACGGCAAAGCCGATGGTCCAGTTCCGCATTCTTGGCCATTTCGATCTGGCTCCCGGCAGGAGCGCCGACGGCAAGGAATCTCAGTTTCTGCTGAAGGATACGAGCACGAATCCCGAGTGGGAGAAGAGAGCTTATATCGAAGTGGATCCGTTCGATGCTCGTCCGATCAAGCCGGCGAGCGACGTAAAGCAGAATCTCTACCTTGCCGCTGATCTCAAGGATCGCACTCTGGTCGTCGGTACCGATAGCCTTCCTGGGTTGACTGCGGCAAGGCATCAGGAGTTGAAGTCCAGGAAGAGATTGCGCGATGGCGACACCGTGCAACTTGTTCTGACGCAGACACATCTGACCGTATATCGCCAGAGCGCGGCCAGCGGTGAGGTTCTCTATCAGGTCCAGGTGAGCTGGATCGACCTCGTGCGGAGCCGCAACGAGAACGATGAAGAAACCTCCGATGTGGTTCGCAACTCAACGGATCGCATCTGGAGTCAACGCGAATTTGTCGAGATCTTGCCCGATAACGTGGAGATGGCGACAACGAGCCTTTCCCTCGCACAGGAAAGAGCAAACCTCGGCCGCAAATCCGATCTGGAAGGATGTCGTGCGGCACGGGATGTTGGCGTTGAAGTTCTCGCCAAATTTCTTCTCAGTCTCGACGTTCAACCGGACGAATCAATTTGTCTCGTGCTCAGACAAACGACGCTTTCCGTGTTTCGGGGTTCTCCATCGCTCGCAAACCTTCTCGGAACGTTCGGTATTGATCATGTGGATGTCGAGTTTCCGGCCGTTGAGGGACGCGAGGCACCACTGGCAAGTCTGCAGATCACTCGTTCCAACCCTGACTGGCAAATGCGCCGTCACGTGATTCTCGATGGGAGCAATCCGCAGCGCACGGACAATCAAGTGGGTCCAAACGCGATCGCAAAAGAACTTCTTGCAGGTGAGTGGATCTACACGGCGACGGTTCTTGAAAGTCACTCGGACAACGACGCCCTGTTCCCGGGTCTGACGCTCTCATCGAACAACCGGCTGCGTTTTGCGATCGAAAACGCGAATCTGTCTGCCTACAAACTGCATGAGAAACTTAACACTTCAGGCGTTGCGACGCCTATGCTGCGCTATGCGATTGATGAATTTACGGTTGGTCGCGCCCGGAACGGATTCAATGATGAAACGAACGTGATTGCTGAGTTGCGCGATCAGCCGGCTGAAATGCTCAAGCACATTCGTGCGGACTTCACTCGCAACCAGATTCCCGGATACTTCAATGATCTGCTGGGACCGGAGAGGTTCTTCTTCAGAAGCTGGTTTGTTGCCGGTTCCACGATGGTTGGCAACGTTACCCTCGAAGATGGAATGATTTCATGGACCAGCGAAGAAGTTCTGCAGCCCGACGTCAGTTCAGGAAACACCGGTGCCGGAGAGACCGGCCTCGAACCAGTCGCCGCTCGCGTGAAGCACGTCTTCCTTCGCGTCGACAAACGTGCGTCCGGCTATGCGCCGAAGACGATTGAGCCGACTGACTTCTCGCGGTTCGGCTTCTTCCTGACCGAGCTCCTGTCCATCGATCCCGACGGTTCACGTACGGACGAGGGCATCACGCAGTTCCTCAACCGATTTGATGTCAGCAACGGCAAGACCATCGACTTCTACCTCTCAAAGGACTATCCGACAGCTTTCCTTGATGAAGCTCAAGCGACCGTTGCCGCTTGGAACCGCGCGTTTGCCAAGGCGCTCGGTCGAAGCGATGTGGTGCGTCTCCTGCCAAACTCTGGCCAGAGCCACGGCGACCCGCGCGTGAATATGATCGTCTGGGTTGCCGGTGAACAAGCTGGACCTCTTGGCTATGGTCCGTCGATTCCAGATCCAGTGACTGGCGAGATCATCTCGGCGAAGTCCTACATCTACGAAGGTGCTGTGAAGTGGAGCCGTCGCGCCGCGGGCCTGTTCTTCGACGAAGCGCGCGGAATGACCGCGGCAGATTTCGAACGTGAATCGCGTCTCCGACTCGCTGCGCAACGCAACGGTGGCTCGGCTCCCGTCGCCCGCGAGTTACCCGGTCGTGGTCGCGGTGGTGACCTCTTCGCCGGCAACCTCGATCTGACTCCCGAACTCCGCCGCATCGACGCCGCTCTTCCGCAGACGGTCCGCGAGGCAAAGCGCAAGCTCATGCAGTCCGGCGAGCTCCGTA
>Ga0169931_10008913_pt1 | contig 14549 bp, 18 predicted proteins | sample Kivu_15m_20L_FD_129675 | JGI IMG/M metagenome (GOLD analysis project Ga0169931, IMG submission 129675) | Freshwater microbial communities from Lake Kivu, Western Province, Rwanda to study Microbial Dark Matter (Phase II) - Kivu_15m_20L... | ecosystem: Environmental > Aquatic > Freshwater > Lake...
TTTATGTTTGCCCTTATCTCTACTGAGGAGCTTGAACAACAGGGTCGCCTTATGGTCAAACAACTTAAAAACAGATACAACGACCCAACTGCCTCTAGAAAATTCATGGTGGGAATTGACAGAGCGAAAATGAAGTTGTATGATGTTGCTGATGATGCTTCTGCTATCAGCATCGACCAAGAAGATCCTGGCGAAGAGTTCGCCCAATTTGCCCAAACCCAAAACCGTTTATCTAAATTTGCTGAGTGGAATGTATGACTATTGATTTTAATCGCTATAAAGAATTTGTTGGTGCCGTAACTAGTGATGCTTCTACAAATTTTGTTGACTTCGCTGATCGGATTGGCGAACTTGATCGTGAAGGTGCCAATATTGAACGACTGCTTACTGCTGGCGTTGGCATTAATGCTGAGGGCGGTGAGTTTCTTGAGATCATTAAGAAAATGATCTTTCAAGGTAAACCTTGGAACCAAGATAATCGAGAGCATCTGATTATTGAACTTGGTGATGTTATGTGGTATGTCGCACAAGCTTGCCTGGCACTTGGCGTTTCCTTTGATGAAGTGCTTGAGAGAAATGTAAAGAAACTTGAGAAGCGATATCCTGGTGGGTCATTTGACATCCACTACAGCGAGAACCGAGCAGACGACGACCTTTGATACTAACCTCCCTCTAAATAATAGCAGGGAGGTTTTTTCATATGACTACACAGGGAAAATACAATCTGTCTGGAGCCTGGGCATCTGCCGTTTATAAGGTGATGGACTCTCTTGGGGGAGATGGGTATGCATATTATGATTTTGATATTACAGATATCAAAGATCCAGAAGCATCAAAACGAGGCAGATATTATTTTGCTATCAAAGTATTTACAACTAAAGTTGGTAGAAAACAAGCAGCTAAACATATTGCTGGAAATATTCAGTCAATGTTTTCTAATGTAGAAATTGAGAAAGACAATACTCAGATTGATATTCCAGTAACATCTGGTACTTTCACAAAGTATATTCGTGTTTTAGTAAAACCAGGAGCTGGTGCAGGTTCTGGTGGAGGTGCTGAAGAAACTAAAAGAAACGAATGTGCCCAGTGCATATATGCATCTCTAGCATTCAATGTTTATAGAGGTAGAATTGATCCAGAAAAATCTATTTCTTCAGATCATTGGGAGCAAGCAGCAAGACATATTCAAATAGACGCTAAAGTAGAAGACTGTTATGGAGATGCTTTAGATACTGAATGGCATTTTTCTTCAATCAAAGGTGCTAACAAATTATGGGATGTATTTGGAAGAACTGCTGGTGGCAAAAAATATATTTTTTGTAGAGGTGGTGGACCTGATGATAGAGAAATTAAGAAAGCATATCAAAGAGCAAGAAGAAGTATGCAAAAAGATCCAAGTAATAAAGTGATCTTTTCTTCTGAAGATAAGTGGAATCCAGCTGATATTTGGATGGTATCTACTACTTTTGATCCAAGTGAGTTAGATCAGTTTAAAACAGTCGATGCTATTAATGAATTTATAAAACAAAAATATGAAGAAAGGGAATTGATTGGTGTATCACTTAAAAAAATAGCTGGCAGAGCTAAAATGAAAGTGATGAATTATAATCAGAATGCCAAATTAAAAAAAGCATCTAAGATTGGATTTAAAAAATATTGGTTGAGATATCAAAATTCAAAAAAGAAAAATGTAGACGATAGATTTCCAATGGATGTTTATTATCACTTTGATTGGGGAAATTTTGATAGATTTCAATCTAGAAATTTTGCTGGAGGAACTAAAGGATCCTGGCAAATTGAAATGAAAGGAGCATCTGCTGCACAAGGTCGATGCGGCGGTGGTAGTATAATAGAAATTTTAAAATCTCTTGATGTATCATATCAAGGTATTACAACTGGATGGGAAAATTCATCTTTTTGGGCGGCATGTAATCCAAAAAACAAATCTAAGAAAGATCAAATTACAGACGAAATTATTGAGTTGTTAGGAAAATATGCTACAGGGGTAGCAGAATATACCGATCCAGTTCAAGCAAGAGTTGAAGTTGCAAATAGAACGCAATCATATCGATATAGTAAATTGATGGGTCTTCGTTTACTTGATTGCATCATGACTTCTGGAAAAGCAGATGAAATTATGAGAGCATTTTATTTTTATGCTGGATCTCAAACTGACAAGTCATCTGTTCACGTAAAACTGATGGACTGATGGACACTTCACAAACTGTCTCACTACTCCCACCAACCCACTAAAATCATGTATTATAGATAGATGGCAAACATCAAACAGCTCAAGCACTTAGAACACCTTGAAGATGAGATGCTCAATTATGGCATTGAGGGATGCGAGGCAGCAGTATCTTTTCTAAAAGAATTGAAGAAGATGCTTGGACATCAAGAGAGCACTGGATTTATGCAGACCAAGTGGGATGGTGCTCCTTCGGTAGTTTGTGGTGTTGATCCATTGTCTGGAGTATTTTTTGTTGGGACCAAATCTGTATTCAATAAAACTGAACCGAAGATGTGCGCCACTGAGAAATCTGTGGATTCATATTATGAAGGTGACCTTGCTGAAAAACTAAAATACTCTTTGAGATATTTTAGTAAACTAGGTATCAAAGGAGTTATTCAAGGTGACTTGTTGTTTACTGATTCGACTAGGAATACAGAGACTGTAGATGGAGAAAGACTTTATACATTTCGACCAAACACTATTACTTATGGCATCCCTGTTGACCACGATATTGGTAAAGAAATTGGCAGAGCAAAAATTGGAGTAGTATTTCATACGCATTACACTGGAGATTCCTTAGCAGAAATGCAAGCCAAAGCAGGAGCTCCTATCAATACGTTCAACAAAATTCCAGAAGTTGCCGTTATCAATAACGATACACCTATGAATAGAGTTGGTTTTTCATCGGTAGAAATGCGAACCTTTGATGCCAAGATCCAAAAGATTGAACGTATGTCTCAACTTTGTGGCGACTTTCTTGATGATCTAGTGAGCAACTTTGGCACGACTGGTGATGCAAAGTTTCATATCTCTTCTTATCTCAAACAGTTCTTCAATAGTGAGATCAAGAATGCCAGGAGCATCACGAATATTGATGAGACAATCAATGAACTTGTCAATTTCTATCACGACAAAATGAGTAAAGAACTTGCCAAGATCAAGACTGCGGATAATCTAACTAAGAAACGTAATCTTGTTTATAAGAGTGAGAACTATTTGCTTGATAATGTTTATAAGTTCAAAACGATGATTGCCCTATACAAAGAGTTGCAGTTAGTCAAACAAATGGTTATAGATAAACTAGATCACCTTGAAGAGTTTAGAACTTTTGTTCAAACTGATAATGGGTATAAGGTTACAACTCCAGAAGGATATGTCCTCCATAAGGATGGCAGTATGATCAAGTTTGTCAATCGTCTAGAGTTTGCCTACAACAACTTCACATTACAGAAGCAATGGCGTTAGCAGGAAAAGTTTGTTACTTTACGTTTGGTAGATTTCAACCACCAACGACGGGACATAAAGAAAACTTTGCTGGCGTCAAACAAGCTGCTGGCACGAATGACTATCGTATTTATATTTCGCAGTCGTATGATGGTGGATCTGGTCCAAAGAATAAAGGACAAAATCCTTTACCTCCAGATCGTAAGTTATATTACATGGAGAAGATGTTTCCAGAACATAGAGGTAAAATACATTCTGGTCCTAAACAACCAGTAGAAATTTTACAAGATCTAATGCTAGCTGGATATGATGAAGTGGTTTTTCTTGTGGGGTCTGATCGAGTATCCGCAATGCAGTTCCTCCATAAATACAACGGAACAGAGTTCTCTTTCAGAAGAATTGAGATACAATCTTCTGGAAGTAGAGATGCTGACGGTGATACATTCGCAATCTCAGGAACAAAAATGAGACGAGCAGCATTTGCTGGCGATTTCAAAACATTTCGTTCGGGTATCCCTAAAGCATTAAGTGATAAAGATTGCCAAAAATTGATGTCAGAGATAGCAGCAAGTCTGCCAAAAAATTTCAAATGAAAGATTTTAAAAAACTACGAGAAGAAGCACTACGCCAACAGCAACGCCAACAAGAGGTGTTCAAGGAAGGCGATGTTGTTATGTCATCCCGCACAGGGGATAAAGGATACATACACCGCGTAGGTGGTAACTATGCCATCATTATTTCAGAGGAGGGTGAGATGTTTAGAGAGTGGATCAGAAACGTAAGATCTATAAATAATCAAAAGAGAACCTGTCACTACAACGATGAAGTATCAGAAGCCGGTTAATACAATTCAAAATAATGATGAGTTTTCATCTGGATTGATGGAAATGTATAGCAATTGGATGGAAGGAACTTGCTTCCAAACACCTAATGCTATTAACGAAGAACCCTTTGCTGGTATGGATCCCCAGTCACATGGCGCAGAGATTGAGAAGACCACAACCAAAAAGAAAGAAGCAAAGAAAGAAAGCGACAAAGCACAACTAGCAACCAAAGAAGAGTATGAGGTTCTAGAAAGAGAAGAGTATGAGATTGATGGCGTAACTTATGTTATCGAGAAAGCAAAGGGTCTTGATGGTAAGGCTTGCTGGAAAGGTTACAAGCTAGCAGGCACCAAGAAGAAAGGTGGTAAGACAGTTGATAATTGTGTGAAGGCTGGTCTTGAAGTAGAAGGTGAAGAGCAACTCCAAGAGAAGGCACCTCCAGGTGAAAAGTATGAGCGTATGGTAAAGCACGTCAAGAAAGGTTATTCTAAAGGTGGTGTAAGTGAGAAAGAAAAGTCAATTGCTTATGCGACTGCTTGGAAAGCAAAGGGCAAAAAAGAAGAGTATGATGTAGATACTGCTAATCAACTTTGGTCTGAAGTTGGTGAAGCACTTGAGAAGCTTGGAGAAATGGATGGAGCCAAGTTCAAAGTGATTGGCGAGAAGCTAGATCCAGTTGGTAAGGAAGATAAGGATATTGATAATGACGGCGACTACGATAAGTCAGATAAGTACCTACACGCTCGCCGCAAGAAGATTGGCAAGATCATGAGTATGAAGAAAAAGTCATGAAGTCCTTCAGACAGTTTTGTGAAGATTGCGGTTGCGAAAAGAAAGAACGCAAAGGAAAAAAGAAGTCCACAGTTGAAGTTATGCCAACCATAAATGATGGCGAGAAGGGTATGGTGAAGAAAGCAACGAATGTTTAATTTTTGGTAGACATCAAAAATCATAAATAATTTTGTAGATTTTGCTCTCTAATCATGTTAGGTCAACTCGTAGAACTCTTTAAGCCACTTTTATTCGCTGCTCTTAGTTCGTGCCACACAAAAAAACTCGTATGTGATCTTATCGATCGTTACGTAAAAACAACCGATAATGATATCGATGATGTTGTTGCCAGTACTGTAAAAGCAGCTCTTCTCAAAAATTGTAAGTAATGAGATGGGGGATCTAATCCCCCTTTTTTATAAATAAAAATTAGAAACCGGTAATAGTTTGGAGTGTATCCATGACCCTGTATAGTCGCGCTGAAACAGACGCACAAAGTTTAAAAGTATTGAATACAACTGAAAAAAATTCAGTTGATACGTACGATCACGATAATACCTTAATCGTTGATGGTCCAAGTACAGTTGCTGGCGCTGGGGGTTATGCTACTGCTGCTCGTCGCACTATCTTTATTGACGAGGTTGAAGCAACTCTTGCAGAAAATAAAGAACGCGGTTTAACTTCTCCTGGTTGGTGGGAGTATATGACTTATACCGATGCAGAAGGCAATACACGTCATAAAGCACAGCACCTTGTAGCATTTAAAGATGCTAATGTTAACTCCGCTGATGCTGATGACAATATTGCTGCTGACGTAGCATCTGCTATCAGCATTTCTAGTCAACCATCTAATCAATCAACATCTACCCCTGCAGGCGGTATTCTCACAGTTACTCGTGCTGGAACAGCTGCTGCTGGAACCGCTTCTTATACTGACGTAACTGGAACTGCTTCTGGTTCTGGAACTGGTGCTGCATTTACAGTAGCAAGAGCTGGTGGAGTTTACACTGTAACCGTAACTTCTGCTGGTTCTGGTTATGCCGCTGCCGAAACTATTACTATTCTTGGTAGTGCTCTTGGTGGTGTTGATACAACTAATGATCTCGTCATTACTGTCGCTACCGTTGCTACCGCTGCTGCTACATTCTCTGTGACCGCTTCTGCTACAACTGGTTCACTTGTTTACCAGTGGCAGCGTAAGACTAGCAGCACTGCTAAGTGGGCAAACATTTCTGGCGCTACAAGTTCTTCACTCGCTCTTACTGCTTTAACAACTGCTTCAAGTGGTTATCAGTATCGTGTAAAACTTACTTCCTCTGCTGGTGCTGAAGAAGTTATTTCCAACGCTGCTACTCTTACAGTAACTGCCGCTTGATATAGCATATGTTATTTGATGAATTGACCCATGAGAATTGGTTATTCTTTGCCATTCAAAATTACAACAACCCGTCGTCCGTAACTTACTCAGATTTTGAAGAAGACTTAAAACGCTTCAAATATATCAAAAGACTGTTAAAGAGATACGAAACGACGGGTGAATTGAAAACTCACCTTATTCTAAATCATGTGATTGTATTGTATAATGTGTTTGGTGATGCAGCAACACCGCTGCTTTTTTACAAAACTGAAGCAACTTTCTGGTCTCAAATGAGGGCATTTATGTTGTTTCTAAATAGATTACCACCCACACTTAACAAGGATGTTGACGAAGAATGTCTGAAAAGTCTGAACCTAATTTAAATGAAATGGTTGCCGGTGATGGTTCAAGTCTCCAATTGCCACCTGCTTTTGTTTTAGTCAATCCCAAACAACATCGTAAGTATAAAAAAGCAAATCAAGATAAAGTAGATGGACGCACTTCGGGTGCTCGTGCTCTTTTCAACCGTATACAACGCAGAAAAATGAAAGAACAAATAGAAGAACAAATTATCTCTGAAGCGGTTCCCTCAGAAACTGAGAGAGCACAAAAGCAGATCGGGCAAATGAAGAAGCTCAATCGCCAAAAAGACCTTCAAAAGAAGCGTAAAGAAGCGAAAGAGAAGATGATTAATAAGACCCGTGAGATGGATACTCTAATGAAAGCACGTCTTTCTGATTTCAAAAAGAAAGCGTCCGAGCAACAAAAAAGAGCACAACAAAGAAATTCATTCGAACCAACCGGAAATATGATGATGGAAAATGCTGACGTAATCCAAGTTGCTTTAGATGTAGCAACTTCTGAATTGAACCCAAGTGGTGAGGCATCATTTGCTAAAATTAAATTTAGCGATGGTAGCACTCAAAACCTAGACAACTTCTCGGCAAAACGTATTGCTGCTTGTTATGCTCAGCTAGATGATGAGAAGCAAAACCAGTTCCGATATCTCTTGAATAAGGATGCTTCTACATTCCAATCTGCTCTTGACTTTGCTGTACGCAACGTCTAATAGGGAGAAATCAAAAATGCCATTCGGGTTTGGAAACGAAAAAAATCTTGCTGTCTTACAAGGAAAATTTCAGATCTATGAAGACCTCTCAAAAGAGATGCTTGACAAACTTGAAAGAGCAGTAGAAAAAATTAGCGAAGGCAATCAAAAAGTTGCCCTTATTCTCGCAAAGCACGAGGAAAAAATCGAGCAAGGTATTCGCGCAGACGAACTTATTGTTAGAATGGTCGAAGAGATGCGCGAAAGTAACAGTAGAGAACATGCTGCTGTTATTCAAAGAATTGAAAAGGTAGAAAATAAAATAAGTGATTTATCTAAATTTAGATGGATTACTGCCGGTGTTGCTGCAGCTATTGTGCTGGTCATCGGATCTGCTGAATTCTTTGGCGGCGTCTTGACTATGAGCACCAAAGATGCTAATATGGAGAGTAGTATCGAACGTGCCAAGTGAGTTCTTTTATTGATGTAAAATACATTCAACTAGTATCCTCTCGCCTAGTTCTCTTTGCTCGCAAGAAGGCAGATCTGTATAACTTCAGATGTCCTTACTGTGGAGACAGTCAAAAGAGACGCAACAAGGCGAGGGGATATTTATTCAAAGTCAAGAATGATTTTGTATTCAAGTGTCACAATTGCGGGATGGGTCGAACCTTATCTAACTTTCTGAAGGACCAAGACACATTCCTTCATGATCAATATGTGATGGAGAAATTTAAGGATGGTAAGACTGGCAAGGGAACCACAGTTCCAAACCCAGTCTTTAATTTTCAGGAACCAAACTTTTTCAGCAAACGTGAAAATTCGATCAACCTTGAAAAAATTTCGGACCTAAATATTTCTCACCCGGCGAGAGAATATCTTGAGAAGAGAGGAATTAAAGATCTAGATTATTTCTATTACTGTCCCAAGTTTAAAGAGTGGACGAATAAACAAAAGAAGATCTTCGATAATCTCAAACAAGATAGTCCTAGAATTATTATTCCTTTTCGAGACAAAGAAGGTAACCTCTTTGGATACCAAGGCAGATCGCTAGCTCCTAAAGCAAAACTCAGATACATCACGATCATGCTGGATGAGGAACAACCCAAGATTTTCGGACAGGATAGAGTAAATTACGACGAAAGACTTTATATTACAGAAGGACCATTCGACAGTATGTTTATTAAAAACTCTCTGGCGATGGCTGGGTCTGATGTTTCGCTGTCTCAGTTTCCTGATAATACAGTATTTGTTTTTGATAACGAACCAAGAAATAAGGAGATCGTATCAAAATATGAAAAGGTAATCAAAGCAGGATATCATGTGGTAATATATCCAAATACTATTAAAGAAAAGGATCTGAACGATATGTTCCTTAGTGGAAAAGACGTTCAAACGATAGTAGATTGTAATATTTACGGTGGATTAGAAGCAACTCTCAAATTAAACGATTGGAAAAAAGTATGACAAACGGATACAATATCAAAGTCCTTAAGCGTAATGGGGTTGTAGAACCCCTGAACCTCGATAAGATCCATAGAATGGTAGAGGAAGCTTGCGAGGGGTTAGGGAGCGGCGTGAGCGCCTCTCAGGTCGAAATGAATTCTGGGCTTCAATTCTTTGATGGCATCGAAACCAAGAACATTCAAGAAATTCTTGTTCGTTCTGCGAGTGACTTGATTAGTCTTGAAAGTCCAAACTATCAATTTGTTGCTGCCAGACTTCTTTTGTTTGGTCTTCGCAAACAAGTATTTGGATCTGCCTGGGTGAATGGATATCCTCATATTTTGGATCGTGCTTTTGCTTGTGCCACAAAAGGAATATACGATAAGGAAATCCTTGGTAAATATACTAAGGAAGAGTGGGATAAAATCAACAGCTTTATAGATCATGAACGAGACTTCTTGTTTACATATGCCGGTCTTCGTCAAGTTGTAGACAAGTATCTGGTTCAAGACAGAAGCAGTAATGAGGTTTACGAAACTCCTCAGTACATGTATATGATGATTGCTGCGACACTATTCCAAAATTATCGTAACGATAGGTTAGAATATGTCAAAAGATACTACGACGCAATCTCCAAACACAAAATCAACATCCCAACACCAATCATGGCAGGGGTTAGAACCCCACTTCGCCAATTTGCGAGCTGTGTTCTTGTTGATGTTGATGACACCCTCGATAGCATCTTTAGCAGCGACATGGCTATTGGCTATTATGTTTGTCAGAGGGCAGGAATTGGTATCAACGCAGGTCGCATCCGTGGCATCAACAGCAAAATCAGAGGGGGAGAAGTTACTCACACGGGTGTTGTTCCTTTCCTTAAGAAATTTGAATCAACTGTACGATGCTGTACGCAAAACGGAATTCGTGGAGGATCAGCAACAGTACACTTCCCAATCTGGCACCAAGAAATCGAAGATATCCTAGTACTAAAAAATAATAAAGGAACTGAAGATAACCGAGTTCGTAAGTTAGACTACTCTATTCAAATCAGCAAACTGTTCTATGAACGTTTCATCCAAGACAAGGAAATCACCCTCTTCTCACCACACGACGTTCCTGGTCTGTATGATGCTTTTGGTACTGATAGATTTGACGATCTATATTTGGATTACGAACGAAATCAGTCTATTCCAAGAAAGACTATCGGGGCTCAAGAACTCATTCTGGACCTTCTGAAAGAACGTGCTGAAACTGGTCGTATCTATATCATGAATATTGACCACTGTAACTCACACTCTTCTTTCAAAGACAAAGTGAATATGTCAAATCTCTGCCAGGAGATTACTCTTCCTACAGATCCAATCGATCATATTGATGACAAAAAGGGTGAGATTGCTCTGTGTATTCTTTCTGCTATCAACGTAGGAAAACTGAAGACACTTGATGATCTTGAAGAACTTTGTGATCTCGCTGTGCGTGGTCTTGAAGAACTGATTGATTATCAGGGTTATCCAGTCGCTGCTGCTAGAAAATCTACTCTTGCTCGTCGCTCGCTGGGTATTGGTTATATTGGATTAGCACATTACCTAGCAAAACAAGGAGAACATTATGATGATCCAGCAGCATGGCAACTCGTCCACGACCTTACTGAAGCTTTCCAGTTCTATCTCCTCAAGGCAAGCAATACCCTCGCAAAGGAAAAAGGACCATGTGAGTATTTCTCTAGAACTAAATATGCTGACGGTATCCTCCCTATTGATACCTACAAGCGTGACATCGATGAGTTCTGTGATCCAAGGTTGAGATATGAATGGGATGTTCTACGTGACAATATTCAAGCATTTGGATTGCGACATTCAACACTGTCGGCACAAATGCCATCGGAAAGCAGTTCCGTTGTGTCAAATGCCACAAACGGAATTGAACCACCTAGAGGATATATGTCCACTAAGAAGAGTAAGAAAGGACCCCTTAAGCAGATTGTTCCCCAGTATGGATCTCTCAAGAATAACTACACTCTTCTTTGGGAAATGAAAGATAATGATGGATATATCAAGATCGTTGCTGCGATGCAAAAATTCTTCGATCAAGCCATTAGTGGTAACTGGTCTTATAATCCAGAGAACTATCATGATAATGAAGTTCCAGTTTCTGTAATGGCAGGAGATCTTTTGAAGACTTATAAGTATGGTTGGAAAACTTCTTACTACCAGAACACATATGACATTAAGAGTGATGAACTACAACTAACGGAAGACGAAAAGAAAAATTCAATTAAAGACTTACTTGATGATATTTTCAAAACAGAGGAGGAAGATTGTGACAGTTGCAAAATTTAGAGTTAAAGAACCATCGCATAAACTAGAAGGTATGACTGTATTCAATACAAATAAGGTTGATACCACAAAACAAAAGATGTTCTTCGGACCTCCTCTGGGGGTCCAACGTTACGATAAGTTCAAGTATCCTGTGTTCGATAAACTAACACAGCAACAACTTGGATATTTCTGGAGACCTGAAGAGGTATCACTTCAGAAAGATCGTGCCGATTATCAAACTTTAAATAAAGCACAGAAGCATATCTTTACTTCTAATCTTAAGTATCAAATTCTTCTTGATAGTGTTCAGGGTCGTGGTCCTGGATTAGCGTTTGCTCCTTATTGTTCTCTGCCAGAACTAGAAGGTGCCATGAATATTTGGCAGACCATGGAGATGATCCATAGTCGTTCATATACTCACATCATTAAAAATGTATATCCAGATCCATCTGAAGTATTCGATGTCATACTTGATGATGAGAAGATTTTATCTCGTGCTAACTCTGTTACTCGTGCCTATGATGAGTTTCTGAGAGCAGCGTCTGATTGGGGATCTGGTAACCAGTGGGAACATGCTATTGAAGGAACACCAGCAGCACAGGAGACACTTTATGAACTCAAAAGAAGCTTATATCGAGCAGTTGCGAACGTATATATCCTCGAAGGAATTCGCTTCTACGTATCGTTTGCCTGCTCTTTCGCTTTTGGTGAACTTAAACTCTTGGAAGGAAGTGCCAAAATCATCGGACTTATCGCCAGAGACGAAAGCCTCCACATGACAATCACGCAAAACATTTTAAACAAATGGCGTGATGGCGATGATCCGGATATGGCACAAATTGCAAAGGAAGAGCAAGAAAATATCTACGATATGTTTAAGAACTGTGTAGAGGAAGAGAAATCATGGGCGGAGTATCTCTTCAAGGATGGATCGATTATCGGTCTGAATGACAAACTTCTTTCTAAGTATGTTGAGTGGACTGCTAATCGCCGTCTAAAGGCAATCGGACTGAAAGCAATTTTCGATACTCCTATTATAAACAATCCTCTTCCTTGGACGGAACACTGGTTGTCTTCAAAGGGTATGCAGGTTGCGCCACAAGAAACAGAAGTTGAAAGTTACTTAATTGGGAGCATTAAACAAGATGTTAAGAAAGATACTTTCGCTGGTTTTAAACTATGAGAAAACGAGACATAGAGAAATTGATGAAACTCAAGGAGAGTATCATCAAGAAGGGACCAGAAAATCTATCACAGGCATGGGCTCTGGAAGCGTTAAAGCGCAAATACCCGATCCGTGGTTTAACTGATGAAAACCAAATTGAAGAGTAATCTAAATACCTCCATGAAGGAGGTTTTTTATTATGCGTCCACAATCAGCGAAAGCAAAAGGTCGTAGGTTACATATAAATATATTATAGATGTAGTTAATATATTGTGAAACACAAACACCACATTGTTCCTAAACATGCTGGAGGAACAGACGACCCCTCAAATCTGATAGAAGTTTCTGTTACTCAACATGCTATATTTCATTATTGTGAATGGAGATTACATGGAAGATGGGAAGATAAATGTGCTTGGCAAGTTCTCGCTAATAACGTTAAACATCCTCTACATGTAAAGGGGAGAAAACTAACAGATACTCAACGTAAATATATTTCGGAAAGAATGAAAGGAAATACTCATGGAGCAGTTCCTTGTTCTGAAGAAAAAAAAGAAAAACTGAGGAAGAGTAATACAGGCAAAAAACATACCGAAGAAACTAAAGAAAAACTGAGAAAGATTAATACTGGTAGAAAACTTAGCGAGGAAACTAAAAAAAAGTGTTCTGAAGCTGGCAAAAAAGGTGGGCGTAAAAAAGGTAGTATTCCATGGAACAAAGGAGTGAAGAAAAATGAAACCACAATCAGCGAAGGCTAAAGGGAGATTACTCCAAAAATGGATGCGAGATAAACTAATCGAATGTCTCAACGTTCATCCTGAAGATATTGAGAGTAGGTCTATGGGTGCTGGAGGAGAGGATTTGATTATGGCAAGAGATGCCAGATCAAAGTTTCCTCACAGTATCGAATGTAAAAATGTCGAGAAACTAAATATCTGGGAAGCTTATAAACAAGCTGTCGCCAACAAAGGAAACTATGAACCGATCGTAGTAATTAAAAAAAATGGTGAAAGTCCATTAGTTGTAGTTGATGCCGAATACTTTATAAACTTATACGGAGACAAAGATGGCGCGGATTGATCTTCACAATTTCTTCAAGCATTTTGATGAAACTAATCCAAAACATATTGCTGCTGTAGAGCAGTTTGAAAAAGCACTTGAAAAGAAAGCACCCGAAGAAATGGAAGATACTTCCGAGTGGGTGAAAACTTATAGAAGTAAACCAGAGAAACCAGAGAAACCAAAGAATACAACAATTCTTGACGTTCCTTGGTTCCCTCAAACAGATAATTACAGAGATGCAGATCGCACTTGTAACTCATCTGCTTGTGCTATGGTGTTAGAATATTTTAAACCCGGCACACTTAAAGGACCAAAAGGAGATGATGCTTACGTTCAAAAAGTTTTCTCAGTTGGTGACACGACAGATCACATGGTTCAAACCCGTGTTCTGGCGTCTTATGGTATTAAGTCAAATTTCAGCTACGGTCTTACTTTTAATGATCTTGATCGTGAGCTTGCTGCTGGAAGACCTGTCGTTATTGGTATTCTCCACCGTGGTTCTTTATCTGCTCCTACTGGTGGGCACATGGTTGTAGTCACAGGTAAACTACCAGATGGTAACTATCTTGTGAATGATCCATATGGATCTCTTAATGATGGTTATACTGGACCAGTAATTAATGGCAGAAATGCTGTTTATAAAAAGACTGATCTTTCTCGTCGTTGGTGTCCAAAGGGCAACGATGGTTGGGGGAGAATTTTTGATGCAAAAAAGTAACTAGTTCTACTCCAACTACGAGTAAATATGATATACCCGTAAAAGGAGTAGAACTAATCAAAGAGTTTGAGGGTTGTGAATTGTCCGCTTATCCGGATCCTCATACTGGCGGATTACCGATCACAATTGGATGGGGAAGTACTAGAGATTTTAATGGGAAACCATTTCAATTAGGACAAAAAATCTCACAAAAAGTTGCTGATGATCTTTTGATCTCCCAAATTAAAAATGAATTCATTCCAAAACTAGTAAACATTCCTTATTGGGGGGAGATGAATGAAAACCAGCGTGGATCATTACTATCTTTTGCTTACAATCTCGGGGCTAACTTTTTTGGTGGCACAGGGTTTAGCACGCTCACAAGAGTGCTTAGAGATCACAAA
>Ga0169931_10008914_pt1 | contig 14549 bp, 8 predicted proteins | sample Kivu_15m_20L_FD_129675 | JGI IMG/M metagenome (GOLD analysis project Ga0169931, IMG submission 129675) | Freshwater microbial communities from Lake Kivu, Western Province, Rwanda to study Microbial Dark Matter (Phase II) - Kivu_15m_20L... | ecosystem: Environmental > Aquatic > Freshwater > Lake ...
GAAGATGGTTACGCCTTTGCCCACCTATTTGCCTTAGCCCTTTACTCCTATGAAAAGGGAATCCCTGCCACCATCAAAGCAATAAAGGATGAGTTAAAGGAGGGTGAAGGGGATAAGCCGAAGCTGGTGTTACCGCCGAGCGTTAAGGGGAGTGAGGGGTAGTAATTCGCTTATTTGTCACTAGTGAGCCCTATTGTTCTCTTTATGTCTTTTACTTTTATAGATCTATTCGCTGGTATTGGCGGCTTCCATGCTGCGCTTGGCGCAATGGGTGGAAAGTGTGTTTATGCCTCCGAGTGGGATAAAGACTCAGCACGAATTTATGAGCGTAATTGGAATTTAAAACCAGATGGAGATATAACTCTTGCAGCAAATGATGAAGTTATGGAAGTTCCCAAACACGATGTTTTAGTTGGAGGATTTCCTTGCCAGCCATTTAGTAAATCTGGAAAACAAATGGGCATGGAAGAAACTAGAGGAACTCTGTTCTGGAATATTGCAAAAATCATTGAAGCAAGAAAACCAACTCTAGTTTTGCTCGAAAATGTTAGAAATATTGCTGGTCCCCGACATATTCACGAGTGGAAAGTTATAATCAAAACTCTGCGAGATTTAGGCTATCGAGTGAGCGAAGAACCAATGGTTGTCTCACCTCACCTAATTCACCCAGAGTTTGGTGGCAGACCCCAGGTCAGAGACCGAGTTTTTATAGCTGCGACCAGGATTCCGAAAGGAATACCTAACTTCAAATACAACATAGAGATTCCAAGTCTTGATTCAGTAAAAAAGAATTGGGATCCACAAAAATGGAATTTAAGCAAGGACTTGCCTTTAGAGAAACTGAGTGATGCTAAAAGTAAAAAAGCTGTTGCCTTAAATGAAACTGAAATAGAGTGGATTGAAGCTTGGAATGAGTTCGTAGTTTTGATGAGGGAAAAGTCAGGTGATAAACCTTTACCTGGCTTCCCAATCTGGGCAGATGATTGGGTACTTGAAAAAGACTTGAAAATTCCCAAAGGCACGCCTGATTGGAAAGAAAATTTCTTGAGGAAGAATTCTGAGTTCTATACCAAGCATAAAACTGTGCTTAATAAATGGCTTAAAAAATGGAATCACTTGGAGCACTTTCCTCCAAGTAGAAGAATGTTTGAGTGGCAGGCTCAAGATACAAAAACGTTGTGGGAAGCAATAATGCATTTTAGGCCCTCTGGAATTAGGGCGAAAAAAGCCACCTATGTACCAGCCTTAGTTGCAATTACTCAAACCTCAATTATCGGTAAGCAGAAACGAAGAATCACCGTTAGAGAAGGAGCAAGACTGCAGGGCCTACCGGACTGGTTTGATTTTGTAGATCAAGCAGACAAACTCACATATAAACAATTAGGCAACGGCGTAAATGTTGGTGCTGTTTATAACGTAATTAAAGCACAGGTGATTCGGGATTTAGATTTACTCGGTGATATGCCAGCACTTACAAGATCAATACTTGGCGCACCAGCAAATCCAGATTTTGTTTTATCTGATCACGAAACTTTTCATAGTTACAAGCCAAGCACTGAGCCAGTCGATTTAAGTGAATTTACTCAACTGCGGTTAATCAAGTAGTTTATTTAAATTCCCACGCGAAAATTGTTCCATTCCCACCCATTGGATGGCGCCAAGCATCACTAAACGGAATTGTGACTAACGGCTTAACTAAATCAAGCTTTTGGACGATAAAGTCTGCAATTTCTAGTAAAGGTTCGAGATCTAACTTATTATCTAAAGTTCCACCACTCTTAACAATCTTGATGGCAGTTTTTATTCGATCTGCGTGCTGGGGATGTTTTTGTAATGCAAGATTTAAGCTTTCTTCAGAATAGTTGAATCCATACCCAATGACTGCTTTTTTCCGAGCGATGTCAGCTTCATTCAGTTTCATCACATCATGAGCAACAGATCTATCTTTTAAAAAAGGAGAGATCAACTTGCTAGGCCCGTAATCATTATTCTTGCCATTGTCACCGAGAAAAGCAATCTTCTTAAGCTCTATTGCCCACTCAGGTTTTTCAGAATTTGACTTATCAGAAGTGAAAAGTATGTCACATTTATTACCTGGATGATCCGGATATGAGTAATTAACATAAACTTCGTAGGGCGAATAAAAATCTTCTGGATATTTCTTAACCCACCACTTCATCAACTCATCAGCACACTGTGGCTCATATATTGTTGTTAAACCTGGTAAATATTTAATTCCATTACGGCTACTATTATGAATGTCTGAGTTTTTATCAACATAAATTAAGCCTTCAGCAATGCGTTCTAATATATGGGGTAGTTTCATTAGTCACCAAGGGACATAATCCCATAAACACCTACTCATTACTAGATCAGTGGGTCTAGTAAGTGCCAAAAACTGGGCGTAGACTTTCAGTATGAGAATATCAATATATGACAGTTTAATAGTGCCATGAGTACCAAAGATAAAATCCTGGAGATTTATAAGAGTGACTGGCAAGAAGCAATTGCTGATTCAGCTTATTTTATGGTTTCAAACAGTCAGAAATCTGGGTACATAGACCAACACGAGACTGTTCGTGATCTGCGACGATATAAAGAATTAATTGAAAAATTAGATAATTTTGATAGCACAAAGTGCTGGAAAGAGTGCATGAATACTCTGGCAACTCGTACTGGCGTTTCCTACATCACAGAACGAGCTACCGGAAATAACTTATCGTTTGGTGGTCCGATGACTTTTATTGGACATGCAAGTCATACCTTTATTGATTGGGGTTTTTTAGGATACATCGCACACTCAATTGATGATGGCAACGTAGAGAATTTATTTAATAAATATGTTTCAATCGACACAAAATTTCATTATGCCGTACATAGTGGTGATTACGCAACAGGGGAAAAACTTGCTGATGAATGGCGATTATCTATGGCAGCAGTTGATGAGGCTCATCAAAAACTACTGTCTTTGCTTGGGATAGATAGCGACAACCTAGATGATTAATTGAGTTCACTAATAGGTTTTTAACTGAATGGTAAGCGAATCACTATATCAATATTGGTTTAACTGATTAATGTAAGTCAATATATGCAGAAAGTTTACTGATTAAAATTATTGCACTTAGGTCAAACCCACCCCTTCCAAGTCCCAATATGTAACTCCCACATCTTTTGTAAGTATTTAACTCCACCATAGTTTTTAAAGTAGAGGATTTCAACCTCATATCCGCATTTGCAATGCGCCATACAAATAACTACCCCTTCAACCAGGGGATAGGTGATTGAGAATTGATGTTTTCCATGTGAAATTCCGGTAAGGATTATTGAACCCATTTTCAACCTCCTGCTTCATCTGATGGTGTCTTTCATCATCAGCAGGTCCTCCTTTAGAACCACCGTGCGCAGTAGGCGCGGTTGGTACTAAGCATGCTAAAGGGCTTAACGCTTAGTTCTTGACCTGTTCAAAGTATAGGCCTGGTGACTGTCAGTGGATAGGAGCAGAATCAAGGCATGAATGAAGAAGAGATGCGATACCGAGTATCTGTAGTTGTTACAAGTACTCTACAAATAGTGGTTCAGGCTAGAGATAGCGAAGAGGCTGAATCTTTTGCCGATGCAATTGATTTTGATAAGTGGTCCGTTTTGAGCACTGAGTATCAAACAGTTGATGTCTCTAAGGATTTTTTCGAAAGAAAAAACAAGGTTGAACAGGATGCTGAAGTTACAACCAGTAACCAAGGTCCTACTTTAAGAATAGTTAAGGGATAGGTGCTTGTAATGGAAAACAACATAGCTCAGAAGATCACCGCCTTTGCCACCATAATCGCACTTCCCTTTGCACTGGGTGCATTTATTCTCACCTGGGCACCTGCTCAAAATTTTTATGACACCGATCCAAGAGGTGATGGGTATGTGCCACCTCGAAACATTGAAAAGTTAATTACTCAAGTGCAAGACTCCACAGTCACAATTTTTTGTCGCCCAAATGATCCTAAAAACAAGGCTGGCTTTGGCTCTGGGTGGGCAATAGATCTTGAAAATGAGCAAGGTAAGAGATTTCCAACAACCCTAATTACAAATTACCATGTAATTGATGAGTGCTTAGCTGGCAAAGGAAAACTCACAGTGGCAGCCCTTTATGGCAAGGAGTATCAGGCAGTAATTGATAATTGGGATGAGGAGAATGATTTAGCATCCATTGCCTCAGCCCTTGAGGTTACTCCATTAAAACTATCTGAGTATGAACCATATGCAGGTTACTGGGTGGCAGCAATTGGAAGTGCCGATGGCTATGAAGGCTCTGTTGCCTTTGGTAATGTTTTAAATGGCACAAAGCTAGAGATCCTTATGACAGCACCTTTATCTCACGGTAACAGCGGTGGACCACTAGTTGATAATGAAGGCAATGTGGTTGGCACAAACACCTTTGGCCAAATAGATGAGCAGTACAACGGGGCAATGTCTCTAAATGCACTATGCGTGAAGATTATGGAGTGTGATGGGGATGTGTTTTGGAAAAGTGAAAATTAATGGCGACATATGAAGAATTGAATTCGGCTCTCTGCGCTGCACTATTCACGCCGGAGATGGCCAATCGCCCAGTTTATTTGGAAGTTACAGATGAAATTCAGTCGCAAGTTTCGAAAAACTTGAATATTGATCCCGCAACATTAGAAGATTCGATATTCGAAGCCGTAAATTCAAAATTACACCACTCTGACTTCCCAACACTTTTTGACGCAATGAAAGACTCATTGGGAATTTGGTATCGGAAATGCGTAGAAGCGGCAGAAGCTCATACGGATATTCCAGATTACCCTCATATTCCACTTCTCTTGGCATTTACAATATCTGCATCTGACATGGGAAGCGAAGGAGGATTTTCAACAAATGCTTACTATCCTCGCCTACAAGGAAACTTGGGGCTTTCTGACAAGAAAATTGTTGAAGAAAGTTATCGTAAAGTTGCGGCCACTTTTTGGACAACTCTAAATCTTTGGTTAGATAAATACTTAAAAAGTAAGCGCGGGATTGGAACGGCATACTCGATTTCATCTCACAAATATGTGGGCCTAGCACTTTCACAAGCACTTGTTCGCTCAGTTGATCGCAAGAAGTTACCTAAATTATTTCGTGAAAATAATTTCTCTCCATTTACTAGTTTAGTGGAACGCGATATGCAAAATGTTATTGATGGGTGGATGAAGAAAGAAGATTCATATTTCAGTTCTTACCGTAATCCGAGTAAGCCTTTAAAAAAACTTTGGGAAAAGGAAGATGCAAAAATTCGCATAGCAAGTATCGCCTGCCGAGAGCTTGAGTTATGGGATGGCACAGTAAGGGCTGGCCAAATAGATGAAGAGCAATTATCCAAACAAGACTTTCAAGTTCGCCTTGAAGTATTTGAATCATCATTCCCCACCGCACAAATGAATTTTAATTTTTCATTTAGTGCTCCAATTTCAAGTGAGGAAAGCCATCAAATTGGAATTAAGCGAGGTGCTGATGAAAGTGATGCAAAAATCCAAGTTCTTATGGACCAATCTGGATGGTGGAGGCCAGACACTTCATTTCCTCCAATCGCATCAAAAGATTTATTAGAAGGCCTATTAACTATAGATATTGGGCGCTCTTTCAACATAGAACGTTTTCCAAAGAGATTGGTTGTTTTTAGGCATGATGAATTGTCCCGTGTATATAAAGAGGTTGAAAGAACTGAGATTGGAGTTAGAAGTATCTTAGTAATTCAAGAAAATGGAGACTTAGTATCTAAAGTTTCAGAAGTGCTTAGTAAATGTGCAAGACCCGGTTGGTCAATGTTTGGTTCAAGCGAAATTGCTGGTATCCCAATCGGGTGGGTAATAGCAACAAATATAGAATTAGTAACACCCCCCGATAACTCACTGCTTCCTCCAGATGGTTCATTGGAAGGGTTAAAACCAATATTTGCCGGTACTCTGAATTTCTCAGGTGGTTTTCAATTACCAGGCAGGCCACCAAAATGGCATTCAGATGTTGACTTTGAAATTCGTGGTTCAGTATTAGGCGCAGAGAAAATTTCAATGCAAGTGTGCGCAGAAGGTGAATCTGAATCCGTTATTCTTGAGCAAGCATTTTCTGAAGCAACTGCAATATGGAAAATTGATACCTCTAACTTAAGTGATAACAATTATTTGGTAAAACTCTTTATGGATGATGAAACCAAACCTGTTACAGAGAAAACTCTCAGAATGCGTTCATCTGACACTATCGATGAGGCGAGTTGGAAATCCTCCGAAAGATTAGTGCATGATTTTACAAACTCCACTCTAGGAGTAGTTCAGACAATTCCGTTACAGGATTCAACATTTAGTTTTGTAGATGGTGCAATCACGAATATCGCAACTAGTACCAAAATATACGAAAAAGAGATGCCTCCAGAAGAAAAGATTTGGTGGACAGAACAACCAAGTGGAAACTTTACTAGTAGGCAATTTGAGCAAATTTCTCTACAAAGCGTTACGTCTGCAAGCTGTTTTGGAACGTCTCGCCATAATTTTATAATCCCACCCACTGTCCCTTCAAAGTCACGTCAAGGGTTTGAAAAAAGCGATTCTGGAAATATTCAAGGAACTTGTAAATACTGCGGCTTGAATAAGAAATTTGCTGCTAACGCTTGGGTAGCGGAAAAGAAAAAATTAAAAAATGAAAAATCTGCTAAAAAGCTCGCAGTTTCTGCAGAGGCGGTAGTTGTTGATACACCTAAAATTTCTATAGCGAATATGACCCCTATTGAAAGTAAAAGGATTGCCCATTTAGAAGTATATGATGGATTAATGCATGTAGGCGGCGGCTCTGGGCTATCGCTAGAGACCTTGGCAAGCACAATAGATTCAAGTGCACTCTTTAAGTATCAGTTTGCTCAAGAGTTAGATCAACTTTCAATTATTGATTGTCGAATTGATGAATTTTTTCAGATTTCTAGTTGGGAAGTATCCCCAACCTGCTTAGTCTCATGTGGTTCCTCTCAAGTTATAACCGGTTTTGCTTCGAAGTCTTTATTAGACTCCATTCGAAAATTACTTTCCAACGGTGAAATTCAAATTTCCAAAAAAGGAGAATCTTTTTCGCTTCCTCGTATTATCAATAGTTTAGAGTCTGAGATTGAAAACATCTCCAAACAATTGGAAATCCCATTCATAAAAAGCCCTGCGCTAGATATGTTAAAAATTTTGCCACCTATCGATGAATTAGCTCTTGCTCTACCTAAGAAATCGGTGCCAGGTTATGAATCAATTTCGCAATATGAACCTATTTCAAATACTTGGGTTGAAACTTCAAACATTGATCAACGCGGAGGATTTAGAATTCGTGGAGAGTTTCGCAATCGCTATGTGATTCGCACGGAAAATGACTTACAAACTAATTCTGTTAGTTACGTTTCAGCGGAATTTGCCAAGCATTATCAATCTGGAATTCTGGGAAGGGCATTATTTGCCTTTGATTATGCAAATAAAAAAATAGTTGTTCCAATAGGCGCAACTCTTCCAGGTCTCTATGGTCGAGCATGTGTATTAGCTTCAGGTAGCCTTCCAGAACGTGATTCAAGTGGAAAATTGCTTATTTACAATAATATTAATTCTAAAATCTCCAGGCTTTTGACTGCAAAACTAGGGGGAGCAAAAATTGGTTAATTTGACTCCAACAATTTTAAAAGAACAATTAATAGATGCTTATTTGAAATATTTTGATACCCAATATTGGTTAAAATTTCCGAAGTTGATGGAGGAAAGAAAAAACCTCCTTCTTTCCAATAGCAGAATTGCTACAGAAATTTTTCTCGAGCCGGTGATGCCTTACGATGCAAAACATTCTTTGGCGAAAATTGGTAAGGAATTGGGACTTGACAAAGAGATAGTTGAGGTTGTCGGACAAGCTTTATTTGGAAAATACACTGTAAATAATGGAGAAATTTTTATTCGTGACCATCAAGCACAAGCCCTAAAAACACTTTTCTCCCGTGATTCAAAAGAAAAAAACATTGTAGTTACTTCTGGAACCGGTTCAGGAAAGACGGAATCTTTTTTACTACCAATACTTTTGCGTTTAGCTTTGGAGGCAAAATCTTGGGGTAAACAGCCAACGGTCAAGCGCTGGTGGGATGAGCCAAATCCAAAATGGTCTCCTCTTCGTGGTTCGGAAAATAGACCGGCAGCGATTAGAACATTAATTCTTTATCCAACAAATGCGCTTGTTGAAGACCAAATTACAAGGCTTAGGCGTTCAATTCGAATTATTTCTGAGAAATCACCTGCATTCCAATTTTGGTTTGGACGATACACAGGAATCACTATGGGAAGTGGAGAAATGCCTTTAGGTAGTGGCGCAGAAAAGGTAGTAAGAGTTGCGAAAGAACTTAAGGACATGTCAAAGGAAGTAGAAGATTTTAGAAGTGCAAATTCTAGTGACGACGCCATAGATCAACTCTCAGACCCAATGGGATCAGAGATGCTAACTAGGTGGGACATGATGCACTCTGCACCAGACATTCTCGTAACTAACTATTCAATGTTAAACGCAATACTTATGCGAGCCCAAGAGGAGACTATATTTCAACAAACAAGGGACTGGATAAAATCTGACCCAGAGAATATTTTTCATTTAGTTATTGACGAACTCCATCTATACAGAGGTACGCAAGGAAGTGAAGTAGCACTTGTAATCCGAAACTTATTGCAGCGACTTGGTATATCTCCTCAATCTCCACAAATTCGGTTTGTCGCAACAAGTGCGTCTATGTCTGATTTAGATGAAGGTAAAAATTTTTCTGCCTCATTTTTCGGAGCCAAGCCCGATTCATTTATTATAACTCGAGGTTTAAATAGAGAGCTTGATATCTCTAAGTATAACTCAAACTCAATTTTAGACTATGAGAATTTAACTCCTGAAGAAATCTCACAAGCAATAGCACGTGCTTGTGCTGATGATACAGGTGCCATTAAAGCCACTCCACTAAAACAGATTGCAAAATCTCTTTTTGGTGATTCCAAAGAGTCAACTACAAAACTAAATAATGCCCTTCAAAAACTATCTAATGGATCAGGTAGTAATTTAATTCCGATTAGGTCTCATTTGTTTGTTCGAACTCCACGTGGACTGTGGGCATGCTCTAATAAATTATGCTCTGGCATTGATCCCGAGTATGCATTCCATGAAAGACAAATTGGAAAACTATTTGATTTACCAGCCGTAAGTTGTAATTCTTGTGGCTCGCGAGTTCTAGAATTACTCTATTGCTTTGACTGCGGTGATATTAGTTTAGGTGGGTTTTTAGTTCATGTTGACCCCAATCAAAATCAATTAAATGCATTTTTAGGATCACTTTCACCTAATGTTCCAGACTCCGGAAATAAAGAACCTGTTTTTCGGAGGAATTCGAGTCAATATAGGTGGTATTGGCCAAATAGTGAAACGGCGGTCTCGCCTTGGACTCACAGTAAAGATGCAGAAGGATTAAAACAAAATATTGAATTCAGATTTGAAAAAGTTGGATTTAATCCTCAGCTTGGACTAATGCAACTTCCGGCCCATCCCTCACCGATATCAGGAATAACATTAGCAACTAACGTACCGATGGGATCTGGTGAAACTTTTCCTTCATTACCTAAGAATTGTCCCGCATGTGGCAGTAGTGGAAAAAGTAACGTTATGGAGGAATTTTGGAGTAATTCTGCAGTCAGAACACCAATACGAGCTCATACAACTGGTCAAGCAATAGCTACACAAGTTTTTGCTTCACAACTTTCTAGATCTTTGTCATTGCAAGTAGATAGTAAGTCATTGAGTTATAAAACTATTATTTTTACCGATTCAAGAGATGACGCTGCACGTACCGCTGCTGGAGTTGCTTTAAACCACCATCGCGATTTATTGAGACAAGTAGCAACGATCGAAATTGAATCAGGCCCTGGTGAATTTGCATTAGAAATCAAGAAGAGAATAGATAAATTAGAATTTCAAAAGTCTAAAGGGGCAACAGATGAGGTGGATGATCAAGAACTAATTAAACTCAAAGAAAAAGACATTGGGTTGACTGGGAAATCCTGGACCGGATTGGTAAATTCAATAACAAATAAATTAGTTAGTTTAGGAGTTTCACCTGCCGGCCCGAAGGCTTCTTTTCAGAATATCGGTGGTGTAGCTTGGTACCAAGCATACGAACCGAAGAATGGAGAATGGTTGCAAGCTCCAGAAGAGCAATGTCGCATAATGCGCGATATTTTCAACAGGGCACTTCGTCCGGAAATTGCTAGCGAAGTTATCTATGGGCGAGCAGAGCGCGACATGGAATCAGTCGGTGTTGGATACCTGTCTGTTAACTATAAATTTGAATCTATACAGGGGATTGCGAAACAATTACTCCAAGAAATCCTTGATTCTTCAATAAGAATCTTAGGTTTAGCAGGACGCTATGAAGGATCCAGATCTGAAAGGGTATCTGCAAAAATCCCCACATCCCTGAAAAAATACTTAAAAGCAGTTACTGATTTAAACGATGCAATTTCAATCGATGCTACCGCCTTGGAGATTTGGGTAGGGGAAACCTTGCACAGTGCTGGTGTTTTAAGGGACTGGAATATTTCAATCTTAGGCGATTTAATGCCACTAAATGCTGTGGCCGCAAGTGATTTTATTTGGAAATGTAAACACTGTTCTTTTCTACATTTACACCAGTCAGCTGGGGTTTGCGTTAGAGGAAGCTGTCTTCAATTTTTGCTTGAAAAGGTAGACGCTAATTCTGTTCTCGAAGACGATTATTTTGCCTGGCTATCAAAACAGCAACCTCTTCGCCTTAGAATCGAAGAATTAACTGGACAAACGAAGCCGCTCGCCTTACAAAGGAGTCGCCAACGTCAGTTCCGAGGAGATGCATTTAAGCCAGCACCTCGAGAGTCAGAGTTAACGCACGGAATAGATATACTAAGCGTTACTACGACAATGGAAGTCGGAGTTGATATTGGTTCACTCCGCGCAACAATAATGGCAAATGTTCCACCACAAAGATTTAATTACCAACAACGAGTAGGGCGCGCTGGACGGCTTGGTCAACCACTTTCTTATGCTATTACTCTTTGTAGAGACAGAAGTCATGATGAATATTATTTCAATCACCCAGAACGAATGACTTCCGATACTCCTCCGGAGCCATTTCTGCAGATGGGTAGAGAAAGTGTTGTACGAAGAGTTGTAAATGCTGAAATTTTAAGACGTACATTTCTTCAACTTCCGCAATTAGATCAGCCAAAACATTCGTCCGAAAGCTTACACGGAAGTTTTGGTATTGTTTCAGATTGGGTAACTAAGTACAAGATTATTATTAGCAGCTTACTGCTTCAAACCGATTGGTCAAAAGTTATTTCTTCACTTTTGATTCAAACTGAATTTGAAACAGATGTTAAGCATTGGTGTGATATTTTGCCAAATAAACTCATTTCAGATATTGATTCAGTTGTGTTAACTGCGGACCGTCCAGATATGGAACTAAGTGAAGCTCTTGCTCAATTTGGAGTTCTTCCTATGTTTGGTTTCCCAACACGAGTTAGAACACTTTATAGCCAAAAACCAAAGAACTCACTTGACTCAGACCGAAGCTCGGTAGCCGATAGGTCACTTGATGCCGCTGTAGGAATGTTTGCTCCTGGTGCAGAAATTACCCGTGATCACCAAATTCATACGGTGGCGGGTTTTGCTGCATACAAGCTTTCGGCAACCAACTCAGTTTCGATTGACCCGCTAGGCCATCCAATTATGGTAAAGCGCTGCGATTCTTGTGAAGCTGTTTATCTAAATTCTCAGACCGATCATCCTTGCCCCGTGTGTCTTGAGCCGATGAAAGAATTTGAAATGTATGAGCCACTTGGTTTTAGGACAACCTTTAAGGCGAGAGATTATGATGATGAGAGCGATGTATCAAACCCTGCGTCAACGCCAAGGTTAGTACTAGGTGCCGATGTATCCCCTACAAATACTTACCATTTTGGCAATGCGACGCTTACTACGTATGAGCAAGCACGGCTTGTAACAATAAACGACAACCGAGGTAAGTATTACAAATGCGTTAGAGCTAAAGACGGAACCATCGTGGTCCCAGATACTCTTCCGTTATTTTTGCGTCAAGAAATACCAAGTGATGCATCAGAAAAAGATATAGCAATTGGTGAAATTAGAACGACTGATGCACTCTTGGTAGACATTAAAACTTCTGAGATTGAATTTGAGCACTTAGATGGTGAAATCTATTTGGGTTCAACAACACATCATTTTGTACCCGGTGCAACAGCAGCATATCTTTCATTTGCAGAGGCATTTAGGAATGCTTGCAAAATAACGCTGGGCATTGATGCAGAGGAATTTGTCGTCGGATTCAAAAAGAAGTTAGGAAGTAATCCAGAAACTCGGACCGGGCAGTTATATATTGCAGATTCGCATGCAAATGGCGCAGGATTCTCAATTGAAATTGCAAAACCGGATAATTTTAAGAAAGTTTTGTCTGTGATTGATTTAGAAATGAGAGATAGATGGTTAGCGATAAACCATGTAGGGTGTGATACTTCATGCCCGGATTGTCTAAGAACGTATACAAACAGATCTAGCCACCAATTACTAGACTGGAGGCTCGCTTTAGATATGACTTCGCTTGTCCTTGGTCGCCAACTTGATCATTCTATATGGATTCAAAAGTCAATTGTTGGATCAAAAGCATTAGTTGAGTCGGGAATGGGTCTACCAATTGAAATGGAGATCATTAATGAACAATATCCAGTATTAATTAATCGCATGAATAGTAAGGCCGTATTAATCGGTCATCCTTTGTGGCCACAGCGTGACAATGTGGGAGGTCAAATAAGTCAAGGAATTTTGGCTGAAGTAAAACATAAATTTGCAATTCCAAACCCTTTTTTAAGTGATTTCTTTCAATTATCACGAAACCCATATTCCGTTATTTCAAAATTATTAAATACTTAGTACTGGTATACACAAATGCAAATCTCACCGTCAGAACTTGAAATATTTCAGCGTTGTCCACAGCGATTTGTTTGGAGCCTAGACGAATCGAAAAAATCTAGAAAGCAAACTAACTTAAGTTCTGCACTAGGGAACATTGCTCATAAAGTTCTTGCACTAGCGCATAAAGGGGAATTTAATTCAGTAAAAAATGAAGATTTCGAAGAAACTTTTAAGAAAATTTGGGGTGAAATTGAGAGCGAAGAGTATAAAAAAATTGAATTCGAATGGCCGAATAGTGTCGTACCTAGGCCAATAAGATGGCCAAAATATTTCGCAGTTAAAACCTCATCTATGTACTTGATTGAAAATTTGATTAAATCAGGGGAAGTTTGGCCATTCAAAGAAGTGCAATCAGAAAAAAGGAGCATATCCGAAAAACCTTTTCCCTGGGTTGAGAAGTTTCTCATGAGCCAAAACTTAAAGTTGAAGGGTGTACCAGACCTGGTAAAGAAAACATCGACAGGGCTAGAAGTTATTGATTACAAAACTGGAAACGTAATCGAAGCGAATGTTTTTTCAATGCAGCTCCATATTTATCTCATGCTAGTAAATGAACTTAGCGGTCAAAAAGTTACAAAACTGTTAATTAGAGACTTTTCTCTGCAAGAGACTGAAGTTCCAATAGATGAGCAAATGATAAAAACAATAAGGAGTCATCTAGAAAAAGCTGAGGATTATTTAAATAAGCAAATTGCGCCTACGCAAGTTTCCTTGGAAAATTGTAGGTATTGTCCATTTAAAAGCGAATGTAGTGACTTTCAGAATTCTCAGATCCTAGAAACTTCTGAGCCAATTTTTCTTGAAGGGCAAGTTTTACAAATACATTCCAGCGAGGATGCCTCTCGAGTTTCTTTGCAGTTGCAAATTCAAAAGGCTATACCAGCGAAGTTTGTTGGAATAATTTGGATCTCCGGTCTGAGCTTTCGGCCAAATCTTTCTATTGGAGAAATTGTACAAGTTTCAGAAAATTTGCATCTTAGCGATAACTTAAATGTGGTTGGTAGTTGGAATACGGAATTAAATCTTCTTTAATTTCTCTTCCTGCCCCGCCCTATCCACCACCAACACTCTCCTATTAGGACCTCTTCTCACCTATTCTGATTCCAGCTAGATGAAGAGATCACAATCTAAAGCCTTAACGCTTCTTAATTCACCGCAATCAACGCCAGCGCCGATGAGGTGGCAGCAATCCCTAACCAGTTGGATATGGATGGGCGCTGCTTTAGTAATTTAATCGCTATTAAGGCAGATAGGGCAGGGGCAGATGCCATAAAGACCCCCACCTTACTTAACTCTAAATTGGTAATTGCAATCATATAGAGCAGATTAGCTGCAACCTCAAATGTGCCAGAAAGGAGGGCATACCGCTTCCAGCCACTTCCTGTCTTTTTATCTTCACTTTTGGGTGAGAAAACAATTGATACTAGAACTACCCCAATACGTGCGCCAAAGAGGGCAGCAATAATCTGTGATTGATCAATCTCGGTCATAAGGAGAGAAAA
>Ga0169931_10008915_pt1 | contig 14549 bp, 19 predicted proteins | sample Kivu_15m_20L_FD_129675 | JGI IMG/M metagenome (GOLD analysis project Ga0169931, IMG submission 129675) | Freshwater microbial communities from Lake Kivu, Western Province, Rwanda to study Microbial Dark Matter (Phase II) - Kivu_15m_20L... | ecosystem: Environmental > Aquatic > Freshwater > Lake...
CATCAAAAACGAGCTGGCCGGGCGGGTGCGCCACCAGCTGCGCGTGATTCCCAACCTGCAGTACTTCGCCGACGACTCGATGGAGTACGAGGCCAACATTGAACGCCTTCTGCGCGAGGGCGGCGAAAATCCGATCAAGTAATGCGCGCGAGCGGACCGCAGTTGGGCTGGCGCCTGCTTCGCGGCCGCAAGCTCACGCAGTGGGTTGCCTGGCTGGCGGCCCTGGGCGTCGCTGTGGGAACCGCCGCGATGCTCGTGGTGCTGGCCGGCTTCAACGGCCTCGAGGGCATGGTCCGCGAGGCCTACCAAGGAATGCACGCGCCCTACACCCTTTCGCCCCGCAGCGGGCAGCATGCGCCGATTGACGTGGAGGCACTCCGCTCGCTTCCCCAGGTGGCGGGCGTGGCAACCGCGGTTAGCCAAAAAGCCCTGGTGCGCACCGACGAGCGCGAACTTCTGGTCGAACTCTGGGGCGTGGATTCGGCCTTTGCGGCCTGGAGTGCATGGTCCGCCAAGATGGTCCGCGGCGACGGCGACACGGTCGAGCAGCTCGACGGCCTGTACGTCGGGACCGGGGTGGCCGAGCAGCTCCTCGTTTCGTTTGACCTCGGGCCCGATCCGGTGGAGCTGCTTTGGCCCCAGCAGGGCCTCGACGACGTGCAGCGGCAGCTGTCGAGCGTGCGCGGAACCTTTGCCGTGCACCCCCAAATCGATTATTCGTTTGGGCTGATGCCCGCCGACGACCTGCGCGCGCTGCGCCCGCTGGCCGATTCGGGCTCCTGGTCCTATGTGCTGGTGTGGCCGCGCCCCGACGACGCTGGCGAAGACCTGCGGAACGCCCTCGAGCAGGCTGCCCCTGGCTGGCTCGCTGAACGCCCCGAAGAGCGCGAAAAAGCGATGTTTCAGGTACTGCGCAGCGAAGGCCTGGCCACCGCCGCCATTTTGGGCTTCATCGTGCTGCTCGCATCGCTCGGACTCTATGCGGCCTCGAGCCTGATCATTCTCGAAAAGCAAGGGCAGCGCGCCATGCTGGCGGCCCTCGGAATGCCCGCGGACCGAATTCGCCGCGCGTTCACCTGGAGCGGCATTTGGCTCAGCCTCCTTGGTGCGGCCGGCGGACTTCTTTTGGGCGGAACCGTAGTCGGCGCCCAAGCCCAGTGGGGGCTAATCAAGCTTGGCGAAGGATACGTCGTCGAAGCCTACCCCGTGCGCTGGGCGCTGGAGCAGTCGTTAGCCGTTCTGGGGTTGGTGGTAGCGCTCGGGGCGCTGCTCTCGTGGCTTGCGGCCCGTCAGGCCAGCTCAGACACGAAGCTGTTGCGCAGCGCATAGTCGCCGCGTATCTCGTCAAAGGTCGCGCGCAGCGTCTCCAACGAATCGGAGGTCACGAGGGTCTGGCGCAGCTCCTTGAAGTTCGGGAAGTTGCGAAAGTAGTTGCCGTAGTGCCGGCGCATTTCGGCGATGGCCAGCTTCTCGCCCTTCCACTCGACCGACAGCTCCAAATGCCGCTGAGCTGCGTTGGCCCGCTCGCTCAAGGTCGGCGGAGCTAGGTGTACTCCGGTGGCCATGAAGTGCTTGATTTCGTTGAAAATCCAGGGGTAACCGATGGTTGCCCGCCCGATCATCACGCCATCGACGCCGTATCGGTCGCGCATCGCGATCGCCTTTTCGGGGCTGTCGACGTCTCCGTTGCCAAACACCGGAATGTGTATGCGGGGATTGTTCTTGATCGCTCCGATCAGTGTCCAGTCAGCCTCGCCCTTGTACATCTGGCTACGCGTGCGGCCGTGGATGCTGATGGCCTTGATGCCGATGTCTTGCAGGCGTTCGGCGACTTCGACCACGTTTTTGGTGCTGTCGTCCCAACCAAGGCGCGTTTTAACGGTTACCGGCTTGTCTACGGCGTCTACAATGGCCTTGGTAAGGCGGACCATCTTGGGGATGTCTTGCAGCATGCTCGCCCCCGCGCCCTTGCACACGACCTTCTTCACCGGACATCCGTAGTTGATGTCAATGAGGTTGGGGTTGGCCTCGGCACAGATTTCGGCCGCCTCAATCATGCTTTCGAGTTCCGATCCAAAAATTTGGATGCCAATTGGTCGTTCGTACTCAAAAATGTCGAGCTTGGCGCGCGATTTGGCGGCGTCGCGAATTAGGCCTTCGCTCGAAATGAATTCGGTGTACATCAGGTCGGCCCCGTTCTCTTTGCACAGCGCGCGAAAGGGCGGATCGCTCACGTCCTCCATCGGCGCCAGCAGCAGCGGAAAATCTGGAAGTTCGATATCAGCAATGCGGACCATAGCACAAAGGTACTTACCGGCGGCGCAGCGCCATCCACAAGGCCGCCGCAGCTAGGGTTCCGGCCGCAGCCGCCCACGAAAGGGGTTCAGCACTGAATTCGGCATAGGAGCCGGGGCCGGCACGCTGCGCCTGAATGTAGGTCACCGCGTTGTGGATTACGTGAGCGCCGAGGGGCACCCACAGGCGTCCGCTGCGCTCATACAGCCAGGCCAGAAGGAGTCCGGCCGTAAGCAGAAAGGGCAGGTGAAGCAGGTCAAAATGAAATCCGGCAAAAAGCAGCCCCGAAGCCAGAACCGAGCCTCCGCCCCACCGAGGGCGCAGCATGCGCTGAAGCGCTCCGCGAAAAAAGAGCTCCTCGCCGACCGCCGCTAGGCCCACAAACACGAGGACCGCGAGCACTCCGTCCAACCAGTGGGGCAAGAACAGCCACCGCTCCACGAGCTGGGCCTGCACTTCAGCTTGCGCCCGAGCCTCGGCGGCCCAATTTTGCGACTCGAGCAGCAGCATCCACTGGCCCGTCGCCCACTCGAGCAGGGGCAGCAGGGCCGGAATCAGCGCCCAGGCCATAAGGGTCTGCGCCACGGACCAATCCGCGCGAGGAAGGGCTGGCGATTCCAAAGCTACCTCAGCCGCCTGTTGGGCCGACCAACGCTGGAGCATGGCCACCCCAGGGAGTAAAAAGAGCGCCAGGGAACCCAATCCCTGCTGGGCCAAGAGCGCGCGGGAGGCGTTGAGTTCTTCGCGGAGCATGACCTCCTGCATCGTCATTCCGGCGTAGCCCAGTAAGCCCATGACGGCGGAACCGCCCAATCCCGAAGCAAAAAGCAGCGAAACCAGCACCGCGGCGCCCAAAAACACAAAGTCTGATTTGATCCACTGGCCCATGCGGCAAAACTACATCCTTAGCCGCCCGGCTCGCCTTGGGGGCAAAAAAAAGCCCGGCCCTTTGAGGGGGCCGGGGCTCTATGGCTAGTGGCTAAAACTAGAACGACTTAAAAAGTTCTTCAGCTGAAGCAGCAGGGTTCGCCGAGTAGGAAAGCTTGAGGGCTTGCGCCTTGCGGAGCTCCTGTTTAATGTCGCTGATCAGGCCCATTTTGGCGTCAATGTCGCCCTTAATAGACACCGTGAACTTGGTTCGCTCGGCTTCGTTAATCGCCTCGCGTTGAAGAATAACCCACTGCTGCACGTCGCCAACGCTCGCCAGCTGGTCCGCCAGCTGAATGCGCGGTTCGGTACCTAACGCGGCGCTCTTGGGAGCACCCACGTAGATGTAGGTCGTCAAATCTTTGCGCTCAAGCTTCTGAATTTCGGTAGCCTGGGGCTTCTTCAATTTGACTAGAAGCGTTACTTCACGCATGGTCGTTGTTACCATGAAGAAGAACAGCAGCATGAACACGATGTCTGGCAGCGAAGCAGTTGACAACGGTGGCGTTTCAACTTTCTTTTTCTTTTTAATGTGTGCCATTATCCTCCGATTTTAACCGGTTCTGCTTCTGAGATGAACTGAGGGTAAATCTCGTTTACCGCTTCTTTATCTGTTTCATTCAACGACTGGTAGTCGCGCCCGTACTTGCGTTCTGCAAGATCGTTTCGCAACTCAGCATAAGCACCCAACAGCTCGTTACGCACGGTAACAAATGTCTTGTAGCTCGTACCGCGGTCGTTTTGAAGAGATATTACTGCTTTGCGCGGATTGTCTGAAGAATTCGGATCACGCAGGCCGCGGCAGTCCTCGCAGCTGCCGTCGCCGTTGTTGTCGATGAATTCTTTAGCAAGGCGGCGAATATCTTCGAGCGATGCGTATTCGTCTTCGATCAGAAGTTGGTTCTGAGCGTTCACGAGCACCACGAAGATGTTCTTTTCTTTAATGTCTTGTTCCTCGGAGCTCTCCTCAGTCCAGGGCGGAAGCTTCACGAGCAAGCCCTTGTCCACGTCCATGGTCGTGGTTACCAAGAAGAAGATCAGCAGCAAGAAGGCGATGTCAGCCATCGATCCTGCGTTGATTTCGGGAACAGCACGTTTCTTACTGGCCATAGGTACGCCTTATTTGCGCAGTCGGCTTAAAGAAGAGTAGAGTACGGCTCCGATTGAGGCCAACGACATGATGTACGTTGCGTTCAATCCGGTTGACACCCAACGCGAACCGCTCTCAGAGATGTTCTTGTAGGATTCGTAGTCCGAACCCGAAGAAATCGCGTAGCTCACGATGAGGATTCCCGCGAGGGCACCAAAACCGATGGCCGAACTGCGAAGTGAGGCGGGGTTGATGAGCATTCCGCGTACTGCGCTAAAGATGGCAAGAGCGATGGCGACGAAGAACATCGCAATCGATACCCAGATAGAAGCGCCTACGTTGAACTCTAGGTTGTCGTCTCCTCCAAAGAAAATGAGGAGCGAAAACACCAGTCCGATGCCCCCAAGGACAACGGCCAGAAGTCGGCTTAATTTATCAAATGACATGGCTCGCTTACTTTTTCAGGTGCGCGGCTACGAGGTCCAAGAAGGTGATCGAAGCATCTTCCATTTTGTTGACCAGGTTGTCGATCATGGCTACAATAAGGTTGTAGAACACCTGAAGAATCATGGCCGCGATCAGACCAAATACCGTGGTCAACAGAGCCACCTTAATACCTCCTGCTACAAGTGACGGGCTGATGTCGCCTGCCGCCTCGATGGCGTCGAAGGCCTGGATCATACCAATTACAGTACCCATGAATCCGAGCATCGGAGCCAGTGCGATGAAGAGCGAAATCCACGAAACGCCGCGCTCAAGCTTGCCGTTTTCAACCGATCCCAAGCTTACGATAGCCTTGTCTACCATGTCAATACCTTCGTCCATTTTCTCCAAACCTTGGTAGAAGATGGCAGCCACGGGGCCACGGGTGTTGCGGCAAACTTCAAGGGCGGCTGATTTGCCTCCGCTCTTAAGGGCAGCCTCAACCTCTTGCAGAAGCTTGTCGTTGTTGCTGTTCGACATTGAAAGGTAAAGTACGCGCTCGATTGCGATGGCAAGACCCAGAATCAGGGTCAACAGAACCGGAGCCATCCACAAAGGGTCACCCTCGATGAACTTCTCTTTGAGGACTTGCGTGAAGCTCTCCTCTTCTTCAACGGCGGTGGCGGCTTCTTCGGTGGCAGCAGCGGCCGTATCGGCGGCAGCGGCGTTGGTGTCAGTAGACGCTACTTGTTCCGTGGCAGCAGCTTCAGTAGCTTCTTGAGCCAGAACAGGCTGGGTGAACAGAATCCCTGCAGCGAAGAACAGGGCGAGAACCTTTTTCATGGGGTTTTGCGAGGTTGGTTAAACGTTAAAAAAATGTCTTTGAGGGGCAAAAGTAGCGACTTAAGTTCAATGCAAAAATTATCGGAGCATTAATTTCTTGCCTCCTACCTAATTAGGCCTTGACCGCGGCCCGATGAAGGACGTCGGGCGACAGGTCGGGCGTCGCCAAAATGGCCGCTACGGCGTCGCGCGGATGGTCCACCACCGTCCACAGGTCCAAGTGCTCCGGATTCATGAATTCTTCGTCAACCATGCGCTGCAGAAAGCGGAGCAGGTCGTCGTAAAACCCATTCTGGTTGACGATGACCACGGGCTTCAGGTACTGGCCCAGCCGCTTAAGGGTGATCGCCTCGGCGAGCTCTTCGAGGGTTCCGCAGCCGCCGGGCAGCGCAATTAAGCCTTCGGTATTCGCCAGCAGACCCGCCTTGCGCTCGGCCATGGTGGCGACATAGGTGAAGTCTTCGACGAGCGGATGGTTCATTTCAATGTCCTTAAGGAATTGGGGCATGACGCCCACCGCTCGGCCTCCGCGCTGGATGACCTCCGTGGCGATATGGCCCATTAGGCCAGTTTTACCTCCGCCAAAGACGAGGACTGCGCCCGCATCGACGAGGTGCTGCGCGAGCTCCGAGGCCCCAGATCGATAGTCGGGCGCGACGCGGGCCGAACCCGCGCAGTAGACGGTGATGCGTGCTTCGTGAAGGTTACGCTCCATCACTTTTGCGCGCTTCGGAGTTCGTCCATGCGGGGCACCAAAGCCTCAGCCTCTGCCCTCTTTAAGTCAGAAGCTTTGCGGTCCGTGGTCGACAGCTTGAAGGACGCTTCGAGCAGCGATTGGTACTGCTCGGTAAGGCGTTCGAGCTCTGATTTTTTGCGAAAGAATGAAAACATAGGCCCAAAGGTAGGGGCCACCTGAAGACTGGCTGTTTAGCGCCAGCTGGTTTTGAGGAACAATCCCGCGATGGCGTTGGTCAGCAGTCCGGCGACTGGGGCAAAAACGGCACCCTGGAGTGCATAGCTCTTCAAAGAGAAGTAGGCTTCAGCGGCCTCCGCGCTCATGTGGCCGTGGTTGACGGCGTACTCCTGAAAGTCCGCAAAAAAGTTCGGATTGATGTACGTAAAAAAGAGGAATTGGATTCCGACCGAGAGCACGCCAACGGTTGCGCCCACGCCGAGTCCCTGAACCAGGGTCTGTAAATACGACAACTCCCCTCCGAGTTCTGCCCGCCGAGCAAAAAGTCCCCAAACCATAATGGCCACCGAAGGAATCAAAATAAGGTTGGTGTAGATGTAGTGTTGGCTGATGTAGGTCGTGTGGAGTCCAACGAGGTATTCCCCGATAATCCAAACAAACTGCATGAGCGCGAAGATGATTCCGAAGCGAAGAGCCGTGAGCATTGAGAAAAGTGTCTAGGTACGGTATGAAGATGCACGCGATACCGGATTAGTTGCACGCCAACCCGACAAATTACAACGGCGGTTGAGCCCGCATCGTATGTGGCTGCGTAAGCGTACTTTTGCAGCATGGTTCGCAAACTTCTGTGGGTTTTGGGTAGCGTGGTGCTGTTGGGCGTCGGCGCGGCCGCGTGGTTGGGTGCATTTAGCACGCTGGTTATCAACGACTCTGTTCAGGGCGGCTACATCGTGGCCGGCTACGATCACGTCGGTCCGTTTGAAGAAATCGGACCCGTGTTTGAGCGCGCCCATGCCACCACCGATTCGTTAGGCATCGTGGCCGAAGAGTACGTTGGGGTTTACTATTCCAACCCCGACGAAGTGGCAGAAGATTCGCTTCAGAGTTTTGCCGGTGTAGTGGTGGGCCGCAGCGAAGAAGATCTTGGCACGCTCGACTACGCCGACTTGCGCCTCGAGCGGATTCCCGAAGGACGCGCGCTGTGGATTGAAGCACCGAAACCCAACGATCTTGCCATGATTGTGGCCATTATGCGGGCCTACCCCAAGCTGGGCGAAGCCGCCAAGCAAGCGGGACTTGAGCCCGGATGGGTGTACGAGGTGCACACCGACAGCACGGTGCGTTTTGTGTTCCAGGAATACCCTGTGGCGCAAGAAGCCATTGATTTGTAATTTTTTGTAGGTTTGTTGGGTATGAACCGGTTGACGTCTCTTTTGGTGGTGCTCCTGCTCGCGTTGGGCAGTGCTTCATTTAGCATGGGGGGCGGTTCCAATTTGGTGGTGTACCCAAATCCGGTTCAGGGAACGCTGCGCGGACAGTTAGAGCTGCCGGGCACCCAGCCCGTTTCGCTCAGCCTATATGACATGCTCGGCCGTCGGGTTGAAGCTAAAAATTTGCCCTCCAGCCAGCGCCAGTTCGCGTGGGAGGTCGGTCATTTACCTGCCGGAATGTACTGGCTCAAAGTTGAGCAGGGCGACGCCGTCGTGGCGCAAGTTCGCGTGGTGCTCGCCAAGTCCTAAATTCTGATTTTTAATGGGTTAGACGGGCAGCCGTCTTTTTACGTTTAGGTACGACTGCGTTGTTCGTAGCGTCGGAGCTTGCTGATCTAATTCGCAAGACTCATGATCCCACGTTTGCTACGGTTCGGCGCCGCCTTGATGTGCGCCAATTCTTCTCTGGTCTACGCGCAGCCTTTGGCCGCCTGGCACTTTAACCTTGAACGCCTTTCGGCCGACAGCGGCTATGCGGAACTCGAGACTGCCCGCACCCTGGGCTCGTTTGCGAGCGGAACGGGCAGCGGCAAAGCCTGGTCCCTGCGGAGTTTTGCCCCACAGAGCACCGAGTCCGGGCAGCGAGGTTGGCAGATGACTGCCAACACCGTGGGGATGGACAGCGTTTGGCTCAGTGGGTTGATGCGCGGGTCGCCCACTTCGTCGCGCTGGTGGAGCGTTCAGATTTCGGTGGATTCAGGTGCCACTTGGACCTCGGTATGGCAGCCCGACACCGGTTGGGGGCCGTTCGATGCCTGGGTGCCCTTTTCGGTAGCGCTTCCCGGCGCTGAGGGCCGCGCACACGTCGGTGTTCGGGCCGTGTCGGTGTTTGCCCCGGTGGCGTTCGCCAATTTTGGTTCGGCGTATGCCGCGAATCAGGCTTATCAGGGCATGCGGGTCAATCCGACTTCTGCAACGCAGAACTACAGTACTTCGGGCACGTGGCGTTGGGAAAACGTGGCCCTTCGCGGCCTCGAATCGCCGGCTACTCAATGGAACGGTCAGCAATGGTCCGCTGGAACGCCTCTAGGTGCGACCAATGCGGAGGTACTGGGGGCCTACACGGGTGCCGGCTTCACCTGCGCCAACCTGCGGGTGGCCCCGTCGGCCGTACTGAGCGTGCTGCCGGGGGGCGCAGTAGACGTGCGCGGTCGGCGATCCTCGAGGGGCACGTGGTGCTCCAAGCTGACAGCCAGCAGGTTGCCCAACTTCGGTTGGCCAGCGCGGGCTGGGGAAGCGGCATCCTTAAAATTTCCACCGTGTGGGCGGACAGCGGATGGCACCAGTTCGCGAGCCCGTTTGATCAGGTCCCCACCGCAACGAGCGGGATATTACCGTTCCAGCAGTTTACCTGGAACGCCGACAGCGGCGCCTACCGCGTTCAAGGGATCCCGATCCGCGGACAAGGGAGTTTCGCGGTGGGCCGTGGAAGCGTACAGCTCGAGGGCGCTCTTTCCAGACAGCCCTGGAAGACCTGGAATTTGGGCTACACCGCAAGCCCGGTAACCAGCAGCGCTCATTTTTCGACCGCCGTAACCGACGGCTGGAACCTACTCGGAAATCCGTTCGCGTGCGGTTTGGACTTTAGCCTAGTTTCCCGGTCCAACGTCGACGCTAGCTACTCGATTTGGAATCCCGAACTGTTCGGCGGGCTGGGCGCGTACGAGTACTACAGCCCCAGCGGGGGGTCGCTGCCACCGGTGGTTCCGCCCTTGAGCGGATTTTGGGTGCGCGCTCAAGCCCCGGGCGCCCAGCTGACCACTCCGTTCCAAGGCAGCCTCGCGGCCGGAGGCCTCAACCCTGGCGCGCTAAAGCTTCAGATGCAGGACCACGCCCAACCAGATTGGACCGCAGGTCTGTGGCTGTACCCCGACGATCAGGCACGTGAAGCGCTTGATCTGGAGCGGGATGGGGCGGTGCGGTGGAGTCCGGCACCCCTGGGATGGTGCATCGAAGCTACCGACGGCGATGCGTTTGCGAAGCGTTGGAATCCGGACCGGGGCGCCTGGATACGCACCCAGGTCGATAGCGTTCGGGACGTAATCCTTTCAACGTCGGATTCGGGAGGGCCGGTTTGGCTGGTCGGCGAGGGTCACGTGATTCCCGTCGGTGCCCAAGGTAGCCTCGTGCGGCTCGTTGGAACGCAGCGCTGGCGGGTCGTGGGCGGCGCGGTAACGGCAGCCGAAACCACCGCTCCCATGGTGCGAACCGGACCCGGATTCCTTTGGATTCCTCAGGCTGAGGAAGTGCGCGTCGCCAACCTCGTCGGGCAAGTCCTGCTCGACGCTCCGCGGGCCGAAGGGCAGGCCTTGGCGCATAGCCTACCCCACGGGCTGTACCTCGTCCGCTACCGAATGGGCGGCACGTGGTCGTCCGTCAAACTCATACTTCAACCTTAAATTCATGAAAAACACACTTTTGGTGGCCGCCCTCGCGTTGAGCTCCTTGCCAACCTGGGCTTCCGATGATGCCCTTTTTCAGGAGGCATTTAGCGGAATGTTTGACCCTCCCTACCCGCCCATTGAACTTCGGGCCGCTGAGCCCATGCCTCCCGTTCCGTTGGACGGCGGGGTGTGGCTTTTGCTGGCCAGTGGCATTGCCGCCGCCCGCAAACGGCTTCGGGCATGAAGCACGTGCTCGCACTGTGGCGGTTCCGTCATCTTCTTGTGGCGTACCTTCGGCTGACTTACTTCATTTTATGGAAGCATTAAGCGGTTGGATTCGGCAAAACCGAGCTTTTTTGGGCTTTATTGTCCGGTTTTTAGTGACTTTTTTAGTCCTAAGCTTCGCCTACAGCCTTTATTTGGTGCTCGTTAAGCGCAGCGGCGACCTGGACATGGTGACTTATTGGGTGAGCCGCTTGAGCCACGAAACGGCACGGTTCATGGGGGTGGCGGACTGCGAGTGGTCCTGCTTTCTCGACGGCTGCTACGTGGGCCGCGAAGGCCGAATGGTCAACATTCTCGAGGGCTGCAACGGGCTGAGGTTGGCGATTGTGTATGCCGCATACGTAATCGGAATCGGCGGTTGGACCTGGCGCTCGCTGGTGCAGGCGTTCGCCGGACTTTTTGTGGTTCAGTTGTTCAACGTAGTCCGGATTGGAGCCCTCGTCGCCCTTCGCGACCACGGCGGCGATACCTACTTTTTCTTCATCAAGTACGTCTTTGGGGTCTTCATCTACGGCTCCATCGTTTTGCTCTGGATCCTCAAGCCCCGAATTGACCGATGGATGGGGGCCAAATAGGCACGGCCCGCAGCTTTTGGCTGTGGAGCCTCAGTTTTTTGCTCGTGTCGATGTTTGTGAGCATCGTGGTGGGCGAAGAAAAGCACGCTTTGGGTTTTGATCCGCTGGGCATTCCGTGGGCGCGAAACGCCTACGCCGGCCTAAAAATCGCCCTCGGGCTTGGGTACGCCCGCGCGGTGGGGTTCCGGTGGAGCTGGGTTCTAGGCCTCGTGGGCTTTGCCTTGCTCGTGCGGACCTTCGCCGAGGGAACGTTTACCGTGGCGCTCATTGGCGCGGCTATGGCGTACCGGACCTTGGGGAGGCCGTAGCTTCAACTAGTTTTGGTTTCTCGCTTCTTGATCTAAGGCCGGGACGAATCCCGACTCGAGGGCTTTTTCGCTCGAGAACCCTCAGGGAGGCAGCCGCATAACCAGCAAACTGCGGTACTTTTAGGGCAAACTCCAACCTGATGCACCGCTTTTTGTTTTTGGCCTTTTTGGGCAGTACCTGTTTGCCCGTATCGGCCCAATGGACGGCGAACACCGCCGTCAATACCCCGGTGGCTACGGGCACAACCGACGACCTTCAGGCGATCACCGGTCCCAGCGGCCGCACCTACGTCGCCATGTTTCAACCCACGACGAACGGATACAGTCCGCGCCTCCAAGTGCTCAACGAACTGGGATTTGCGCGACTCGGAAGCAACGGAATGGCATTCAACACAACGACGTCGATGAGCTCCTACACGGTGACCTGGGACATGCGTCTGGACGCCAACGAACACGTCTACGTCGGGTTTACCGGAACAGGGAACACCGACGCCGTCGTCCACCGGTTAGATAGCGCGGGCAACCACGTGTGGAACACCGCAGGGATTGGGCTCGGCCAGGGCTACGACGTGAAGCTGCTCCCGCTCCTCAGCGGAGACCTCATGGTGGGCTGGCTCGACGCCAACGGAGGCGGCGCCAAGCTGCGCAAAATCAGTGCGGCGGGCAGTTTTGCGTGGCCCGCGGCGGTGACCATCGCCTCACCAACGGGTTCCGGTCAAGTTCAGGTCGGCGAACTAATGGAGTACAGCAACGGTGACGTGCTGGTGATTTTTTATGTGCGCACCGGCTTTGGCCCCTCGGCCCTCCCCTACGCGCAGCGGTACACGGCCTCCGGCACGTCGGTCTGGCTTCAGCCCAAAGCGCTGACCAGTGGCTGGTACGTCTACAGCAACCGCCGGTACCCTCTGGTGCAGCGGGGCGACACGGCCTACTTCGGAATGGCCGCCGCCCAAGGCCTTGATTTGCAGGCCAAGGTTCAGCGCATCAATCCATTGGGCGGACTTCCTTGGGGCACCAACGGCGTCGACGTTTCAACCCTCAACAACCAGTACGAACGCGATTTGAGCATCGGTATTGTACCCGACGGCGATGCGCTGTTTGTTGCGGCCGAGGTGACTCCGCTCAGCCAAGGCCAAATGGGAACCTTAGTACAGAAAATGCACCTCAAGTCGGGCGCGCTTCCGTGGGGAAGCGCAGGGCGCATGCTGTTCAATCCCAGCAGCAAAGACCAAGGGCCCAAAGGTGATTTAGGCTTTATTGACAGCAAGCCCGTGCTGGTCTACAGCGACGGATTCAACAACGGGGGAACTCCGGTTCGGCTGCTGGCGGCCTTTCTCGACACGGCGGGAACACTCGTCGACAGCATTCCTTTGGCCACCTACACGGCGCCTAAGGGTCGGATTCATTTGAGCGGAGCCGCGGACTTTGACGTGACCGCCGTATGGTCGGAGGATCGGGGCGCCGGCAGCCTCGGCTTTGCGCAGCGCCTGAACCGCACCCCCTGTCCGCCGGTAAGCGCAGGTATCGGCTGGGGATCGCTGCTCGATTCGGCCTGGATGTGGTACAGCGGAAGCGGCGCGGATTCGCTGTTCTGGGAGTTTGGCGACGGAACAACGGCCTCGAGCAGCGCGAGCGACACGCTGCGGCATTCGTATGCGGCCAACGGAAGCTACACAGCTATGCAATTTGCCTACCGGCAGTGCGGAAGCGTGGATTCCGCCACCGTGAACGTGGTAATTTCTGGAATTGGGATGGGTGAGTCCGATACCAACCCGATTCGTTTAGGTCCAAACCCAAGCCGCGGAACGCTTAGGTTGCTCGGCGCGAATGTCGCCTATGCCCAATTGGTTAACACTCAAGGACAGGTAGTTGCAGAAATTCGCAGTTGGGCTTCAGGCGAGTCATGGATCTTGCCCGAAGGTTTGGCAAACGGAATCTACACCGTTGTTGGTGACTTGGATCATTTTTTGGTGATGCTTGCACGCTAATTTTGCCTTAATGCTGCACCGTCTTGTTGCCATGTTCACCCTAGTTGCGTTGGCAAGCGGACCTCTACTTCACATGGCGGTAGTGGGTGACTACTTGGTACGTAAAGAAGCCTACGCAGCAGCTTGCGTAAACCTTTCTCGTCCCGAGATGCAGTGCAACGGAACCTGCCAACTCTCCAAGCAACTAAAGGCTATAGAGGAACAGGGTGCTCCGAATCCGCTCTCCAGCGAGTGGCTCAAGTTAAAGATCGGCGAGTACACCATCTTTAAACCTTTGAGTCCAAGTTTCATTGTATGGTGTTCTTTTCCTGCTGAATTGAAGCACATTCCTTCAACGATTGGCAAGCCCATTGAGGCTTTTGGATCGGTCGTTCCGCCACCCAAAATAGGTTAGTTTTTATCTGGGGCGCCCTGCGCGCCAACCTGCCGCGCATTCTCCGAAAGAGGTAGAACTGCGCAGTATAATGATTACAACTAATTTATTTTAAACTTTTTATGAAAAATTTATTTACCGGACTCGCTGCTGCCGCTATGATGGCAATGTCTCTTACTTCTTGCGACCCAGAACCCAAGGGTCCCGGTTCTTTAAGCCTTGAATTCGAACACGTATTCGGCAGCACGAACGAGGCCTTTAACCTCAACCAATGGTATGTCCACCCAATGACCGGCGACAGCCTCAACTTCAGCATGTTCAAGTACTACGTGACTAACGTCGTGCTTACGGCCGAAGATGGCTCGACGTGGACCGCTCCGGAGTCGTACTACTTAATTGATGCGAGCGCCCCTGCGAGCGCCCTACTTACCCTAGAAAATGTTCCGGCCAACCACTATACGGGCGTTTCATTTTTACTCGGAGTAGATAGCACCCGCAACGTTTCAGGAGCCCAAACAGGAGCCCTGGATGCTGCCAACGGCATGTTCTGGAGCTGGAATTCCGGCTACATTTTCGTGAAAGCTGAGGGCACCAGCCCACAGGCTTCAATGGGTGGATTCGAATTTCACCTGGGCGGATTTGCTGCTGAGAAAAATGCAATCCAATCCTTGAGCTACAGCTTTGGAAACACCCATGCAATGGTTGAAGAGGGTGCAAATCCGACGGTGCATATGATGTTCAATGTGGGCAAACTGTGGCACGGAATGCCTAGTGTTGCTACCACCCCGATGATCCACATGCCTGGAGCTGGTGCGGTTGCCCGCATGCAAGCCCTCGGGACTGGAATGACCTTCGAGCACCTGCACAACTAAGA
>Ga0169931_10008916_pt1 | contig 14548 bp, 14 predicted proteins | sample Kivu_15m_20L_FD_129675 | JGI IMG/M metagenome (GOLD analysis project Ga0169931, IMG submission 129675) | Freshwater microbial communities from Lake Kivu, Western Province, Rwanda to study Microbial Dark Matter (Phase II) - Kivu_15m_20L... | ecosystem: Environmental > Aquatic > Freshwater > Lake...
GAGACGGTGATCGAGAATGCGGCACGTGAGCCGGAGGTCGTTGACCTGGCCTCGTTGCTGACCAAGATGGGTGCGCGGATTGAGGGAGCGGGGACTTCGACGATCCGGGTGCAGGGCGTTGAACGGCTTGGCGGCACCGAGCACGCGATTATTCCGGACCGCATCGAAGCCGGCACATTCGTAATCGCGGCGGCGATTACGCGGGGCGACGTTCTAGTGGCGGGCTGCGAGCCGGAACATTTACAAGCGCTTCTGGTGAAACTGCGCCAGGCGGGTGTTGAGATTACCGAACCCGAGAGGGGCGTGCTGCGCGTGCGCGGCGGAGCAAATCTGCGCAGCATCGACGCGACGACCGAGGAGCACCCAGGCTTCGCGACCGACTTGCAGGCGCAGTATATGGCCCTGATGACGCAGGCCGAGGGGATCACAATCGTCAGCGAACGAATCTTTGAGAACCGGTTCATGCATGTGCCGGAATTGATCCGCATGGGCGCAAGCATTCGGATCGAGGGGCGGCAGGCGATCGTGGCGGGGCCGCGGCGTCTGAGCGGCGCGCATGTGATGGCGTCCGACTTGCGGGCGAGCGCTTCACTGGTACTGGCGGCGCTTGTGGCATCTGGCGAGACAATCGTCGACCGCGTGTATCACATGGACCGCGGGTACGAGCGAATCGAGGAGAAGTTGGCGGGACTGGGCGCACGGATACGGAGGGCGAAATAGAATGAAACACTCACCCGGTTTTTTGGCGATCGTCGAAGACGCCAAGACGCGCGTGCAGGAAATTACGGTTGGCGAGTTGGGAGAAGGGCACGTGCTGGTGGATGTCCGCGAGGACAACGAATGGGCGGCCGGGCGTGCAGCCGGCGCGATACATCTGGGCAAGGGCATCATCGAGCGCGATATCGAAGCGGCGGTTCCGGATCACGACACTCGCATTGTGCTGTACTGCGGCGGAGGATTCCGGTCAGCGCTAGCGGCGGATGCGTTGCAGAAAATGGGATACAAAAACGTACTGTCGCTGGCCGGCGGGTGGCGCGCCTGGAACGAGGCGGGAATGCCAGTTGAAAAAGGCTAGTGGAAGAAGACGTAGTCGAGACAGCGCCAGATGATGTAGACGAAGCAGATCGACTCGATGAACCGGAAGACCTTCACGAACTTCGTCGACATGAACTCGAATCGGATCATCATCGCGCAGACGACGCCGCCGTAGATAAAACCCGCGTCGAGGAAGCGACCACCGGCCTTCTGATAGAAGACCATGCCGAGGTAGTAGAACAACGGCCAGTTATTCTCGGTGGCCAAACGCGAACGGACACTGAAGAGCCACACCGTGAGGGCGGCGACGGCAAGAGCTAACACCTCTAGATCGTCGAGCTTCATTGCTTTTGAGGAACTCGCGCACAACGGACTCGCTCCAGTTCGGCCATCGGGCGAGTTCCTCGCCTGTCTGGGGCCGTACCTTCGCGGCCTGTGCGCTTACTAGAAAGAATAACTCAGGCTCACGTAGCCTGTGTGAGCGGCGTAGTTTTGCGCGCGGGCGAACTTTTCCGCGTAGTCGTAGTATTGCCAGCCGAAGTTGGCTCGCAGATTCGCGCGGACCTGGAAGGAGACGCGAGCGAGGGGCGAGGCGTAGCTAACGGGGAAGACCTGCGCCGCGGTAAAAATAGACTGCGTACCCGGCGCGGCCGAACGGCCATCGCCGCGGTCCTGCGTGCGGACGAAACCAGCGTAGAGATCGACATTCTTCCGGACTTGCGCCTGGACTCCGGCATGCAGGGTGTGCAGGTTAGAGACGTAGTAAGAGCGATTCGATTCGACCAGTTCGAAATCGGCGAAGTAGGCTAGTCCGGTCAACGTATCCAGGTGGAGATAGTTATAGCCGGCGTCGATGCGGACGTTGGCGCGCGGCGTGAAACCAGTGGTGGCGCCCCAGGTGCGGCCGGTAGAGGAGTGCACATAGAGCGATGTAGAGTTGGCGTTGTTGAAGGACTTGAAATCGGTGGAGAGGTCGAACTTTTTCTGCCGCCAACTTGCGCGGGCGGTGTAAGCTTCGTAGTTCTTGTCGCTGGTGGGGTAGAACGGGCGATCGTTGCGGCCGACCTCGGCGCTGAACAGAATGCGCAGCGGCGCGACGGGATTGAGGCGCGCGCCGAAGATGCCCGCCTTGTTGCGGTTGATCTGCTCGATGGGAACTGTACCGCGCGGAATCTCGAAGTCTTCCTGTTCGTTGGAACGGATGCGGCGTTCGGCATAGTGGTAGCTGCCGAAGACGCCGGCCTGCTTGACGGGTTGCCAGGAAGCCTCCGACGTGTTTGAGACATTTCTGATGCCGAGGAATTGAAACTGCGCGATGGCGATGCCGGCCGAGCCGTTGTTGATTTCGGAGTATTTGCCGTCGCCTTCCATGCGGGTTTGATGGTAGCCGGTCTGGTTGGTGACGGTGACCTTGGCGTTTGGTATCCAGGTAAGCGTGGCGTGGCCGGTGGTGACGGGGCGGCGACCGGCGCCGGTCAGAAGGGTTTGACGGTTGCGGCCGGCGCCGAGGCGGTCCGTGCCGCGGGCGAATTCGTCGTAGATGAAGTCGCGCTGGCCATCGGAGTGCGTGAATCGGCCGTGAATGGTGAATTGTTTGGAAAGCTCGGCTAGGAGATGGGCGCGCCAGTATGGGGTTTTACCATGAAGGGGCTCGTCGCGGCGGAGAAAAGAGAGCGTGTTGCGATCGGTTGTATTGGCACCGGGGGTAAGCGTGTCGCGATTGAAGTTGGTGTCGTCCTTGAAGAGTTCCCAACCGCGGGAGATCGACAGTTTCAGGCGACCGATTTGCAGATCGCCGCCGAGGCGGTATTCGTCCTGATTGCGCCGGATGTTGGCGAAGTAGGAGTATTCGTCGCCGCGGCCGTCGAACCACTGGCCGGTCCAAAGTCCGGGGCCGCCCTGCGTGTTGCGCGAGTACCCGACGCGGAACTTCAGCTTCGACTGCGGAAGCAGCGTGAGGTCGTGGTCCTGCATCTGGCGATTGGTGGAAAGAAAGTGATCGCCGCCGGCGATGGGAAGCGCGGGGTTGAAGTACTCGTTCGATCGCCACAGCAGATCGTAGCGGTAGAGCGCGTTTTTTTGCACACGGAACGAACTGAACTGGTAGGGGTCATTACCGAGACCGCGGACGTCGAGGAGTAGCTCGTCCATCCACTTGCCTTTGCCGTCGCGGGAGGTGACGCCAAGCGTGCCGCCGAGGAGCCGGACGCCGTTGCCGAAGTTTACGTCGCTGCGATATTTGCCGTTGTTGCCGTCGACGTCGCGGAAGCGATAGCCGACTTCCCAGGAATTGGTGATGTTGTAGGCGCCGGCGTTGTCGCCGCGCGGGGATCCGGCGGTCTGTGGAGTGGGCGCAACGACCGGCTGAGCGTGGGCGGCTACGTTGGCTAGAACAATCAGCAGGACTCTCATCGGAGAAATCTCCGATCGGCGTTGGAGCCGTGCACGCGAACATGGCAGGTGGTGCAGTTTCGATATCGGGGATCGGCCATGTTGTGAGAGGCCGACTGGGTGGGGATGCCGTCGGCCTGGCGGCCGAACGAACCGGAACCGTTGTGGCATTCCAGGCAGACTGTAAAGACGACCGGGCGCTTGAGCAGCCGAGCGTTTGTCGAACCGTGCGGGGAGTGGCAGGATTCGCAGCCATCGACGCGAACCGCGGCGTGTTCAAATAGGAACGGCCCGCGTTTGTCGGTGTGGCATTTCATGCAGGGCTGTTCGTTCTGGAGTCCGGTTTCGACCATCCGCGGACGGTGGCCGGTTTTGGAGACGCCCGAATTGGCGCCGTGCGGATTGTGGCAATCCGAGCACGTCATGAAGCCTTCATTGACGCGGTGCTTAAAGGGCTGCGAAAACTGGGCGCGGACATCGGAGTGGCAGCCGTAACAAACATCGGCTTGTTTGGCGGCAAGCAGACTCTTGGCCGAATCGGACCGGTGAATCGAGTGACAAGAGGTACAGACGACGTTGGCCTGCGTGTGAGAGCTACGCCGTATGTTGGCCCGGTTGACGTCTTTCGAGTGGCAGCGCAGACAGGCGTCGAGCACTTGGTTGGGCTGCATCAGCGAGAACGCGTTCGGAATCGTTGCACGCCCACCGCCGGCGGCGATATGCTTCTTTCCCGCCCCGTGACAGGCTTCGCAGCCCATGTTTTCGGGGGTTGCGCCTTTGGCGACGGTCGTTTTGAAGTGGGGATTCCGAAAAAACTGCAATGCCTGTGCCGGGTGGCAAGGGCGGCAGCCGTTGCTGCCGGCGAATGGGGAATCGTTGGCGGCGGGAGTTTGTGCGCCGAGCGTCCAACAGGAAATGACGCCGGCTGTTGCGAGTAGTCGCAGGCCCATGACTATTTATCAACTATAGGGGATTAAACACGGTCACCGGTGTGAATTCGGTGTAAAAAAGTGTGAACAGTGCAAAGAGGGGCTGGCTGCGTGGAGATCGCGCAGCCAGCACGAAGGAGGATGGCCGACTAGAAGACAAGGCTGACGCCGGCCGACGGTGCGAAGTTGTGCAGCCAGCCGTCGGCGCCGGTGGCGCGGTTCGGAGCGATGATTTTCTTGGGGAAACGGGTGAGGTTGTCGCGGAAGTCGATGCGCAGCAGGACGCGCTCGGAGAGCTGCATCTTCACGCCGACACCAAACGTCAGCAATCCGGCGGTCTCGGTGGTCTTGGTGAGCACGGCCGCCTGGCTCAGTGGCTGGAACGCGCGTTCGGCTCCGGTACCGCGGAACATCCGCACACCGGCGCCAACAATAACGAACGGCCGGACCTTGCTCTCGCGGGAGTTCAGGTGGAAGTGAAGATCGTAGTGGACCGAGTGCGATTCGGCGCCAAATGTCGCCTTCGCTCCGGAACCGTCAAGCATGGCGTCGTTCCGAAGCAGATCGTAACGAATTTCGCCCGATACCTTCGGATACATATGATGGCCGAGCCATGCGCTCGCGCCAAAGCCATTATCAAAGCCGGCGGAAACCTTGCCCGACGGCGCGGTCAACGTCTTCTTGTCGAAAAAGCTGCCGACAACGCCAGCGCCAAGTTCGTAACGGCCGCCGTCATTCGACTGCGCACTGGCGTTCATCGCCAGAGCCAGAAGAGCGGGAGCCCAAATGGACAGGTGTCTCATAGTACTCTTCTATCGGCGGTTCCGCGCCTCGGCTTTAGACCTTATTGCACACGATCGACATCGCGGACGCCGGAAATTCGCCGAACGGCGGCGATGACCCTCTCCAGCTGCTTCTTGTCGCGCACGTCGACAACCATACTGATGATTGCGCTGCCGTCGCTCCGCTGCGTGTCCGGCTGGGCTTCCAGCGCGCGAATATTTGATCCTTCGTGAAACACGACGCTGGTCAATTGGGAGAGTATGCCAGGGCGGTCGTCGGTATAGACGGTCAGCTTGACGGCGAAAGTATCTTCGGCGGCGCGCGCCCATTCGACGCCGATTTTTCGCTCGACCTCGTACATCAGATTCTGGACGTTGTTGCAGGCGAGCGAGTGGACCGCAACGCCCTTGCCGCGGGTTATATAGCCGACGATCGCTTCGCCACGGATCGGATTGCAGCACTTGGCCCGATAGACCATAACGTCGTCGAGGCCTTTCACCTTGATGACCAGATCCTTGTCGTCCGGCTTGGCTTGCGCGGGAGCGGCGGGTTCGGCCGGGGCGGAGGCTCGTTCGGCCTCTTCGACTTGTTCGGGCGCCAGTTTGATCAGTACCTGGCGAGGCGAGAACTTACCGTATCCGAGGGCGGCGTGCAGGTCCTCCATCTTGGGGAAGCCATATTCGGACGCAACCGAGACGAGTTGTTCCTTGGTGATTTTTTTCCATTGGACGCCGAGCCGGCGCGCTTCGCGCTCGAGATATTTTTCGCCGATCTCGATCGCCTTGGCGCGCTCGGTGGTATTGATGACCGCCTTGATCTTGTTGCGCGCCTTCGAAGTCTTGGCGATCGACAACCAGTCCTTGCTAGGCAGGTGGCCTTGCTGCGTGAGGATATCAACGACATCGCCGTTCTTCAGACCATACTTCAGAGGTACGATTCGGCCGTTGACCTTTGCGCCTACGCACTGATTGCCGACCTCGGTATGGATGGCGTAGGCGAAGTCAATAGGCGTGGCGTCTCGCGGCAGGATGATGACACGGCCCTTGGGCGTGAAGCTATAAACCTCTTCCGGAAACAAGTCGACTTTCAGCGTCGACATAAATTCGCCCGGATCACGCATCTCGCGCTGCCATTCGACTAACTGGCGCAGCCAGGCGATTTGTTGTTCGTCCTGTTGTAAGTCGCCCTTTTTCCCTTCCTTATATTTCCAGTGGGCCGCAATACCTTCCTCGGCGATGCGGTGCATCTCTTCGGTGCGGATCTGGACCTCGAAGGGCTGGCCGCCGGGTCCAATTACCGAAGTATGCAGGGACTGGTATAAGTTCGGCCTTGGTATCGCAATGAAATCCTTGATACGGCCGGGAATTGGATGCCAATCGCCGTGGAGCGTACCGAGCGCGGCATAACAATTCTTGACCGAGTCGGTAATGATGCGAACGGCGAGTAAGTCGTAGACCTGATCGATCCCGATTTTCTGCCGTTTTAGTTTTTGCCAGATCGAGTACGGGCGCTTGAGGCGCGCTTCGATGCGCGCGGGAATGCCTTCGCGGCGGAGTTTGGTTTGGACGGCGCCGCGAATTTCCTCGAGCAGCCCTTGGTTGGCTTTTCGTTTGGAGTCGATCGCTTCGAGGATTTCGCCGTGAGCCTGCGGATCGGTGTATTGAAAGCCGAGGTCCTCGAGTTCGGCGCGGATCTTACCCATGCCGAGGCGGTGGGCGATCGGCGCGTAGATTTCGAGGGTTTCCTGCGCGATACGTTCCTGGCGGTCGCGTGGCAATGCGCCGAGGGTGCGCATGTTATGCAGGCGGTCCGCTAACTTAATCAGGACGACCCGGATATCCTTGACCATGGCCAGGAGCATTTTGCGGACACTCTCGGCCTGGCGTTCCTCGCGGTCGTAGAATTTCAGTTTCGATAACTTCGTTACGCCGTCGACGCAGGCGGCGACGCCATCACCGAAGCGCTTACGGAGTTCGTCGATTGTGATCGGGGTGTCCTCGACGGTGTCGTGGAGCAGTCCGGTGACGAGGCAAGTGCCATCGGAGGTCATGTCGGCGAGAATGTGCGCGACCTCGAGCGGATGGATCAGATACGGTTCGCCCGAACGCCGCTTTTGCCCGGCGTGGAGCGATAGAGCGAGCTGAAAGGCGTCCTCGATCTGCGCGGCGCTTTCGCCAGGGTGCTGCGCGGCGTATTTGGCGAGCAGCGCCTGGAAACGCTCATTGAGTTGCGGATCGATCGATTCAGACAGTTTGGCCGGCTCGCTCACTCAGGTTGCACCCGTTTCCTATTCCAGGGTACACGCAAGCGAGCAAAGCCGGCCAAGTTTCGTGCAAAGAGTTGGGCTATTTGCTGTCTTCCATCTTGATGCCGCCGCCAGCTTTCTTCTCGGCCTCCTCGGCCTTCTTCTTCTTGGCGTCGAGCGTCTTCTGGACAAAATCCTCGGCGATCGTAATTTCCTTCTTGTAATCGTCCGGGGTCTCGGCAATATCGGCCAGTTCGCGGTGCATCAGGTTGAGATAGGCCAGCGCGTCGTCGTAGTTCGGGTCGACCTTGATCGCGCGTTCCAGGCTGGCGATGCCTTCCTGAACGATAGCCAAGTTCTTCCCCTTCACTTCTTCGCGAACCTTCTTATCCTTCAGCGGTCCCGGTTCTTCCGGCTTCATTCCGAGCTTGGCCCGAGCTTCGCCGCGGACGGGATACGCCTTGCCCCAGGCGATAACGCCGAGGGTATACATCGCTTCCTTGTTGTTGGGATCGACACTTAGAAGGCGTTCGTTCCACTTCTTGGCCTCGTCGACCTTCTTCTGGTTGTAGTAGATGGAACCGATCGACGCGATCGCAAGTTTGTCGTTCGGATCCTTATCCAGCACCAGTTTGAAGTTATCCTCGGCGGCCTTAGCCATCTTGTTGTTGTCTTCCGAGTCGGCGCCGGGAATCCACTGGCTCATGTAGGCGGTGGCCAGATAGAGCCGGGCGGCGGTGAAGTCCGGATCCAATTCAATCGCGGTCTGGAAGTACTTCACGGCTTCGGCGTATTTGGCGCTCTTGTATTCGCGGACACCCTTGTTGAGGTTGTCGCGCGAACGAAGCTTGCTGCAGCCAGTCGAGGAAACAAGCAGCGCCAGTACGGCCGCCGACGTCGCAATGCGGATAAATGTACGTTTCACGTTGAGTCTCCTCTTACTGTCCGGCTTCAATCTTCGGCGTCATCAAGCCGACTTTGTCGATACCCGCACCCTTGGCGTAATCGATCGCCTTGGCGACGTACCGGAACTCGAGGTCGGGATCGCCTTTCACGAACACAACGCGCTCGGCGCGCGTCTTGAAAATCTCGGTCAGCCGCTCTTGCAGGTTATTTTCGAGAACCGGCTCCTGGTTGATTTTCATCGACTTGTCCTTCTCGATGACAATCACAACCGTGCGGTCCTGGTTCGGCGGCGGCGGCGGCTGATTCGGCGGAGGCGGCTGGGGAACCAGTGCATCCAGGCCTTTGGGCGTGAGAGGCGTGATGACCATGAAGATGATCAGCAGAACCAGCAACACGTCAATCAGCGGCGTCATGTTAATATCGGCGGAGGGACCACCCTTACCGCCCATTGCCATTGCCATAGTAGAGGCTCCTTATTTCCTGAATCGAATAACTGCTTAGATCCCAGCCGGCTTAGCCGCGCCTTCTTTTGTCATCGATTCGGTAATGAGGCCAAGCTGATCGACCCCGAATCCGCGCAGCGAATCGATAACCTCGACGACGCGTTCGTACCGCGCGCGCGAGTCGTTCTTCAAATAGACGGTCTTGTCGAGTTTGGCCGACAGACGGTCTTTCACCTTGACGCCCATGTCGTTGAGGTTCGCAAATTGATCGGTGCCGAGGTAGGCCTTGCCGTCTTTGGTGATCGACACGAGGATCGCGTCGTCCTTGTCGGCGGCCTGCATCGCCACTGGGTTTTTCGTTTTCGCCAGATCGACGCTGATACCTTTGGAAAGCATCGGCGTGATGACCATGAAGATGATAAGCATGACCAACATCACGTCGACCATCGGGGTGACGTTGATGTCGGAGACGGCGTTCATCTCGACTTTCTTTTTCTTTTTTCCACCGGACATCTTGAGAGCTCCTTGTAGACTTTCGGATTTGGGGCGGCGGCTGAACCGCCGCCCGTTTCCGGATTCAACTCAGCAGGACTTGAGGCGCGGCAAGAAGCTTAGTGCTTCGCGCCGGCTTTCTGCGAACGCTTGATGAAGTAGTCGACGAGTTCCGACGACGAGTTGCCCATTTCGACGTTGAACGCTTCGAGACGGCCGTTGAAGTAGTTGAACATCATGACGGCCGGAATCGCGACGAACAGACCGATAGCGGTGGTGACCAGCGCTTCGGAAATACCGCCGGCGACGGCGCCGAGACCGGTGGACTTTTCTTGCGCGATGCCCTTGAACGCGTTGATGATGCCGACGACGGTGCCGAACAGTCCGACGAACGGACCGGTGGAACCGATGGTGGCCAGCGAGCTGACGCCGCGCTTCAGTTCGGCGCCAACGATGGCTTCGGCACGCTCGAGAGCGCGGCGGGAAGCTTCGATGGTTTCACCGGAAAGCTCGGACGACACATTGTGGGATTGGAATTCCTGCAGACCGGCCACTACGACCTTGGCCAGGTGCGACTTCTTGTAACGATCGGCGATCTTGATCGCTTCGTCGAGTTTGCCTTCGCGAAGGGCGCCGGCCACGGCCGGAGCGAACTTCCGCGATTCATTGCGGGCCGCGTTGTAGGCGAGCAAGCGATCGATCATCACACCGATCGACCAAGCGGACATGATGAACAGAATGATGACGACGGCCTTGGCCAGCCATCCCATCTGATTCCACATATCCATCGGGTCGAACGAAATCGCGCCGCCCGAAAGCAAGTTGAGGGCCCAGAGTTGCGTTTGAAGAACCATGATTTTCTCCTGCGAGTTGAGTTGAATTGAATCTACCGGCTAGCCGGTTTTGCTGCTGCACTTGACTCCTAAAGGAACCGAGTGTTTGGGCCGATCTCTAGAGAAGAGAGCGGTCTCCGGATTTGGAGTCAGGCCGGTGGGCCGATTCCGGTTACTACATTCGCTTCCGGCACAACGGAGCCGGGCGGCGAAAAATCGGTGAAAGGATTGGCCTGCGCTAGTTGCTGAGTGTGAAGTTCACGTCGATTTGCGTCGCGACTTCAACCGCTTCGCCGTTGAGCAAGGTGGGCTTGTAGACCCATTGCCGCACGGCGTCCGTGGCGGCCGGGATGAGCAGCGGGTGACCGCTGACCACGTTCAAGTTCTGAATCGTGCCGTCCCGGGAGATGATGGCGTTAAAACGGACCGTGCCTTGAATGCGCGCTTGTTTGGCGAGCGGCGGATAGTTGGGGCGAATCTGCTTGATCAGGTTCGCCGCCTGGACGTTGCCGCCCACGCGAATCGGACCCGTCGGCTTCGGCTTGGGAGCTTCCACCGCCTTCGGAGGAGGCGGTGGAGCGGCCGTCGGCACCGAGCCGATGATGCCGCCGATCACGCCGCCGGCCGTTCCGCCGGGCACGCCACCGGGGACGCCGCCAACCACGCCTACCGCGCCCGACATCGGCGGCGGCAGTTCTTCTTCCTTGATCATCGCGATCTCTTTCGGAATTTCTTTCGGCGCCACAAGGCGGCCGGCGTCGAACTGGCGCGGGATAACCTTGACTACCTTCACCGGAGCGGCAGGCGGAGGCGGAGGCGGCGGGGGGGGCGGCGGCGGCGCGACGAGCATCGCGGCCAACTGCGTGGGCTGCAGGCCTTCAAAGAAGATCATCGGCAGGATCACCAGCACCGTGATCAGTCCGGCCTGAATGAGGAAGGACATGGCCACAGTCCAAGGCTTGTTTGTTTTCCCTGTTCCGTCGACGAATGATTGTTCGAACATTTCCGCGTACCTTTCAACTGAGCCGGAACGGCGTGTTCCGGAAGGAATTTGGGGGAGCGACTATTCTATCGCTTTGTCTTGGCGGTTGCTACTGCCGGAGCCGCGCCTGCCGGAGTGTTCGGCTTGCGCTTCTCCATCCAATCCCGCCACCAGATCAGGATTGGACTTGCAATGAAGATCGAAGAATAGGTGCCGACGATGATGCCCACCACCAACGCGAACGAGAAACCGTTCAGCACCGGGCCGCCAAACAACCAAAGCGCCACGGCGGTGAGAAACGTCAGACCCGAGGTCAGGATCGTCCGGCTCAGCGTCTGGTTGATGCTGGCGTTGACAATCGTATCGAACTTGTCCTTGCGCATCGCGGGCAGGTTCTCCCGGATACGGTCGAAAACCACAATGGTGTCGTTCATCGAAAAACCGACAAGGGTTAGCAGCGCGGCGATCACCGTCAGCGAAATCTCCTTGTCCACGATCGAGAAGAGTCCGATGGTGATGATCGTGTCGTGGAACACAGCGATCACCGCCGCCAAACCGTAGATAAACTCAAACCGGAACGCGATGTAGACCAACATGCCGGCCAGCGCCAGCAGTGTGGCCGTCATCGCCTGGGAACGAAGTTCCTGGCCAACCTTTGGGCCAACGAGGTCGAAGCCACGAACTTGATACGGCGCCACGTAGGCCTCTTTCTTCAGCGCGTCCACTGCCTGCGCGCTAACTCCATTGACACCGTTGAGCGCATCGATTGTTCCCAACAGCCCGCCCTTTTGCGTATCGCGGAAGGTGACGATCGCTTTGGCGGTTTCCTGAATCTGGTCTTCGTTCATCGAAGCGCCCATCTGGGAGCGAAGCCGGTCGGCCACGGCGCCCTGACCGGCGCTGGAAAGATCGAGCTTGGCGGCATCGCCGCCGCCGAAGGTCGCCTTCAGGCTCGAAAGCACGATCTCACGAGCGGCGTTCAATTCGCGCTCGTCACGGAGTTCAGTCGAGATCAAGAGATCGCTCGTCGTGGTGTCACGCTGAACGACAATTTCGCCGGGGACTTTCCCGCTGAGCGAATTGCGGACCTGATCTTCCGTCACCGTATTCTGGAACCGCACAACGGTCACGGTACCGCCCTTGAAGTCGATCCCGTAACGAGGGCCGCCCTTCATTGCGAGGCTGCCCAATCCGGCGGCTGTCAACACCAGGGAGGCGATGATGAAGGGCCACTTCTTACCGAGAAAGTCGAAATTTGTTTGCTTGAAAATTTCCATTGAGTACTGCTAGCTGTCGCCTTGACGGTTGGACACCGAGTCCGAGCAACTAGTTCCCACCTGATCTGAAAAAAAATATCACAAAAGTTGATGCCAGACAAACAGCCACCGTACTAGCCCAAGCCATCGTCCGGGCCGGTTGCGGGACTGTCAAAAACAAATCAGATGCTTAATGTTTCAACCTGCTTGCCTTCCATCTCCCACTGGTAGATGAACCGGGAGACGAAGACGGCCGTGAAGACATTAGCGATCAAGCCTATCACAAGTGTGATGGCGAAACCTTTTACCGCTGTTGTTCCGAAGGCGAACAGAAACGCGCAGGACACGACAGTCGTAACGTGCGTATCGATGATCGTCAGGAACGCTTTGGAGAATCCGGCGTCAATCGCCGCCAGCACGCCCTTGCCGTTCCGCAGTTCTTCGCGTACGCGCTCAAAGATCAGAACGTTCGAATCGACCGCCATACCGATCGTCAAAATGAAACCGGCGATGCCCGGCAGCGTGAGAACCGCGCCGAAGTACGAGAGCGCCGCGAGCAGGATGATCGCGTTCAACACCAGCGCCAGAATCGCGTTCACGCCGGAACGCTTGTAGTAGACAAGCATCACGAGCACAACCGCACCGATACCAATCACACCGGCCAGCAACCCATCGCGGATCGAGTCCGCGCCGAGCGAGGGACCGACGGTTCGCTCTTCGCCGTAGACGATGCCAGCGGGCAGCGAACCCGAAGTCAATGTCAAGGCCAAGTCAGAAGCGCGTGTTTGATCGCCGATGTTGGTGATGCGGCCCGAATCTTCGATCTTGTTCTGAATGGTCGCGACGCTGAAGATCTGGTTGTCGAGAACCACGGCTAGCTTGTTGTTGATGTTTGATTCCGTGAACCGGCCGAACCGCTTCGCCGCGTCCTGCGACAGATTGAAGGCCACTTCCCACTTGCCGAACTCATCCTGTGCCGGACGCGCGCTGCGCAGATCGCGGCCCGTGACCACGGCGTTGCGGCCCAGCAGCCACCACTGTTCACCCGGCTGGCCAGGCGTCACGCGTTCTTTCACAAGCCGCGTTCCCAGCGGCAGCACGCCGCCATTCTGCGCGAGTCCCGCTTCGCGCGTTGCGAACGGCCCGCCGCTGACGGAGGTAATTTCGAGCATCGCCGCGGCTTGAATGATCGACTTCACGCGGCCCGGATCGTCGACACCCGGCATCTGCACAAGAATCGTCGATTCGTTCTGCGTGCCGCCGCGCTGCTGCACGGTCGCTTCGGAAAGGCCCAAGCCGTTGATACGGGTTTCGATCGTGCGGATCGCGCGTTCCACGGTTTCCTTGCGCAGGATCTGCGCTTCGGTCGGCTTATAATTCATCCGGTAATCGTTCGACCCGGCTGAGTTCAAATTCCACGCCGCGAACTGGCCGGTGATCACATCGCGGAACGCCGAAGTCTTGTCGGACGCCACACCCTTGACGGTAATCTCAATCTTTTCGGCATCCTCAAGCTTGTTCGGATCGTTGCGATCCATCGACACGTAAGCGATCAGGTCCTTTTGCAGAGCCGCCTTCAGCCGTTCGATCGTCTGATCGGCTTCGGCCTTGAATGCATCCTGGACTTGCACTTCCAGAACCAACTGGCTGCCGCCCTTCAAATCCAACCCCAGCTTGATGTTGTCGTTCCAGTTCTTCACCAGTTCATCTTTGCTCTTGGGGAGGCCGATGATGCCGTAGATACAGATGAGGACCACCGCGAGGATGAAGATGGCCTTGTTGCGAATCGTGCTTGTCATGGAAATGTTGCTCGTGAAAATGAAAGGATACTACGATGCCTGGGGGGAGGACTGAAGCGAGGAGACCGCGTTGCGCGCCAACTGGAGCTTTACGTTGTCTGGCCGGACTTTGATGACAATTGTATCGTCTTCTGCGCCCAAGTCCACAATGGTACCGACAATTCCGCCGTTGGTGACGACGACATCGCCCTTCTTCAGGTTCGCCAACATCTGTTGCGTCTGCTTCTTTTGCTTCTGCATCGGAAGGACCAGCAGAAAGTAGAAGATCGCGAAGATCGCCACCATCGGCAGGAACTGCATCAGATTGTTCGGATTCGATATGAAGAGAGAGAGAATCACTCGGTTTCTACCACTTGGGCCAGCCGGGCCGATTGCAACAGTTGGGGGAAGGTGCCAAACAGAATAGACTGCCTGATCTGGCGCATGATGTCAAGATAATGGCGGATGTTGTGTA
>Ga0169931_10008918_pt1 | contig 14544 bp, 15 predicted proteins | sample Kivu_15m_20L_FD_129675 | JGI IMG/M metagenome (GOLD analysis project Ga0169931, IMG submission 129675) | Freshwater microbial communities from Lake Kivu, Western Province, Rwanda to study Microbial Dark Matter (Phase II) - Kivu_15m_20L... | ecosystem: Environmental > Aquatic > Freshwater > Lake...
ACCGGCGCTTCGGGAGAGATCCGCTTGACGCGCCCCGTAGTGTAGGTATCGAGCATGAGATCCCCCAGGACGAGAGCCCGAAAGGGACGGAAACGGCTGAAAGCTCCTGCGAGATTTACCATCTTCTCTGGTGCAATAAGAAGTCTTGGACATATTCCCGGACGGCGCATTCTACCGGCGTCATCGGGAACCCGTCGAAGATCTTATTGAATTTGCGCATGTCGGCGCAAGTATAATTCTGGTACTGCCGGTTCAGTTCTGGGGGCATGTCGATGTAGGCGATTTGAGCGCCGCGGTTCAGCGCAGAGAAAAGGCTTTCCGCTAGCCGATTCCAAGTCGTCGTTTTCCCCATGCCGATATTGTAAATGCCGTTGATATGGGCGTACTCGGGTTTTAAAAGCTCGCATGTCATCCGGACGGCATCTTTCAAGTAGATGAAATCGCGGCACTGCTCTCCGTCGGCAAATTGCTTCGGATCGTTCGATTTATACAGGCGGATCGTCCCTTCGTTTTGGGCGATATGGGTCATCTTCAAAACCATCGAGGCCATGCGCCCTTTGTGGTATTCGTTCGGCCCGAAGACATTGAAGTATTTCAGCCCGGCGACGCGGTTCAAAACCCCTTCCCGCTTCATCCAAAGGTCAACGAGGTGTTTCGAGTAGGCGTACATATTGATCGGGCGCAGCTCTTCAAGCCCGTTTTCGTCATCGGAAAACCCTTGCGCTCCATCGCCATACGTCGCCGCGCTCGAGGCATAAATAAAGCGCTTATTTGCCTTCAAAGCCCACTCGGCAAGCTTCACTGTGAAACGGAAATTATTCTCGAGGAGATAATCGCAATCGGTCTCCATGGTGTCCGAACATGCGCCAAGATGGACGACGGCCTGGATTTCCCCTTCCCTCCCCTCCAAATATTGCAAAAGTTGATGGCGCGAAATCAAATCGGAAAACCGTTTGCCGACCAGGTTTTTCCACTTATCCGTCCGCTTCAAATCATCGACGAGAAGGAGGTCGTCTTGCCCCAAATCGTTCAGATGCCGGACAATTCCGGAACCGATCATTCCCGCAGCGCCTGTAATGACAATCGAAGGTGGTTTTTTCATAACGGAGGGAGTTTAGCAAATCGCAGCTGTTCAACGCAATGTGGCGTGGGTCAAGGAATGAAAGACAGGCTCCTCAAAGAAAGTTTTTAGCGAGATAAACTCAAAAAATAAATAAAATACTTTACACCGCAACACAAGATTGCCGAAAAATATAATAAAATCATATAATACCACTAAAAACAACGAATCATAACAATGACGAATCCCGTTAATCGGTCTCCTGATTCTACGAATGCCGCTTATCCCGGAAAAAGAAAAAGGGAAATCGAATTCGACGCAAATGGATCGCCGCTGAAACAAAGTTCTTCCCCGCCCGGGGGAGAGAGTCTGTCCGCCAGAGTCTATTCGGCCAGCGTATCTCCCGATTCCAGGAAAATCCGGCTGCATACTACGCCGACGTCCAAGAAAAAACAGGGAATCTACAAGCTGTATAACGAAAAAACCGGCGAAACCTATGTGGGAAAGACAAGCCAGGCATTCCAAAAAAGGCTCTCCCAACACGCCTCTTGCGCAAATGATGAGAAAAACTCGGCTCCCGTATACGAGGCTTTACGTGAAAGCCCGGAGGATTTCCGATTTGCAATCGTCCAAGAAACCCGCCCTCAGACGCCCGATTGCGTCCTCTCTGAGTTGGAACAAAAACATATCCAGGCGATCCCCGAAGAAAAACGGCTGAACGCGAATGAAGGCGGCGGCGGGGGCTCTTCCCGGAAATCACTCTTCCCTCCACAGTCTTCTTCCTCATCCCCGCCGGAACTTTTCGAAAGCCCGGTCAAATACACCCCATTCAAAAAAGCCGGAGACAGGATACTCCTCCCTCTAACTCCCACTTCAAAAAAAGAGAAAGGCGTGGTCTATGTCATCAAAGAGGATGAAACAGACAAACGGTATATCGGGATGACAAGCCAGCCTCTCTCCAAGCGGATGAGCCAGCACACACACCTGCTCAAACATCCGGGCAAAGCCGACGCGCCCCTCTATCAAGAGATGCGGGAAAACCCCGAGCGGTTTTCCGTCGGCATCTTGGCGAAGCACGTTCCTCCTGGGGATCTGCCGGAACTCGAACGCGATTACATTCGGAAAAAAGACTCGGTCGCAAAAGGGTTTAACGGAAATAGCGGCGGCGGCGGGTCCGCTTCTTCAAAATTTACTTAGAATCTGCTGCACCCCCCCCCTCTCAAAGGACAACTGTCCTTTGATCTCTTAAAGTAAGGGTTTGCAAAGGGCGTTCAGCCCTTTGACGGGTTGCAGGGCGGAACCCTTGCCCTACTCGAGCCTATCTTTCATTCCTTAACAATGATCTTTGTGCGCTTTTCGGCACCTTTATACCGCTCGTGATTCAAGAATCGGTTTTTGGCTGCGCCGGCATCCCAGCCTTTTCATCCGCGCTCAGAGCCCCCTATTAGTCAATAGGGAGCCCCTCGCGCGCCGGCCTACGGCCTGATTGCTCCTCGGCCATATTAATGCAATATGGCCCTCGTCGCGAATCGCAAAATCTGCTCAAAAAGCATCACAAATCTCATATGTTAAGGAATGAAAGATAGGCTCTCAGAATACCAGCCGTTAGGCGGCCTTTGAATCGAACGGAAGGGGACAATCCCTTCCGTCTTTTCGCTTTTTCCAAAACAAAAGAACGCAGTACCGCTGCCGGTCATCGTAGCGGAGTCAAACCCCATTCCTAAAAGACGCTCGCGGAAGGCATGGAGCCTCGGCTCCAAGCGGAAAGCGGCCGGTTCAAGGTCGTTATAAAAATAGGGGTATCGGGAAAGCCCCTCTAAGGGATCTTGCGCCGGGAGCTCGAGGGGGCGTGTTTCCCTGTAGACGAGCGGCGTCGAAAGGCCAAACGGCGGTTTTGCGATCCAGCCTGAAAGCGGATAAGGCAGAGAAAACGGCTCGAGGCGCTCCCCCCGTCCGGTGCAGTAAGCGGTGCCTGAAGAAAAGAAAAACGGCACGTCGGAGCCGATCATGGCCCCCATCTCGATCAATTCATCGGGAGTAGCCGGGCGTCCGGCCAGCTCGTTCAATCCCCAAAGAGCCGTCGCCGCATTTCCGCTGCCGCCGCCAAGGCCCGCCTGGCTGGGAATGTTTTTTTCCAAATGAATTGTAACGCCGGAGGGAAGAGAATAGCGGCTTCGGAAAACGTGCAGCGCTTTCATGACGAGATTTTCCGGCCCTGTCGGAAGCGCGGGATCGGTGCAAGTGAGGCTGTCAGCGTGGGAAAAGGAGAAATGGATCGTATCGAAAAAATCGATGGCTTGAAAAAGGGAAGCGATCTCGTGGTAGCCATCGGATCGCTTCCTAAGAACTCTGAAAAAGAGATTGATCTTCGCTGGTGAAAGGAGGATCATTCCCGTTTCCCGGCTTATTCGGCCGGAGACTCATCTGCCGGCGTTTCCCCTTCGACCGGGATCGGCGCGACGACCGCTTCGATGCCTGCTGCAACAACCCCTTCAGGGATGATATGGAGCATGCAAGTGGCGGGAACGCCTTCTTTCAGCTTCAAAGCCAGTTTATGCGCGCCCGTCGTTTTAATGGGGCGGGTCAGCACGATGTTCTTCTTATCGATCGGAAGCCCTTTCTCTTGGAAAAGAAGCGCTACGTCGGCGGCCGAGACGGAGCCGTACATGTGCCCTTCCGGATCGACTTTGACTTTCGTCTCGACGATCATTCCTTCGATTTGCGCTGCGAACTCTTCCGCTTCCTTCCGGTCGATCAGAGCTTGCTTTTCGCGCTCGGCGCGCAGACGCTCCTGCTTGCGGAGCGTATTCGTGCTGGCGATCACGGCAAACCCGTTCGGAAGAAGGTAATTGCGGATATAGCCCGGCTTGGCCGAGACGACTTCGCCTTTACGGCCGAGGGCTTCAACGTCTTCTAATAAGAGCAATTGCTGTTTCATCGGTTACTCCTTCGCCACAAATGGAAGCAAAGCCATATAGCGGGCCTGTTTGATCGCTCGCTTGAGGATCTTTTGGTAAAAATAGGAAACCCCGGTGATCCGGCGCGGCAAAATTTTGCCCCGTTCGGTAATGAACTGCTTCAAAGTCTCGATATCTTTGTAATCGATCGTTGCGCATTTAGCGGCAGTAAAAGGGCAGCTCTTCTTTTTCTTGGCGAACGGGCTGTCCGAAGAGGAGCCGGTCGCGCTTGGGGCTGGCATGGATTTTTTTGGGAACATGTCTAGCTCTGGGGTTTGAGGGGTTTGAATTCAAGGGTTTCCTGCACTTGTTCGACGCGCGTCGTCATGAACCGGATGAGGTCTTCATGCAGTTGGTAATCCTTCCAGAGTTCGATGACCGAAGAGGTCGGGGCGGTAAAATAGAGGACGTAATAGTACCCTTCCCGCTTCCCGTCGATTTCGTAAGCCAGTTTGCGCCGGCCCTGCTCGTGGATTTTATTGATTTCGCCCCCTTTCTGGACGATCCCGTCGGTAATCTTATCAAAAGCTTTCTTGCGGGACTCGTCGCTGAGCGTGGCGCTCAGGATGTACATCCCCTCGTAAAGCCCCTTGCGTTCTTTTTTCATTCTACTCCATTGCTTGGGTTCGGTGGATTCCGGTTCGCGAAATCCATCGCATGGTTTAATCCTTTTTCAAGCCATATCTCGATGGCTCTCACCGCTCGCTCCAGGATTTCGGGAACGAGCTGTTTTTCCTCCGGGGAAAACCGGCCGAGCACGTGGCTCGACAGATCCCCCTCTGCGCGGTCGCCGACCCCGATCCGGAGCCGGGCGAACCGGTTCGTCTGTAATTGCTCCTCGATGCTTTTGAGGCCGTTATGGCCTCCCGAACCGCTATCGGTCCGGATCCGGAGCTGCCCCATCGGAATCGCGACATCGTCGACAATCACAAGAAGCCGGGACAGGTCGATTTCCAAATACCGCATTGCGGGAACGACTGCCTCGCCGCTGAGGTTCATGAAGGTCAGCGGCATCATCAAAATGACGTCCGCCGATCCAACTTTCCCTTCCGCCACGCTCCCCTTCCACTTCAACCTCTGATGGAACGAGAGGCGGTGCTTGTCCGCTAACGCGCGGACTGCATCAAAACCGATGTTGTGGCGGGTTCCTTCGTAGGTTTTACCCGGGTTGCCTAAGCCGGCAATCAAATACTTTTCCGCCACAAACCGCTACTTACACTTTTTTAGCGATGACGACTGCCACTTCGTTCAGCTTCCCGAGCGCCTTGACCCCATGGGGAACTGCGATATCGGAGAGTCGTTTCGACTGGGCGATCTGCATATCGCGGACATCGAGCGTAAACTCTTGCGGGATGTCTTTCAAGAGGCAAGAAACCTTCAGAGTGCGGATCGCCTGGCGGACAAACCCGCCGAGCTTTACGCCGACGCAATCGGCAACTCCGGTCACTTGAATCGGCACGTTGACAGTAACCGACGCATTATCGGAGACAAGGAGGAAATCGATATGTTCGATCGCGTAGTTAGTGCGGTGGTACTGGACCTCTTTGACGAGGGCCTTATGCGCTTTTTGCCCGTCGTGAAGTTCAATGACCGACGTAGAAAGGAGGCCGGATTTCATGTTCCGTAAAAACGCTTCCACGTCTTCTTTCTTCACGAAAATAGACTGGGGCTTGTGGTTGTGCCCGTAGAGAACGGCAGGGATTCCCCCTTCGCGGCGAAGTTTATTCACTTCCCCTTTCTTGCCCGCGGTTCTCAAAAAATACGATAGCTTCATTGTCTTCTCCTAAATCCAAAATTTTCTAGCGGCCCGCAAACAGCGACGAAATCGATTTTGCCGAAACCACGCAGTCGATCGCCTCGGCCATGCACGATGCGATCGAGACCGAATGCACTTTCTCTTTCAGGGCGGAGGTCGGAGCCACCGAATCGGTCGTATAGAACCTATCGATGCCTGCCGGGGTCTTATCCCCAACGCAAATCCCATGGGACACCGCCGCATATACGGCTTTCGCCCCGGCCGTTTTGCATACTTTCGCGGCGGCAGCCAAAGTCCCCCCCGTCGAACAGATGTCATCGACGAGAACAGCGCACTTTCCCGCCACATCCCCGATCAAAGCGTTTGCTTCGACCTTTTTCGCGCTCACCCGGCGCTTGTCGACGATCGCCAGGTCCGCGTTCAAATCTTCGGCGAATTTCCGCGCCATCCGATTGCTCCCCACATCGGGAGAGACGATTACGAGGTCCTTCAACCTCAACGCCTTCAATTCCTGCACAAGCAGAGGCCGCGCAGGGAGGTTGTCGACCGGGATATTGAAAAAACCCTGGATCTGATCCGTATGAAGATCCATCGTCAGAACTCGGGTCACGCCCGCTCTTTCCAACAAATCGGCGACAAGCTTTGCCGTTATCGGCACCCGCCCTTTCTCTTTCCTGTCCTGCCGGGCGTAGGGATAATAAGGCAGGACGGCGATGATGCTGCGAGCCGAGGCCCGCTTCAGGGCGTCGACGATAACGAGCAGCTCCATCAGGAAATGATTGGGCCTACGCGCGGGAGATTGTAGCACGAAAACATCTTTTCCCCGTACATTTTCCAGGATCTGAACACCAATCTCCCCGTCAGGGAAGGCCTCTACCTGGATCTTGCCAAGCCGAACCCCCATCGCTTTTGCGATGCCTGCGGCAAGCTCCCCATGGGATGAGCCTGCAAACAACATGAACGAGGGCTCTCGGGCCATGGGCTTTTCCTTAAATTTGGGGCGGAAGGATTCGAACCTCCGCATGGCGGTACCAAAAACCGCTGCCTTACCGCTTGGCGACGCCCCAGCGAGAGTAAAAAACAGCAGCAATGGTAGCGGAGAAGCTAAATATTTTGCAACGACTGCCTTGCGGAGCCTTTTTTCCCGAGAGACTCCAAAAATGATTTTATCTTTCTTGCAGTGTAAAATTTTCACTTTACCTATAGAAAAAAGCATGAGGATCGTACACATCGCGACTGAATTCGCCCCGATCGCCAAAGCCGGCGGGCTTGGGGAGGTCATCCTAGGCCTGTCCCGTGAACTCTGCCGGATCGGCCATGAGGTCGAAGTCATCCTCCCCAAGTACGATTTCATCCCCCATTCTTCTCTTCAGCGCGTGTCTTTGGAAGTCCCCGATTTCAAATGTTTTGAAAAGGGGCAACTCCATGCGAATGCGATGTGGTCGGCCGAATGCGAGGGGATTCCCCTGCACCTCTTGGAGGCGCGCCATCCGGCCGGATATTTCCACCGGGGGAAAATCTACGGCTGCGACGACGACACGGCCCGCTTCCTCTATTTTTCCCGCGCGGCGGCCGAATACTTGAAACGAACCGACCGACCGATCGACATCCTCCATCTGCACGACTGGCACTCGGCCCTGGCGGCCCTTTTCGCAAGGGATGTATTCCGCCTTCCCGTCAAGGCGATCGCCCTTTCAATTCATAATGCGGCCTACCAAGGCAAATGCGCTGTCTGGGATCTCGACTACATTGGGCTTCCGGGGCAAAAGCACCTTACTAAGGACGCCTTCCAAGACGACGACCCGGCCCATCCCAGCCTCATCAATATCCTGAAAGGGGGTCTGGCATACGCGGATGCGATTGTTGCCGTCTCGCCAACCTATGCTAAAGAGATTTTGACTCCCGAATACGGCTACGGGCTGGATCCGACATTCCGGAAACTGGAGAAAAAGCTCGTTGGGATTTTAAACGGCCTCGACCTCAAATTCTGGGACCCGGAAAAAGACCGCTCTATTTCCGCCCATTTCAAGGCCAAAGACCCGATTGAAACGATTTTGAATGCCAAAGGGCAAAACCGCGCCGCCCTAGCAAAGCGCTTCTCTCTTCCTGCAGCCTCGCGCCCTTGGGTCGGGACGATCACCCGGCTCGCCTATCAAAAAGGCCCCGAGCTGATCGAAGCGGCCCTCCTCGAAACAATCCGCCTCGGAGGCGTATTTATCCTCCTCGGGTCGGCCCCGTCCCCGGAACTTCGCGCCCATTTCGAAAACCTAAAATCCCGCTGCAAGGGCCAGGCCCTGCTCCATTTCGAATACGACGAAGCGCTTGCCCACGAAGTCTATGCCGCCCTTGATTTCCTCGTCCTCCCCTCTCGCTACGAACCGTGCGGCCTCTCCCAGATGATCGCAATGCGCTACGGAACGCTTCCGATCGCCCGCGCGACAGGAGGCCATCTCGACACGATCTTCGATTGCGACGATCCGAACATCCCCTCACCAAAACGGAACGGCTTTCTCTTCCGCAATTATTCCGAGCCGGCCCAAATCGAAGCGCTTCGCCGCGCGATAGACCGCTTCAAAAAAAATCCGGCCCTCCTTCACGCCCTAATCAAAAACGGGATGTCGGCCGACTGGAGCTGGGCTAAACCTGCGCGTGAATACGAGCGGCTTTTCCTCCAGTTGCTGCGAAATACCGCGAATCGCTAGTATTTTCTCCCATGCATTGCTATTTATTCTTTTTACTTTTCCCTCTCGTCTTGCTGGCCGATCTATTGGCCGGCGTCGGCAAGGCGGATCTCACTCCGCCTCCCGGCATCCCGTCGGCCGGCTACCGAAACCGGAAAGGAGCGGGTATGGCCGGAACTCACGATCCCCTTTTGGCCATTGCTCTCGTGTTGGATAACGGCAAGCAGCCGATCGCATTTTGCAGCGTGGATCACTTGGGCTTCACTTACGAGATGGCGCAGGAAGTCGCCGCCCGAGTCAAAAAATCGGAGGGACTCGCAGCTTGCGAACTCTTCATCGGCTCGTCCCACACCCACAGCGGCGGCGGGGCCTTTTTGAATATCCCGATCGTCGGGGAAATGCTGGCGGGGCGGTTCGATCCGGAAATCACCGAGATGTACGTCCAAAGAACTGCGGAGGCCATCGTAGACGCTTGGGAAAACAGGGTTCCCGCAAAAGCGGGCATCGGCTACGGGACGGCCTCAGGGATGGCCCGCTACCGCGCTTCTTGGCCGCCCGGGCAGATTCCGTTGAACGGACTCTCCCTGATCAAAGTCGAGACTGCTGAAGGAGCGCCTCTTGCCGCCTTGTTCAATTTCGCCCTCCACCCCACCGTCTTAAGCGCCGACAACCTCCTCTTTTCGGCTGATTTCGTTGGCTTCGCTCGGAATGCGCTTGCCGACCGGATCGGCCGAAACGTTCAGCCGCTCTATTTCAACGGCGCGCAAGGAGACATCGACCCGGATCTCGCAAGGTTCAAACGGCTAGGGTTTACAGCTTGCGAGGAGATCGGAACTGCTCTTGCCCAAGCAGCGTTCAGGATCTGGAACAGCACCGCCGCCTCGGACAAACTTGACATTGCAGTCTTAAAGCTCCCCTATGCGTTCGAGCCGAAGCCGAATCCGCAAGGGCTAAGGCTGCCTGTCGAAGAGTACAAAAGCGAAATGGGCCTTCTTGTCCTCAACCGAAACCATGCCTTCCTTGCCATCCCCGGCGAATTAAGCACCGTTTACGACCGCCGCTTCAAAGAACTAGGAAAAAAACTCGGCTATGCCCAAGTCTCGATCTTAGGTCTGACGAATGACGCCCATGGCTACATCATCCTGCCGGATTCTTGGAGGCGGAAAACGTTCGAATCGAACCTCTCATTCGGCGGAGAGTCGTATGGAGAGGAGACGGAGCAGCGGGCGCTTTTTTTACTGGAGCGGCTAGGGAGTGTACCGTAAAGATTCTTCTGTCGATTTTCGGGTTCTTTTGAGCCGATTTTCGACTTCAAAATCGGGGGGTAATATCGACCCGAAGTATATGCCCCCCCGATTTTGAATCGAAAAGCGGCCAAAATAATCCCGAAAAGCGACGAAGCAATCTTTACGGTACACTCCCTAACTCCACATTGATTTTTCCCGGATCGGGCCTTGCCTAAATGAGAGCGCGATAAAAAGCAGTCCTGCAGTCGCATGATAGGCATGAGCGAGCAGATTCCCGTCGAGCCAAAGAAGCTGAGCCAAAATCCAAAGGCCGAAGAGGCAGTTGATCCGGCGGGCTTTCCTCGCCCCTTCGGCCATCGAAACAACTGAAACGACGGCGGAGAGCGCCCCTGCGATCGGGTCGCTATCGGCAGCCGCCCGGCTGATTGAAAAAAGGGCCGGCGCGGCCATCAGAGCAATCCCTACAATAGCGCTTAAAATCAGGTTCCAAGGAAAGGTTACGCCCGAGCAGGCGTTTTTCCAAAGAGCTTTTACGGGAGCCGAGAGGTCGGCAAGCTTGACCCCTGTTTTCCCTTCGGGGCAGCGGCCTCCCTGGAAGAGAAGCTTGAAAAACGGTTTTTCCTTCGAATATTTCAAAAATTGGAGCGTCGCGGCCACCTCGCTGACTGCGAACGGGATCCCGATGAGCATGCAGGCGGCCGTCGCAAGGCATAGAGAGCACCAAGCGCCAACCGCAAGGGGTTGGAGGATGATCAGAATCACGCTGACGAGGCTGACCGGGATGACGAGGAGGCCGAAAATGAGAACGGCCCAAGGAGCGGTCCGCCAGCGGTTCCTCCCTCCGATGAAGACCGAAAACGTCTCCATCGTATACGCCATCGCCCCAAGCCCCGCGTCGGGGACAGGAAACGCTTTCGAAACGGTCGATTCGAGCACCGCCCTCGTTCCGGGGCTGAAAAACGGATCCCAGACTGTGTCGATATAGCCGAGTTGATAGGCGGCCAAGTACCTCGAGATCATCCAGCACAAGAAGGCGAGGAGCGCGATGAACGCCCGGGTCGGCCAGCCCGAAGGGTTGAACGACCATCCCGGGGGGAGGTACGGCTCTTCGTCGGGAAGCATCCCCGGCAAAGGATACAGGAGAAGCGCGAAGAAGATGACAAGGGAGCCGACGAAGGTGTCGTTGAGATAGGCGACAGAGGATTTCGCCCAGAAGATGAGCGGCGTAAACTGCAGCCAAATCCCGATGAAAACAATCGCCCAGATCCAAACGGCCCGAAGGCGCCTTCTTGCGAGATCGCCGAAGAAGATCAGGAGAGCCCCGCAAATCCAATTGCTCACCGTCAAGTGCGGGCTATCAAAGCCGAACGTCATAGGGGTGGCAAAGAGCCAAAGCCCCAAAATCATAACCGCAAAAAATGTCCAAACGCGGGAATTATTTTCGTTTCGCATGGCCTAGCTGATTGAGTTTATACCAAGCCTCGGGATCGGTTTTAAGCTCTTCGATCATGATGGGAAGCGTCTTTTCCAACGAGTGCTTCGGAGTCCAGCCGAGAGTCTTTTTCGCAAGCGAAATATCCAGCTCGTAGTGGTCGTCCGCAAGGTCGATCATCCAAGGCTTGATGAACGGCTTCGGAATGAACGGGATCATCCCTTGGGCCCAGGCCCCGATCTTGGCGATCCATTTCGGAATCCTGAGCGTCGTGAACTCCTTGCCTCGGATGAGGCGCGAAATCGCTCTTTGGAGCTGATCGTAGCTCATCGTCTTCGGCTCGCCCAGAAGAAGCACCAGCTCGTCAGGAAGCTCTTTTCGTTTTTTGACGGCCAGTTCAATCGCGTCGACTAGATCGGCCATATGAAGAAAAGACGCGCCGTGATGGATGTTCCCGGAAAACAGGCGGCTTTCGATCGAATTTTCGTAAATCCTTTGAATCTGATGGCTGATCGGAATCGAGTGGCAATGGTCGTCATATACGCCCGCGATGCGTAAAATCACCGTTTTTGCTTTTCCCCTCAATTCATGGATCACTTTTTCAGTATGGACTTTGGAGAGCGGATAATCCCACTTCGGCTCGACAAGGCTCGATTCGGTAATCGGTTGTCCTGGAACGCCCGGAGCATGGACGAGCATCGTGCTGGAAAAGACGAACTGTTCGAGCTCGAAATCCGACAGGGCTTTGAGAAGCCGCTCAGTTCCTTTGACGGTGACGCTTTCATAGAGCGGAGAATGTTTTTGGTCGAAACTGTAATAGGCCGCAAGATGGATGACCGACGCGATCCGCGTGCCGTAATTCGTTTTGATGTGGTCGAAGGCTTGCCTGACGCTTTCGTCTGAAGAGAGGTCGACCGGGACGAGTTCTTCGTCCGCAGCAGCGTACAGCGCTTTGAGGAGTTCGAAGCCGACGATCCGGTATTGGGGATCGAGCCTCCGGACGACATTCGCCCCAATCCTCCCGCAGCTTCCCGTAACGATGACGACGTCTTTTTTCATGGAAACACCCCCGTACACAAATAAACTCAAAAGTTGCTTTCTGCCGGCGTTGGCAGCCAATCATTTTGCACCCGCGCTCCTCGCCCAACTTATTCAGGTTGAGCTTCTCCTGGGGTCACCAAAGACGCATCGTCTATGGGGTGGGCTTTGCCTGGCGCAAACTGAAGGCGCCTCCTTGGCACAACGCAACTTTTGAGTTCATTTGTATATACCTGCGAGATGTACTATGAAAAACCTTTCGGATCAAGCGGGATTATTCCCGAACGACCCGGCCGCCTTGAACGGTTCCGACTAAGGCCCCGTCCTTTAAGATGACGATCCCATCCCGGATCCCGTCATTGAACACAACCGAATCGGCGCGGCAATTGTTCCCGCTAAGTTCAACTGTTTGGGGAGGGTTGGCGGAAGAAATGGCCCACCCTAGATATGATACTGTGTTGAAAACGGGTTTGACTACAATCCGGCCGACGGAAGAGTTGGAAATATTGACCGACCGGTTCGCGCATTCCAAATCGGCGATCCGGCTATCCGAGATCCGCGCTTCATGTCCAGACAGCACTGCCTTGCGGTTCACCTTAGAAGCCGTCAGAACAAAACCGCCGGAGGCGATGATTTCATCGATTTCTTGGCAGCCCGAAATCTCCGCCGATCCCGCGGCCTTGACAGAGCCGATGGAGCCGCAATCGGTGATTTCCAAAGATCCCGAAGAACGGATAGTTTTAGCATTCGAGCGGGTCAAATGAGCTGTCCCCGAAGAGATGACGTCATTTAATTTAGAAGAGTCGATTTCAAGGCTCCCGGAACAAGTGAGGCGATTCGTGCAAGAGATGTTCTCGAACCGAGCGCTTCCTGCTACCGAATAATTTTCGAACGCCGCGTTCGATACCTTTGTTACCCCAAACATGATTCCCTCCATTTTTTCGGAAAATTTTAACACATAATAGATTAAAACGGAACATAATATTAAATATTTTTTACACTCCTATTTCCTATACCGCTCGTGATTCAAAAATTGGTTTTGGCTACACCTCTCCCCAAACATGACGCATTTTCGGGGACCCCGGTCCCAGCGCCGGCTTCGCCTGGCTCAAATGGCGGGCGCCTCCTTGCTATCTCCCAATTTTCGAATCACTCCCGTTATATCAACGAAGAAAAGGCTATTGAAATCAATCAAGACCGAATGTATAATGATTGCAAAAAAACCAGAACCAAAGAGCCAATAAAATGTCAATTGTCCCTGCATGCCACAACTTAAACTTCGAAAACCGATTCAATCCATACATCCCATTGGCCCCTTTCTTTCCACACAATCTTCTTCAGCGAAGGAATCTGCCGGAGATCTTTAGGGGTATTGGGGCATATTTCACCCAAAATGCCCGTCCTCCTCGAATTACTATACGCTTACCCGCGGAAAATCGTCCTATCAATCTTCCCCCGGAGATGTGGAGAAATGTTGGATCATTTCTTGAGGATGGCACCGATTATGACAATTTACGTCGTGTTAACCGGCGAACAGCGGCGGGCTTGACGAATCGGGGCGAGGCAAACTCCTATCTATTTTTTGATCCCACAAACAATAGGATATCAAACAGAAGGACATTGCAACTAAACCGAGCGATAGAAAGAACGAATTCATTACTCCTGCATTTGGTGCGGCACCTGGGCGATGAAACAGTCGCAAGGATCCCCGAACTTGTTATGCCCGAACCAGGAGGAAATAATGCATATCTGACTACAGGAACTGGATATATAGATCTCATCACTCCTGATTTAATGCTGGCTCCCATCGTGAGAGGCGTCGACCCGGCTGGAAGACATTTTATTGCATTTCGGTACCGAAGGGAAGACGATCCTATGAACCATCGTGCCGTTATCGTAGTGCACGAGAGAACTGTACAAAGGGTTGAGGAGCCCGTTATCTCACTAGGGCAAAGGCTATTTTCGCTTCGGGTCACTCAACATCCTCCACGTAGCTACTTACGACATGGACATCTCGTACAGGTACCCAATCATAATGGCGAGATACTTTCGCAACTCCGGATGATACACCAACTAGGGGGAACTGGTGTGAACCCAACTCCTGAACAGCTAGTCCAAAACATATTAAGATTCAATGAATTGAATCCTGGTTTTATTTTATGTTAGCCCCAAATCAGCGGCAGGGCCGAATTTCCGAGATACTTTTGGATTGCTTTGAGGAATTTATATACCCGTTCCACTTCAAAGACTCTGATATTCCAAGGAGGCGCCCGAGATTTGAGTCAGGCGCAGCCGTCCCCGAAGCAGCTCAACTTAAAAAGTTTAGCGATGCAGGGGGACTCAAAGCTTGTGGCTGTCCGACGCCGGAAGATC
>Ga0169931_10008919_pt1 | contig 14544 bp, 10 predicted proteins | sample Kivu_15m_20L_FD_129675 | JGI IMG/M metagenome (GOLD analysis project Ga0169931, IMG submission 129675) | Freshwater microbial communities from Lake Kivu, Western Province, Rwanda to study Microbial Dark Matter (Phase II) - Kivu_15m_20L... | ecosystem: Environmental > Aquatic > Freshwater > Lake...
CCATCATCCCGAGGTTGTAGGCACCCATGTTGAACTGCCCGATGTCATCCCCCCAGATGACGAGCACGTTGGGCTGACGCGGCGCCTGCGCCGCGGCGGGAGCCACGGGGAGCGCGACCGCCACGAGTGCGGCGACGACCGCCCACACGGACGCGACGGGCTGGAGAGAACGGCTGACGTGCTGACGCATCGATGCATGGCTCCTGGGCGATCCGCGTGTCGGGCGAAGGGTGTCGGGCGGAGGCCCGCCGTGATAGGAGCGGGCGACGACGCCCGACAATGCACATTCCGCCAAAACGCCCGCGTCGCCCCGTTCGCCCCGTCCACGATGCCGCGGCCCTCGTGCGACGACCCAACCGCCCCGTCCTTCCTCGACGCTCGTTCTGGTCTTCCCCCACGCGCGATGGTTTCGGTACGAGTCCGGGTGCGTCCGCGGTTTCCGTGTCGAGCAGCCCCATGCTCCGGAGGGTTCTCCATGCGTCGTCGTGTCATCCGTCGTCGCGCTCGTCTCGCAACCGAGCGACTCGAGCGCCGCCACATGCTCGCGGCCAGCGCCCTCACCGCCACGGTCGCGGGAGACGTCCTGACGCTCGTCGGCGACGACCTCGACAGCACGCTCACGATCCGCGTGGAGACCAGCGCCGTCGTCCTCACGCCGGCATCCGACACGCGGATCAACGGTGGCGATCCGGGCGTCGCCGTCACCCTGCAGGGGGTCGTGCGCTCGCTCAAGGCCGACCTCAAGGGCGGCAACGACTCGCTGACCTGCGACGCGTCCGCCCCCCTGTCGCTGCCGGGCGGTGCCACCGTCCAGCTCGGCTCGGGCAACAACCAGCTCCTCTTCAGCACGCCGGGCCAGAAGATCATGCTCGGGCCGGTGTCACTCACCGCCGGCATCGGCAGCAACCGGATCGGCATCGCGAGCCAGGCCGGCGGCACGATCTCAGGAGCCCTGACGATCAAGCTCGGCGACGGCGCGAATGACCTCAGCCTCACGAACGTCACCGTCACCGGGCCGCGCATCTCGTTCACGAGCGGTGACGGGCGTGACACGGTCAGCGCGACCGGCCTCGGCGGCACCGCGGCCCTCGCGATCGTCTCGGGGCTCGGCGACGCCGCGGTGCAGGTGACCGATTCGACGGTCGGCGCCGTCACCGTCACGGCCGAGCAGCCCTCGGTGTCGGTGACGGGGTCCACGCTCGCAAGCGCGAAGGTCGCCGGCCAGTTCGACACGAGCCTCACCCTCGCGCGCTCGAAGGTCACCGGCGGGGTATCGGCATCGGCCACGGCCACCGGCGGGGACGTCACCGTCCTCATGCAGAGCTACTCGCTGGGAGGCGATCTGGCCGCGACGACGACGGGAGGTGGTTCCGCCGTCCGCATCACACTCGACGCCGCCGGCGGGGCGGCCACCTCCACGGGCAACCTGCTCGCCCGCGCGACCGGACAGGATTCGTCGGTCACGCTCACGGCCAGCTCGGCCGTGACGTTCGCCACCGCGAAGACGCTCACGCTCCAGTCGTCAGGATCCGGCGGCGAGGTGCAGGCCGTCCTCAACGGCGCCCTCCAGGCCAAGTCGGCCGCCCTGGCCTGCCTGGCCGAAGGTGTCGGCGGGACGGTCACCGTGCAGAACGTCGCCGGCTTCACGGTGGCGTCGGCGACCTTCGCGGCGTGGGGCGACGCGACCGTGACGGGCGAGAATGCATCCACCTCGGGCATCGCCTCCACGAACGACGTGCGGCTGAAGTCCGGCCGGGGGGCGGCGCGGCTGGCCGTGCCGGCGACCCTCGACGTGCGCGGGCTTTCCCTCGAGGGACGCGACGCCTCGTTCTCCTTTGGAGGTGCGGCGCGCGGGACCGACGACGTGCGCGGCTCGCTGTCGGTCCGCGGGCTGCGCCAGGCCGAGATCGCCCTGAGCCCGGGCGGCCGCCTCGAGGTGCTGGGCTCGCTCACGTGCAAGGCGGGCCTCGATGCGACGCTGCGTGCGGAGAGCGTGACCTCGGTGCTCGACGTCCGCGGCACCTGCACGCTCCAGGGCACGAATGTCGAGACCACGATCGGGGCGACCGGCCAGATCGGCGGGGCCTTCACGGCGACCGGCACGCGCCGCACGACCACCACGCTCGTGTCGGACGACTTCACGTTCGTCCAGCAGGCGACCGTGACCGGGGGCACCGGAGACGACGCGTTCGAGAGCGACTCGGGCGTGCAGTTCCGCAACAAGCTCTCGCTGCGGCTGGGGAACGGCCAGAATCGCATCGCGATGACCGGCGACCCCGACCCGGCCCAGGCGCCTACCGTCGCGGGGGCCATGTCGATCGTCACCGGGACCGGGGCCGATCAGATCCTGTTCGTCAACACGATGCTCGCCAGCACGCTGTCGTGCCTGACCGGAGGCGGGGCCGACGAGTTCAGTGCGACGAAGGCGTGCACGTTCGCAGGCAACGTGACCCTGTCGATGGATGCCGGCTCGGACCGGCTCCTCCTCGGCACCGCGGACGACGGGACGGCGGCGGTCATCTTCCAGGGCACGCTCACCGCGAACCTCGGAGCCGAAAACGACCTGCTGCGTCTCGGCATCGCGATCGCGTCCGGCGGTGATGCCAACTCACGGGTCGAGTTCGCGAAGACCGGCAGCACGATTCAGGGCGGACCGGGCGTCAACGTCTTCAACACCGCGGCGAGCCAGTACAGCGGCCTGCCGGACGGTTCGATCATGGGCTTCGCGACCGAACCGACGTGAGCGACCGTCGGGGAAGGTGCGGTCAGAGGTGGGTCGTCCCGTCGTCACGGTGCGGGGTGATCGCCGCATGGTGCGTCGCGCGCAGGTGTGAGCCCGCGGCCCAGCAGGTGGACGAGGAAGCCGACCGGGCCGGCAAGGAACGTGAGCACGAGCGCCATCGTTCTCCAAGCCCACGGAATCCCCAGCCGCACGCTCTCCCGGGCGATCCACGCTCCGACGACCATGTCGAAGGCGAGGTAGTGGGTCCAGGCGGCCGCGAAGACCCAGTCGTCGCCGAAGATGGCCCGGAGCCCGCCGAGCGTCATGACATCGCCGGGAGGCGGCCCCAGCGTGGCGAACTTCCAGCCGATGACGCACGCATACGCCGCCGCGAGGAGGCCCGGCAGGATGAATCCGCAGAGCCGGCCGGACACCAGCGGGTTGCCCGGCGCGAGCACGAGCACGATCCATCCGACGAGCGCGAGCGTATTCGTGGTCTGAAAGAACGTCTCGGCCATGGAACGACCCACCCACGAGGGGACGGACGGCGACTCAGCGCGGGCGTGACGACGGGCCGTCGTCGAGGAGCGTGCCGTCGAGAAACGGCTCCCCACGGGCGCCGCGCATCAGGTTCTCGATCGTGACGCGGGCGATCTCCGCCAGGGCCTCGCGCGTGAGGAACGCCTGGTGGGCGGTCACCAGCACGTTCGGGAACGTCAGCAGGCGGGCCAGTTCATCGTCCTGCAGGACGCGATCCGAGAGATCCTCGAAGAAGATGCCCTCCTCCTCCTCGTAGACGTCGAGGGCGAGGCCGCCGAGGTGGCCGCGTTTGAGGGCGTCGATCATGGCGGTGGTATCGACCAGTTTGCCCCGGCTCGTGTTGACCACCATCGCCCCGGGCTTCATGCGTCCGACCGTGTCGGCGCCGAGCAGGTGGTGGGTCTCGGGCGTGAGGGGCAGGTGCAGCGAGACGATGTCGCTCGTGCCCAGGAGCGCGTCGAGCGGCACGTACTCGATCCCGTGCGCCGCCGCCCACTCGGCGAGCGGATGCGGATCGTATGCGAGGACGCGCATCCCGAACCCGCGAAAGATCTCCGCGGTCACACGGCCGATGCGGCCCGTGCCGACGATGCCGCACGTCCTGCCGCACAGGTCGAAACCGACGAGGCCGGAGAGCGAGAAGTTCTGCTCCCGCACCCGGTTGTAGGCGCGGTGGATCCGTCGATTGAGTGCGAGGACCAGCGCGACGGTGTGCTCCGCGACGGCGTGCGGGGAGTAGGCGGGCACCCTCGTCACCGCGATGCCCAGCCGGCGCGACTCCGCCAGGTCGACGTTGTTGAATCCGGCACACCGGAGCGCCACGTGGCGGACGCCCGCCGCCGACAATCGGGCGAGGCAGTCGGCGTCGATCCGGTCGTTCACGAACGCACAGACCGCGTCGGCCGGAGAGGCGGTCCCTGCGGTCTCGGCGGTGAGCCGAAACTCATGGAAGAGCCAGGTGACGCGGTCGCTCGCGACGGCGGCACGCATGCTCTCCCGATCGTACGGCTTCGTGTCGTAGAAGGCGACGGTGGTCATGATGCCGATGTCCTCTGGCGCCAACCCTGCCGGCCGACCGGAAGCCGTTCGCGGCGACCGTTCATTCCGACGACTCGCCGCGCAGTTCGAGCAGCGCGTTGGAGGCCGCCCGCTGCTCGGCCTCCTTCTTGTTTCGCCCCCAGGCCGGCGAGTACTGCCGGCTGCCGATCTGTGCCGTCACGTAGAAGCTCTTGCTGTGGTCGGGCCCCGATTCCCGCAGGACCTCGTAGGTCGGTGTCACGCCGAAGTCACGCTGTGCCCACTGCTGCAGGAGCGACTTGTGATTCGAGCCGAGCGCCCCGGACGCCACCTGCTCGATCTCGGGCTCGAGGAGCCGTTCCAGGATGGGTCGCACGGCCTCCAGCCCCCCGTCGAGATAGATCGCGGCCACGAGCGACTCGAAGAGGTCGGAGAGCACCGACGACGGGACCGGGCGGTTGACGGCGAGACCCTTGCCGACGATGAGGAAGTCGGCGAGGCCGAGCTGCTCGCTGAGCCGGCTGCACGTCTCCCGGCTCACGACCACCGACTTGATGCGGGTGAGATCCCCCTCGAGCGAGTCCGGAAACAGCCGGAAGAGCCGCTCGCACACGAGAAAGCCGAGGATCGCATCGCCGAGGAACTCGAGCCGCTCGTTGGAGGCCAGTCGGTGCTGGGCCCCGGAGGCGTGCGTGAGTGCCGAGACGAGCAGCCCCGGGTCGCGGAACACGTAGCCGACCCGCCCCTGGCACTCGGCAATGTCGGCAGGCGAGCCTGCCGGCGACCCTGACGGGAAACGATGGTCGCGCTGGGACATCACGGGCCTCTCTCGACCGGAGGGTAAGTCGCGTTTTGACGCGTTGTCAACGGACCGTCGTCTCCGTGGTCGGCGTGCGGCGTCCGGCGCGAACCGCGTGGGCGGGAGCCCCGTAGAACCACCATCACGGCGGTCGGCTGCGCGGCGGGACGGGTTCCCGCTGGACGCAGTCCGTCGTCGTGCGCCTACACTCATGGCAGTTGGCGTCTGCCCGTTCACTCCGGGCGGACGACCGGAAATGCCGCGAGCCGGCGGTGACGATTCCCTCTTCCGCTGGACCATTGGAGAATCCTCCCCATGCCACACGCCCTCCCGACCCCTGCCGCTCCTGCCGTGCGTCGTTCCGCACCCCGCGTGCGGCTCCTCGCGGCGGCCCTGACCGCGTCGCTCCTCTTCCCGGAGGCCGCTCGTGCCGACGAGAACGTGCAGACGGCACGCGCCCACGCGACCGCCCTGTCCACCGCGTTCCGCCACGCCGCCGAGGTCGCGACGCCGAGCGTGGTGCTCGTCCGCAGCTCGACGAAGCCGCGGGCCCAGGCGCAGCGTCAGCGGCAGCGGCAGCGAGGCGGTGAGAATCCGTTCCGCGGCACTCCCCTCGAGCGGATGTTCCCGGACGGGCTGCCCGAGGGCTTCGACTTCGAGATGCCCGAGGGCATGGGCCCCGAGGGCGGGCCGCGACGCTCGGGAGTCGGGTCGGGCGTGATCGTCGACGCGTCGGGAATCGTGCTGACCAACAACCACGTCGTCGAGGGCGCCGACGAGGTCGTGGTGGAGCTCAACGACGGCCGCGAGTTCAAGGCGACCGAGATCAAGACCGACCCCGACAGTGATCTGGCCGTGGTCCGCCTCGAGGGCGCGCAGGATCTCCCCGTGGCGAAGCTCGGTGACTCCGACACGCTGTCGATCGGCGACTGGGTGATCGCGATCGGCAACCCGTTCGAGCTCGAGACCACCGTGAGTGCCGGCATCATCAGCGGCAAGGGGCGCGAGCTGGGCGGCATCCGACGGGCCCAGTTCCTGCAGACCGACGCGGCGATCAATCCGGGCAACTCCGGCGGGCCGCTGGTCAACCTGGCCGGTGAGGTGATCGGCATCAACACGGCGATCGCCTCCTCGAGCGGCGGCTACCAGGGTGTCGGCTTCGCGATTCCGGTCAATCTCGCCAAGTGGGTCAGCACGCAGCTGATCGACAACGGTGCGGTGCAGCGGGCCTTCATCGGGGTGCAGATGCGGCCGCTCGACCGCAAGCTCGCCGAGAAGCTCGGCGTGGCCGGTCGGCAGGGCGTGCTCGTCAACGACGTCGTGCCGGAATCGCCTGCGGCCGAGGCGGGCGTGCAGGAACTCGACGTCATCACCGCCTTCGACGATCGTCCGGTCGAGGGCATGCGCTCGCTGCAGGAGATGGTGGAGCAGTCGGACATCGGGCGGAAGCACACGCTCACGGTGCTGCGGGACGGCAAGCCGATGACCCTGAACATCGGCGTGAAGCCCCTGCCGAACGAGGTGGCGGCGGCCACGCCCGAGAAGCCGAAGGCGGAGGCGCAGAGCGACGAGACCTATTACGCGGAGGCGTACGGCCTCGAGGTGCGCGACAAGAGCACGCTCGCCGAGGAGGCCTACGAGGGCTTCGAGGGCGTGGTGATCGACCGGGTCGATCCGGAGGGCCTCGCCGCGGAGGCGGGGCTCGGCCCCGGCGTGCTCATTCGGGCGGTCGGCAAGACGCCGATCGCATCGATCGCCGACTTTTCGGCGGCGATCGAGAAGGAGGACCCGGCGACGGGCGTCCTGCTCCGCGTGCGCACGCCCCGAGGAAACTCGGTCGTGCTCTTGCAAAAGCAGTAGGTCGCCACCACCATCCCCGCATGGCCACGCTCGGCGTCAACATCGATCACGTGGCCACGCTGCGCCAGGCCCGGCGGACCGTGGAGCCGGATCCGGTGTGGGCCGCCGCGCTCGCGGAACTCGGCGGCGCCGACGCGATCACCGTCCACCTGCGGGAGGATCGCCGTCACATCCAGGACCGCGACCTCGAGGTGCTCCGCCGCACGGTGCAGGTGAAGCTCAACCTCGAGTGCGCGGTCGCCCCGGAGATGGTGGAGATCGCCTGCCGCGTGCGGCCCGACCAGGTGACGATCGTCCCCGAGCGACGTGCGGAGGTGACGACGGAAGGCGGGCTGGACGTGGTCTCCCACCGCGGGGCCGTGGCCGACGCGATCGCCCGCCTCCGCGACGCCGGCATCGCCGTCTCGCTCTTCCTCGACCCGGCGGCCCCGCAGATCGAGACGGCTGCGGCGCTCGGCGCCGGAATCGTCGAGCTGCACACCGGCTGCTATGCCAACGCCGACGAGACGGCGCGTCAGGCTCGACTCGTCGAGCTCGCGGGTGCCGGCGAGCTCGTGCGCCGCGTCGGGCTCGAGCTCGCGGCCGGCCACGGGCTCACCTATCGAAACGTCGTACCGGTGGCCCGACTCGACGGGATGGGCGAGCTCAACATCGGCCACTCGATCGTGGCGCGAGCCGTGCTCGTCGGCTTCCGCGAGGCCGTCCGCGAGATGAAGGCGCTGATCGGGTGATTGCGGCCGCGCCGCGGCGCCTCACCGGCCGCGACGCGTGAACCCATCCGGGTCGGTCAGCACGAACAGATGGCCGTGGTCGCTCGTCACGATCACGGCCGTCCCGTCCCAGCCCCCGTGCCGCTCGATCCACTCGACGCAGGCGCGGAAGGCGGCGTCCCCCGCAAGCACCGCACCGATGCAGGTGTCGATGTTGTTCGCATGCGAGGCCCAGTCGACGTCGCCGGGCTCGACGAGCAGCCAGAAGCGGTCGCGCGGGGCGAGCACGTCGAGCGCGGCGCGGGTCATGTCGGCGAGCGTGGGATTCTCCGCGAGGTCGGCGGCGGAATAGTGGACGGATCCACCGTACTTTTTCCGCAGCCGGTCGGCGTCCGCGTCGGCCTCGTCCGCGGCCGGGTCGAAGCGGCCGTCCGCCGTGCCGAAGGGGAGGTTGCCCTGGGGCGTGCCGAAGAAGCCGAAGAGCCTGAGCCCCCGGTCGGTCGCCTCGCGGGCCGCGGCGTGGAGCACGTCGGCCCCGCGCCGCCCCGGCGTCCGCTGCGCCACGACGTAGCGGCCCCCCGCCGCCGCATCGATCGCGGCGATCGTCGAGTCTGCGACGTACTTGTTGCCCGGCTCGAAGTTGCGGCCCTGATCCGCCTCGGCGTCCTTGGTGACGCCCCAGCCGGCACCGACGAGCACGTCGAGGCCGGGAAGCGGCGTCGTGCGGTGGGCGATCGACGGGCAGCCGAGCATGTCGCGGCTGATGTCCTGATAGTCGTCGCGCGACACGTTGTTGGCGTACGCGCAGGCGGGCGTCGCGTGCGACACCGGCACGCTCGACACGGCTCCGACCGCCCACCCCTGGCGCTGGAGCACCCGGGCGATCGGCTCGAGGTGCTCCCCGTGCGGATCGACGTTGATCGCGTCGTTGTAGGTCTTGCGACCGGTGCAGAGGGAGGTGGCCGACGCCGCCGAGTCGGTCACCGCATGGGACCGCTCGCGATCGCGGCCGATCAGGTAGCGGAGGCCGGAAAGGTCGTCCCACGGGGTCCGGCCGCCGGCTGCGGGGTCGAATCCACCCGCCCGCGTGCCACCCGGGTTCTTGACGGCCTGCGCGTCCACGTCGAACGTGGTGCCGTCGTTGGCCGGGCTGGTGACGCACCAGCCGAAGTCGGTGGGAGCGCCGCGGTAATCCTGGAATGCCAGCCCCGTGCCCCGGCCCTCCCGATAGGCCACCGTCCCCGAGGCCGCGATCGCGGCGACCCGCGTCGTGTGCCAGTCGAGCCCGTCGAACACGAAGAGCACGATCCGCCGTGCACCACCCCCCGCCGCGTCGACCATGAGACGGTGGATGTCGGTCTGATCGAAGTGCTCGGCCGTGGGATCGAGCGTCGTGTCGGGATCGCGTCCGTAGAGCGCGCGGAGCCCGGCGGCGTCGCGATAGACGCTCCGCGGCCCACGCACCGCGTCCAGTGCCAGGCCGAAGGTGTAGACCGGGACGCAGCGGTTGGAGTGATTGGACCACGCGTCGTAGCGATCGGGCTGGTCGCCCCAATGCCCCCAGGGAGCGACGCCCGAGCGTTCGGCCTCCACCTGCATGTCGCGGATCGGATCGGCCGCCGCGACGACGGTGGTGGTCGGGATGCTCGTCGCGAGCAGCGCCGGTAGGAACCGGCCCATTCGCGTCGACGCGAGTCGTCTGGGGAAGGTCATGATCGCGTGCATGGTCGGGGCCTGGGGTCGGCGGGCGGCGGCAGCATACCGCGTGCGACCCGCGCTCCGGAGCGGGCCGCGTCGACCGCGCGCGGTGATCCGGGTTGAAGGCCGCCGCCCACCCCCTATGCTGTCGAGGCCACACCGCCCGCGTCGCTCCCTCCCACCGCCCGCCCGGTGCCTCGTCGTGTCCGACGACCTTCTCCGCCGCGACATCCGGCATCTCACCGATACCCTCGGCGATGTCATCCGTGATCTGGCGGGGGACGGTGTGGCGGATCTCGTCGCCGACATCCGCCGCCTGGCGCTCGAGCGTCGCGCCGGCGGGCCGGCCGCCGAGGAGGCGCTCGCCGCCCGCATCACGGGCCTCGCTCCCGGCGACGCGGAGCTCGTGGCCCGTGCCTTCGGCATCTACTTCGACCTCGTGAACATCGCCGAGGACCGCCAACGCATCCGCGTGCTCCGGCAGCGCGAGCGGGACCGGGCCCCCGAGCCGCTCGGCGAGTCGCTCGCCGCCGGCATCGCCGAACTGAAGTCGCTGGGGCTCTCGGCGCACGACGTGCAGGAGGCGCTCGGCCGCCTGCGCGTCGACCTCGTCTTCACGGCCCATCCGAGCGAGGCCAAGCGCCGCTCCATCCGCGCGAAGCTCCGGCGGCTGCGTCACGGGCTGCGCGATCTCGATCGCGACGACCTGCTGCCACGGGAACGGTCGGCGTACGACGCCGACATGCGGAACGAACTGGCCGTGATCTGGGAGTCGGAGTTCCTCCGCCCGGCGCGGCCGACCGTGCTCGACGAGGTGGACCGCGGCCTGTCGATCATGCCGCGCATCTGGGAGGCCGTGCCGCAGGTGCACGCCGCGCTCCGCGGCGCGCTCGCCGAGCACTTCCCGGGGCATGCATTCCACGTGCCCCCGTTCCTCCGCTTCGGTTCGTGGATGGGCGGGGATCGCGACGGCAATCCCTTCGTGACGGCGGACGTCACGGCGGCCACGCTCGTGCGGCTGCGTCATGCCGCGATCGACGCCCACCTCGCGTGGTGCACGCGGCTGCACGACCTGCTCACCGTCTCGGTGCGGTCGAGCCCGGGCAGCCGGCGCCTCGCCGAGCGTCTCGCGGCGCTCGAGTCGGCGCATCCCGACCTCACGGGGGCGCTCGCCCGCTCCGCGCCGCACGAGGTCTACCGCCGCTGGATCGGGATGATCCGGCTCCGCCTCGAGCGGGCCCGGCTCAGCGATCTCTCCGGGCCCGCCCACGCGTCCGGGGCGGAGCTCGGGTATCCGAGCGGCGGCGATCTGGAGGCGGACGTCGCCCTGCTCGTCGACTGCCTCGCCGGCGATCTCCACGTGGTCGAGGGGACGCCGCCGCGTCGTTGGCTCGACCTCGTGCGCACCTTCGGCCTCCACATGACGAGCCTCGACGTGCGTCAGGACGCCCGCGCCTACGTCGAGATCATGGGCGAGATCCTCGCCGCCTCCGGCCACCTCGCGGAGCCGGCGGCGTACGGCGCCCTCGACGACGCGGGGCGCACGCGGCTGCTCCTCCACACGCTGGATCGGGCGGACGCGGCGGGCATCCCGCGCGAGGCGGTCGGCCCGCTGGCCCGCGACACGCTCGACCTCTTCGACGTCCTGCACCGGGCCGTGGTGCGGTTCGGCCCGGAGAGCGTGGGCTGCGCGATCGTGAGCCTCACGCAGGCGCCGGCGGACGTGCTCTGCGTGCTCTGGCTCTGGCGGCAGGCACGGCGCGCCGCCCGGGCGCGGGGCGAGACGGTCGCGGTACGGGATCTGCCGATCGCGCCGCTCTTCGAGAAGATCCACGACCTGGCGGAGGCGCACGTCACGCTCGCGTCGATGCTCGACGAACCGGTGTGGCGGGAGCACCTCGCCGGCCTCGGCGACCGCCAGATCGTGATGGTGGGTTATTCGGACAGCACGAAGGACGGCGGCTACCTCGCGGCCTGCTGCGGCCTCCATTCGGCACAGGAGCGTCTCCACGCGACGGCCGCGTCGCGCGGCGTCCACCTCACGTTCTTCCACGGGCGCGGCGGATCGCTCGGGCGCGGCGGCGGCCCGGCCGCCCGGGGCATCCTCTCGCTCCCGCCGGAGACGCTCGACGGGTCGCTCCGGCTGACCGAGCAGGGGGAGGTGCTCGCGGAACGCTACGACGACGCCGAAATCGCACGACGCCACCTCGAGCAGGTGGCGTGGGCCACCCTCGTCGCCGCGACCGTGCGGCGGTCGGCGCCGACCGCCGAGTGGACCGCCCTGGCGGCCCGGCTCGCCGAACGTTCGTGGGCGGTGTACCGCGAACTGGTCGACCAGCCGGGCTTCATCGCGTACTTCGAGCAGACGACCCCGATCGAGGAAATCGAGAACCTGCCGATCGCGTCGCGGCCCTCGCGACGTCGCGGCCAGCGGACCCTCGACGATCTCCGCGCGATCCCGTGGGTCTTCGCATGGACGCAGAGCCGCTGCATGATTCCGGCGTGGTACGGGCTGGGCACCGCGCTCTCCGAGATCAAGTACGAGGATCGCGAGGCCTGGCAGCGCGTGTGCACAATGTACCGCGAGTGGCCCTTCTTCCGGGCGACGATCGACAACGCGACCCTCGCGCTCGCGAAGGCGGACATGTACGTGGCCCAGCGCTACTCGGAGCTCTGCGACGACACCGACGCCCGGCGCCGCATCTGGCCGCGGATCGCCGCGGAGCGCGACCGGGCGCGGCAGGTGATCCTCGACGTCGTCGGCGGCGGTGAGCTGCTCGCCGGCACGCCCTGGTTTCGTCAGTCGATCGAGGACCGCAATCCGCACGTCGACCCGCTGAATCTCATCCAGATCGAGTTCATGCGGCGCAGTCGGGCCACGCGCGAGGCGGCCGAGCCCCCCTACCGCGACCTGCTCCGGCTGTGCCTCCAGGGGATCGCGGCCGGGATGCGCACGACCGGCTGACCTCCCCGAGCGGGCCGTGCCGCCCGCCGTTGCACGGGCTCGGTGTTCCAGCCGCGACCGCCCCCCGGCGCGACCCGCCCCCCTGCCCCCGCCGGAAAAGCTCATGCGCTTTGACACGAAATACGATACAGGTATTATGATTCAGGTATCGTGTGCCGCACATCATCCCGAGGAGGTGCCATGACCTACTCCGTCACCATCCGCTGCGTGTCGTCGACCGAGACGCCGGGCGACCGGCTCAGGAACCTCACGGCGGCCAGCCCCTTCCGGATGCGCGACCTCGCCCCGGCCGGGCACGGCCTGTGGACGTTTCGTCTGGAGCCGGTCCGCCGGGATATGCTGGTGGGATTCGGCAAGGTGGCCGAACTGCTGGTCCTGCTGGCCCGGGAGTTCGAGGTGCACGCCGTGGGACGCGCGACGGGCGGCACGCTCGCAGCGGCCTCGTGAACCGGACGGCCGGACCTCACGCTTTGCCCAGTCCGACCGGGAGGCAACGATGAAGCGGCATCCAGTGACGGTGATCCCGGGGGACGGGATCGGGCCGGAGTGTGTCAACGCCACCGTCGACGTGATCAACGCGACGGGCGTCGGCATCGAGTGGATCGAACGACACGCGGGCGAGCGGGTCTTCAAGCAGGGCATCGCGTCGGGCGTGCCGCAGGAGACGATCGACTCGATCAGCCAGACACGGACGGTGCTCAAGGGCCCGCTGGGCACCCCGGTGGGCTTCGGCGAGAAGTCCGCGAACGTGACCCTGCGAAAGCTCTTCGAGACGTTCGCCAACATCCGTCCGGTCCGCGAACTGCCCGGCGTCGTGACGCCCTATACCGGGCAGGGCATCGACCTGGTGGTCGTGCGCGAGAACGTGGAGGACCTCTACGCCGGCATCGAGCACATGCAGACGCCCGGCGTGGCCCAGTGCCTCAAGCTCATCAGTGGCAAGGGCAGCGAGAAGATCGTGCGACTGGCCTTCGAGTTCGCCCGGTCCGAGGGACGCGGGTCCGTCGCCTGTGCGACCAAGTCGAACATCATGAAGCTCACCGAGGGGGAGCTGAAGCGGACCTTCGAGCGGATCGCGCCGGAGTACCCCGACATCCGGTCGTGGCACGTGATCATCGACAACTGCGCGCATCAGCTCGTCAAGAAGCCGGCGCAGTTCGACGTGATCGTGACGACGAACATGAACGGCGACATCATCAGCGACCTCACCTCGGCGCTCGTCGGCGGCCTCGGCTTCGCCCCCTCGGCGAACCTCGGCAACGGCATCGCGATCTTCGAGGCGGTGCACGGGTCGGCGCCGAAGTATGCCGGCAAGGACGTGATCAACCCGACCGCCGTGCTGCTCAGCGGCGTGATGATGCTCAAGCACCTCGGCGAGTTCGCCGCGGCCGCCGACATCGAGCACGCGGTGCTGGTCACGCTCACGGAAGGCCGGCTGACCGGCGACGTCGTCGGATACGAGAAGGGCGTGCGGACCTCGGACTACGCCAAGGCCGTGATCGCGAACCTCGGCCGTCGTGCGGAGGGGTGGACCGTCCGCGCCGGCAAGCCGATCCGCATGCCGGAGGTGAGCCGCTCACCCGTCTTCCGCACCGCGCGGTCGAAGGACGTGGTCGGCGCGGACATCTTCGTGGAGAGCGGCCTCGATCCCGCCGCGCTCGGCACGTCGCTGGAGGCCATCGCGGCCGCCACCCCCCTCACGCTCAAGATGATCTCCAACCGCGGCACGAAGGTCTATCCCGACGGCAACCCCAACATCGACTGCGTCGACCATCATCGCTGCCGGTTCATCAGCCGCAGCGGCGCGCCGATCCGGTTCGACGACGCCCTCGCGCTGGCCCGGGCGGTCAACGAGACGCACGAGGTCTGCCACATCGAGCGCCTCCTGAAGATCGACGGCGCCGACGGCTTCACGAAGGCCCAGGGCGAGGATTGACGACCGCCTCGCGCGGATCGTCGGGGCCTCATCGGGCATCGACGCACTTCCGCGAGGGGACCGCGTTCCCTCACGGCGCGGTCGTCGCACCGGGCGTGCCGGCGCGTTTGTCCTCGCCACCGGCCGCGCCGCCCGCCGGGCTCGACCCGTCCTGCGCCGCGGTCCCGTCGGGGGCCGGCACCCGGACGAGCAGCATCTGTTCCACCTTGCCGCCATCCCGGTGCACGAGGACGGTCGTCTGGTCCTTCGTGAGGTTGACGAGCCCCGCCTCGTAGACCGGCGCGGAGCGATCCCCGA
>Ga0169931_10008920_pt1 | contig 14544 bp, 7 predicted proteins | sample Kivu_15m_20L_FD_129675 | JGI IMG/M metagenome (GOLD analysis project Ga0169931, IMG submission 129675) | Freshwater microbial communities from Lake Kivu, Western Province, Rwanda to study Microbial Dark Matter (Phase II) - Kivu_15m_20L... | ecosystem: Environmental > Aquatic > Freshwater > Lake ...
TGCCACAGCTAAAGTTTCAGTACGCTGGTTCACCGTAAAAGATGTATTTTGATTATTACTTAGCGAGCGTTTGCTATAGCAATTCTAATAGCATCCAACATCGTCGGAAGCGCTTTTGGTTTTTTCATACCATCTTTTTTTGTCAAAGATAGTGATGAAGACTAGAAAATACTTTCTCAATTTCTGATATTGCTAATAGTAGAGCTTATAATAGTTCTAGTACCTAATATTCTTGTGGTATTCTTCTTCAAGGAATCACCGCCTACACCAGCTAGTCCGGAATCATAGCCTAGTAAACAGTCCTACCTTACAGCTATCAAAATTCTTTTCAACAACAAAAAATTTCTGCTTATATGTTATGCATTTACAACAGTATAAGGTGCTTTCTGTGTATATGGATCACTTTTGGATTTGATGATTGATTGCTATGGCTATTCTTCTGATTAGGCCAGTAATATTGGAACTATAATGAACATCGCAGGAATACTATGTGCTCTAGTTATGGGTGCTTATGTGTAAAAATCTAGAAAGTATTACCGAGTTTTTGTGATCCTTTCTTCAGTAGGCATCGTTATTAATATATTTTTTCCTATTTTTTTAAAAATATGGGAATATAACATAATTTGTATGATTCTACTGATTGGATTTTTCGGATGTGGTTTCATAACAATTGTTCCTATCTCTCTCGATTATGCTTGCGATATCCTTTTTCCTAACAGTGAAGCTATCATCAACGGATGTTTTATGGCTTTTGGAAACGTACTGGGGACTATTTTAGTAATCATATAGCTAACATAGATTTTAGTTTGCCAGTATTCATTTGGATTAGGTAGCAAATAGAAAACTAAATAATAGAAGCAGGATGCTTCATTTTATAGTATTCTGCTGGTGAATGTTATCGTGGTTAGCGGATTAGTGTGCTTTTTCTTTTCCAATTAAAAATTGTTACGATCAAACGCATAAAGAAAAATTACGGAAGGGAGCTTGTTATCTCCCGAATAGGACGATTGAATGTTCGACTAGTAATCTAATATATTTTAGTCAATTTTTCTTCTTTAAAAAAATTAATTTATAGTTTTTACCAAAAAAAAAAATATTTACATATAAAATAACAACAATAATTGACAACTGTATAACGAACGGCAACTGTATAACGACAACCCAAGGTTCTTTTTTATAAAAAGCATATGCTTATATAGAGTACATAAAACATTTTTTGGTCAATTTTAAACATTCTTGATAAAAATACATTTTTAAACTAGCTATATATAAAATGCTGATTTTATACATAGTCTTTATAGTATATGCATAATAGCAATAGCATCAATTCCCCTTAGATGTCCAAAATCTAAGAAGACAGCTTCCCTTTGCTTAAATAATAGGAAACTCCTATTAAATAAGAGGAATCGTCTGCCGCTAGATCTTCTTTCAAAAAGAAAGGCTGGACTTTCGAGTAAGACACCGCATACCGCCAGTTTTTAAAATAACATCTATAACTGTTCAAGCCAGGATATGCACGCCTTTTGAATTCTTGCTCAAAATATAGGCTGATGAGCAAATTTATTGGCACCAAAACTCAAAGGCAATGCTAGCGTCATCATAGATATACGATTCGTAAATATAGATTCATGGAAATCGAAGAAATCGCTAGTTCTAGATCCAGGTACGGTCTAATGCAAGAATTCTACAGACGTCTAAGATAGCTGAAGCAGATAAACAGAGAAAAAATGATATAAAAAATCAGATAGAGACTTCGAGATTAAGAACAACAAGAAGAAAGTAGTGATATAAAACAAGAAGAAAGTAGTATCGAGTACAAATAAGAAGGAATCGTTGAATAAAAACAAGAGGAAGTATTGGGCTTAATAGAGCAGATGGAAAAATAATAATTTTTTGGCTTTTAGTGCTAGTAGTAAGAAAACATCTATAACAATATTAATAATCAAGAACTGGATAAGCAGCACAAAATAAAATAAGAAATGGAGAGAAAATTTAGTGTAATGAAACCTGAAAGCGTTCACATAATTAGGGTTGTTATCGATATCGATCAAGTGTATTCTTGGCCATGGAATCATAGCGATCGTTAGTCACACTTATTGTAGAGTTAATGAGTTAATGATTTGTTCTGTTATCTTTATGAATTTTATTATATAGCATTCTTCATCTTAAGTTTATCTAATGTTATCAGAACAATTATTCATTAATCATACTCGAAACCTTCAGATAGAGTGTATTTTGACAATCAAGTAATTTGCTGATCAGTTTCAAATAAATTATATGATTAATTGATTGATAAAAATCCATAAATATGACATCAGATTGATACACATCATTTATGTTTATAACTACTCATCCCTAACGGATTATCCGATTAATGAAGACTCAACCGACGATAGGCTGATTAAGGATACGCGATCATGTGGCAAAGGAGAGTACAAGCACTTATGTGCACCATTTCTTAAAAAAATACTATCACCTAGTGATGCATGTATACTGGAAATATTAGCTAGACTAGCAGCACAGTCAAAGGCCAGCACAAGAGGTAGCTTCCACCTACCAGACCCAATCGATAAATAAGCAGTTTAACTTGTCCTCCTGCCTCTTTCAAGCTCTGCATGATCCCGCTTGCAAAAACAAAGAAAATAATTAGCCTTAAGCATAAAAGAATGGCTCCAGGAGTAGTCTCATACAAATGATGCAGCTACTAATGCTCCTAAGTCAGCGAAGAAAGAATCAGACTAACAATATTAATGATCGCAGTGACAAAACCTACTATGATATAGTACTGATTGCTATTGAGATGTATAAGCGACCATCCCCAAGCCAAAGATACTATCATGGTTGTGACTATTCCTTCACCTAAATTTTTCAAGACCAAGTAAATGATAACAAAAACATGAATGCCGCTTCCATCAAGCCCGTATATAACCAAATGTATGATTTTGTAAATATATCCAGCGCCTAGCAAGATGAAACCCAAATATACCGATATTCTAAGCCAGTCAGGATCAGAACTACTTGCCGTAAACGCCTACACGATAGGAAAAGCATACTTGAGAACAATTAGTAGCCAGACTACAATCATTATTAAATATCCGTATAGTTATTTTTAGTTTTAGCCGAAATGCGAGCCATTGTTTTTAATTGTGAAGGTAAATTTTATCTATTACACATTGCTTGTTAGTTACTTCGTGTCAAAATTGCATGAAAATAAATAGAAGTACCATAGCTACTACTATGCTAAATCTGATATCTTTATATGTCTCGCTCCAGTGCTCTCTTGTCGCAAGTTTAATTTTTATACTCTAAAAAAAATATCTTTTTGTTATGTGCTGCAGCTCATCAAAGCATCGAATTTCGGGAAAAGACTCGCCTTTACCATACCAATAGAGATATCGTTATAAAGTGTCTAAGACGCAATCGTTCCTCCTTTACTTAATATTAAAGCGGATACGTGTATGTCACATCGATGTCGCAGTGGCCAGCCCCGATATGTAACTTGGTTAGAAAGACTAGAGGAGTTTTAGGGAAATCGACGAGCTTTATGTTCTTTTGTATCTTTTTAGATGAACCCAGAATAGTAATAGCGGTTAGGCATATCCATATTATTTGCCACCTCATTATTAATATCAATTTTAAACTCATAATTCAAAAAATTTATATAACTATAAAGATTCTAAAAATAAAATAAAATTTTGTTTGACTAGATAAATGATTTTTCAAGAGATTCACAATAGAAGAATGATCAAATCAACTATTGGATGCGATATCCTTGCTTAAGTTCCCTATAAATTTTACTACAATCTACTTTAGCCCTCATCCTTATACACGACAAATAAGCCCCTGATAATTTCCTATGCAAAGAATACACTTGCTCAGGAGGCGCTTTCAATCTATTTTTCAACATCAAAGGGATCGTCTTATATATCCTTTAAGTTATTTGCTGACTGCCAAAGTCATAAATTCCTTTATGTCTCAGAGGCTATCCAAGGATCATGATCGACTATGTATGCTGAGCTAACATTACTGTATTTTATTATCTTGTAAGAAATCCAGCCAAAACAGAATTCTATATGATTCCTGGCTTATCTTCCCTTACTGAAGAATTTATGATCTCGCAATAGTTTTGAAGAAACTCTTTAGGATAGATATGAGTGGCTCCGAAATCGAACAAATTTAGTTTACCTTCTTTCTAGTTGTAGGTGAAATTAGATGGATTTGGATCACTTTGCATGATACCCATTTAGAATATTTCACTAAAAGTTAATTTGAGTATCAATCTGCCTACTTCATCACGAATGCTTTGAGGAATGTTCGATGATTAGAATCTGCTTACACCTACTCCACGGAGTAGCTAGCTGACTATTAAATATTTTCCTGAAAGCTAGTGATTGATTTTAGGTACAGCATAGTGAATATAATCTTTTCCCATTACTTATGTCAAACATTTGTTGTATAGTTATTGCATTTTAGCTTAGTTTTCATAATCACATTATTGCTTCAACTCTTTTTACACATTTGCTAGCAATTTCTCAATGAAAATACCTTTGGGCATCACTCCAGGCAGTTTTAGTAAAAAATTTAAGTTTTTTATGTCACTTGTAATACTTTTCTAAACTCCAGGATATTGCAATTTAACTGCCAATTACTATATAATCACAGAAATACTTGATTTGCTATTTTGGCTTTGTGGACTTGACCGATAGAAGCAGCAGCGAAAGGTTTCATATCAAACTAAGAAAATTTAGATCTCCAGTTTTATCCTAGATACTGTTTCATTGTTGCAGCTACTTCTTTTTAAGGCATAATATGAGCCTGCTCTCTTGCTTTTTAAAATGCTCGTCTAATAGGTGCAGGTATCAATGCATCTTATTGTATACTTAGCATTTGTGCTATCTTAAGCGGAGCTCCACGCATTTTGCATAACTACTAGGTTATTTTTTATGCACCTTTTTCGTAAATCTATTGTTGGTTGCCCATTCCGAGACTCTTGGAGAGTTGTGCTTGTAGCTAAATACCTAAGAGTCCGGTTCCAAGTTTAGTGTATTCGAAGAAACGACCGAAACGACTCGAGATAACTTTGCTTTATTTGTGTCGCTAATTTTGTATTGCGGTCTACCATTATAGATTTGTTGATTATTTTAGCTATATTTTTGGTTAAACAATTGACTAAACATTTTTTTATATTGTTTTCTAGCTAGCATTTTGCTTAGGCGCTACTACTTGAGGGTTTATAGCAAAAGACGAAGAATCTTATTTAGGAGGCTAAGGAATGTTAATCTATACAACTTTTTATATTTATGGCTATATACTCAGCTAATTTTTTTGTGGCTAGTACCCTTGTCTATACTTGAGTTCACTTCCTACATTTTCAATTTTGTGCATTCTTTCGATCCATTATCCTTATTACTGTTTAGATTATCGACTAGTTAAAACCCTATAGACTCCTCTGGCCACGCCTATTGCGTCTTTGAGTTCTCTCGAGTGAGCTATCTTTGTAATTAGCGAATACATAATTTATAATTTAACTAAGGCCAACAATATTTTGAATATCAAACATATAATGGAAATTCCTCGTCCAAAATTATATGCTTCATAGTTTATAATATAGAAAAATTATTTAAATATGTGTCTCTAATCACAAATCTAGAGTAAATCCTCTGAGATATCCATCCTAACAAGCCGCAAGAACGTTGCCTCCTTTTGAGATCATTCTATGCACAGAATTTCCAGCATGAAATACCTTTATAGGCTCTTGAGGAGTCCTTCGATCCACAACATGTATTTAACTCTCAAGTGTCGAAATCGCAAAAAGATTAGGGTGGGATAGTTTGACGATATCAGTGATAGAAACATTCTTAGGAGTCGTAAATATTCTGGTAAGTTTCATGAGATCAAACCAATGCAGACCGTCTCCTTGAGGCGCAACCAATAGATAGTTCTAGTAAGGCAACAGACAGTTGATAGGCAGCATAGTATCGCCAATAGACCCAACAACGTTACCTTTAAGCATGTTACATGCATAGACTCTTCCTCCAATACATCCAGAATACACTAGATTTTAACGACAAGCTAATATATTAATCTATTCCTTATGAAAATCTCCAAAAGATTTAACGATCTATCCTGTTTTAGGAGAGATTATTCTCAATTTATTGTTGCATGCTACTGCTATTTGTTTTCCACTGTCAGATAGAGCCAGCAAATCTGCAGGACTGTCCAAAGTATATGAAGTATATAAATCTAAACCTTTGAGATTAAATATGCTTAGGGTAAATCCATGAGCTGCAAGGACTACTCCTCCATTAGGATGGCACAATATATCACTAGGCTCTTCTATATCTAGTTTCCTATCTGTCATTTAATTCAAATCCGTACAAAAAACTTAGTTGTCAGTCATAGACACTGCATATCTACCATCGTGCGACATTTGTATCTTACTAACTGTCTAAGTATGCTTAACCGAATATATTTTTTTCCACTATCCTTATAGTTTTTTAAAGCAAAGCATAAAATCATCCCCACCTCCAGTGCATATAGTCTGGCCATCAGGACTGATACCAACCGAAGTGCAAAATGAAGTATGAGGGCCTAGTTTCCAATTTTAATCTGATTATTTTCCTTTAACAAATTGTGTTTATAGCTAGTGCATATCCATTTATTATTATTTGTCTTACTAACCTTATTATTAATGGGATTGTTCCTAGGCACTATATTCATCAGGATCTAGGTCCATTTGTTATAGCATTTAGTCGTCTACGATGATTATGTCATCCTAGTCTGCGACTGATTATGTTGCGTCGGTCCAGTTTTATTAGTTTTATTATTAGTTTTGGTCATTCTGAGGCTAGTTCTCGACTGCCAAGGATTGATCTTAGCCTTTTTTGAGGTTTTACTATTTTTTTTACATAGTCTATTAGACTTCATTTTTAATCTAGACAGAAGCCTATGCCTTTTTCTACTATAAAAGGGCTTATGACTCAGCTTTGGAGGTCTCCTATACGTTTTGTTCTTGGTTTTATGTCTGAGAGGAGTGTGGCTGTTTATTCTACATTTTCAACAATCTATATATAATAATCTATTTACATCTTGATAAGTAGTATATGATCTCATTTTATTTATAATTAGCTATTTATGACAAAAACTATTAAATCCATAAATATTAGATATATTACTAATAAAATAGATGATATATTTTATATTACGACTTAATTAACAATCAAAAATACGAATCACTGTATTTTCAATTGTTGAATTCATTCTAGTGAACTGATTTGTATATAGCCTACTAGTTTTGTATCTAGAAGCCTAAAAACTATAGCTAACAAGTAGCCCTCTTACCTGCTTCTTTTGCGACTAAAAGTGATCCATATACACATACTGGGAATTAATCGTTACCGATGTCTAGTGTAAATTGTTTCTGGGTGGTTTTGGCAGTACCAAAACGATGATTGGTTCCGTCTGAGGTCGTAAACATAAGCGATTATACTCGATCATTAGCAGTAACAGTGCCACTGATAGATCTTATAAAAGCGTTGGGTTTGCAACTAATTTTTTCCTCATCATAATAATTCTCCCTTGCATCTTTATCTCTCTTAATATTATCTGCACCTTGTTTGTTGCCTTGATAAGTGCACTGAATTCCAGCCAGATTTCCTGTTGACTTATCGAAATATACTTTCACTGCTACTATTTTTGATAAAAGGTTGTTCTTTCCAATCAGATGTCTATCAGTGAAACGTTGTCCCTTAGCAGTGAATAACCCCACTTAGTCATGTTTAAGCAAGTGTGACATGTTTTTGTTGTTTATTTTGGTCGAACGAGAAGGCAAAATTTTCTATATAAGGTTGTTAATACGTTAGGATTAGGTTAGTAGCTTGAATATGAACGAATTGGCTTCAAAGGTTTTAGGTTGCTAGGGACTACTCTCGTTTTCATAATCAAAATCTCTTTTTAAAGATTTTAGATTTCCTATCTAACAAAATAAATACATTTTCACACTAAAGAAGTTTGTTTCTTGACGTCATGTTCTTGCGAATAGCCTCTTGCTTTTCCTCCTCAGCTTGCGACAACTGTTTCTCATGATCATTCCTCATCTTCTCCAAAATACTAATATCAGCCATCAACATATCATAATGTTCCCTAGTCTTGTCCTATATTTCTTAATCAGATCCTTCGACTTTGGCCTATTTAGTTTCCTCATAAATGCTTTTTTTGTTTCCCTTAATGGATCTGTTTTTTATTTATTATATCTCACCTTGAGCTACGCCCATTTAAAGCATTTATTTTTAGAGTTATTTTATAGCTGCATATTGTTTTTTAAAATTAGCTGTTTTAATTTTTTATTTTTATTCCAGTACTTTTACTTTTTATCTGAAAAAATTCGCTTCTTAGGTGATTTTCTTCATATATTGCTCTAATTCATCTTTCTGGTTTGAATTTTCAAGCCTTTTTGTGTTCTATTGCATCATGCGTTGTTCTTTTAAATATTGCTGTCTCAATTTTTCAGACAAAGTTTTTTTCTCCTTGACAACTAATTACAACTGCGAAGTCTTTTGCGAGATATTGACAGTCCTATTATTTTCTTCCAGCTTGCTGATCTAGTACTCATACATCTTGATCCTCTTATAGGTATTTGCTAGTTAATTATTTAGAACTTCTAAATTTTAGCTGTCCTGAAAAATGCTTTATCTCTTCTTGGGGCCGCCTTCTTACTACATTTCCTCGAATTTCTACTACATTGATCTTTTTATTTTGATGAGTTAGGACTTTAGTTTGTAGTTTTTTATCTCAAGGCCTTTGATTAGCTAGTCGCGGGGGTCGACAAGCTGTCGGTCTCTGACGAGGAGGGGGGAGTTTATGAACTAGTTATCCATCTTGTAAATTTATTTATAACTTATCATCAACATAAACATCATTAAAAAATCCTTAGCAAAGTAATAAATTGAATTTCAGCTTATTTTATACTTTTTTACTATTATCTTTAATGTTTGAAAGCGTATTATCAAAACAATATTTACATAATCATATTTATTATTCTTAATGAATCTATTATATTAAAATCCTTAATCCTACGAACCGATCCGACGACCAAACATACCCTATAATCATGTCATTATTTGCTAATTTCTTTAAAGAATTTTAAGTATCTAAGATATGCATTAGCCACTAATGAATCATTATCTTTATTTTTTATTGATTATTTTTTTGGGGTATTAATATAGATGACAGTTTAATTATTTCAGCTGCTTTTTATTGACTTTTTATTCCAAGACTAAATGAAACAAAATTAAACTCAAAGCAAAAATAACTCAATTATACACAAAAAATAAAGCTCCTCATTAGAGCAATAGTCTCGTGATTAAGTTTTATCCTAGCAAATGTCTTCGAAAATAGATCACAATAAAAAAAGAATACCTTTGGTTTTGAAATAAAACATTAAAAAATACGCTTTACTTGAACCTTCCTTGTTAATCTAAATAGAAGACCTCCCATCTGATAGTACTTTTAAAATTTAGGAAAAGTCTATTGACAAATAATCAAAAAAATATGAACTTGATTTGGTTATCAAAAGACAGTTAAGAAGATTAATAACAAAACGAACTTGCTAAATTTGCTAGAAAGAGTTTAAAATTACTTAAAAAACATAAAAGATAGGCAAATGTGAGCATAAGAAAAATATTTGTGAATCATGCCTGCATCATTATGTCATCTACAAAGTCAACAGTTTCTAATAAGTTTACTGTCCTAACGAAAACTGTAATCATAAATTGGACACTTCTCTTCCTTTTTTCAGCCAGCTACCTTTGTAAATTCAATAAAAATATCGAAAAATTAAGAGATTCCAATAGACTATAAAAGATCCCAACATTAGATTATGCCCAAAATAAAAATGTTAAGGCTACATTAAAACCACTACATAAAAGTTAATGAAATGCTAAGTATGCCAAGCATAGTTTTGTCGCAACTGTCTTCTTCAAGCTCATTAGGACGCCTGCGACTAGTATTAACTTAGACATTTTTAAAGCAGTATGCATTATCGTCAATGCAAAAGATGTCGATTTATGATAGAGAAGAATCAAGGCTGTGACCATATGACGTGCAGGTGTGGTTATCAGTTTTGCTATGTATGCGGCTAAGAATGGACGTAGTCTCATAGTCACATGCCTTAGAACCAAATAATCAATAATAACTACTCTTTTATTTTGGGAAGCCAATGCGAATGTCTAGAAAACTCTCCATACATAGCTTACCTGATTAAGTTTTTAATCAGATTGTTTGCCTCATTTTTTCATCTTAGCTTCATTATGCCTTTAATGTTAGGATTCTATACGATTATTTTTATTCTTTTACTGGTCATTAGTTTTTTATTTGGGTGGTTCAGATTACTTTGCTACCTTATTGGAAAGGATAAAAAAATGTTATTTGTTTTGGGAATAATATTATTTCCGATCACTGTTATAGTAGGAATTGGATATTGGATAAAGTAAGTCGTTTGCTAAATGAGTGGTCAAATATCATAAAAAATGTTTTAGTCTTTTTGTGGAAATTTGTTAAAAATATGGAGAACATGATACGCTGATGATCTTTATTATTTATTGCAAACAAAGGTTTAAAATGATAATTTGGATTATATAACGTTTTGTTTTAATATTTGTTATGTTTTTAAATTTGCTTTGTAATTTTAGAAATAAATAGAGCTTTCTACTAAAAAGTAGTAGTATTTTTTATGTATTAGACAATCAAAGAGTCTATTAATTGATAACTATTCCAAAAATAGTAAATTTCATATCAAAATTTGTACTTTGAAAATTTAAATTAATGTGAATGGGCAATCAAAGAGATCTTAGCTATAATATACCTTTGGCAGATCATAATATTTTAGCATAGTATAATGCTAGCTAGTTCGAATTAGATCTAAATCTAAGCCTATCCGCATATTTTTTTTATTCGAATCGTATAAGGATTATATTTGAAAATATCATGTGGCAATCGAATTTTCAAGTGATCAACAAACGCCAAAAACAATAGAATAATTGGAACAATCAAGCGCAGAGTTGGGGTCAGCAAGGCGGTTGGGCAGTATAGCAAGGACAAGCAGGAGGATGGGGACAGACAAATAATTCTAATGGATGGGGATAGCCTCAAGGACAAGGAGGATGGGGACAGACAAATAATTCTAATGGATGGGGATAGCCTCAAGGACAAGGAGGATGGGGACAGACAAATAATTCTAATGGATGGGGATAGCCTCAAGGACAAGAAGGATGGGGGCCGCCTTAAGGGCAAGGTGGATGGGGCTGGGGGCAGTCACCAGGTCAAGGTGGCAATCAATATGGTGGCAGCCAAAATAATGGGAATCAACCCAATCAAGGCATTTGGGGTTTACCTCAATCCAACTATAACAACTATAGTTCTAACCAAAACTTCATGGATATCTTTTCTTGGGGCAACTAACTACAAGGCAACCAGTGGATCTAAAAACAAAACAATCAACAAAATTTTTCACTCATGGGTCTATAAATGAACATAAAGTAGGCCATCTAAAAACAAATCATACAACTATAGCAGAGTCCGAATCAGGCTAGACTCAACGAGCTGAAACAAAAAGGACAAAAATTTGTAGATAATAGGTTTCCGCCAAATCAGAACTCACTGGTGGGTTAGTGGAAACATCTAAACTAATGGAAGAGTATTTAGTGGGTAAAGATCAGTCACAAAATGCCGAACAGTCGCATATTTGTAGGCAAGCCTTAGCCTTCAGATATTAAGCAAGGTTTTCTAGGAGATTGCTACTTTCTCGCAGGAATCGCAGCTCTCTCCGAAAGACCAGATCGAATCTTCAATTTGTTCCTCGAAAGATAAGTAAACCAGCTGAACTACTACTCGGTGAAACTGCTATACAAAGGTAAGTGGATGACAATAGATATGGATGACTATATCCCCTGGCATCATGGAGCTCCCGCTTTTTCTAAATCAGTCGATAACTAGCTCTGGGTCATATTGCTTTAAAAGGCTTGGGCTAAACTATACACCAGCTATAAACGCATCTAAGCTGGATTTCCCTAGGAGACTCTTCATGATCTGACTGGTGCGCCTATTAAAAAATTGAACATACAGAAAGAGAGCTACAATAAGTAAGAGGAATGGAAATATCTTATCAAGGCTTCATAGAGGCAGTATGCGATGGTTTGTTCTTCAAACCCTGGCTCAGATAGCTAAACTAGTCAGTCTGGGGTAGTTCAGGGGCATGCTTATACTCTATTAAAGGCATGTATTTTGAGATTTCAGGGGCAAGAGATCAGATTGATAAAACTACGTAATCCTTGGGGTATGGGATAATACAAAGGACAATGGTCTGACTAGGATCCAAACTGGAACTATGTAGATCCCAACTAAAAACAAAGATTGGGTTTCACTCGCAACACAAAAGATGGTATATTTTTCATACCTTTCTAAGTTTTCTGGCGATAGTTTAGATCCATAACTATTGCATAAATCAACGATAACGCCTCTTACTTATACAAATCATGCCAGGATAGAAAAGGTTAAGGTTGTTACTTCAGAATAAAAATTTAAAAGAGAGGCAAGTATTCTTTACAAATCGACAAGACTCCCTAAAGATCGTTTTAAAACGGTCGACAACGACAATACCAATATCCTTTCACTCGAGTTGAATTGGGATACTTGAATAATGGCAATATGCAAAAAATTCAAGGTTTTGCTGATAATCGCAGGACAACTTTCTTAAAATATGATATGAATCCAGGGACATACATCGTAAAGGTGAAGATGTAATTCAAGCAGGGATGGTAGAGTGACTACGATGTCAACATGGCTGTTTATGCCTAATATCCTTGCGTAATAGAGTTGGCCACTAATCAATAAGCTTGTTCCTTAGAAGGTAGGCAAGTTAGTTGGAGCGGAGTTTAGGACAAAGTAAACAATCATGCTTGGAACAATATGAGCGCATATGGACTCCAGGAACAGTTTGGAAACGAATTTCAAGTTGGAAACGGAAACGGATGGTAGGGCCAAGGAAATTGGGGACCAGCTTAACAGGGAAGATGGGGAAACAATAATGGATGGTGATAAGACTGTTTTGCTCTTAAAATTGTTTTTATATGCCAATTTTATTAATAGTGATCTGTATTTATTGTAATTTTTCTTTATAAAGCTATTACAGTTTTATTTTGTGTCTATATCGCTAACTCTTTGTAGATTTATTGCTTTTTTGCATATTTTTATTTTAGTTTTTTAGATTTATGGATTTTTTTAACTAACAAGAAGAAATAATAGCTATGATGATTTATGATAAGCTAATCGAATCAAAAAACAAGTTTCCAACTAAAAACGCTAAGATTTAATTTTTAGTCTTCATAATCTTTTCGATCTCATCAGCTCAATATAATTAAGTCTCTTCTGTTTTGATTCCCGAAACGACTTCAGAACATTCCTTTAGATTCTAGTAAACAGTATCTTCGGGATTCTGAAGTTTTCTGAATCTTAGTTTGACATAAATGTCTGAGTAACGATAAAAATACCTTAAAGTAGAATCTTAATGTGACTCGCAAGGACGTTTCTTATAAGCGTCAAGAACACTAAGATGCTGAGAGCGGGAACAGTCCAGTATATGACTCATCTCATGGTGACTCAAAAACTATTATACTTGATATATTATGGCGTTATGGATTTATATTAGCGCGTTTACAATAATATTTTCTGGCGTTACAATAAAAAAAATAAATGCTGGCATAAATAGTGACATACTTTGACAGTTTTTTGCCATAGCTTTAAAATAGAATGAATCTTACTGAAAGTTTATGTTATGTTATTTTTTGTTATTTTTTTGCTAGTTAGTATTTTGTGTATTTTTTTCATTTAAATTTAGATTCAAACAAAAGGTTTCCAAAATTTTAGCGATAAAATAATATGAGCATTATCTTATTTATTAAATTTTGAAATTTATAGTTTAAGAGAATATTAATCATAGAATGGATAAACAAACTTTAGAAAGACTCATCTAAATCCGTCACGAGCTCCACCAACATCCATAAACATCTTTTGAAGAATTCTAAACAAAAAGAAGGATCAAAAACTTTCTTCAATAATTTGGAGTCCCAGCTGAGTGCATCAAGTAGCTAGAACCTACTGCTCTAGTAGTAGACCTCAAGGGACAAGCAGAGGCCAAAGGAAGACCTTATTGTGTTGCGTTCAGAGCTGACATGGATGCCCTCAACATGACTGAAGCCAATCTTGATCTGCCTTATAGATCAAAAAACTAGGGTAAAGCCCATATGTGTGGTCATGATGGGCATGTTACATGTCTGCTAGGAGTGGTCCCTCTTTTCTTAAAATAGCTCAAAAACATTCCAAGCAACAAAACTCTAAGACTATTTTTCCAGCCCAGTTAATAAGGTACTTTTTCTGGTGCCAAAAAAATGATCTAACAAGGCTGCCTTTAAGGCGTTGACTAAGTCTATGGATTCCACAACTGGCCTCTTGGGTAATTTGGAGACCTTTGGTGCAAAGATGGACCTGTAA
>Ga0169931_10008921_pt1 | contig 14544 bp, 12 predicted proteins | sample Kivu_15m_20L_FD_129675 | JGI IMG/M metagenome (GOLD analysis project Ga0169931, IMG submission 129675) | Freshwater microbial communities from Lake Kivu, Western Province, Rwanda to study Microbial Dark Matter (Phase II) - Kivu_15m_20L... | ecosystem: Environmental > Aquatic > Freshwater > Lake...
AGCAGCGACCGCATCGCGGCGGTGGCCTCGACCGCCGCGGGCGTGGGGAGGTTGACCGCGGCGGGCCGCGTGGCGCGGACCTCGATCCTGCCGTCACCCGCCCTCACCACGCCCTCACCGCTCCCGGCCGGAACGCTGAGCATCCCATCGGCCCGGCCGCCACCGCTCGTCACGATCACCCGGGCGAGACCGCGGGCGAGGCCTGCCGCCGCCTTCCCCGCGCCGACGACCACCAGCCGTCCCTCGCGTGGCATGACGGCGAGCGGTCGGCCATCCACCGACAGCGCGCCGTGCAGCACCGCGAGGCGGCGGAGGATGAGTCGCTCCGGATCCACCGACTCGAGCGCGGCATGCAGGATCGCCGCGACGTCACCGCCACACCCGTTCATCGGTCGCCCGACGGCGGCTGGAAGTGCGCGTTCTTCGGGTCGAAGCGCGAGAGGTCGATGCCGCCACGCGACTCCTCCTCGAGAAGCTTGACCCGCATCTCGAGCCGCTCGAGGCGGCGGGCCAGCAGGGCCGGCGACTCCTCGGTCGGCGTCGGGCGCGGGGGGCGAGGCACCTGCGGATAGCCGAGCTGACGCTGGAGCGCCGCGAAGAAGAAGAGCGGATCCTTGCCCCGGTTCGCGCGGGCGATCCGTCCTTCCCGGGCGCCGAAGAGGATCGTGCGGTCCGGCTCCGCCGCCGCGCGTCCCGCCACCTGCGCGTCCCGCTTCTCCACCCGCCAGTACTCGGGGCTGCGCACGTAGACGAGATCGGCGAGGTCGATGAGCCCCACCTGCCGCCCGACCGTCGTGATCCATGCCCGCCAGTCGTCGTCGAAGATGTCGTCGGTGGCGATCGCCGCGAGGCCGCGGGCGTAGTCGAGGCGATTGCGCGACAGGCACTCGAAACGGAAGAAGAAGAGGCCCTGCGGTGTCGCCGCCTCCGCGCGGTACGCGGCCTCCCGCTCGAGGATCGCGAGGGCCGTGCGCATGTCGAACCTGCCCCCCTCCTCCTCCGCCTCGGCCACGACGAAGGTCTGGAACGCGGTGAAGTAGTGGGGCAGCCGGGCGAGGGCCGTCGACAGGGTGCCGACGAGCTTGATCTCCCCCACGAGGTAGTCGATCGCCATCGGCAGCTTCGAGGTCGCGAGGATCTCCTCGCCGATCGCCGCGAGCGCCTCCTGCGCCGCCACGCCCGCGACCATCCGCTCCGCGAACGCCTTGAACAGGTGGGCCTGTTCGATGTACTCCTCGCGTTCGAGCATGGGGCGTTCCGCACGGCGGAAGGGCCCGGGAAGCCCATCGGCCCCGGACGGCACCGTCGGTCCCGACTATAGCCGACTATGATGCGAGAGGTGGCCGCGCGACCCCGGCCCCTCCCCGCCCCGCCGTCCCTCCGTCCACCGATGCCTCTCGACTTCTCCACGATCGACGATGCCGTCGAAGCCATCCGGCAGGGCGAGATCGTCATCGTCGTCGACGCCGAGGACCGCGAGAACGAGGGCGACTTCGTCTGCGCGGCCGACAAGGCCTCGACCGAGATCGTCAACTTCATGATCCGGCACGGGCGCGGGCAGGTCTGCATGCCGATCCTGCCCGATGTGGCACGGCGGCTCGACCTGCCCATGATGGTCGACGCCAACTCCACCCCGCTGGGCACCGCGTTCACCGTGCCGGTGGACCATCGCTCGGCCCGCACGGGCATCACGGCGGCCGAACGGGCGACCGCGATCGCCGCGATCCTCGATCCACGGAGCGCGGCGACGGACTTCGTGCGTCCGGGCCACCTCTTCCCCCTCGTCGCGAAGGAGGGGGGCGTGCTGCGTCGCGCGGGGCACACGGAGGCGGCCGTCGACCTGGCTCGCATGGCCGGCTCGTCGCCGGCGGGCGTCCTCTGTGAGATCCTCGACGACACCGGCAATCGCGCCGATCGCGACACGCTCTTCGCGCTCGCCGCCGAGCACGGCCTGAAGATCATCTCCATCGAGCAGCTCATCCGCCATCGACGCGTGCGCGAGAAGCTCGTCGAGCGGATCGCGGAGGCGGACCTGCCGACCCGCTGGGGCAGGTTCCGGATCATCGCCTACGGCGTGCGGTTCGAGCCCCAGCAGCCGATCGTGCTCGTGATGGGCGACGTCGCGGCGGCGGCCGCGCCGCTCGTGCGGCTGCACTCCTCCTGCTTCACCGGCGATCTCCTCGACAGCCTGCGCTGCGACTGCGGGGACCAGCTCCACCTCGCCCTCGAGATGATCGGCCGCGAGGGATGCGGCGTGCTCGTCTACCTGCCGCAGGAGGGACGCGGCATCGGACTCGTCGAGAAGATCCGCGCCTACCAGCTGCAGGATCAGGGCCTCGACACCGTCGAGGCCAACCTCGCCCTCGGCTACAAGGCCGACGCCCGCGACTACGGCATCGGCATCCAGCTGCTCAAGGATCTCGGCCTGCGCCGGGTGCGGCTCCTGACGAACAATCCGAAGAAGACCGACGCCTTCATCTACGGCGGCTTCGACCTCGAGGTGATCGACCAGGTGCCGATCCTGCCCCCGGTGCACGAGTTCAACGAGCGCTATCTCGCGACGAAACGCGAGAAGCTCGGGCACCGCTTTCCCGACTGAGTGGGGGAGCGCGGCCGGCCCGCCTCGATTGACCCACGCGCGCCGCGCGCCGTAGCATCGTCGGCCGGTGGAGTCGCCTCTCCCGCGGCATGCGGGATTTCCGCGGCCGAAGCCGTCCCGCGGAGGGCATGATGCACACGCGACCCGTCACCCGACCCCGTCGCCGCGGCAGACCGTCGACCGGGTGCCGATCGGTCTCGACGCCCGGCGCGGTGGGGACCGGCGCGGCGGCCTGCGGGCTGCTGTTCGTCGTCCTGTTCACCGTCCTGTTCACCGCCGGCTGCGGCTCGAAGGACGGCGCCGCAATCGACGCGGAGCTCCATCCGCAGCCCGAACTGTCGGCGCCGGTGGACCCGGAAACCACGGCGAAGGCGCGCGAGGCCTTCGTCGCCCCGCCCCTCGCGGACATCGAGCGCGACGCCCGTTGGATCGATCGCCCCGTGCGCGACGGGCTCGTGCTGCTCCGCGACCAGCAGGAGCGGCAGCCGGCCGCCGCGACGGTGGCCGAGGCCCTCGCGCTCGAGAACGACTCGGCCGACGCCAACGCCACGATCCTCTCCGCGCTCGGCAGGCTCCCGGAAGACGGGGAGGCCGACCTCGACGCCCGCATCGATCGGCACACGACGGGCGACCTCGGCAGCACCAACCCCATCATGATCAGCACCTCGGCGGAGTTCGACGTGCTCGGCCTCACCGGGTTCGGGCTCTTCTCCTTCGACCGCGACCTCGAGCCGTTCGCGGCCGCGGAAACGGTGGTGAGCTGGCAGACGAGCGCCGACGGGCTGCTCGACAAGGTCGTCATCCGCGACGACCTCGTGTGGAGCGACGGACAGCCGATCACGGCGCACGACGTGGCCTTCAGCTTCACGGTGATCATGGATCCCAGGGTGCCGGTGCCGGCGGTGCGCAGCGGCACCGACCAGCTGCGCGGCGTCCACGCCTACGACGACCGCACCATCGTCTTCTTCCATCGCGAGCCGTTCGCCACGAACGTGTGGAACATCAACTTCCCCGTCCTCCCGCGGCACGTCTACGCGGCGACGTGGGAGGACGACCCCACGCTGAAGGACAGCCCCGTCCACGTCCAGCTCGAGGCCAAGCCGGTGTGCGGCGGACCCTACGAGATCGTCTCGCGGGTGCGGGGGCAGGAGATCGTGCTGCGACGGCGCGACTCCTGGTCGACCGTGAACGGCAGCCGCGTGCGCGACGAGCCCTTCTTCCGTGAGGTGCGCTTCCGGATCATCGAGGACCCCAACACCTCGCTCCTCGCGCTGAAGGCGGGGGAGATCGACGAGATGATCCTCCAGCCGGAGCAGTGGACGACGCAGACCGGCGACGACGAGTTCTACCGCCGCAACACCAAGGTGACGGCGCCGGAGTGGGTGAGCTTCCACTTCGGCTGGAACCTCGACACCCCCTTCTTCTCCGACCGGCGGGTGCGGCGGGCCATGAGCTACGCCTTCGATCACGACCGCATGCTGGAGACGCTCTGCTACGGCCTCTACGCCCCCTGCACCGGCGTCTTCGCGCCGGGATCGTGGATGGCGTCGCGCAAGAAACTCGCGCCCTACCGTCAGGACCTCGACCGTGCCGAGGCGCTGCTCGACGAGGCGGGATGGGTCGACCACGACAACGACGGCGTGCGCGACCGGGAGATCGACGGCCGGCTCGTGCCCTTCGAGTTTTCGATGCTCGTGAGCCAGCAGCCGCACCGCATCAAGATCTGCACGCTCCTCAAGGAGAACCTCGAGCAGGTCGGCGTGCGGATGAACGTGCGCCCGCTCGAGACGACGGTGCTCCAGCAGCTCACGCAGGAGAAGAAGTTCCAGGCCTTCTTCGGAGGCTGGGGATCGGGCACCGACCCCGACACCTCGGACAACATCTGGGCGACGGGTGCCGGACGCAACTTCATCAAGTACTCGAATCCCGAGATCGACCGGCTCTACGTCGAGGGCCGCCGTGAGCTCGACCGGGCCAAGCGGGCCGAGATCTACGGTCGCATCCAGGAGATCCTCTACGAGGACCAGCCGTACACGTGGCTCTACTGGCGCAACGCCTTCTACGGCTTCTCGCGCCGCCTTCGTGGCTACGTGTTCAGCCCGCGGGGACCCTACCACTACGCGCCGGGCTTCGGCAGCATGTGGAAACCCGGGCGGGAGTGAGGGATGGCCACGTACCTGCTGCGCCGAGTGCTGCTCGGCGTGCTCACCCTGCTCGTCATCACCTGCTTCGTCTACGGCCTCGCGCGGGCGATGCCCGGCACGCCGCTGACGGTGCAGCTCGGCGAGGACCCCAGCCGCAAGCTCAACCCCGAGGACCAGGAGCGGCTGCGGCGCATCTACGGCCTCGACAAGCCGTGGTACATGGGCTACGCGCAATGGCTCGGCAACGTCGTCCGGGGTGACCTCGGCCGCTCGATCACCCGCAAGCAGCCGGTGACGTCGCTCATCGCCGAACGGATCGGACCCACGTTCCTCGTCTCCGGGACGGCGCTGGTGCTCATCTGGCTGCTGGCGATCCCGCTGGGGCTCTACGCCTCGGCCCGCAGCGGCCATGCCGACGAGCGCACGGCGAGCCTGCTGCTCTACGTGCTCTACTCCTTCCCGACGTTCGTCGCGGCGCTCTTCCTGCAGGTCATCTTCTCGGTGTGGCTGCGGGGCACGCCGTGGGAGCTCCCGCTCTTCGGCATGACCGACCTGCCCGCCGACGCCCCGTGGCCCGCCCGCTGGGCCGACATCGCCCGCCACATGATCCTCCCCGTGACCTGCCAGACGTACGTGGCGCTCGCCTACGACAGCCGCTTCATCAAGGCGAACATGGAGGAGGTGCTGCGGCAGGACTACATCCGCACCGCACGGGCGAAGGGTGTCGGACCCTGGCGGGTGCTCGTGCGGCACGCCTTTCGCAACACGCTCATCCCGCTCGTCACGCTGCTGGGCCTCTCCCTGCCGGCGCTCGTGGGGGGCTCGGTGATCATCGAGCAGATCTTCACGTGGCCCGGGATGGGGCGGCTGTTTTTCGAGAGCATCCGCGAGCGCGACTATCCGACGATCATGGGCCTGACGCTCATGTTCAGCGTGCTGACGCTCCTCGGCCAGCTGCTCGCGGACGTCCTCTACTGCGCGGTCGATCCGCGAGTGAGCGTGGAATGATGGCGCACGTTCCGCACCCCCGGTCCCGCGGCTTCTGGGCCGAGGCGTGGGGCCGCTACCGGCGCAGGCCGCTCGCCATGGCCGCCCTGTCGTTCGTCGGCTTCCTGGTGGCCATCGCGATCCTGGCACCGGCGATCGCCGGCACCAAGCCGGTCCTCTGCCGCTACAAGGGGCGGCTCTCGATGCCCTGCCTCGGCTACTTCAACCGCAGCTGGGAGCCGGCCGTCTTCGCCCGCGACCGCTTCCGCGGCACCTACCCGCGAAACCTCGCGGAGAAGGACCCCGACAGCTGGGCGATCTGGCCGCTTTTCTTCCAGGATCCCTACCGGGCCGTGCGTGCCGACGAATGGCCCGGCATGCCCGCGAATCCGGCCATGGACGAGGGGCGACCCAGCGGCCGCAACCCCTTCGGCACCGATCAGGCCGGTGTGGACGTGCTCGCGAAGATGGTGCACGGCACGACCGTCGCGCTGCTCGTCGGGTTCGTATCGATGGGGATCGCCGGCACGATCGGCATCGTCGTCGGGGCGCTCGGCGGCTACTTCGGCGGCTGGGTCGACACGCTCACCAGCCGCGTCACGGAGATCGTGATGTGCGTCCCCACGCTCGTGCTCATTCTCGCGATCATCGCGATCCTCGAGAAACCGACGATCTGGCACACGATGGCGATCATCGGCGCGACGGGCTGGACCGGCATCGCGAGGCTCACGCGCGGCGAGTTCCTGCGGCTAAAGACGAGTGAATTCGTCATGGCCGCCCGGGCCGCCGGCGCGGGACCGGTGCGGATCATGCTGCGGCACATCCTGCCCAACGCCCTGGCCCCGGTGCTCGTGCCGATCACCTTCGGGATCGCCGCGGCGATCCTCGTGGAAAGCTCACTGTCGTTCCTCGGCTTCGGCCCGCCACCGCCCACCGCCAGCTGGGGCTCGATCCTCAACGACGCGCGGAGCAATTACCGGATGTGGTGGCTCGTCGTCTTCCCGGGGACGGCGATCTTCCTCACGGTGCTCGCCTACAACCTCGTCGGCGAGGGGCTCCAGGAGGCCACCGATCCGCGGCTGCGCGAGGCGCGGAAGTAAGCGATGCCCCTGCTCGACATCAGGAACCTCGTGACCGCCTTCCACACCCCCGCGGGGCGCGTGCCGGCGGTGGACGGCGTATCGCTGGCGCTGGAACGGGGCACGACGCTCGGCCTCGTCGGCGAGAGCGGGTGCGGCAAGAGCGTCACGGCGATGTCGGTGCTCGGCCTCGTCGCGGCGCCGGGCGTGGTGGAGTCGGGCGGGATCCTCCTCGATGGCCCGGCCGGCCCCGTCGATCTCGTGCGGCTGGCGGAGCCGCAGCTGCGCTCGATCCGCGGGGGCCGGATCGGCATGATCTTCCAGGAGCCGATGACCAGCCTCAATCCGGTGTTCACGATCGGCGATCAGGTGGCCGAGGTCGTCATGCTCCACCGCCACGTGTCCCGGGGGGAGGCGCGGGCCCGGGCGCTCGAGATGCTCCGGCTCGTGCGGATCGCCGATCCGGAACAGCGGCTCGACGAGTATCCCCATCAGCTCTCGGGCGGCATGCGCCAACGCGTGATGATCGCGATGGCGCTCGCCTGCGAGCCCGACCTCGTCATCGCGGACGAGCCCACCACCGCGCTCGACGTGACGATCCAGGCGCAGATCCTCGACCTGCTGGCCGACCTCCGGCGCCGCCTCGGCACGGCGATCCTGCTCATCACGCACGATCTCGGGGTGGTGGCCGAGACCTGTGACGAGGTGGCCGTGATGTATGCCGGCAGGATCGTGGAACGGGCGCCCGCCGCCAGGCTCTTCGCGCGACCGCTGCACCCCTACACGATCGGCCTGCTCGCGGCACGACCTCAGCCGGGAGCCGCGGGCCCGCGGCTCCGCACCATCCCCGGCAGCGTCCCCTCGCCGCGGGAGTTTCCCGCCGGTTGCCGGTTCCATCCACGCTGCGCCTACGCCCGACGGGACGTCCGGCCGCCCGGCGCCGGCACGCTGCCGCCGTCCGCCGCGACGGCCGACTGTGCGGTGGCCATGCCGGAATTGCGCGAAATCGAACCGGGTCACTTCGTCCGCTGCCACTACGCCGGAGCCCTCGGGCCTCCCGCCGACGAGCGCGACGGAGGGGGAGCATGACGGCCCGCAACGGAGAGCCGCCGATCCTCGAGGTGCGCGGGCTCGAGACGCACTTTCCGATCCGACGCGGCCTGCTGCGCCGCACGGTCGGCGCGGTGCGGGCGGTGGACGGCGTCAACCTCGATCTCTCCCGCGGACGCACGCTCGGGATCGTCGGCGAGAGCGGCTGCGGCAAGACCACGGTGGGGCGCAGCATCCTGCGGCTCGTCGAGCCGACCGCCGGCACGATCCGCTTCGCCGGCGAGGACGTCCTCGCGACCAACGGCGCCGCCCTGCGCCGCCTCCGCCGCCGCATGCAGATCGTCTTTCAGGACCCCTACGGCTCGCTCAATCCCCGGCTCACCGTCCGCGCGATTCTCGAGGAGGGTCTCGTCATCCACGGCCTGGGCGACGCGGCGGCCCGGGCCGAGCGGATGCGCTCGGCGCTCGACCGCACCGGCATGCCCGCCGCCTCCCTCGAACGCTACCCGCACGAGTTCTCCGGCGGCCAGCGGCAGCGGATCGCGATCGCGCGGGCGCTGGTCCTCGAGCCGGAGTTCGTGGTCCTCGACGAGCCGGTGTCGGCGCTCGACGTGTCGATCCAGGCGCAGGTGATCAACCTGCTCGTCGAACTGCGCGAACAGTTCGGGCTCACCTACCTCTTCATCTCGCACGACCTGTCGGTGGTGGAGCACATCGCCGACGAGGTGGCGGTGATGTACCTCGGCCGCGTGGTCGAGCACGGCTCGACGGACCAGCTCGCCCGGGCGCCCCTCCACCCCTACACGCACGCCCTGTTTTCCGCCGTGCCGCACGTCGATCCGACGCGGCGCCGGCGCCGCATCGTGCTCGTGGGCGACGTGCCCAGCCCGTCGCACCCGCCGGCCGGCTGCCGCTTCCACCCCCGCTGTCCGCTCGCGGAGTCGGCCTGCCGCACGATCGATCCTCCCGCGACCGATCTCGACGGGCATGTCGTGCACTGTCACGTCGCCGCCCGCCTCCTCGAGCAGGGCGACGGTGACGCTGCGCGTGCCGCGACAGGGATCGCCGAGGCCATCGCGGCCGCTGGCGCGCCCTCTTCGCGTGCCGCGACGCCCGCTAGGCTTACGGCGTCGGACGGTGCGGCGCCCGGGGGGGCGCACGAGCCCCGCCGTGGGACATCATGAACCGGACGAGGCTGATGACATGATGACGCCGCTCCGTACGCTCGTGCTCCTCGGCACGCTCGTTCCCGGCATCGGCCTCACGACGTCGAGAGCCTGCGGTCAGCCGTCGATCACCACCAACGTCGAGTATGCATCCGTCGGCGGCCGATCGCTCAGGCTGGACGTCCACCGCGCCGCCGGGAACGAGCCCTGCCCCGCGGTCGTGCTCGTACACGGGGGAGGCTTCACGGGAGGCGCGAAGGGCGGCTCCACCGGGCAGCTCGCCCGTCACCTCGCCGCACACGGGTTCGTCGCCTTCGACATCGACTACCGGCTCCGCGGCGATCTCGGACCGGGTGCCACGCTCGAACAGGCGATGGTCGCCGCCCAGGAGGACCTTGGCCGTGCGGTGGCCCATGTCGTCGAACGCGCGGCCACCTACGGGGTCGATCCGGATCGGATCGCGGTCGGTGGCGGGTCGGCGGGTGCCATCACGGCCTTGCTCGCGACGTACGGGACGAAGCGGATGCCGCACCGCCCCCGGGCGGTGGTCGCCTTGTGGGGCGGGATGTACGGGCAGGAGACGTCGATCCGCGCGGGTGATCCGCCGATGGTGCTCGTGCACGGTACGGCCGACCGCACGGTTCCCTTCGCCCAGTCGGAGGCGATCGCGGCCGCCGCGCGGCGGGTCGGGGTCGAGGCCGTGCTCGTGAGGATCGAGAATGGTGGTCACACGCTGCCGCTCGACCAGCCGTTCGCCGGGAAGACGATTCAGGAGAGCACGCGTGCGTTTCTCGATCGGACGCTGCGGTGAGGGGCGGCATCACGACCGCGCGCCGCGGACCCAGCCGGCGGGGGCCGTGACGACACCGCGCGCGGGACAACGGTGATGCACGGCGCGTTGAACGAATCCGACGCCGATCTGCTCGACGCGCGGCTCCGCGCCGCGGGTGGCACCGGGCCGGTCCTGGTGCTGGCGGACAACGCCGCGATCGCCGCCGCGGCCCCGCACTGGGCACGGCGCCTGCAGGGGGCCGGACGGCCGCACCGCGTGCGCTTCTGGGAGGGGGAGGCGGACACGGCGGCGATCGCCGCGCTTGCCGCGGAGGCTCGGGGCTTCGGGGCGACGGTCATTCTCGCCGCCGGCGCCGCCGACACGCTCGCGGCCGCCCGCGACCTGGCCGCGGCGATCGGCACACCCTGTGTGATCGACCCCGCATCGGACAGCGGCGCCGCGCGGGTGTGAGGCGTCGCGACGACGGGTGTCGCGACCGCTACACTGCCTCGACACCCCCGATCTCCCTTCTCTCGCCCCGTCGACGCGCCATGCTGCCAACCCAGTCCCTGACCGACACGCTCCTGGGTAAACCATCCCCACGTCGCCGCATTCAGGGGTTGCGGCGATCTGAGGCGGCATGACGGCTTATGGCGTCAGCCCGGCCTTCTCCAGCGACCTTCGGGCCTGCTCCGCCTCGGCCGACTCCGAGAACTGCCGCACGATGTGCCGGAGCGTGGCAATTGCTTCGTCTCGCCGGCCGGCTCGGATGCACTGCTGAGCATCGACGAGCAGTTCCCGTGGGCTGACCGTATCTTCGAGGAGTGAACCCACCGGTGATGCGCTCGGAGGCACGGGTGCCGCGGCCGTCATCATGCCCCCGGAGGTCGCGGAAACCGTCGCGTCGCCGGCCCGATGGGCAAGGATCGTGAGATTCCGAACCACAGCCGCGAGCGCCATCGCGCGATCGAGGTCTAGCTCGACACCTTCAATCACGTTGGGCTTGAAGGACAGCACGATCGGAAATCCGCCCTGCGTATGGATGCCGAGAAAGAAACGCTTGTTGATGTAATACAGGATGATCGGGACCCCGGCGAAAATGGCCGTGACAACCGGGACTCCGAGAAGCGCCATGACCTCCATCTGAAACAGCGCGACCAACAACGCGACGAACCCCACGAGTCCAACGGTCACGGCCACAAAGACATACTCAACTGGTTTTCGGCTTCCATAGGTGACCTGCGGAACACGATCAAGTGGCAGGCTCTGACTGGAGACGCCAAACAGTCCTGAAGATGTGCAGAGAGCCTCTCGCGCATTCACGTTCAATGACGTCGTGGGCGACAGCCCTGCGAGTGTCAGAAGGAACGGAATGACCCCTTTCGCCTACCTCGCACCTCGATTGCATGGTCGGTGACCTTGAGTGCTTGGACGATGAGCGTCCGATCGCCGAAGAAGAACGCCCCGATCGTTGTGCTGATCCAGGTCATCAGAACGATCCAAACACAGAAGCCGATGAATGTGAACAGGATTTGCATGCTCTGTTTCTCGTTGCGCTGCTTGTCGTCTGCCCCCGGCGGCAGATACCCAGAACGGGGATTATACCCCGCCCGTGCGGTGCCGTTCTTCGCAGCCAGCGAACACGGGGTTCACGCGCGACCATTGTTTGAGTTGCCCCATGGGTGGCAGCGATGCCGCCGATCACGAGGCAATGGAGATCGGGGCGGTGATCGTGTGGCGCACACAGAGCCAGTCCCTGCGGCTCGTGGCGTACGCTTTGAGCGTGCGAATGCGGCCAGTCGTGCCGAGCGACGAGCCACTGGGCATCGATCTCGAATCTGAAGAGCTGGGTCTGCTCGCCCTCCCTCCCAGGTTCGCACGCCAGAAGGCGTGCGCCACATGGGAGCCGGAGCCAGAGCCTGAGCCATCGCAATCGGGACAGGCACCTCGGCGAGGCGCGGCGTGGTGAAGGTGAAGAGATCGTCGATCGCGACACCATACTTCACCATGATGGCGGCCGCGGCTGTGTTCCATTCCACGGCGACGGGTCCGGGGTCACACGCCCCGTGTGGAACGCGACTTGGCGACGACGGGTGTCGCGACCGCTACACTGCCTCGACACCCCCGATCTCCCTTCTCTCGCCCCGTCGACGCGCCATGCTGCCAACCCATCGTCGCTCCGTGCGGTCTGCCGCACATCTGGCCGGACTGGTGCTCGCCTCGGCCGCCCTGCCGCACCTCGTCACCGCGGACGAACCGCTCACGGAGGCCGATCGGCAGCGCGTCGTGGTCTCGGGTGTCGCCGACACCTTCGACCCGGTGCGTCAGGCGGTCGCGAAGGTGGCACGCGCCGGTGGACGGGACTACCGGGTGATCGTCGTCGGCTCGGCCGGCGACGGCGCCGAGGCCCGCAGCGCCCTCGACGCGGTCCTCGATCGCTGGCGCGACCGACCGGGGAGCGGCGGCACGGCGGACTTCGACCCGGCGACCGACATCGCGATCCTGCTCGACGTCGAGGGCCGCTCGGTCGCCATGAAGGTGCCCTACGGCGTCGAGGTCACGAGCGGACTCGACACGGGCACGGTGGAGCGGGAGCTGATCTCGCGCGTCTTCGTGCCGCGGGCCAAGGATGGGCTGTACGCCGAGGGGCTCGCGGACCTGGTCACCGCGACCGAACGGCTGATCACCGCACGTGCGGCCGATGCGAAGCGCCGCGTCGAGGCGGCCCGCGTGTTCCGCACCCGCACGCTGCCGCTCGGCATCGCGGGATTCGCCGTCGCCGGTTCCCTCGGCGCCCTCGCGGTGCAGTGGGCCAGGCACTCCCGGCGGCTTCGGGAGGCCCGCCAGAAACTCGCGACGTTCAAGACGGAGGTCGTCGGCCTCTCGGAGCTGCTCGACGAGCAGCAGGAGCGGCACCGCATGCTGCCACACACCGACCCCGACTACGTCACGCCGATGGAGGGTCAGACCCGCGCCGTCTACGACTCCGTGCAGGGATCGATCCGTCGCTACCGCGAACGCTGGCTCGGGCTCATGGACGTGTGGGAACGGGCACAGAAGCACGTCGATGGCGAGTGGTTCCTCGGGACGTCGTCCGCCGACGAGGCGCTCCGCCTGCTCGATTCGGCCGAGGCTCGGCCACCGCTCGCGGACGTGGCCGGGGAGTGCCGCGCACCGCTCGACACGCTCGAGGCGGCACACGAGCGGGCGCGCGAGCTCCTCGCCGAGCTCGACTCGGTGACGGCGACGACGACCGAATCGCTCGCGGCCCTCGCGACGCGGGGGCGGTCCGCCGGATCGCTCCAGGCGCCGCTCGCCGAGGTGGCCCGGGCCCGCACGCAGGCGGCAGGTGAGCTCGAGTCGGACCCCGTTTCCGCACGAGGCCGGCTCGAGGATGCGTCGGCCGCGCTCGCCGACCTGAATGGCCGGCTCGAGGCGATCGAGGAGGCCGACGACCGGAGGCAGCGGGCGATCGCCCAGGCCGACGCCGCCGAGGCCCGGGTGCGGCAGCGTCGGGCCGAGGGGTGGCTGCTCACCGAAGAGGGCGCGAACCCGGACGAGCAGCTCGAGACCACCCGCGCGGAGTGCGCGCTGGCGGCCCAGCTGCTCGACGCCGGCGAGCCCGAAGCGGCCGCCGCGCACCTCGAGCGCGCCGAACGGATCGCCGCCGACGTCCTCGCGCTCGTCGAGCGTGTCGCCTCGGCACGACAGCGGATCGACGAGCTGCTCCCCGGCATCGCGGCGCGGGTCGAGGCCCTCGTCGGACGACGGCCGGAAGCCCTGCGCGCCCTCGAGCACCTCGGCGCCCACCACGCGGACCGGTCGTGGGCCGACGTCGCCGACAACCTCGCCCGCGCCGACGAGGGCCTCGCTCGCGTGCGCACGCTCCTCCTCGAGGCGAGGGCGGCGGCGGAGCCCTCGCGACAGGACTCCTTTCGGGCCGTGGCGATCCTCGAGGAGGCCGCCCGGCAGGCGGACTGGACGGAGGGCTGCCTGACGGCGATCACCGACCGGTGCGCCGAACTCGAGGAGCTCCGCGCGGCGCTGCCGACGCGGCGGGACACCGTGCGACAGCGTGTCGTGGAATTGGAGCGGCGACTGCACCGTCAGCGGACCGACCGTCCGCGCGCCGGCGAACGATGCCGCGAGGCGGTGCGGCTGCTCGAGGTGGCCGATGAAGGCCTCGCGACCCAGCGGCCCGACCTTCCCCGGGCGGCCCAGCTCGTCGATGCCGCCGATGCCGCGTGTGCCCGCGGCGGCCAGCTCGCGGACGAGGATGAACGGCTCGCCACGCAGGCCCTGTCCGACGTGGAGGAGACCGACGCGGCGCTGCGGCGGATCGCCGCGTGGTATGCCGAGGGCGTGCAGGCCGACGTGCGGGCCGCGGCGGCCCAGCTCGACAACGCCCGCTCCCTCCTCTCCCGCCAGCGCTACGAGGAAGCGATCGCCGCGGCGTCGGAGGCATCCCGTGCCGGCCGCCTGGCCTACGCGGCGGCGACGGCGGAGGCGGAGCGACGCCAGCTGCTTCGGCAGCAGGAGATCGAGCAGCGACGCATGGCGGAGTCGTTCGAACGCATGTCGCGGGGTGCGGGCCCGTGGATGATCCAGCTGCCGGGTGGGCCGTTGGCCGGCCCCAGCCCATGGCGATCGGTGCAGGGAGGCGGCCGGCGGTCCTCGACGTCGTCATCCTCGACCGCGGGGCGGGGATGGTCGCGCGACATCGCGCAGGTGCGCTGGTAGGCGTGCG
>Ga0169931_10008922_pt1 | contig 14544 bp, 14 predicted proteins | sample Kivu_15m_20L_FD_129675 | JGI IMG/M metagenome (GOLD analysis project Ga0169931, IMG submission 129675) | Freshwater microbial communities from Lake Kivu, Western Province, Rwanda to study Microbial Dark Matter (Phase II) - Kivu_15m_20L... | ecosystem: Environmental > Aquatic > Freshwater > Lake...
AATTTCGCCGCATATCTCAGGCGCCTCGCCGCCCCCCGCGGCGTTGCTCCGGTTCGGCGACCTATTCAGGTCGCCTGGAATCCTCGCGCCTTGCGGGGAGCGCCGAACCACCTGACATCTGCAACGGACTTTCGAATCAACCCACTAGTGGACAAAGCGTTGCAGGAACTTCCAGAACTCCTCGCCGCCGATGTCCGGGCCCGGAAAAACCCCGAGTTGTTGGCCAGTTTTGGGGTCGATCACCAGGTAGTAGGGGGTGGCGCGGTTTTTCGCCAGCTCGTCCTGGAGCTTGTTCACGTACTCGATCACCTCAGGGTGACTGTGGTCGTCGTTGTGCAGGCGCGCCTCGACGAACTTCTCGCGCAGGATCCCACCGACCGTGGGGAGACGGAAAACCTTGGTTTCCATCACGCGGCAGTTCACTCACGAGTGGCCGGTGAAGTTCACCAGCACGAGCCGCTGCTTGCTGAGCGCCAGCTCGGTGGCGTCCTCGAAGTTGTCGACGACGATGTCGTGGTCCTTGCGCTTCGTGCCCGTCGCGCTCGAGCTGTGCACCTCCTCGAACGACGAGTAGGGCGGCGCGAGCGCGGTCATCGCGAAGTCGAGCGGCCCGCCGAAGGCGCCGAACAGGCAGTACAGCGCGAACAGGAACGAGACGATGCCCGACACGAGCCGGCCGCCGCCGATCTCGCCGCTGTCGCCCTTGTAGCGGATCATCCCGAGCAAGTACGCGGCGGTGATGGTGAACATCCCGAACCACAAGAGCAGGAAGAGCTCCATCGAGAGCACCTTCCAGCCGAGCACGACGTCGGCGTTCGAGATGAACTTCAGCGCCGCGGCGATCTCGATGAAGCCCAGCGTGACCTTCAGCGTGTTCATCCACTCGCCGCTGCGCGGCATGGCCTTCAACTTGCCCGGCACGAGCGAGAGCAGCACGAACGGCGCCGCCATCGTCGTTCCAAACACGCCCATGCCGAGCACCACGCGGCCGTAGTCGACTTCGCCGCCGACGCCGGCCGCCACGGGCAGGATCGCGCCGACGATCGGCGCGGTGCAGGTGAACGACGTGATCACGAGCGTCGCGCCCATCAGGAACACGCCCATCAGGCCGCCGGTCGAGCGCGCCTGGCCGGCGAAGTTCATCAGGAAGGCCGGCGGCTCGAGGTTGAAGAGGCCCAGCAGCGAGAGGCCGAAAACCACGAACACGGCCGCGAACACCATGTTCGTCACCGGGTGCGTCGCGAACTTGATGATCGGCGCGCCCACCACGACGCCGATCAGGATGAACATCACCACGATGCCGATGCCGTACAGCGCCGAGAGCTTGATGCGCGCTCCGCCCTGCGCTGCAGCTTGTTTGGTGAAGAACGAGATCGTGATCGGAATCATCGGGTAGGTGCACGGCATGAGCAGTGCGAGCAACCCGCCGAGCATCGCCAGCGTCATGAACTCGACGAGTCCGGCGCTCTTGGGATCCGAGGCCGCTTCGCCCCCGGCGCCGGCGTTCGAGCTCGCCGCGGCGTTCCACGCGACCGCCTTCTGAGCGCTCGCATACAACGCGTCGTCGCCCGCGCCGCTGGTCGCCACCGCGGCCTTGAACTGCACGCACACGTTCGGATCGCACGTCTGCCCGCTCACCGTGACGTGCGCCTTGGACAGATCGGCGCCCGTGCCGAGCTTGCCCTTGGCGAACAAGAGCAGCTCACCGCCGTGCTGCAGGATCGTGGTCGGCTCGCCCTCGAGGCCGTACTCCTGCGCCGCCTCCTCGGGCTTGGGCCAAGCGAGCTTGCCCCACTCGATGCCGGGCGCGGCCAGTTCGACCGTCGTCGGCATCCCGATCGCATCCGGCTTGCCCAACTCTTCGTGGTAGAGGTGCCAGTCCGGCTGGAGCGTGATGCGCACCACGGCCTGCGCTTCGTCGGCGACGGCGCGCGTGAAGAGCGTGACCTTCGCCTTGGCCTCCGGATCCTCGAAGAGCTCGAATTCGTCCGGGGTCTCTTCGCTCGACACCTCCTCGTCCGACACCTCCTCGACCGGCGCGTCTTCGACGGGCTCGACGTACTTCAGATCGGCCGGGAAGTTGGCGAGCAGCTTGTCATCGCCGGGAGTCTGAACGTCGGCGCGCTCGTTGATCTGCACGCACTGGCCGTTGTCCTCACACGTCTGTCCGCGCAGGTGCGCGGTCGCGCCCGCGAGCTCCGCGCCTTCGTCGAGCTGCCCCGCGACGTACACCAGCACGGTCCCGTAGTAGACGTTGGCCGTGGCCGGCTTGTCGTCGGAGCCGACCTCCTGCTCGTGCGTCTTGGGCGCAGGCCAGCGCGCCTCACCCCAGCGCACGCCTTCGCCGTCGAGCTCGAGCCGCGCGGCCAATCCGATCACGTTGGGCGTGCCGAGGTTCGGGGCGTACAAATGCCAGCTCGGCGCAACCTTCACGCGCACCACGGCGCGCACGTCGCGGCCCTCGGCGCGAGCGTGGAACTCGAGCTTGGCCTTCGACTGCGGCCCCGGCAGCAGCGCGGCGAACCAGATGAGCAGAACAAAAAGAAAGTGGGGCATGGGGAGGGGCCATCCTACGCAGCGCGGCGTTCGATGCTGTCCGAGGCGCGCCGGCTACGGCCGCCAAGCGCTCGAGTGGGCGCGCTTGCGGGCGACTTACCGCCGGGCCGGCCCGTGAGAGCGACCTGGGCCCGGGTCCTCAGCGGTGAAATTCGCGCCGCCAGCTGGAAGGATGGCGCGCGACCCTCCAGGAGCACCACGCCATGAAACTCGCCCTCGCGTCGCTCGTCACCCTCGCCGCCGTCGCTCCGTGGGTCGGCTCGCTGGCCCAGACCCCGGCGCCCCAACAGGACCCGGGCGGCAAACGCGACGCGCCGCGGCGCGAACAACCCTGGGGCGCCGAGGCCGAGGCCAAGCGCATCCGCGAGTCCTTCGTCGGCGCCTGGCGGCTCACGAGCGTCGTGCGCGGAACGTCGAGCTACAGCGGCGAGAACTGCGAGGGGTACATGCTCGTGATGCCCGAGATGCTCTCGATGCAACTGCGCGTGGCCAAACCGACGACGGCCCTGCCCGGAGCGATGCTCGAGGGCTTCAGCGCCGGCACATACCGCTGGAGCTACGACCCGACGCTGCTGAAGGTCGTGATCCACACCGCGATGGCCGTCAGCGATCTGGAAGGCCCCCTTCTGTGGGAGCGCGCCGGTGCGCAGCGCGAGTACGAAGTGATCTTCGTCGACGACCAACTCTCGCTCGTGCGCCGCGGCGAGGCCGAGTTCAACTTCACGCGCATCAAGCCGCGGCCGGACGCGGGTGCGCCGAGTACGCGCTGAGCTGCTGTTGACCGAGCGCCGCCCAACGAGCGTTCACGCGCCGATGGGGGATCCACGATCGGCAGCAAGGGCGTTCGAGGTGCTCGTGCCGGGTCCTACACGCGGGCGCGCTCCGCGGCACGCCGCAGAAAAAGCGACATCCTTCGAGTTCGGTTCGGCGGCGGATCCGGCCTGCAGGGGTGTCGCCGCGCGACTCCTGACTCCGACGCGGCGGATGGATGAGACTCCTGGACGCTTGGGACTGACACTGACTTCTCCACTCCGGAACCGGGCTCGCGGCGACGCGGGCCCGGTTCATTTTTTCGTGGTGTCCTGACGCAGCACACGGGGGCTCGCTGCCCCGCCCAGGGTCGCGCGGAGGCCTGGCGGCCCACCCGGCCGCACCGCTCGCTGGTGCAAGAAACCGTTGGATTTCTCGCGTTCGGAGCGCTGGCGCCCCCGGCTACCCCGGCGCAGCCTTCAGGGCTGCGCTGGGGATCTGCCTCTTCTCGATGCCACAAGCCGGCCGGCCTCAAAACCGGCGGGCTTGTGTTGTTTCCGGGCTTGTGTTGTTTGCCGGGCGAGGTTGTTTCCGGGGCGGGCCAGCGGGTCGCGCTCGCGCGGCCACCCCAGCGGCGGGGGCGCACCGGGTGGTCAGGCCGCTGCGTGCCGGTCGCCTGTTCGCCGATGCGGCGCTCGGGGGAGGTCCAAGATGGGACCAAATGCCTTTCGAGTGGGGCCGAGGTCCCCGTCGAGCACCCCTCGGGCGCCGAACGTGACCCCTTGGCAAGCGCTATGTTGCACCCCCGGGCGGGCTCGCCGGTCCCAGCCTTGTCGCACTCCTGACCGCCGGGCTGCGGGCGATCGCGTCCGGCGCTGATAGCATTCGCCGCCCCGCAGGACGGGCGCCCTCCCGACATGGCTCTGTACCTCATCACCGGCGGCGCCGGCTTCATCGGCTCGCACCTCGCGGCCGGGCTGATGGCGCGCGGCCACCGCGTGCGCGTCTACGACGACCTGTCCTCGGGCCGCCGCGAGAACCTCGCGCTCGCCTGCGCGGCCGCCGGCCAGCCCTCCGAAGGCCCGCGCTGCCCGCTCGAACTCGTGCTCGGCGACGTGGTCGACGCCGAAGCGACGGCGGCGGCCTGCGCGGGGGTCGACGGCATCCTCCACGAAGCGGCCCAGGTCTCGGTGCCGCAGAGCGTCGCCAAGCCGGTGCGCTCGTACCAAGTCAACGCGCTCGGCACGCTCCACGTGCTCGAGGGGGCGCGGCGCCACGGCGTTCCACGCGTCGTGTTCGCGGCCTCGTCCGCGGCCTACGGCGACACGCTCGAACTGCCCAAGGTCGAGAGCATGACCCCGTCGCCGAAGTCGCCCTATGCGGGCGGCAAGGTGGCGGCCGAGCACATGCTCGCGATCTACGGCGAGCTGCACGGCATTCGCAGCGTGGCGCTGCGCTACTTCAACGTCTTCGGGCCGCGGCAGGTCGAAGACAGCCCGTACACGGGCGTGATCGCGATCTTCGTGCGCGCGCTGCTCGAAGGTCGCCGGCCGACGATCTTCGGCGACGGGGAGCAGTCGCGCGATTTCACCTACGTCGACAACGTCGTCCAGGCCAACTTGGCGGCGCTGGAGCGCGACGTGCCGCCCGGCAGCGTGATCAACGTCGGCGGCGGGACGTCCATCACGGTCAATCAGCTCTACCGCGCCATCGCGCGGGAGCTGGGCAGCGAGCTCGAGCCGCTGTATGCGCCGGTGCGCGAAGGCGACGTGCGCGATTCCCTGGCCTCGATCGACCGGGCGCGCGGGCTGCTCGACTACGCGCCGACGGTCGATTGGCGCGAAGGGCTGGCGCGAACGGTCGCCTGGTACCGCCAGCGCCACACGGCGGCCGCCCAGGCCCGCTAGTGGGCTTAGCCAAAATCTCACCGCATATCTCAGGCGCCTCGCCGCCCCCCGCAGCGTTGCCCCGGTTCGGCGACCTATTCAGGTTGCCTGGAATCCTCGCGCCTTGCGGGGAGCGCCGAACCACCTGACATCTGCGGCGGACTTTTGCCTAACCCCACTCGGCCCCGGCGGCGGGGAGCGGTCGTCAGCTCGCCGCGCGCGTGAAGCGGAACATGTCCGGCCAGCTCCACTTGCGCGCGCTGAAGGCTTCGCTTTCGGTCAGCACCAGCACGTAGTCGCAGTAGGGCTCCGGGCAGGCGAGCAGCACGGCGCGGGAGGAATCATCGCTGGCCTGGGCGACGCGGAGGGTTTCGTAGCAGCGCGGGCAGGCGTGCTCGACGTTGAGGCTGGTGTTGGCTTGCATGGCAGTCGGGGATACAAGAGGCTCCGCAGCGATCGGGTGCTTGGATGCGGACGCCGGTAGAGGTTTGGAGCGCGGAACGTGTTCCGCCGGCCCCAGGTGGCGCTCGCCATCGTCAATGTCGGCCATGCCGCTGAAGCGCAGCGCAACGTCGCGTGAAGCTTCCGCGCAACTCATCTCGTCCTGGGGAAAGGGGCGGCGCGCCTCCGACGGCAGCGGCCCTCTCCGATTTTCGCCCGGGCCGGTATCCTGGAGGGCTCGCGCTTGGCCCACCAAAGTCGTGCGGACCCCTCCGTTCGCGCCGGCCAAACGCCAACCACTTCCATGACCACGACCAGCACTCCCCAGGCCGACTACGCGGCCGAGCTCCAGCGCCTCCTCGGGCTGAAGAACTGCACCTACAAGTACAACCTCACCAAGGAAGAGCTCTTCCACGAGGCGATCGCGAACGACCGCGGCCGCGTGCGCAAGGACGGCCCGTCGAACGAGCGCAAGTGCTACCCGACCAAGCTCGGGATCAAGGGACCGCTGGTGTACTACACCGACCCGGACTGCACCGGCCGCCGCGTCAAGGACACCTACGCGGTCAAGTGGCCCGAGGTCGCCGACCAGATCTGGTGGAAGGACGACGTCCAGGCCTTCGACCCGGCCAAGTTCACGGCGCTGCTCGAGCGCGTGGTCGCGCACCTGAACGCCAAGGGCGGCCACCTGTACGTCAAGGACGTCTACATGGGCGCGGACCCCGACTTCGCGGTGCCCTACCGCTTCGTCGGCGAGTACGCGGTGCACGCGATGTTCGCGCACAACATGTTCCCCAAGGACCTGAAGGGCGTGAAGGACGTCGCCGCACGCCGCTGGACGATGCTCAACGTCCCGAGCTTCGTGTGCATCCCTGAGCGCGACGGCACGCGCGCCGAGTGCGCGGTGATCATCGACATCCGCAACAAGGTCTGCCTCGTCGCCGGCCGCATGGACTACTGCGGCGTCGTGAAGAAGACGATCTTCACCGTCGGCAACTACCTGCTGCCGCTCGAAGGCCGCCTCTCGATGCACTGCTCGGCCAACGTCGGCCCGCGCGGCGACGGCGCGATCCTGTTCGGTCTGTCGGGCACCGGCAAGACGACGCTCTCGGCGGATCCCGAGCGCCGCCTGATCGGCGACGACGAGACGATCTGGAGCGACAACGGCCTGTGCAACCTCGAGGACGGCTGCTACGCCAAGCTGATCGACCTCAGCAAGGAAGCCGAGCCGGTGATCGCCGCGGCGCTCTCCAAGCCGGGCACGATCATCGAGAACGTCCCGCCGCTTAGGGCCAAGAAGATGGAAGAGTGCGATCCGCAGGAGCTGGATCTCACCGACAAGTCCATCACCGAGAACACGCGCTTCAGCTACCCGCTGAGCGCCAACCCGAACGTCATGCCGGACGCGCGCGGTCCGCACCCCGAGACGATCGTGCTGCTGACGGCCGACGCCTTCGGCGTGCTGCCGCCGGTGGCGATCCTCGACGCCGACCAGGTCATGTACCACTTCGTGTCGGGCTTCACCGCGAAGCTGGCCGGCACCGAGATGGGCGTGACCGAGCCCAAGGCGGCCTTCAGCGCCTGCTTCGGCGCGCCGTTCATGAGCCACAAGCCGCCGGTGTACGCCAAGCTTCTCGCCGAGAAGATGAGCAAGCACAAGGCGCGCTGCATCCTGCTCAACACGGGCTGGAGCGGCGGTCCTTTCGGCGTGGGCAAGCGCATGTCGATCAAGTACACGCGCGCACTGCTCAACGCGGCCCTCGAGGGCAAGCTCGACAACGTCGAGTACGAACTGCACCCGACCTTCAACCTCAAGATGCCCAAGTCCTGCCCGGGCGTGCCGAGCGAAGTGCTCAACCCGCGCAACACTTGGTCCGACAAGGCCGCCTACGACGCCGCGGCGATCAAGCTGCGCGACATGTTCCGCAAGAACTTCGAGTCGAAGGGCTTCGCGGCTCTCGGCATCAAGCCGGGCATGTGAGCGCGAGTCTGTGATTTCAGGCGCGTCGCGCTGACGCGCCTCGATCGCTCTCATCCGCGGGCCGGTCCCAGAGGTTCACTCCTCGGGGTCGGCCCGCGGTGCGTTGGGTTCGTGCTGCGAGGTGCGGCCGTGGAGCGAGTTGCTTGTCGCCTCGGTACCACGCTCCTAACCTCCATCCGCGCCACCACGATCCGTGGCCCGGCGCCACCGCAGCATGGGTGTTTGGCCGGGATCTCGTGTTCCGCGCGACGCATGCCGGAGTTCACCTGCCCGAACGGATAGCGCAGTGTTCAACACCTCCCGCCCCCACGAAGACCAGCACACGGAGCGCAAGTCGCTGCGGTTGGTCAGCGGCCGAAGCGCCGACTGGGCCGAAGTTGCGCGCGCTTGTGTCTGTTTCGCTAACGGCGCCGGTGGGAGCGTGCTCATCGGAATCGAAGACGGCCAGGCCGCACCCCCCCGAGCAACAGACCATTCCTGCCGAGTTGCTCGAACAACTGCGCAAGCGCGTAGCCGAGCTCACGGTGAATGTGCAAGCGCTACCCAGTCTGAGGCGTGACGCCAACGGCGGCGAGTTCGTCGAACTGCTCGTCGAGCGCTCGGCCAACGTTGCCTCCACTGCGGATGGCCGCTACTTCCTGCGTGTTGCCGATTCCTGCGTGCCCGTGGTCGGGGACGATGTGCTGCGCTTGGCCACCGAGCGCCCCGGTCGACCTTGGGAGGCGATGGACAGCGGCGTGGGTCGTACAGCGGCGGATCGCGACAAACTGGCTAGCTTCGTCACGGGCGTCTGCGCGTCCGATCGGGTCAAGGATTCGGTCAAGGAGAAGGGCGCTGACGAGCTCCTGACTCACTATGCGCTGGCGCACGGCCCGACGTTGACGCGTTTGGGCGTTCTATTGGTAGGGGCCACAGCGGATCGCTGGGCGTTGGGTACGGCGCCGCTTGTGCAGGCGATCAAGTACGACGCGCAGGGCCAAAAGGTCAACAAGTGGGTGTGGGACGACGCAGCACTCTCGCCTGTGGAGCTCGTGGATGCGGTGTGGCGCGAGCTGCCGGACTTCCGCGAGAGTTACGAAGTGGCCGAGGGCCTCTACCGCCGCCAGACGCCGGCGTACGACGAAAAGGTGGTGCGCGAGCTGCTGGTCAACGCGCTGGTGCACCGGCCGTACACCCAGCGCGGCGACATCTTCGTCAACCTGCATCCCGAGCGGCTGGAGGTGGTAAACCCCGGCCGCCTGCCGCTGGGCGTGACACCCTCGAACATCTTGCACGCCAGCCGACGCCGCAACGAAGGCCTCGCGCGTGTCTTCCACGACTTGGGCTTGATGGAGCGCGAGGGCAGCGGCTTCGACCTCATGTACGACCGGCTGTTGTCGCACGGCAGGCCAGCACCCTTGCCCGAGGAAGGCCCTGACTGGGTCAAGGTCACGATCGCCAAGCGCATCCTCAAGCCCGAGGTCATGCGCTTGATTCTCAGCGTGGACGCGCGTTTCGCACTCTCGCAACGTGAACGAATCGCTCTGGGGATCCTGGCGCAAGCCGACGCGATGACGGCCAAGGAACTGGCGGCCGGACTCGAAGTCCCGGAAACCGACGGACTGAAGGCGTGGATCGGCCGTCTGCTGGAACTCGGGATCGTCGACACGAGCGGACGCACGTCGGCGATGAAGTACTTCGTGGCCTCGGCGTTGCTTCGAGGCGCAGCGCTCGAGGGAAGAACCACGCTGAGCCGGATCCCGCCTCACCGACTCCGAGCTCTGATCGTCGAAGACCTCTCGCGCTACCCGGGTTCGTCCACGTCCGAGATTCAACGGCGCGTAGGCGCCGAGATCGGCGCGAAGTCGATCAAGCGCGCATTGGACGCGCTGATCAAGGACGAGCAGGTGCACTACGTTGGTGAGCGGCGTTGGCGGCGCTACACGTTGGCGGTAGACCGACTAAGGGACACCCCACCGACGCTCGAGCGGCCGCAGCGATGAGAAGCGGTGTAAGTCGTTGCTTGTCTTGGGCTTCGCTAACGGACAGCGCCGCCGCTTGTCCTTTACGCCAAGCCTCGGTGTCCGTTAGACGGCCGTAGGCGCAGCACGGAACGCGACGACGCCACCGAGCTCTCCATCACTGCGACCACCAGTCGCCCAGGCGGACAGTGCAACTCGCACGCGCGATGGTTCGCCGGGCTACGGTCGCGCTTCCATGCTTCACAACTCGACCGCCGTCTCGCTTCCTCGAGCGCGGCGATGCGCGAGCCCACTCGGGTCCAGACCTGCTCAGGAGAATTCAACATGGCCGAATCCCCGCGCCGCGTCGAAGTCGAGCTGCTCACCGCGGCAACCAATCACGCGGTGATCCAACTGCCCGGTCGGGCGTTCCCGGGTTCCGTGGTGCCGGGCGACTCGCTCTCGAACCTCGTCGCGCTCGCCAGAGCTGTTCGGGACGGCGCGCGGCGAGTGGGGGACGCTGCGCTCGAGGACGACGCGGCCGAGCTGCACGACTTGCTGCGGGAGCGGCTGCTGCACTACCAGTCCAGCGTGTTGGCGCTCGGGAGGCAGCTTCCCTACGGCCGGCCGGTGGAGGAAGCAGATTGAGCCCATGACGACGAGTGCGAACAACGCGGCGCCCCGCCGCAGCCGCTCGCACACCACGAGCCGGTGCAGATCGCGGCGCGCAGGTTCGCGCTCGAGCTGCACAACTCGGACGGGCGGCGAGTGCCGGTGAGGTTCGAGCGATCGAGCGATCTGACGCTCACGCTGTGCGTCTCGCAGTGACGCTACGATTTGCTCGAGCAGCGGCCTCGCATCGCGTTGGTGCGACGGCGCACGGGCACGCAGGCCCCGACCAAAGACCGTTGTCGAAGAGCGAAGAGCGGATGGGCGAGCACGAACACTTCTGCCTGGGGCAATTCGTCCTTCTCGACAGTCTGCCTGCCGTCGTCGTTGGTTTGCCCGGCGGCGCGGGCGTCGCAACACCCGACGACCATCTGGCGCTCTGGTTCGGCCACCCGCAGGTCGCGCCGCGCTCGAAGGTCGGTCCCGGCGATGCAACTCCAGAGGTCTGGACCGTCCCGGCCGAGGACTGCCAACCGTGCCAGCCGCCGGAGATCCGGCATTGAAGAATTCACGCCGCAACCGGCCGGTTTCCGTGGTTGTGCGCTTCATCGCGGCCATTCGTGGGACCCGCACTCGGAGCGTCTGCACATGATCGCACTTGAAACGTTGGAGGAGATGTTCGCAGACATCGCCGCACGTACGCCGTGGGACATGAGTCCTCCCATGTTGTGGGGGTATTTCTTTACCGATCCATCGACCGCGAGACTCGAAGCGGCCGCCGGCGCTCTCGAGATCCAGGGATACCGTTTCGTTCAGGTCTTCGCGGCTGAACAAGACCCCGGAGAAGAGCCGTGCTTCTTCCTGCACGTCGAGAAGGAAGAGGTGCACTCTCCGCAGTCGCTGCACCAGCGCAATGGAGAGCTTTACGCCTTCGCCTCAGCCCACGGACTGCGCACGTACGACGGAATGGACGTCGGACCTATCCAGCCTGCGTGACGCACTTTCGGTGCACAGCCTTGTTCCCGCCTGGTCTTGCTGGCGCGTTGAGCACACCGCCCGAGGCAGGGGCTGTCTCGCGCAGGTCGGCGCAGAGGGTCAACCACCGAGCCGGTGAGCGCACCAACCTGACACGAACGCTCGCCGCAAACTCCGGTTGTCCTCGCACAACACTGCATCCGCAACGGCCATGGCTGAACCCACTTCGCATCTGATTCGAAACCGCGCCCTGCTCGTCGAAGCGATGGGTTGTTGGCCGTCGTTCCACGATTCGCACGTCCTGTCGGCTCGCCTCGACGGGGAGCGGTGCGAGGTCACCTTCCACGTGTTCCACATGACGAACGAAGTCGACGCACGCGGGTACTTCGTGCTGACGCACCACCACCGAGTGCGCATGACGATGTCCGGCGTCTCCGAGTGCAGCCTGCCGGTCGGATACAAGACGGACACGTTGTTCGACCTGCTCATCGATGGCACTGAGGGAGCAGTGACCCTCACCTTCAGCTCCGTGACGGACCAAGACTGGAGCGCGGGATGCCGTGAAGTGTCCATCGACGCGGTCGTGCCCTGCGGGCCGCGCGGGGAGCTCGCAACGTAGCCGAACGACGCGCACGCGCGGCAGACCACGGTGCGCTCTGCGGCACGAGTTGGCGCGGCGCGTCACCAAGACGGAGCTGTAGACTTCCGCCGAAATGGCTGCGATGTCTCTCGCCGAAAGTCTGGTTCCTCCGATCGAAGCGGCGCTCCGAGCGATTCCCAAAGAGCTCCGCTCGTCCATCTACGTCGTTTCGTTCTTCGTGTACGACGACGAAGACGACCCCCGTCGCCCGACGCTGACGGTGGGCTACAACACGATCGAGCGCTGGAAGGCCAGTATTCCCGCTGCATCGGACTCCGCGGAAGCCAAGTGGAACTTCGCCTTTTGGCTTCAGAACGAGTTGATCAAGTTCGGCGGAGACTCATCCTCACGAGCAGCTCTGGTCAGCGCGTGGGTTGCATCGACGGGGCTGAGCTACTCGGACGCCGAGGAAGAGGCGGACTTCGATGCTTGCCTCGAACGAGGCGAGCAGATCACCGCTGCGTTCGTGCAGGAGTGCTGTACGGCCGTTCGACAGCTTCACGCCAGCGGCGCCGTGGCGGCGATCTTCGGCCGCTCCATTCCCGTTCTGGTGCACGGGCTCGAGGAGTCCGAAGAGATCGCGGCACAGAACGAGGAGGTGAACCCGCCGGGAGTCTGCGCCGAGTTCGCGCGGTGGGTGAGAGGCGAGTAGCCTAACGCTGAGGCGCTAGTGTCCCGTTTCCGAATTTTGTCGAACATCTCGCTGGCGTCGCCGCCCCTGACAGCGTTGCTCCGGTTCGGCGACCTATTCAGGTCGCCTGGAATCCTCGCGCCTTGCCAGGAACGCCGATTCCAGCGACATCTTCGACGAACTTCGGAAGCGGAACACTAGTCGCCCGAGGCGGGCAGCACACGACGGATCGCGCTGGGGTGGATCGTTCAAGCAGAGCACAATGGTCGGGAACACCTGAGATTCCGATGGGCAATCACGTTCGACTCGGCCTCCCTGTCTTCCGCCTCCTCAACTCAGCGTTTCGTGCGGCGCTCCTACTGTCGCCGAGAACCTGCACGGGAGACCCAGCCAAACGCTGCACTGCCCTGCTCCTCGCTCTGGTTCTGTCGGGATGCTTCTCGATCCCACGACCGCGTCGCTTCGAGGACGTGGACGCGGCCCAACAGCTCTCCGTGGAGAGCTACGCGGCATGGTCGGACGGCAGCACGCTCGTGCTCGACGTAACTCCCAACGACGCGCCTTACCTCGGCCTTTGGTACTTCATCGAAGGCGGCAACCTGTATCTGGAAGCGCGCCACGAATTCGCTTCTTTTTGGGATCCGACCATCAACACGATCGGCCAAAGGAGCTTCAGTCACTCCGAGGGCTTCTACAATCGCGAGCGTCGGCTTTTGCGCTACCAGATCGACACTGCACAACTGGGTCTCGATCCCGACTGGACCGCGAACGTCTACTGGCTTGTCGAGGCGCCTGCATACTTCATCCTCATGCCTGCGGCCTTCATCGAAGCGCGTCGTGAGCCGGCAAAGCGCAAGAACATCGTCGTCGGCGGCGCACCGCCAGCGATCGGCTACGTATCCGACGGCGCGCGATAGAGCCGGTCGCCTTCATGCTGTAGCTCCATGAACGAAGCCTACGTCCTGATTCCGCTGGTCCTGCTCGCCATCGTCGGCATCCGCCTGGCGGCCGGCGCGCTGGATCGTGGGCGCGTGAAGGAGTACGTCGAATCGCGCGGCGGTCGTTTGATCGACACCACTTGGGAGCCGTTCGGTCCAGGGTGGTTCGGCGAGAAGAGCGACCGCATCTACTCCGTGCACTACCGCGACCGCGACGGCAACGAGCATCGAGCACACTGCAAGACCAGCATGTGGACGGGCGTCTACTTCACGCAGGACAGCATCGTGAAGCGTCGGGCGCCGGACGACGCCGACGCGCGCCCCACCACGAAGCGTGAGTTGCTCGAAGAAGAGAACCGCCGTCTGCGCGAGGAGTTGGACCAGTTGAAGCGCCAACAGGCTGGCTCAGGATCCAGCGAGAAGCGCTAGCCGGATCGCCGAGCAGGTCGCAGTTCGAGCGGCTCGAATCGGAACGGCGGCCTCGTTCAGGCTAGTGAACCGCAGCAACCACCACGAACGTCGGCAACACTCGACGCTACGAGTTTCGCGTTCGTTCTCAGCTCACACATGAAGATCGTCATCCCCGGCGGAACTGGGCAAGTCGGAACAGTCCTGGCCCGTGCGTTCGCAGCCGACGGGCATGAAGTTGTGATCCTCAGCCGAGGGGCCGCGACGTCGGCGGCGCGCGTGGTTCGCTGGGATGCGGAGACGCTGGGCCCTTGGGCCGCGGAAATCGACGGGGCGGACGTCGTCATCAACTTGGCGGGCCGAACCGTCAACTGCCGCTACAACGCGACCAACCGGCGCGAGATCCTCGAGTCGCGTGTGAAGTCGACGACGGTCGTGGGCCAAGCGATTGCGGCGGCTGCTCGACCGCCGCGCGTCTGGCTGCAGTCGAGCACCGCGACGATCTACGCGCACCGCCACGACGCGCCGAACGACGAGGCGACCGGCATCCTCGGTGGGCTCGAGCCGAACGCACCGGACACCTGGCGCTTCAGCATCGATGTCGCCAAGGCGTGGGAGCAAGCCGCGCAACTCGCAAACGTGCCGCGGACGCGCAAGGTGCTGCTGCGCTCGGCGATGACGATGAGCCCAGATCACGGCGGCATCTTCGACACCTTGCTCGGATTGGTGCGGCGCGGACTCGGCGGAACGTGCGGCGACGGACGCCAGTACGTGTCGTGGATCCACGAC
>Ga0169931_10008923_pt1 | contig 14543 bp, 11 predicted proteins | sample Kivu_15m_20L_FD_129675 | JGI IMG/M metagenome (GOLD analysis project Ga0169931, IMG submission 129675) | Freshwater microbial communities from Lake Kivu, Western Province, Rwanda to study Microbial Dark Matter (Phase II) - Kivu_15m_20L... | ecosystem: Environmental > Aquatic > Freshwater > Lake...
CAACTTCCACTAACAGCATTTATGGTTCCATAAGCAAAAGGAGCACCAGTCAATGAAGCTGTTTTTCCTTGAACTAATGGGACAGCAGGATTATACCACTGAGGAGGAAGAGGAGTAGCACCAGAAGTTTCTTGTCCTCCTCTTTGAGAACGTCTTCTTGAACTGCTGCGAGAACGAGATTTTGAACGACGGCGACGACCACCGCTAAGAGGACCACAAGGATCGTTTAATTGTTTTTGAGATCCACCACTTACTAAACCGACAATTCTTGATGGATTTTCTTCAGCAAAATTTTCAACTCCTCCACGATGAGAACGTCTGCGACTTCTACTGCGACGTCTACCACCTGTCTGTAATTTACTAGCAACATCCTTGACAACATCAGTGAACTTCGCGGTTAAATCAGGATTTTGATTAGCTACTGATTTGACTTCAGAAACTAAGTCATTAATTGCCTTATTAGCATTGGGATGATTAACAACTTCTTGAATTTTATTTACAGTATCACTTCCCAAACCAAGTCCTCCTGATGAGGAGGTGATTTCAGGAGTCATACCTCTTGAAGTAGCTTCATCAGTTTCACTCATTGGTGGAATAACAGTTGATGATGGCATAGTCATGGGAGTTGCCATGGGAGTTGCCATGGGAGGAGGGTTAGTAGGAATTGTGACTGTATCTGCTCCACCTTTCATTTGACTTCTTCTCTTAGCAGATCCAAAGAAACTATTAAATAATTGATTAAATTCACTATTCTTATTCTTTTTACCACCACCACTTAAACTCACTGGTGCTGCACTTGCAAAAGCAGCGTCATAATTATAAGCAACCTCATTACCACCACCACTCTGACGTTTTACTCTCTGACTCATTCTTAAAAGTTGTTCGCGAGTCTTGCTAGAAAGACCTTTCTTACCGTTTCTTTTAAGAAAGCTGATTAATTGTTCTTTTGTTGCATTACCTAACTGAGTCATTTATATATTTATAAATGACAATTTTATTTTTTTCATAATTTCTATTTAATTCTTAAACTATCACTAAAATCAAATTTTTTTATCTTCTCATTTTTTCCTTCCGGAGTCCCATTTATAGTCTTTATAAAACCTTTACCATTATCACTCTTATAATGATACCCCTTCTCATCTAATTTTACCACTTTACCATCTTTATATTCCTTATAAGATGAATAACTTTTCACCTCATAATATCCTTTCTCCTGAAAATTAGGAATATCACCCAAAAATTTCCCAAAAATATCATCCCCCCTAAATATACTCCCAAAAGGCACATGAAAACGGTCAGATTCTACCAATTGATCATCTGGTTCGACTACAATCGGTTCAGGTCTCTTCTTTGGCAAAGATTCACCTTTTTCCATAATCTATAAAAATAATTTATTTTACACCAACTTTCCCCCCTCATCAACCACTCCTAACTTCACCAAATTTCCCAAATCCTCTATATCAAATACCTCTAAAGTCTTCATATCCACCCCCACTTTCCTAACCTTACCTGGTGCCTTCTTAATCGGCTTCTTACACTCCTTATTATTAAAATAACATAACTTCTTCTTCTCCTTATCTGCCCATATCAAATTATTATCATCATCCAAAAACATCGGCTCCAACTTCTTACTAACAACTTTCGTCCCTATCTCAGTCTTTCCATACACCAAATCCTCCTTTAAATTTGCCTTATAAGCCAATCCCCTCGCATCCAATCCAAAACTAAAACACTTCAAATCCTTCTCATTATCAACTGCATTCAATACACAATCTACAGCCATCTCTTTCATCATTTTCTTAATTGTATCAGTCACTCTCATCTTTTTTAATGCTATCCCATAAATATACTCATCAGTTGATTCCTTCTCGTCATACTTCTCTCCCTCTGGAAGTAAACTCATATACCTATAAACATCTATCGTTCTTTCTCCTACCTGCAAATCCATATGACTCATAAAACGATTTCCTCTTCCAATCACCTGATGACTTCTAACATCGTGCCAATATGGTTCCATCAAATGAATTTGTCTAATATTTTTCAAATCTAAGCCTTCAGCTCCTGCTCCTGAAATCATTAATAATTTTATTAATTCTCCATTTCTATTTCCCCAAGATCTAAAAATCTTTATGATCTTTTCCTTTTCCTTCTCATCCTCTACTCCTGAATATATCGCATACTTAGGCTTACCATCCTTCTTCCTATCCTCACTAAATCTCTCCCAACCATTCGCCTCCAATACCAATTCAAAAATTCCTATTCCCTCCAATGACCTAAACGTAGAATATACCAAAACCAACCCTGGACTCTTATTTATATTCTTTAACATCCGAGACATTTTTGGTGAAAAAATTTCTAATCCATTCTTTGTATCCACTAGATATTCGTCTTTCTTATCTCTTAACATATTTAATGCTATCAATATCTTCTCCTTATCCTTACTATTTAACAATCCTTCCTCCATTCTTTTATTCTCTTTCTCTAATTCCTGCAATTCAACTGCAGCATTTGTATTCTTCTTTGCTTTTTTCTCTAAACGCTTCATTCTCGCATCTTTTAAAAACTTCTCAACAAATGGTCTTTCTATTTCCTCTGGAAAAACAAAATTACTAAATTGCCTACTAAATACCTTGAATAATGATGATACTTTTTTATCGACTCCTCCTTTACTTTTTGTTGATGCCGCTGCACTTAATAATTTCTGCATCGCTCCAGTCTTCTCCTTATCCTTCTCAACATCTCTAACTTCCTTGTATTTCTGAAACTGAAAATGACTCATTGGAACCTTTTCAAAAATTACCTCATTCAATTTTGGATAAAATTCTGGCTTACCACCCCTATAATAACTTATTAATCCCAACATTCTCCTCTTCAACATATCAGTATTCTTTAAAACATCTCCATCTGGAGTCTCCTCCACAAAATAATTTCTAAATTCCTCCTCATCATCCGGATATAAAGTATATCTCTTCGTTTCCAAATAATCTAATTTTACACCCATACCTGTAGATACCTCCATTATTTCCTTCATTACCACATCATACTCCTCCTGATATGATTTCACTTTTAAATAAATATATAAATAACGCTGATTGTGATCGACATAATCCACATTCGTTAATTTCAATAACTTTTCTTTTAAAATAAATATCTGTGATTCAGGACTTCTTGCATCTTTTATAAAAAATATAGGTAATTCTATATATCCTCGTAAAATATTCGCTAATAATGCAACCTCAAATGGAAAATTAATTATCGGTGTTCCACTCAAAGCAACAATCTTAACATTCTTCGCCTCCATCAATCTCTTATATATTTCTGGACCCTTCTTACTCTTTGAAACAATCATCGATATCAAATTATGAACCTCCTCTATTATTATTACATGGTTATCCAAAGTAGATATCCTATCCAATTGCTCAATTGTATTCGGTGCATTATATGAAATAAATGTATATTTCTCTTCTATTACCGCTGGATTACTCTTATATTCTGGAACTCCACAAGTAGGATCTAATAGTAATGATGAAACAAAATTGCTTTTCAAAGTCGCGGGAGATAAAAGAACAACATTATTATTCACACTCTCTGCGACTGCTATACTTGAACAGGTTTTACCACTTCCTAATCCATGATATAATAATACACCTCTGTATGGACTACTCAATTGTAAATAATCTCTTATAAATTTTTGATAAGTGGTAAATTCCTTTCTATCTTTTTTACTTGATAATCCAACTCTATATGGTAAAAAAACAGTATTTATAAATTCTGGGAATTGTTTCATATTCTGAGCGACCCAACTAGTTGGTCTTATTTGATTATTTCTTTTTATTACTCTACTACTTGTTAAACTATTCTTTTTTATGCTAAATGGTTTATTACCTAATTCTTGGATTGTAATAGGATCAATATATTTTACTTTTGATTTGGAACCTTTATTTTCTAAAACTTTTACCTTTACTTTTTTATTTGAACTCAAAGATAATGGAGCTAATTTTATTTTAGCTGAGTTATCACTCATCTATTAATCTATCATATAAAAAAAATAAAAGTGGAAATTTATTTACTTAAAAAAATTATCTAATACTATTAATAACTATGGAACAATTACAAATAATTATCGAACAAGGTAAAAAAATAAATGAAAAAATAATTAGTCCAACTGTTGATGAAATATATCAAAATAAAACTGATTTACTTAAACTTCTTCCTGATAAAGATACTTTCATCATGAACAAGAAATTTTTTGACTGGAAACAAAAAGTCGAAAAAAAAGAAATATTACCCGAAGAAAATGCTGAATGGCTTCTTGAACCTTTACTTATTTTTTCAAATGATCCAGAAGAATTAGCAAAAAATATTTGTAACAAACTTTTTGAACAGCAAAAAAAATATGTAAGAGCAAGAACAGATGGGTATAATAATAGAATTATTATTGATATTGATTTTGAAGTGATGGCATATATTTTAATGAATAACAAATCAATTCAGAAACATACCGAAAATATGAATTTATATGGAGCGAATATAAATATCAATGGTGTTTTATTACTCCCAATTTTTTTATATGAATATATTACCCCTAAATTTAATTATGAAAATTGGAAATCTAATCTTGAACTTGAACCCTTTTTATGGAAAGAATATCAACAAAAATGGATTAAAAAAAGTGTGAATCCTCCTGCTTTTCCAAAAATTGATATTTCCAATAAAATTTTTACTATTATAAAAACAGAAGATGAAAGTTCATATCTTTTTACTGGACATTACACTTATTTTATGATGACAAATCAGCCAGGTGAATATCAAGGAGATTATCATATTTTTCATAGAGAACCAATATCATTTCTTAAAAAAATTCATGAAGTTATTCCAGATCTAAAAATAAAAGAAGAATCGTCTATGTATTATTTTCAATCAAAATATTATCAATTAGTCCATAATGGAGAAAATGTTTTAACTGTTTATAATCTTGAATATCCCCTTAATTTTGTTCGTTTGGGTTATTTTAATCATACAAATTATCATGGATTACTATTATTTCTATTAATTGAAGCATTTAAGACAACATTAAAAGATTATGATGAAAAAATATCTCAGATTGGATATTTGGTTAAATGTAAGAATGAATATAAAGGAGGACATAATTTTAATATTTTACAAAACAATATGATCGGACCAAGAACTAATCCTAATCTGGAATTTAGAAAGAAACGATGGGAAAAAGAGCCTTCTTTTTATTATAGACCTGATAAAGCTGAAGAAGAGAAAGAATCACCAAAAGATGAAAAAGAATCAACTTAAAAAATAAATCTTATTTAAATATAGAACTTAATGACAGAGTTTCAAATATATTCAGAAAAGTTTTATGAAGGTTTGGATGAGTTAATAGAAAAAGTAACTGAGGAAAATGAAGATGTTCCTTATTTGTCACCTGAAGAATATGAAAAACAAAAAAAAATTGTTGAAGATTTTTTAAAGAAAAATAGGTTAAAAATTTATGGAGGGGTTGCTCTTGATAAATTTATGCCAGATAATGATAAAATATACAAAAATAAAAAAGGAAAATTAATTGATTATGACGTTTATTCACCTATGCCCAAAAAACATGCTGTTGAATTAGGAAATGAATTATATCAAGCAGGATTTAAATATGTTAGTGTAACTGAAGGAGTAAATCCTGGAGTTTATAAAGTTTTTAATTATTTTCAAGAAGCGGTTGATATTGTTTATAGTCCAGAAAAAATTTATACATTAATTCCTTTTAAAGTAATTGATGGGTTATATTATGTTGCGCCGAAGTATTTAAAAATTGATTTATTAGTTTCATTGACTAATCCAAAACAGGCTATTTGGAGATGGGATAAGGATTTTGAAAGATTAAAAAAATTGGAAAAATATTTTCCAGCTGAAAAACCAAAAACTTTCTGTGAAAAAACGCAGGGAAAATATTATAAATCACAATTAGACAATATTATTGAAAACTTTTTATCAAAAAGAAATGATTACATTGTGTTTGGAGATATGGCTTACTATGCTTATATGGAGTCTTCTGGATTAACTGATTATTTTCAGCCTGAAGTGAAATATTTGGAAATTGGAATGCATAATCCTCACACAATTTTTCCAGAATTAAAACGTGTTACTCAAGGGAAAATTAAAATAAAAAAATATCATCAATTTTTGAAACATATTCCTACAAGATACATTGTAACGCCTGATGATAAAGAAAATAATATTTTACTAATCATATATGAATTGGATGAAAAATGTGTTCCATTTGTAGAATATAATGGGGCAAAGATTATTTCTTATCATGGATTGATTTTATATTATAATTTTATGATTTATTTATCGGCGAGATATGGGATAAGAGACAGACAACAAATATCTGAATGTTGTTTATATGATCTGGAGAGAGCAAAAAATTTTTATTTTAAGAAGACTGGACAGAATGAATTTTCAGAATCAATTTTTAGATGTTTTATTTTGCCATGTTTGGGTGTTGAAAGAAATATTTATAGAGAATCAAAATTAAAAATATGGAAGAATCCTCGTGATTCATTTGACTATCAACCTTCAAGAAGATTTGAAGCAACTGGATTTCTTGTCTTGGCTGAAAAAGTTCCTCCAGGACATGTAAGATTTATTAGTGGTGAATTTGACAAAGAAATTCATTGAGGTTTCAAAATTTTATTTAATCTATTTTCAAATTCTTTTAATTTATTAGAATTGATATTTTTTTCTTGATAATAATGATTAAATTCATTCTTCAATCTTTGTATATTTTCATCTTTATAATTCTTCTCTAATTTATTGTAAAAATTTAATAATCTTATTTGAAAACCTCTTTCTCTCATCACTCTATTCTTTCTAGCTTTTAAAGAATTTGTTAATTCAGTTTTATTTAATCCCTTCAATAAATTACTTTCATTTATTTCCAATTTATTAATATTATTTCTTGGAGTTTTTTGCGGTGTTCTTGGTGTTAAACTTCCTTCTTTAGCAACTTTTATTGCTTCACTAATATTTATTCTGGTTGATTTTAATGGTGTTCTTGGACTATTTTGACGAATACTTATATTTTTTGGTTTGTAATTTAATAAGTCTTCTTCAATAAAATTAATTGAATTCTCATTTATATTTTTATTTGTTAATTGTTTTAGATAAATATCAAGATAAGATGTATTTTTATTTTTATATTCTTCTTTTAATTCTTCTATTTTTTTAATTAAATCATCAATTTTTGGATTTCTAAAAGAATGCAGTGATGGATCTTCTCCACCTTTTAGATAAATTTTTTCATATTCATTATTATCTATTTTTCTGAAATATTTATAGAAAAATTTCTTGAAATTATCTCTGCTCTTGAATATATCAGAATTTTCTAATAAATCACCATTCATTGGATTACCCTTATTTCTCCCATAAAAACTCTTGAAAAATAATTTTCCCTCTGGTTTTAATATACTATGTATTTTTCTAATTGTACCTTCGTCATTAACAAAAATAATAAATGGACAAGTATGTAACATCACTAAATCATATCTATTCATATTATTCAAAACAAATTGATCAGTTAATATATTATTCCCAAAATAAAAATCAAAATCTACTTCACCATTATATTGTCTCTTATTCGATACATAATCAAATTTTGTCTCCTCTCCAATTATATCTTTAACATATCTCTCCAAATCTGGAACAATTTTACTTTCCACTCTATAATTTGATGGCAAATTCATATCAATCTTACCAGTTTTTCTTTGACATAAAATTAATGCTCTCTTTCTATAATCAGTATTTCTATTAAATTTATTCAAATTTTTATATCTATTATTCTTTTCGATCTTAACAGTATTGTTATTATTATTAACTATTACCCAATTGTCATTACTATTCACTTTTACCCAATTTTCCTCAGAAATATCTTCCACTATTTTATCAATTATTCTTTTCAATTCCTCCTCCTTCTCCTTACTTAATTTTCTTCTCAATATATCCTTAATTTTCATAAATTTATCTTCTGGTATTTTACCCTTTAATGAAGGTAATATATCTCTTATATTCTTTTTTATATCCATAATTTATCACATAAATAATTTCTGTAACCAACTCTTCCCATAATTCCTATTAAACTCTCTTGTCAATCTCATATTCTCCTCTCTTAACATTATATTCTCATTATGCATCTTATACATCTTTTCACTCATTAATATCTGTGCCTCCTTTATATCCATCTTATAATTCTGAAACTCATACTGTAGTGCCTCATAATACCGATTTGTCTCCTGAAATCTATTAAACTCATATTCCACTCTATTCGTTAAATTTTGTATAACCACCATTTTATTATCAAATAAATTACTACCCATATCATTTATAATAAGAGACTCTTTCAACATTGATTCATCATTATCAGTCAAAGGAAAATTTTCTTCACTCTTCGTTTTAACCATCACCGACTCATTATTCTGATTAATTAACCCAGACAAATCATTATATAATCCTTCATATTTCTCCAGCTCTCTCACTCTATTCTCCAAATATTCCACCTTCCCCTTATAAAATCTATCCAACTCCATTCTCGCTAAATCTACCCTCATCCTTATCATCCCCTCCAAACTCTCCCTCTCATTCATCAACTTCTTCACATAATTTCTCCTCAAAACCCACCCAATTATCTTCTTCATCAAAAATCTCCTCGCCCTCTTCCTCCTATTCCTCATCACTATCGCTCTCTCCAATTTATTCACCAATACCTTCATCCTAACCATCTCCCTCCTCTCGTAATATCTTATTATACTTAACCCAATCACAACAATGCTTTTATCAATTCTTAAAGCTCTTCTACAAATAAATCCTCTAAAATTGTTCTGAATCATTTTTGCATTTTCACCCATTCTCACAAATTTATTATAATAAAATTTTCCTTTAACAAAATATACTAATCGCTCAACTAAATCCTTCTGAGCATCTAATAATAATTTATTTAACTCATTCTGCTTCTCCTTTGTATAAAATACTCTTGACTTTCCAACCAAAAAATCACCAAAATCTATTTTTTTCATCCATTCCTCCCCAGAATATCCATCTCTCAAATAAATCGCATCATATTTCCTTATAAAATCATCTCTTAACATTCTTACCGGGAAACTTTGTCGCGCTAATTCTAATGCACTCATTATACCACAATAATTTAACTGTTTCTCTACCTTCTCCTCCACAAAATTCCCAGAAATATTCTCATCATTCGGCTTTAAACATCTTATAAAATATAATTTAGATTTATCCAATTCATCAATTAAAGAATTTAAATTTTGTCTGAATTGATTTGTTATTGTTTGATTGCCAATGGAACCACGTCTGGAACCTTTTTTGATGAATGAGTTAAAAATTTGGATATTTTTGTAGATTTTGTTGCAGAATTCTAGGACATCTGAATTGGCTCGTTCGATGTTTTTAAAAGAAAAATCACCCCAATCATACTCAACATTTTCTGCATAATGTTTTATAACAAATTTCCCCAATTTAAACTTAACAACTTTATCATTTTTTGGTATGGATCTCTCCAAATCACTATCATTCGCATTTAATATACTTTTTTCGTCTAATAATGGAAAAAATCCATTCTGCTTCTTATCAAAAAATTCCAATATATGCCCATTATTCTCAAAATTAACTCTCTCCTTCAATATCCCCTCCTCCTCAAATATTCTTATCTCCTCCTCAAATACATACCTATTAAATATACTCTGTAATCTCTCATTTGTATAATTAATACATAATTGCTCAAATCCATTCACCCCAAATACCTCAAATCCAAATATATCCAATATCCCATAACTCTTCCCATAATCAATAAAATCCTCCCCCAATTTCTCATTTATCAAAAAAACAATCTTCTCAAATAATTTGTCATATAATGTCATCGCTATCGTCTGCATTACAGTTTTAGATTCCATTACAGATAATTCTGTTTTAATTACTTCCTCACCTGTATTAATAGTCTTGAAAGAAAGAACATTAGAAATATCTTCCATTTCAATAAAATTAAAATTTTGTTCCAGAAAATTCTTGTTTATTTTATTTTCAAGTAATTTTATCAGGAAATTCATAACATTTTCTATATCGTTCCATAAATTTTCATCCATACAATTTTCAATCCATACTTTTTTTAAATTTTCTTTTTTCAAATATCCAGAATCCCAATCATCTCTAGGACTTTTTAAATATTCTGGACAATTATTTCCATAACCAAATGTATAAAATATATGATAATTAACTAATTCCTCTGAAACAACTCTTACTTTTTCTAATAAATATGTTTTGATTTTTGCAGATATTTTCCCATTTTTAACATTTACCTTTATAAATTTCCCAAATCTAGATGAATTATGATTTCTTATTGTACTCGCATTTCCAAAAGCCTCCAATATCCCATTAAAATCTAATATTCTAGATAATATCCCATTTTTATCATTATAATATTCAGCAAAATAATCCAATAATCTCTTAGTAGACTCCGTCTTTCCTGATCCAGACTCTCCACTAATTAAAAATGCCAAATCCTTTTCAACACACGATATAGCATCATTCGCTAATTCATATAAATGTGGTTTATTATAATTCATATTATTCAAAAAAGTCTGAATTGTTTCAGAACTATACAATGAAGTTTTCTGAAAAGGATTTAATGCAATTAAAATTTTCCCAGCATATGTGTAAATGTTATTATTATCGTATCTTTTATTTAATTTTTCTAATATACTTCTAGTATCAATCGTCTGTAATAATAATAAATTGTCAATATCCATATTTTTTATTATAAATTTTTTTCTTTTAAATAGTAATGGTTAAACTCAAAAATCAAATACTATTAAGTCATCTTGATAAAAAACAACATAGAGAATTAGTTCAGCCAGTTAATCCTTGTCTTACAGCCATACCAGGAACACAAGAACAAGTATTCTGTCAAGTCCAGAAATTTCCCAGAATAGTTGTGTTACCTGTTGGTTATGGAAAATTAAGTGTTCTAGAATTAAATCCATGTGTTGAAGTTGGTCCAACAAATGCTCCTTGTGGTTTTAACTGCTGCACTCAACCTCCATTCGTTCAAGAAGGAAATCAAATAAAACTCAATAAACAAACAACTAGTCAACCATATGATCCTAATTCAAGATATCCTTTTGTGCCACCAGAAGAACAAATTAGATGCTACAATATAGCAGCTACATTAAACCAATGTGATTTTAATAAAAGAAATTTTTTCCCAAATTCAGGAAGACCAGAATCTGCTATGGTTGGTCCATTTGGTCCAATTTAACCAGAAAACATTTCATTTGCAAATTTTATTTTAAATTCTTTAGCTAATTTTTGACTTTCATTTAGTTCTCCTTGGAAATATTTGTCGATGGAAGTATAATAGAACTTATCATCATTAAATATTTCAAGACATCCATGAATTACATTTTCTTTATTTTTATCTAACCCAAATTTTTTTAAATCTTCTAAATTAAATTTCATTTTATTTAATTTACTAATAAATTTTTAAGTTGTAAGTTTCTCTATTTTTTCAATTAATGCTGATTTTCTTGGTGTTTTCAAAACTAATTTCACCCCCTTCTTTTTATTCTCCTCAGCTAACTTAAGTTTACCATTTGATTTATTATTCTTTAAAGTCATTTTACCAGTCTTCTTTCCATATTTCTCCTTCCATTCCTCATATAATCCAGAGACCCAATCCGCATCTTCTTTCATTAATTTAGAAGATTCTGGACTCTTTGTCATTCCCAAATTCGATCTCGCAACTAATTCCTTAATTAATGTCTGATAAGCCTCCGCATCTCCTTTCATATATGCCAAATCTTTAAGAACAACTAATAATATTTTATGACGCTGTGTAACTCTCAATCCAGAAATATTATGATATCCATGAGCAGAAAGAATATGATCAGTTGGTCCTAACATAATTAATCTCATCTTCTTTTTCTCTTTTTCTTCATCTTTATGTTTTTCCTTCCATTCCTTCAATAATTCAGAAGCCCATTTTTGATCATCTTTAAAAGCTTTAGATGATTCTGGACTAGTCTTCTTAGTAACAGTCGCTCTAGCAGTTAATGCCTTTATTATATAAATTAAAGCCTGTCTTTTTCCAAAATCATGTCCAACCGCTCTTATAACTTTTAATAAAGAATCATGACGCTGTTTCTCAGTCATATCTTTTACATGCTCATAACCATGATCTGATAAAATGTGATCAGCTGGATTAAAAGTTATTAATTTGGGACCTTTACCAGGAGATCCTTGACTTTTAATGCATTCTGGGGCAACAAGAGTTGCTTCGACAAAAGTGCCATCTTCTCTGGTATAGGCATTTCTTTTATAACCATTTCTAAGAATTTGACCTTTAGGACAAGTTTTGGGGCAGTGCTCTTTTCTACATAATTCTTCTAATTCTCTATTAACCTTTTTCTTTTCTTCAATATCTTCTTTTGTTATTTTTTCCTGAGGAAAAATACCTCTTTCAACAATGCATCTAGCTGGAACATATGTTCCTCTTTTGGTAGTGTAGGCTTTTCTCAGAACATGTCCAGGAGGACATTTTGGTGCTACACTTTCTTTGAAATTGTGCTGCATATTAATAATTATAATATTTATTTTTCGTTGTAAATTAAAAGAAATAATATAAGATTAATTAATGAAACCAGACGAGGTAGCAGAGCAAGTAGTTTATAAATTTGTTAAAAAAATTTATGATGATGAATTAGTATCAAAAAATAAACAATTTTTGACACAAAAAGAAATTGAAGACTTGGTAGAAAAAACATATGCTGAAAAAGAACAGTCATTAAGAAAAAGAATTAAATCTGCAATTAATCAACTATGCACTGCAGAAGAAAAAGGTTCGGATGAAAGTATTGAAGAATTGTTAAAAAAAATTTTTAAGGATCCTGATTTCAATAAAAAGAAAATTATTCAAGAAATTAAAATACAACAAAAAATCAAATAAGAAATTTATTACATAGTAATTCACTTACCTTACCACTTATCATTTTACAAATCCAATAAATATTATTAAAATGAATATTATAATTTAATTTAAATGCATTTTCTAATTCATCCTTTTTACTAAATCCTAATAATTTCAACCAAAAAATAAAAATTGGAACACTTTTATTTCTCTCTTCTTCACTCTTAAAACTACCTATTCCCCAATTTTTCTGATTCTCACTATATTCAAATACCTGCACTATTAACGGTATTCTATATGCATATTTTTCTCTTGTCTTATTTGTTAATAAATCCATATCAATTATATCTTTACTATTTTCTAATTTAAAAAATAAATTATTTATTGTTCTCTTATTTATAATCATCGCATGTGTCCCTGATTTCAAATTTACCTCAACAAAATTACCATCAACATCTCCTGTTGACCATAAAATACTTCCCAATAACAATATATTTGGATCTCTCTTCTTCATAAAATCCTCTATATCACCCCTAACTCCCTTATCATCAACTCTCTTATTTACCAAAAAATCCTCCTCCAATATCATTATAAATTTATAATCATTCCTTATAGCATTCCTTAAAACAGTCTTGTAACTATCAGTTAAATCAGCTGTAGATATTTGTTCAGGTAAAACTTTCTCACATTTTTTAAATCCTCTATTCCATTGCAAATATATATTTTTTGATAATGGATATCTTTTCAATTGATTTTTAACTTGTTCTTCATATTTCGAATCTTCCATTATTATTACATAACAACAATCGACTAATGGAAAATAAGTTTCTTTATTTTTTATCATTTCATAATTATAACATAAATCATTCATATCTAAAATATATTAAGATATATTTTATGAAAAATTATTTATCCTCTTGGAATAACCCTCGAATCCAATCTCTCCATATTCTGTTCAACCTGTGTTATCTCAAATGTATAACTAATCTGTTTCTTCCCATAAATAAAAAATGCCTCCTTCGATTTATAAAAACCATACGGTGGTGATTTCAAATAATTCGGAACATTCTCAAATGGATATAACACCTGAAATTCAAATGGATTATCCAATTCTCCTCCAACTCTCTGTCCACTCTGTGCCAAAAAACATAAAGGATCCTGTTCATTATTTCCTTGTCTTCTTATATTTACAAATCCCTTCGATGTCACGGTAATACTCGGATTAAAATCATTTCTTGCTACAACCTTAATATTATACCCATTATTATCTATACTTGTTATCTCCAAAACATACTTATTATTTATTATAATCAAATCTCCCAATTTCAAAAATGGTCTCACATCTATCTTCTTCTCAATCTTACCATCTGGTCCATCATAAACCATATAAAAATAGATAACCGGATAATTACTAAAATTTATATAAACATTCTCATTTAACTTCGTAAAAAATGCCAAAGGATTACATGTAAAAATACTGTAAAATAAAACCTTGTCTCCTGGTGTTAATCCCACTCCACATAACGGCAACTCTCCATATGACGTGTCCTGCTGTATCACAGTAATC
>Ga0169931_10008924_pt1 | contig 14543 bp, 29 predicted proteins | sample Kivu_15m_20L_FD_129675 | JGI IMG/M metagenome (GOLD analysis project Ga0169931, IMG submission 129675) | Freshwater microbial communities from Lake Kivu, Western Province, Rwanda to study Microbial Dark Matter (Phase II) - Kivu_15m_20L... | ecosystem: Environmental > Aquatic > Freshwater > Lake...
CCCCAAAACCCCAAAACCCCGCTAGGCAATATTAGTGAGTGAGAATTTAAATTAAATTTGTATTGGCGGGCTTAAGCTTAATTGATTTCAAAACGGCTGCATCTATAATACAAAAAATAATTTGAATTTACCAACACTATTCGAATTCAAATGGACGAAGAAATGGACCAAATGGACCACATCGAGGCTAGTCCTGGCATGGACGGGATGGACGAGATGGATGGCATGGATGGCGAGGCTCATGGAGACATGGACCAGGCCATGGATGGCGCTATGGATGGTGAGAAGGGAGAAGGCATGGACGATGACGACGACGAGAAATCCGAGGCGCCCTCAGAGAAAGTCTTCGACATCACCAAGTGTCCGCGTAAGTTATTAACCAGCTTAACCCCCTCTAGGCGTCATGTGGATGGTTGAACAGCAGATCAACGACTTGCCGAACTATGACCCGACGGAGCCCGCGCAGAAGATGACGGTTATCCAGTACGAGCTGATGCACAAGTTCCTCGAAAACTCGGAATACTCTAAGCTTTTCGTGTGGGTTGACTAAGTCTAACCACACGCGCTGGTGTTCAGCTACGATTAGCCGCCAAAATTTGAACCTCCTGGTACGTTTTTAATGCCTTTTTAATTAATTTAATAGCACAAAATCAGCCCACCAAAAACTACAGTTTTTGCTATTTCCTTAAAGCAGAGGGTAAAGTTCCAATTATAAGGGAGCGCATCGAAGAGCAGCTAGTATGTGACCTCGTAGTGACCGACCCTCTGGACGACCTCCTCAATAAGATGCAAAGCGACTACGTCAACAAATTCCTCGGTGAAAACGACTGGCCAGAGGGCGTCAAAAAGGATTTCGTCGCATCTTTGCATACTTTTATGGCCACGCTGACCGAGCAAAGCAATCTAAGCAAGGGCAAGACCTACCTCTACATCCCCTAAGAAGACTTGAATGATGTTGACACCGCTGCTACTGACAAGGATCTCCTGCAGAGACTCGAGACAACCGTCATTTTCTGGACCCGCCAGATCAAAGAGCTGGTCTCAAACCAAGACGTGAACAACTAGGGTGACAGCAACACTCCTCTTGACGAGATTAAACACTGGGAGGATCGCAACAACAACCTTAAAGTTGTGTCTCAAAGGCTAAAAGACACAAAGCTTAAGAAGATCATCGAGGTCCTTGAGAAAGCCTCAAGCTCATACCTGCAGGCGTTCTAGGACTTAACGAAGGAAATTGACAAGGGTCATGAGGAGGCCGATGACAACTTGAAATTCCTTGGCCTGCTGTATGAGCCGTGCAAGAAGATAGAGGCTGCCTAACCCAAGGACATCCCAAAGCTACTACCAGAGGTGCTCAACAACGTGCGTATCATCTTCGAGCTGAGCAAGCACTACAACACGACTGACAAAATCAGGCCGCTGTTGACCAAGATCGGCAACTAGATTATCCGCCGTTGCTGTAAAAAAATTAATAAAGACGACATGCTTAATGGTGACGTCGAGAAATGCATGCGTGACCTTGACGAAAGCATCGACTGCTGCGAACAGTGGATCAAAATTTGCACACGGACCCTTAAAATTATCAAGATTTATACAACCTCTACTGCTAAGTTCGACATCGACCCCACCAACTTAAAGGACGCTTCATTCTTCCAAGAGACTATTGGGTTCTAAGGCAGGTGCTCCGAATTGAAGGATATCTGCGAAGGCCAGCTGCAGTTCGCTCAGAAAGGAAGCAACTCATTGATGCCAAAGTTCGGAGGCACCAGAGGCTCGGAATGGACAACCAGTCTTAACGAACTTAAAACTGAGTTCGAACGCTACCTCCAGAAGATCAAGGACCTCAACTACGACATCTTGGATTTCAAGATCACGAAGTGGGGTGATGACTACACGCAGAATTTTAAGGAGCAGGTAAAATCGATCGAAAACATTTACAACACAATCATCATGATGACGTTTAAGTACGTTAGCACGATCGAAGACGCGGTTGAGATGCTTGAGAACTTCCATGTGTTAGCAAAACGCACAAACGTAATCAACTTCGTCAACGACAAGGCAGCTGCTGAAGTCTACAACATGTTTGAAGCCGAAATCAAAGAGGTTGAAGACATCTTTGACAACTTTACGCACAAGAACAAGCGACCCCCGATGCCGTTCTCACATCCCTAATTCGCAGGCATGGCTATCTGGGTAAAGTCTTTGATCCACCGTATTGACCGTGCTAAAGACGGCATCCTCTAGATGAACTTTATACCCAAGCACGAGCGCCACGACAAAGCCATCGAACGCTATGAGAAGCTCCTCAAGATCTTGGATAGCCACATTTCCAAGTCGGAGTTCGACAGCTGGACCAAATCGATCACTGATGGAGGCGACAAGGGAGAAGTTTAAAGCACCGACTTATCGATTGATAAGGCCTTGTCTGATTTTTTCCTGGCCAAAGACCTAAACTTCGCGATATAAGACGAAGGCAAGGCCGCTAAGGCAAAAGATAAGAAAGATGCCAAGGGCAAGAAAGGCGGACAGAAAGAGCAGTACATCCTGAAGAACAACTTCAATACCAGGCTGCTCAAGATTCTGATTGAGGTGTACTACTGGAATAAGCTTTAGAGCGTCATTACAATCCCTCACACCCTAGGAAAACTAGTTGGTGACTCTGAAAGGCTTAGGGTCCTGAGAGAGAATGTCATGCTCATAGTGAGAGACTTCAACAACATCATGGTTTTGATCGACGACAGAGAGCGCCGACTTTTCGACGAGCATTTAGGTACTTTAAACAAGACGTACGAGCTCGGCCTCAAAAAGCACAACTGGCACAGCAGCTAGGACACATTCATCCTTAACTGTCGCAAGGAATGCATGTTCCAATCCACCCTAATCAAGCAGTTCTAAGGACAGCACCGAAAGATCGATGAGCACCTCCAAAAGATCAGCAGCACGTTGCTAATCTAAATTCAGAAGAAATGCTACGACCTAACGATGTTCATTGGCGAGCAGAAGCAAGTGATGAAGAAGAACAGCGACTTCTTCAAGAATACATTTGAGTAGATCCGACAGGAACTCAAGAAGATGTACTCTGACCTCTTCATCAGCAAGGGCACGGAGATCTAGAAGGAATGGATGCAGTACATCGACGAACTAGATCGCAAGCTGCGTAAGGCGCTTCAGAACTCAGTAAAGACGTCGTTGCACGAATTCCAGAAGAACATCAGGGGTGACCAGGCAAGTACATAGCGCATCTTCAGAATTGACACGATTCTTGACAGAAAAGACCCTGATCAAGATTCCTTGCCAGTCAAGCATGACCCTGACTTCCCTAAGCTCAAGGACAGCATAACTCGATTCATTAAGGACATCATCCAGACCACCTCCGAAGTCCCTAAACTCGAAACCATCTTCCGAAAAGATCGTGCTATCTTGATCCAACTGAAATTCAAAGAGGATCAGGAAAACGAAAAAATTGGAGGCGGAAACTAAAACAGGGATATCGCCTGGAAAAACCTCAGCGAAGATGAGAAGCTCAAAAAGTACATCGAAGATCATGCGCTTCCGAAAGCCCAAAAAGGTGGTCGAGACTACGTCGACAAAATTGCTAAAAACCCTGAAATTGAGGGCTACATGAAGACTATCATCATGTGTGTAGATGAAATTAAAACCGAAATGGAAAACGATTGCCGTAACTGGAAGCACTAGCCTTTCGTAGCTCATCTGCACTCCATGAAAACCGATCGCGGCAAGAACCGTTTCCTCAAATAAGTCCAAAAGGACAATCAGAAGGATGACCCTGTCCAACGCTACAAGAGCGCCATCGATCACTTAGAGGAAGTGCTACAGGACATCAAGAATGAGCCGAGCACTAAAAATTAAGGTTTCATAGAAATCGATGCTACAAAGCTCAAATCTGAACTAATTGACCAAGGCAATTCGTTTATCAGCTCGATTTTCAACGAGCTTGCAAAGCAGTCTAAAAAGGAGCTCTAGGACTTCCTGAAGGACCTCACTGACAAAATTGATGAGCTTAAGAAAACCTGCGACACTCCAGAGCAACTTAAGCGCAATATGGAGTTGAAAAAAGAGGCGTTTGCGAATAAAGCTAACCTTTAAGCCAAAATCTAGCCGATCAAGCAGAAATTCCAGTTCTTGCAAAGCGACGAAAATGGTGAATACCAGACTGTCGAGCTCACAGAATAGGAGAAGCAAGATTTAGCCACTATTGATGAAGCTTGGAAGAGATTCGAAGCCGGACTTGCAGAGGCTAACCTGCTTATCCAAAAAGCGTTCGCCGAGCAGAAGACTACTACTGAGCAGCTTCTTGATGACTTCAAAAAGGAAGTCATCGAAAACCGTGATATTTTCCAAAAAACTGCACCGAAGGAAATCAACATACCAAACAATTAAGCCCTTGACAAAATAGAGGAATTCCGCAACAAATGCCGAGAGTTCCGCGATAAAGAGGAGCAGTATAAGTTCCAGCAGGATATCTTCGAAATCGAGCCACTTGAGTACCGTGAGTTAGCCCAAGTTGAAAAGGAAAACGAGCTTCTATACAAGATCTGGTAGCTCAAAGATCAATGGGACGAAATGAACGAGGAGTGGAAGGACATCCAGTTCTACGAACTTAAGACAGACGATATGGAGAACCGCGCTGAGGAATTAATTTACTAGGTTAGCGAGATTGAAAAGCAATCGAAAGAGGTGAGATCATGGCCACTTACTGAGTCGCTCAAGACTCGAATCAAAGAGTTCCAGGATACTAAACCGCTAATCTAAGACTTATAGCACCCAGCAATGCGTGAGCGTCATTGGAACGAGCTTCGTCATGAGCTCAAGGAAGAGTTCCGTGAAAAAGATTGGGGCTTCACTTACGAAAAGGTCATGAGTCTTTAGCTCACCACACACATGGACAAGATTCAAGAATTGACTGAGAACGCCCGAAAGCAGCTCACGATCGAGAGCGACTTGATCGATATCAGGAAAATGTGGGAGGAAAACGACCAAAGCAATCTTGATGTTGTTAGAGGCCGCTCAGTCCACGACTAGGAAGACTTTTTCAAGCTTAACTCCACCGAAAACATTATGCAGCTGATTGAGGAGCACTCGAATAAGCTTGCAAGACATAAAAGCTCTCAGTATTACCGAGAATTCGACGAACAAATTGACTTCTGGGAGACTCAGATTGCAAGCATTACTGAAACGCTAGAGATGCTGATGCAGGTGCAAAGTATGTGGTAGTATCTAGAGAGCATCTTCTTCGGACAGGCTGATATCGTTCAGCTCTTGACCAAGGAGCACGGCTGGTTCATCAAGGTTCACGAGAGATTCAAGTAAGAGATGAAGCGCGTCTACAACGAGAAGAAATGCTACGAAGCTCTGGTCTTATCTCACGTTGGCAACTTCATAAACATCCTTAAGGACATGAACATTACTCTTGAGAAGATCAAGAAAAACCTGAACCAGTTCCTCGACAACAAGCGTCTCAGCTTCCCTAGATTCTTCTTCATGCCGAACGAGGACCTGCTGGAGATTATCGGCCAGGCCCGTGACCCAGGTCCGGTCAACAAGCACATCAACAAGATGTTTGAGGGTATCAAAGAACTTTGGTGCCCGGCACCCACCGGCAGCAAGGCCTAAAAGGTATACACGATTCAGAAGATTAGGTCACCAGATGAGGAGGAGATTGATCTTTCAAGCAGACCGCTCACTATTGAGTCAAAAGTCGAAACTTGGTTATCTTAATTGCTTGATATTATGAAGGAGACCATACAAAGACTATTCCATAAGCACCATCAGGATCTGTTGACCCAGAACAAAGCAAAGATGGAGAAGGAAAAAATGCTCCAGCAGATAAAGAATGGCAAGGGCTAGATTCTATTGACGTACTCCATGATTGAATGGACTAAAGGAGTCGAGGATGCCCTGAAAGTAATGGAGTCAAATCCAACGTCGATGAAAAAAATCAAGCAAACCTACAAGAAGAAGGTTTCAAACCTCATTGAGTTGATGGAGAAACCTGGCCTTTCTATCGTCGATCGTAAGAAGATCAACACGCTGATTGTCATGGAGGAGCATAACCGCGAGGTTATCGACCGCCTTCTTAATGATAAGACGGTGACCAATCAGCATCACTTCAACTGGGTCAGCTAGCTGCGCTACTTTAAAGAAGAAGATGGCAGTGACAAGATGTACATTAAAATCAACCAGCTTAATGCTACCTTCAAATACGGCTATGAGTACCAAGGAAACAATGGCCGTCTGGTCGTGACGCCTCTGACTGACAGAGCTTACATGACTCTGACCAACGCCCTCGATATGAAGAGAGGTGGTGCCCCACAAGGCCCTGCAGGCACGGGTAAAACTGAGACCGTTAAAGATCTCGGCAAAAACCTCGCGTATCAGGTCTACGTTCAAAACTGTGCACCTGAAATGACCCAAGAAGGTCTCGGAGACCACCTCCAAGGTCTATCGATGTCCGGAACCTGGGGTTGCTTTGACGAATTCAATCGTATTCTAGTTGATGTCCTTTCCGTCATCACGACCTATATCGATTCGATATTCCAGGCCCTTAGACAAGGCGACATGAAGGACTGCCAGATCAATGAGAAGACGTGCAAAGTTAGCGAAAACGTCGGACTGTTCATCACTATGAACCCCGGTTATGCTGGCAGACAAGAGCTTCCAGATAACCTTTCAGCCCTGTTCAGACCCGTTGCTATGATGGTCCCAGATTTCTTCACGATCTCCAAGATTGAGCTAATGGCTGAAGGTTTCCAGCTAAGTGAAAAGCTAGCCGGCAAGATTACTACCATCTACGAAATTATGTCAAAACAGCTCTCCAAACAGTCTCATTACGACTACACGATGCGCGCCATCAAGTCTGTCCTAAGACACTCAGGCCGCGTCAAGCGTGAAAATCCAGGCTTCGAAGAAATCTAAGTCGTTATCAAAGCTATCAGAGACATGAACCTGCCACGTTTCTTGGCTGAGGATGTCGTCCTATTCGATAATCTGTTTATTGACCTTTTCCCTTCACAAGAGGAGCCCGACCTCGACATGGACGATCTCTAGATCCAAATTGAGCAGGCTTTGTTAAGAAAGAAATTGGAGCTAAACGAAAACATTGTCGTTAAGTGCATGCAGCTTTATGAAAGCAAATGTACCCGTCATGGAAACATGCTGATCGGATCAACGATGTCCGGCAAGACCACGACTTGGGAAATTCTTCAGGATGCACTCAACGCACTCTTTGATAAGGAGAAAAAAGAGAGGGAGAAGAATGGTATGAGGACTGATGAGAAGGAAAAACCTTACAGGTTTAAGCAGGTAAAGACTGCTGTTATTAATCCAAAAGCTGTCTCTCTTGAAGAGCTGTACGGATGTATGAGTGGTGATGGCCAAGACAAATCAAACTCAACCTGGAAGGAAGGTGTGCTCTAACGTGTTCTCAAAGACATGTGCGAGAGCCCTCCAACCGAAAACAGATGGATGATCATGGACGGACCAGTTGACACACTTTGGATCGAGACCATGAACTCCGTGCTCGATGACAGCAAGCTTCTTACGCTCACAAACGGTGACCGTATCAAGATTGAATCACACGTGAACCTGCTTTTCGAGGTCGAAAATCTCGACGTTGCTTCACCTGCCACCGTTTCCCGCGCAGGTATGATTTACCTCGACATCGAGGAGCTCCACTGGAAGTCTTCTATCATCGAGAGCTGGATCAAGGGAAAAGCCGACCAAAAGGAGGACTTCCAAGAAAGACTCCGTGAGTGTGTCACCAATTACCTCGACAAGGTAATGACGGTCAAGAAGGTCAGTTGTCGTGAACTCGTGAAGACCTCTGAATCAGCTTGCATCCGCAATTTCTGCAACTTGTTCGACTGCTTAGCACTCAAAGACTTCAAGTTTACTCCCGGTGAAGACCGAGAAGCGTACTTGACATACGTTGAAAAGTGGTTCGTATTTGCTCTTATTTGGTCAGTCGGCTGCACTGTTGAGAGTGAGTCACGCGTTGAGATTGAGCAAATCATCCGTGAAGTAATGACAGGCATCCCTCTGACTGGCACTGTGTATGATTACTACATCAACCCAGACCGGAAGGATTTCCAGATGTGGGCCGAGAACAAGGTCCCGAAAGATGAAACCAAATTCTTCAAAGATAAGAAATTCCACGAAATCCAAGTCCAGACGGTCGACTCTGTCAGAAACCGATACGTCGTGGAAGCCCTGCTTGGCAACCCCAAGTCTCAGATTTTGTTGGTCGGTCATTCCGGTGTCGGTAAGACATCTCTCGTTGAGAGTGTATTGAGGTCAATTGATCACACCTAGATGTCGTTTACTCTAAACTTCTCAGCCGGAACCACTTCAAACGGTGTCCAGGAGATCATTGAGTCAAACTACAACCGTGGCGCAAAGAACAAGTTCAAGCCCAAGAACTCAAAAACCAAGGCTATCTGCTTCATCGATGATCTTAATATGCCCCGTCTTGATAACTTCGGGTCTCAGCCCCCTCTTGAGCTTTTAAGACAGTTCATCACCTACGGATATTGGTACGATCGCACCCTTATCGTTAAAAACGAAATTGAGCGTCTATAGTTACTTGCATGCATGGGCATGCCAGGTGGTGGCCGCGCGGTCATCAACAACCGCATCCTGTCGCGATTCCATCTGATCAACTACACGGTACTCGATGAAGCTAGCATGATGAAGATCTACAAGACTATTGCAGACTCTAAATTCGCGTAATTCAACGAAGAGATCAAGGTCTTAACGGAACAGATTGCGCTAAGCACGATTGCCCTTTTCAATTTTGTCCAGAAGGAATTCCGCCCGATTCCTGCTAAGTCACACTACATCTTCAATATGCGCGACATTTCAAAGGTGTTCGAAGGTCTTTACCTCGCTGATAAATCATTCGTCGAGGCTAAAGAACAAATTGTCAAGATGTGGAGCCACGAAGTGCTGCGTGTGTTTTATGATCGCCTTATCGAATCAAGCGACCAGGCCCTGCTCAAAAAGAGTCTTAATGAGTAGCTTGAATAAGGATTCTAGATGAATTTCGAGGAACACTGTAGCCCAAATGGCCAAGATGCAATCTTTGTTAACTTCCTAGGCGAAGGAGAGATCAAAGTCTATGACGAAGTTCAAGACTTTAGCAAGCTTAGAGATTTCTTGAACGAAAAACTTGAAGCATACAACAACTAAGGGCGCAAGGTGACTAAGATGGACATCGTGCTCTTCCGCGATGCGATTATTCACATTTCAAAGATCTATCGCGTTATCAACTTCAACAGAGGTCATTGCCTGCTGGTAGGTGTGGGTGGTTCTGGCAGACACTCGCTTACGCGCCTGGCATCTTACATCTCGGATATGTCCTCTGACTATCTTCAGATCAGAAGTGACTTCAGCTTAAGGGACTTCAGGTTCAAGCTGCAATCGATGTATAGGCATGCTGCGTTCGGTCAAAAGCAGCCCAAGACAGTGTTTATATTCTCTGATAATGATGTTGTCGACGAGGTGTTCCTTGAAGACATCCAGAATCAACTGAATGGAGGTATTGTTCCCAACATCTTCAACACTGAGGATCTCTATAAGATTAAAGATGAAGTAACCTTCAAGAAGGAATACAAACGTGATGGACAGACTTCTGAAAATCCAGACCTTCAGACTGAGTGGCTCTACCGCAGAATTAAGGACAACATGCACTTGTCAATCTGCATGAGCCCAATCGGCGAGAAGTTCCGCAACTACACCAGGATGTACCCAGCCCTTATAAACAACACTACGATAGACTGGTTCATGCCCTGGCCCCTAGAAGCTCTCACCGAAGTCGCCGACAGATTCATTGGAATCATGGAAATTGACCAAAAATTCAAGTCAGGCCTGTCCCAGCTTTCTGCTTACCTCCACTTCGTTGCCCAAAAAGAGGCAGACGACATGAAGAAGGAGCTTCGAAGAATTTTCTACGTGACACCAACTAACTTCGTGGAGCTGCTTAAAGGCTACGATAAGATTATCCGCGCAAAGCGTAACGAAATTGGCGCTAACGTCACCAAGCTCGACACTGGTCTGACCAAGCTTGAGAAAGCCGCCGAAGAGGTCCGTGAGATGACAGCTGAAGCCTAAATCAAAGGAGAAGAAGCACAGCAAAAATCCGAAGACATGCAAAAGCTGATGAGCGAGATCACCATCAAAAAGGAACAAGCCAATCGCGAGCAGATCAACATCAAGAAAGAGAAGGACCTGGTGAAGATTGAACAAGAAGAAGCCGAGCGTATAGCATAGGACGCTCAAGAGCAACTCGCTTTGGCACAACCTGCGCTTGAAAAAGCCAAGGAACAAGTCGATTCTCTAGATAGCAAGTCTATTAATGAGATCAAGGCCTATGCGTCACCCCCTAAGGACGTCACTAGGGTTATGGCTGCAGTTATGACATTCCTAAGAGAATCAGTTGAATGGCCTTCAGTCAAGAAAGTCATGAGTGATTAAGGCTTCCTAAAGAGAATTTTGACTTTTGACCCGAAGCTTGTCACGCCAGACACGATTAAACGTATTTAGAACTACACCTCCAAAGACGATTTCACTGTCGAGAATATGACGAAAAAGTCTTAAATGTGCGGTATTCTTTGCGGTTGGGTGAAAGCAATTGAAGACTATTACCGTGCGTGGCAGATTGTCCTGCCTAAGCAGAAAAAGCTTGAAGAGGCTGAAAGAACACTTGCTGCTAAGAAAGAGTATCTTTAAAAGCTGGAAGATGAGTTCGAGAAAGTACAGAAAGAACTTGCTACTCTCGAAGAAGAATACAAAAACAGTAATGATGCATTTAAGGAGACATAAGCTGAGCTTGAAAAGCTGCGCAACAAGATCGACCGTGGTGATCGCATGATCTAGGGTCTTGGTGATGAGAAAGTTCGTTGGGAGAAAGACTTAGCTAACTACAGGATTGAGTTCTACGAGCTGATCGGAGACTCAGTTTTAGCTGCGGCCTATATGAGCTACTGCGGACCGTTCCCAGCTGACTTTAGACAGCGCATGAACAATAAGTGGATGGTTAAAATTCGCGAGCTCAATTTACCTCACAAGAAAAATTTCACTTTTATTAAGTTCCTGACCAATGAGGAACAGATGTCAAAGTGGCAAGCTGATGCCCTCCCAACCGATGATTTCTCAAATGAAAATGGTGTCTTCGTGACTAAGGGTCTCCGTTGGGCTCTTAATATTGACCCACAATCCCAGGCTCAGATCTGGATCAAGAACATGTACCGTGACAAGCTGCTGATTGCAGACCCTAAAGACAAAGGTTATCTGCAGGTCATCAGACAGGCGATCATGCACGGTCAAACTGTGCTACTCCAAGACATCGTCGGTGATAGTCTTGACCCGACCCTGGACAATGTCCTTAACAAAGCTTACGTCAAATCGACTACCGGTGGCAGCAAGGCCACGTTCACGGTTAAGTTCGGAGCTGACGACATCACTTATGATGAGCGATTCAGGCTGCTAATGACGACCAGAGAGCCCAACCCACATTACACACCCGAAGTGTCCACCAAGGTAGCAGTGATTAACTTCACTGTAGTTGAGTCAGGTCTCGAGGAACAGTGCCTTGGCATCGTCGTTAAAGCCGAATCGCCTACCCTCGAGGAGTAAAGAGTCTCAATCATCAAGAACATCTCCTCATACAAAAAGCAGATGACCTAACTTGAGGACCAAATCCTGGCTAGACTCCAGAATTCAAACCAGAATCTGCTAGAGGATACCGAGCTTGACAAACAACTCCAAAAGTCAAAAGAGACTGCCTAAGATGTCATCTAATCACTCGAAGCCGCCGAGAGCACGATACGTCGCATTAATGAAAACCGTGAACAGTTCAAATCATGCGCCAAGAAAGCTTCTGCTCTTTTCTTTGTGCTGAACGACTTAAATAAGATCAATCCGATGTACTAGTTTAGTCTTGATAGGTACAAAGATCTCTTTAGGAAATCAATTGAGGAAAAAGATATCGGAACCAACCAGCAGGATCAACCGACCCAGAGAATTGAGAAGGTGCATACGCTGAACGTCTATAAGAACACTTGCAAATCACTGTTTGAGAAGCACAAACTGCTGTTGGCACTCTCGATGTGTATCAAGTTGCAGATGGCCGAGGGTAAGGTCGCAGCTGAGGATTACGATTTCTTCCTGCGTGGTGGAGGTGGCGTAGACTCTGGCGCTGCGAAGGAACCTAAGCCTTCCCATGACTGGATCAAGCAAACTACATGGGACCAACTTTGTGAACTGCAAAAGCAGCTACCAATATTCGCAGGAATCACTTACGCTGTAAATGTGAATGCCAAGGAATGGAAGCACTGGTATCAGTCGACCTCACCAGAGCCTGAAGATGCTCAGCTGCCCGGTGAGTGGGTCACCAAGTGCGAGGATCCTATCAAAAAGATGATCATCCTGAGATGCTTCCGTCCAGATCGTGTAAATTTCGCCATTCGCGACTTCGTTAAGAAGCGAATGAACAACGAAGAGTTTATCACATCCCGTCCTACTAGCATCTAGGAGGTTGTCGAAGAAAGCAAAAATGATGCGCCAGTCATCTTCGTCCTGAGCCCAGGCACCGACCCAACCGCAGCTCTGCAATCGATTGCAAAGAGCAAGGGTGATCAGAAGATCATCTAAGTTTCTCTTGGCAAAGGCCAAGGCGGTAAAGCCTAGAACCTCCTTGAAGAGTCTGCCAAAGAAGGCTACTGGATCTTCCTACAAAACTGCCACCTCTCTGTTTCTATTCTGCCTGAGATCGAAAGCATCATGGAAGAACTTTTCAAGAAAAAGAAAATGCACCCTAACTTCAGAATTTTTATGTCCGCAGTGCCCATCGAGGATTTCCCGATTTCCTTGCTTCAGCGATCTCTCAAGATCACCTAGGAGCCTCCTCGCGGCATCAGGATGAACATGATGCGTCTTTACAAAAATATGGAGAAAGAGTTTACCGATTGCGACCAGGATCAAAAGTTCCGAAAGGCAGTCTATGGTCTTTGCTGGTTCCATACGATTCTTATCGAACGCAAAAAGTTCAAGACTCTGGGTTGGAACGTAGAATACTCGTTCAACGATTCTGATTACAAAGTGTGTGAAGACACCTTGGCAAATTATTTCGGACGTAAAATTGACGAAGTTACCCCGGAGAATTACGACCCAAAGCGACCCGTGCCATGGACGGCTATTCAGTAGCTTATCGCCCAAGCAAACTACGGTGGACGTGTTACCGACGATAGAGACCGAAGGCTGATCATGACATATGCCAAGGAAATCTTCTGTGACGACCTGGTCCAGATTGAAAAATGGCGTCCCAAGGGCACTGAAGGGTTCAACTACCACTACCCGATCGATGAAGCTGCATTCAAGGGAAATGAGGCTTCATCCATCTTTACCCCAGATTTCTTCCTGGGATAAATCGAATAACAAATGGAGAAGAGCGATGTGCCGCCTGCATATGGCCAGCACACTAATGCTGAGATCAACTCACAAATATCCGATTCGCTTGATCTCCTTAATTCAATCCTTAGCTTGCAGCCAGCTAAGTCGACTGCTGGAGGCAAGTCTATTGAGGATAAAACCAAAGATCAACTTGAAAAACTCAAAGCTATGCTTCCTGAGCAGGTCAACATCGTGATGTTAAAGCATAAGATGAGCAAGGTGATTAGTGACGGTGACCCGTTGACTACTGTCCTAATCCAAGAAGTCACACGTTACAACGTGCTTCTCGACATTATGTCCAAGACCATCGACGATCTGTGTCTTGGAATTATTGGTGACAAAGTGATCACCGAAGACCTCGAACGCATGATGAGGGACCTTAGCGAAAATCGCGTTCCTATTTTCTGGAGCGGCACTTACTTCTCTCTCAAGCCCCTTGCCAGCTGGTTCGTCGACCTAGTTGCTCGGTACGAGTTCTTCACTGAATGGACCGCTAAAGGCCAGCCACACGTTTTCACGATTGGTTACTTCACGTATCCAACAGGATTCACGACTTCATTGCTGCAGAAGTTCAGTCGCAAACCCAGCGGACCAGCGATTGATTTGCTATCGTTCGAATTTTTGCCGAAGAGCGAGTCAATTGAGGAGCTTAAGGACAATCTTGCAAAGGATGGCGCTTATATCTTTGGACTGTATTTAGAAGGTGCTAACTGGCACAAGGATAAGGCGCACCTCATTGAGCCTAACATCATGGAACTTGAAGTTGAAATGCCTGTCATTCACTTCAAGCCCTAGCAGCGAAGCAAGACAAAGGTCTAGACAAACGTCTATTCATGCCCTTGCTACTACTACCCGATTCGCAAGGGTATCGTCGGCCGTGATTCATTCATGATGAATATTGACCTCAAGATCGGCCCTGACCAGTCCCCTGACCACTGGGTCAAGCGCGGCACCGCTCTGCTCATGTCACTCAAAGACTGAGCACCTGTTTATACCCTAAAAATTTCTCTCCTATTCATCTACAATTTTATATAAACGCCCACAAATTCAGCTTTAGGGGTTTTGGGGTTTTGGGG